>Ga0334889_1004175_pt1 | contig 13295 bp, 10 predicted proteins | sample GraSluR1_MG_2_FD_207222 | JGI IMG/M metagenome (GOLD analysis project Ga0334889, IMG submission 207222) | Sludge microbial communities from methane-producing bioreactor in Wageningen University, Netherlands - Granular Sludge_8_08-R1 | ecosystem: Engineered > Bioreactor > Anaerobic > Unclassified... | reverse complement strand
CTCGCGGGCCTGCGCCGGGATGTACAGGAAGCGGACCTCGCTGAGGCCGAATTGGCCCGTCGAGCCCCATCCGCTGTGAACGGTCAGGCGGACGGCGCGAGCCGGTAGTCCATCGAACGAGACCACCGTGTTGGCCGCATACATCGATTGGCCCGGTGCTTGGGCAAACTCAACATCGCCAAGTACAATCCAGGTCTCGTCATCTGCCGAATACTCGATCGTCACGTCTTTGACACCGAGGCCGAGAAGCAACTCGAATTCGCTGTTGTAGTTCCAAACGAGTATCTCGTGAAGCTTGTGGACGCGATCGAATCTGTACTGAACCCAGAGCGGTTCATCGGCCGGCACCTCGGCCAGCCACATGTCGGCGACATCGGTCGAGTGCCCATCCGCCTCGCCGAGTCCCGAGCCGTCGATCGTCCTGTGTGGCCCTTCGCCTTCGGACGAGACGCTATTGGACGTGGCAACCACATTCGGGATCGGGTAGGCGAACGGCTCGGTTGTGAAGCTCCAGACCTCACCCTTGAACATCGTGCTGTCCGGCGGGGCGCCGACCCCATCGATACGCCAATAGTAGGTCGTCCCGAATTCGAGCAGATCGGGCGGATCGTACGCGGTCGCCGCCTGTCCCCGACTGACAAGCACACCCATCGGATCGGCCCGGCCGGCGCCATTGACATCGTCGAACGACGTCCCGAAGTACACGTCGTGGGCGGTTGCCGACTCACCCGCGGTCCAGCTCAGGACGGTATCGCGCGGCACATCAATCGAGTCGTCTTCGGGACTGGGGTCGCTCGCGAGAGCCGGATCCGTCAGCCCCAGCATAATCTCCTGAATCTCCCCCTCGGCCAGCGCCCGATGGTAGACCTGGACGTCGTCGATCGTTCCGTCGAACCACTCCGGCACACGATCCGGGCGATCCGGCCTCTGGAAAGTGCCAACCACCGTGTCGCCCCCCGTCCCGAGATACGCAGGAGCACTGCCCTCCGCCGCCAGTTCGCCGTTCACATAGACCCTGCGATTCTGATTCTCAAAGTCATACCAGAATGTAATGTGATACCAATTGCCGGCTTGGACCGTCCCGGCCGGCAGGTTCAGGTCGTTCGAATAGAATCCCATGCGAACGCTTCCGTCTCCCGAGATCCGGTAGTGCAGACCCTGGTTTGCGCTACTGGCCTGATACTGGCTGAAGACAGACTGATCGCCCGCCAGCAACGACGGATTCACCCACATGGCCTGCGTGAAACTGCGGCTATTGAAGGGGATGTGCGGACCCCTCACGGCCGAATCGGCGCCGTTGAACTTCAGCGCCGTGCCGATCACCCCCGGGACCCAGAGCGCACCGCCTTCGATGGACCCGTCGTTCCCATTGCCGCTTCGGTCTTTGGCAACGGTCCCCTGCCCCTCGTTGAAGGGCCAGTATATGACCAGGTCCTCCGGGACGGCCCATGCCAGCTGGGTGGGTACCAGAATCGCACACAAGACAAGCACAAGAAGAGATCGCCTGCACATGACACATCCTCCTTCAGCCAGAGTAAACCCCCGATACCGCTCTCGGCCACAGGCCGAGACGCCCTGCTTTGCTGATAGTCCTGTTCTTACCAGATCAACCACCTCAGGTCAATGGTTTCTCCGCATCCGGATCACAGGGGCCGGCGCTCCGCTTTCGCTGTGGATCAGGGATTGCGTGTGACGACCGATTCTCTACAATGGTGGAGCGTTGTTGCTCCAGATCGCTTTACGTGCGATTGCACAGAGAGGAGATCGATGTACCCTGCATACGGTTATCCGTTCCATCTCATCTGCGGCATGACCCTGGCTCTGTGGACTGTCCTGCCACCATCAGGTCTCCCGGCCGCCATGCCCGGCGGGCCGCCAGGCATCAGTGACGCATGGGTAGCAACTGACGCTGTGGGGCGTGCGCTGCCGGACCATGCCGATGTGGGCGATCCACGACCCGACCGAACGGTGGCGATGTTCTACTGGACTTGGCATGTCGACGGCAAGACCGACCTGGGACCGGTCAACGTCAACGAGATCATCTCGCGCCATCCGGATGCCATCAACGACTACAACCATCCCGCCTGGCAGGAGATCGGCCGGATCGTGGGCCACCACTGGAACGAGCCGCTGTTCGGCTACTACCGGGGCACCGACCCGTGGGTCTACCGCAAGCATGCGGAAATGCTCGCCGATGCCGGGGTGGACGTGGTGGTCTTCGACTGCACGAACGGGACGTTCACCTGGAAGGAGGCCTACGACGTACTGGGCGAGGTCTGGACGGCCGCCCGACGGGACGGGGTGCGGACGCCGCGGTTCGCATTTCTCTGTCCGTTCGCCCCGCACGATGATAGCCGTGTCAACATCACGAAGATCTATGAAGACGTCTACAAGCCGGGACGTTTCAAGGATCTCTGGTTCTACTGGAAGGGCAAGCCGTTGCTGATGGGCTATCCGGACAATCTGCCCGAGCCGATTCGCTCGTTCTTTACATTCCGTCCCGGCCAGCCGGACTATCGCAGCGGGCCCACGCGGACCGACCACTGGGGGTGGCTGGAGGTCTACCCGCAACATGGTTACGTCGAGCTTGCGCCGGAGAGGTTCGAGCAGGTGACGGTGGGCGTGGCGCAGAACGCCACCGACGTGCTGGCTCCGGCGGCGATGAACGACCCGAGAGGCGCCTACGGTCGCGGCCACACCTACGCTCATGGCTGTAACAGCGACCCGGAAGCCATCGCTCGCGGCCTGAACTTCCAGGAGCAGTGGGACTACGCCCTGAAGATGGATCCGGAGCTGATCTTCGTAACCGGCTGGAACGAGTGGATCGCAGGCCGCTACAGAAACTGGCAAGGGACCGAAAACGCCTTCCCAGACCAGTTCAGTAATGAGTACAGCCGGGACATCGAGCCGATGAAGGGCGGTTTCGCCGACAACTACTACTATCAACTCGTAGCGAACATCCGGCGGTACAAGGGTCTCCAGCCGCCGGCCGCAGCATCACAGCCGATCACCATGGACATTGACGGCCGCTTCGACGAGTGGGCACAGGTACAGCCGGAGTTTCGCCATCACAGAGGCAGCACGATGTACCGAAGCCACCGCGGCTACGGCAAGACGTTCTACGAAAACGCCTCCGGACGGAACGATTTCGTCACCGCCAAGGTGGCACGTGACGCGGAGAGCCTCTACTTCTACATCGAGACCACCGACCCCATCACAGACCCGGTCGGGCCCGGCTGGATGACGCTGTGGATCGATATCGACCGCGACAAGGGGACCGGATGGGAAGGGTACGACTACATAGTCAACCGGCGGGCGCCTGTCCAAGACAAGGCGGTGCTCGAGCGAAGCCGGCGGCCCGGGGGCTGGTTAGACGTCGGCACGGTCCCATTTCGCGTTGAGGGCAACCGGATGGAACTGCGCATACCCAAGACACTCGTAGGACTGCCGTCAAACGGCCCACTGGACTTCGAGTTCAAATGGACCGACAACGTGCCCGCCTCCGGCGACATCCTCGACTTCTACCTCTACGGTGACGTCGCTCCCGGCGGTCGTTTCAACTATCGCTACCACGCTCGATGAAGGATGCGGCATGGGGCACATATGCCCTCTGATTATTGTAGATTAGGATGAACGACAAGACTGCTGCTGGTAAGAGGAGAGATGAGCCATGCGTGTGTACTTTGGATTGCTGCTGTTGCTGTGCGTTTTCCATGCGTGCGGCCGATGGATCGGCTCGGAAGCGGCGGCGGAGGAACGGCACCTCACCTATCGGCATTTCCACGTGATCGACGTGGACGGACAAGCGGCCGCGATCGAGCCCATTGCATGCGAAACGCCCCCCCTTTGGGCACGGGATGTTTCCCAATCGTCGCACGATTGGTCGGGCGGGCCGAAGCCCGATCGACCTTATTTTGAGGGACCGATTCCATTTGTCATCCCCCCCCCGGAAGGGTCGGGTGAGCCGTTCCATGACCACAACCATCAGCCGGACATTGCCTGGTTGCCCAACGGAGATCTGTTTGCCGTCTGGTACAGCACCAAACAGGAATCAGGCACGGAATTGACCGTGTTGGCCAGCCGCCTGCGCGCCGGCGATACGCGATGGGATCCGGCATCTGAGTTCTTCAAGTCGCCGAACCGGAACATGCACGGCAACAGCATGTTCCATGACGGGCAGGGCAGGCTGCATCATATGAACGGCATGGCACCGGAAGGGGCAACCGGCTGGGGAAGGCTGGCCTTGTTGCACCGTTACAGCCTCGACAACGCAGTCACATGGTCGATTGCCCGACCGGTTTCTTCGGGCGCCAACTATCAGGTGCGACATCAGGTGATCGCCGGCATGCGGATGCTCACAGATGGCACACTGATTCAGGCGTGCGACGCCACCCCCGCCGGGCAGGGCCCGACGGCCATTCACATCAGTCGCGACGGGGGGCAAACCTGGTCCGATCCCGGCGGAGACATTCGAGGCATCCACGCAGGGATCGTGGAACTGGAGGACGGGCGTCTGATGGCTCTCGGCCGGGGCCGGCCAATCGACGGGCACATGCCGATGAGCATCTCCGATGACATGGGCAGAACCTGGCGCTACTCGGCCAGTCCCTTCCCGCCCATCGGCGGCGGCCAGCGGCTCGTGCTCATGCGCCTGCGGGAAGGACCGCTGTTGCTCGTCTCGTTTACCTCCGACGATCGACGACAGCCCGAGGCACGCGGCATGATGTTCGCGGACAAGGCCGGCAAGTCGTTTGTCGGGTACGGGATGTTCGCCGCCCTTTCGTTGGATGAGGGCGAAACCTGGCCGGTGCGGAGGCTGCTGACACCGGGTGACGGCACGTACGACGGGGGCGCCTGGACCGGCCAGTTCACCGCCTCACCCGACAGGGCCGAGCACGCCGGCTACCTGGCCGCCGCGCAGACACCCGACCATGTCATCCATCTGATCTCGAGCCGCCTGCATTACCGTTTCAATCTGGCCTGGCTCAAGGAGCCCAATATAGGCCACCGCGAGCAGTAGCTGTAGCGACCATTCGTACCGCGGACCGGAACGATGGCTGGATGCAGCAACGTCGGATTTCTGACGACACCCAAGACCAATGACTGATGTGAGAACGAATCAGACGGCCGGCACGGACATACCGAAACAAGCCTCGTTGTCGTTCGATCGGGGCACGCTGCTATTGGCGGGCCTGGAACGTACGGAGTCGCCCACCGTTCCCGACCCTGCCGTCTGGAGATGGGACCCTCGCGTCGGAGCCTGGCGATGCGATGCGATTCACTATTCCAGCGTCCAGGCCGCAGGAGGCTGTCGGAATGACGTTCCGCCACCCGTCTCCGTCGCCTGGCCGAGAACCGATCTGCCTGAACTGAGGCTGGAGCAGGCGGAAGCCCTTGCCGCCTGGTGCAGGCTTTCCCAGCGAGGTCAGATCATCATGCCCACCGGGACCGGCAAGACCGAGGTGGCCTTTGCCGCGATGGCCGAGGCCAAGGTGGCGACGCTGGTCGTCGCGCCGGTGCGCGATTTGATGTATCAGTGGCACAGGCGGATTCTGGCAACCTTTGGCTACGATGCAGGAATCGTCGGTGACAACCTCTTCGACATCCGGCCGGTGACCGTAACGACGTATGACAGCGCCTACATCCACATGGACAAGATGGGAGCCGGATTCGGCCTGCTGATTTTTGACGAGGAGCATCACCTGCCGGGCAAGTGCCGTCGTGAGGCGGCGATTCTCAGCACCGCGCCCCTGCGACTCGGACTGACGGCGACGCCCGAACGGTCCGACGGCCTGCACGCCGATCTGGACTGGCTCGTCGGTCCCGTTGCATACCGCATGCCCTTCCACAAAGCGAAGGGTTCTACCCTCGCCGATTTTGACGTCGTGCGTATCCCGGTCGCGCTGAACGACGACGAGCAGACAATCTACGACCATTGCAGCCGAACGGTCCGCCAGTTCATCGCATCGCGCCGCAAAGACCAGCCGAGCTATACATGGCAAGACCTCTGCAAGGAGTCGGGCACGGATCCCGAGGCCCGTCACGCACAGAAAAGCTACTATCTCAAACAGTCCATCGAGAACCGGGCCGCCGAGAAGCTTCGCGTGCTGGAGGACATTTTTCGCCTGCACAACGGCCAGCAGGTCCTCGTGTTCGCAGGCTCCAACGCCATGGCGATCGAGGTCTCCAAGCGGTTCCTGCTGCCAACGATCCTCTCCCACACGCGAAAACGCGAGCGGCTGGCCGTTCTGGAAGGGTTCGCCAACGGGCTCTTCAGCGTCCTCGTCGCCAACCGGGTTCTCGACGAAGGGGTGGATGTGCCGGAGGCGAAGGTGGCGGTGGTGATCGGCGGCCAGGGTTCGACGCGGCAGGCCACGCAGAGACTCGGCCGCGTCCTGCGCAGATCGGGCAATTCCAGGGCCACGCTGTACGAGGTCGTGTGCGAGGATACCAAGGAGGTCGAGCGTTCCCGAAAGAGACGCCGAAGCGATGCTTACCAGCGAACAGTCCATCGTCGAGTATGAGGCGGGCCGGGCCATTCCCGACCGCCTGACGCAGACCCGGCATCGGCACTACGTGGACTATGCCGAGCGGATGCTGGCGGTCTATCGCACCGGCCTCGGTCGCCAGCGGCGCTGGCTGCACCAGCAGATCGAGGCGATCGTTGCCGACGAACCCAACTGCCCCGTTCGGCGAATCCAGGCGTTCTGCAAGCTGCTCGACGACCGTTCCACTTTCCAGACCGATCCGGCCGGCAAGGCGTCCAGGCTGCGGCTGGAGGTGTTCTCACAGGTCGCGTGTTTCCATCCGCTGGTTCGGCAGTCGGACCAGCTCTTCGAGCATGAGGAAGACAAAGCGAAGACCGCTCTCGCCGACAGACTGGGCATGCCGTGGGACGAGATAGACCGTGCGCTGTATGCCGATGTCCTGGCGTACCAGCCTCTGGAGGAGTTTGCCGGCTATCCCGATCCGGCCGCCCTCCTTTCGCGATACAACGTGGCCCAGCTTCAGGCGTGCCTCTACCGGGCCGAGAGCATGACCGTTGTGGCCACCGAGGACCTGAAGACGATCGTCCGATACGCCAAACTGGCCCGCCTGCTGCACGAAATCGTAAGGCTTGGTCCTTCACATTTCCGTCTGATCTTCTCAGGACCCGCCTCGGTGCTGCGGGAGACACGCCGCTACGGTGTGAACTTCGCAAGGTTCCTGCCGGCCTTACTCGCCTGCGAGGGCTGGAGCATGACGGCCATCGTGCGGACACCCTGGAATACCCGCGCCACACTGGCGATCTCCGATCGGGACCGTTTCACCAGCCATCTGCCTGCGCCGCAGGAATTCGACTCGGCCCTGGAAGAGTCCTTCGCCGAGAAGTTCGGGCCAAAACGCGATGGCTGGCAGTTGATTCGTGAAGGCGAGATCCTCCACGATCGCCAGAAGACCTTCCTTCCGGATTTCACGTTTCGCCATGACGATGGAACGGAGGTGTTCTTGGAGATCGTCGGCTTTTGGACGCCGGAGTATCTGGCCAGCAAACGCGAAACCCTCCGGCAATTTCGGCATCACAACATCCTGATCGCCGTCCCGGAAGCGTCCGTCCGGGAAGGGGCACGCCTCTTGGAGAACGTACTGGTCTACAAGACGGCCCTGAAACTCACACCGTTGATGGAACTGCTGGAGGCCATTCGAGCGAACCACGCCACGGGCAATCGACAAGAACGCTGAGGGTTCATGGGATTACATCGACGACCCGCCCGTCTTGTTCAGTCTTCTTGCCGCCCTGCCGCAGAATAGCCGTCATGGAGGAAGTCATCGGCCGAAGGCGGATTCCGCTATTTTGATTTTGGCCTCTTGACGCTTGATATGATTCTTTGAGCCGAGACGACACCCGCGAACACCAGAGCAACAAAGCAAAGCGTGACGCAAGAGCTGCGCAGTGGATCTCATGACCAACTGCTCCATAGCACGAGTTTCACTTTGCCAGCCTCTCCGCCCCATCCTGCGGAACGGCGTTTGAACCCGTGCATTATGGCGTCCCCTCCGATTCGAATCAAGCCGTGAATCCCATCGGCCCCCTGAGTCTCCTGGTCCTGGGAGAGGAGCCGAGCAACGAGTGACATCAGGCGGGTCGGCGGCGAAGGCGGCCGGCGAAGGCGTAGGTGAGCAGGGCCAACAGGACAAAGGCGGCGAGGTGCTCGACCACTCGCGGGATCATGTGGTGGGAATGAGAGATGATTTCGATCTGCATCTCGTAGAACAGCAGGTCCAGCAGGAAGCCGGCGGCCAGGGCGCATCCGGCTACCGTGGCCAGGTAGAGCAGGGCGGTGCGTCGTCCCAGCACGTTCCAGATGGTTGCCAGTCCCGCGGCGTTGGTGGCCGGGCCGGTCATCAGAAAGACCAGCGCGGCGCCGGGGCTGAGGCCTTTGAGGATCATCGCCGCCGCCACCGGCACCGACGCCGAGGCGCAGACGTAGATCGGGATGCCGACCGCCATCATCAGGAGCATGGCGGGCAGTCCGCGGCCGAGGCGTTCGGCGAAGAAATCGTCGGGCGTCAGCGCCGAGATGATCGCGGCGATCGTCAGCCCGATGAGCAGGGGTTTGCCGATGTCGCGCGGCAGCGTGATGAACGCGTACCGCATCGCATCGACGAACCGCGTGCGCCACGTGGGAATGGTCACACCCTCGCCGGTCTCTTCGACGACCACGCGAGGCTCCTCGGCGGCCGGTCTACCGAAGAGGTTCACCAGCAGCCCGCCGACAAAGCCGGTCAGCAGGGCCACCAGCGCCCGGGCGACGGCAAAGATCCCGCCGAGAAGGCTGTAGGTCACGAGGATGCTCTCGACGGAGGCCTGGGGCGTGGACAGCAGGAACGCGACTGTCGAGCCCTTGCCGGCGCCCTGCTTATGCAACGACATGGAGACGGGGATCACGCCGCACGAGCACAATGGCAGCGGTACCCCGAAAATCGCCGCCTTGAACAACGGCAGCAGGCCCGGCCCGCCGAGATGCCGCTCGACCATCTTCCGCGAGACCAGCGTCGACAGAAGGCCCGCCACGAAGAAGCCGAACAACAGAAACGGAGACATGGCGGCAAAGACCGACCAGAAATCCACAACGATCTGGCGCAATACGTCAAGCACGACTCACCGCCTCATTCTCGACCTGCACCGTCTCACTTCGAATCACGTCGCCTCGCAGCGAGACGGTGACGTCCTGAAAGGCACTCAGCCGGCTGCTTCGCGCGACAGCCTCGCGGGCCACGCGTGTCAGACCGGAGCAGCACGGCACCTCCATGTGCACCACGGTCAGCGAGCGAATCGTATTGGCGCCGAGGATGTCCGCCAGCTTCTCGATGTAGAACTGGGCGTCGTCGAGCTTCGGGCAGCCCATCGCCACACTGCGACCTCTGAGGAACCGCTGGTGGAAATCGCCCATCGCAAACGGCACGCAATCGGCCGCCAGCAGCAGGTCCGCGTTGGCGAAATACGGCGCCGTCCGCGCCACCAGCTTCAACTGGATGGGCCAGTGCCCCAGTTGCGACGGGACCGCCGGGGCCTCAACGTCGTCCGCCGGCTCGCGCTTCGCCGCGGCCTCGAACTGGTGCATCGCCAGGCCCGGACAGGCGAACGCCGGTTCCGGCTTGCTCTCCCGCGCCAGATAGGCCCTGGTCGCCTCTTCATCGAACTCAGGCGCCTCGCGCTGCTCGATCGTGATGGCGCCCTGGGGGCAGTGCCCCAGGCACGCCCCCAGTCCGTCGCAGTAGGTTTCGCTGACCAGTTTCGCCTTGCCGTTGATGATCTTGATCGCGCCTTCGGCGCAGGCGGTGACGCACTGGCCGCAGCCGTCGCACTTCTCCTCATCGATCTTTACGATGTCTCTCACTGCCATGATCTGTTCCATTCATTTCCCGTAACCGCCACTGGCTCACGTGGCGAGCGTGGCGGCGATGTCATCTTTCACGTTGCCGATCGGCTTGATGTCGAACTTCTCGACGAGCACATTGAGCACGTCGGGCGTGACGAAGGCCGGCAGGCTCGGTCCAAGACGGATGTCTTTGACGCCCAGGTGCAGCAGCGTCAGCAGGATTGCCACCGCCTTCTGCTCGAACCACGAGAGAATCAGCGACAGCGGCAGATCATTGACGCCGCAGTTGAACGCGCCGGCCAACGCGACCGCAATCTGCACCGCCGAGTAGGCGTCGTTGCACTGCCCGACGTCGAGCAGTCTCGGGATGCCGTCGATCTCGCCGAATTCGAGCTTGTTGAAGCGGTACTTGCCGCACGCCAGCGTCAGGATCACACAATCGTCCGGGACCTGCTCGGCGAATTCGGTGTAGTAGTTGCGGCCGGGCTTGGCCCCGTCGCAGCCGCCGATCAGGTAAAAGTGGCGGACCTTACCATCTTTGACCAGGTCGATCACCTTGCCGGCGGCGTTCATCACGGCGTTGCGTCCGAAACCGACGGTGATGTACTTGGCCGACTCATCGGCGGCGAAGCCCGGCTGGGCCAGGGCCGAAGCAATGACCGGCGCAAAGTCGCGGTCGTCGATGTGCTTGACGCCGGGCCAGCCGACAAGGCCGAGCGTGAAGACGCGGTCCTTGTAGCTGTCCTTGGGCTTCATGATGCAGTTGGTCGTCATGACGATCGGGCCGGGGAACGCGTCGAACTCGGTCCGCTGGTTCTGCCAGGCGCCGCCGTAGTTGCCCGCCAGGTGCTTGTACTTCTTGAGGCCGGGATATGCGTTGCACGGCAGCATCTCACCGTGCGTGTAGACGTTGATCCCCTTGCCTTCGGTCTGCTTAAGCAATTCGTCGAGGTCTCGCAGATCGTGGCCGGAGACCAGGATGCACTTGCCCTTGACGGGCGTTACGCGCACCTGCGTCGGCTCGGGGTGCCCATAGACGCCCGTGTTGGCGGCGTCGAGCAGCTCCATCGCGCGGAGGTTGATCTCACCGGTCTTGAGGGCCTTGGCGAGCAGGTCGTTGACGTCGGCCGGACCGGTGGTCAGGTAGTCGAGCATCTCGTGGAAGTCGGCGTAGAGCTTCGCGTCCTCCTTGCCGAGGATCTCGGCGTGATCAACATACGCGGCGGCGCCCTTGAGGCCGTAGACGATCAACTCCTGCAGGCCGGCCGGTGTGCCGCCCAACTTGTCAATCCACGCGGCAATCGAGACGTCCTGCGCCTTAGCCAGCAGGCCCTGAAGGTCGTCGGTGTTCTCCCACCAGCGAACCGGACAGGAGAAGGTCTCGACCGTCTTGCCGGCCCGACTTGCGGCCTGCTCATAGAGCGACTGCGCCTTGGCCTTGATGATCGCCGCCTCCTGAAGGAACGTGCCGAACCAGCGCAGGTCGAAGTTCACGTTCGTGATCGTGCTGAACAGCGCCTTGACCATGAACACGTCGACGGCCCGGTCCCGGGCCCCCATCTGGTGGGCGCGGTACGCGTACCGCGAGATGTCTTTGGTCGCGTAGATCAGCAAATCCTGAAGCGCCGCCGTCTCCGGATCCTTGCCGCATGCCCCCATCGTCGTGCATCCTGTTCCCTTGGCCGTCTGTTCGCACTGATAACAAAACATAATAGGTCTCCTTTGGTTAGCCATCATTCTTTTGCGATGTTCGGCTCGCGTTGCGTCCGTTCGTTCGCATCCGTGTCTCTGCCCCGCCGTCAGAGCAACCTCGTGGTTTGCGCCGGTCGCGGGGTCTTGACGACCAGCACGCGGAAGACCCCATCACTCTCGTTGGACCAGGTGTGCGGAATCTTTGCCGGACTGTCGATCAGCGTATCCGGTCCGACCTCGCGCCGCTCGTCGCCGATCTCGACCACGCCCCGGCCCTCGAGGACGTAGAAAAACACGTCCACGGGCGTAATGTGCTTCTTGAGCGATTCGCCCGGATCCAGCGCGATGTGCATCACCTGGGCGTGCTCGGTATCATACAGCTTGCTCACCCGGACGTTATGCGGGTTCGGCGTTGCCGGGGCGGTCTTGGCTTCGATCGTCTTCATGCTTTCGCCATCTCCTTACGGGTTCGTTCTAACGGATCATAATCAGCAGCATCTTGAACCGTTCGACGGCGGTCACCGAGTGCGGCACGTTTGCGGGCATGACGATCAGCTCACCGGCGACGACGTCCTTCGCCTCGCCGCCGATCACCAGATGCGCTCGCCCCTCGACCACCTGTACGACAGCATCGTAAGGTGAGGTGTGCTCGCTGAGCTTCTGGCCCTGGTCGAAGGCGAACAGGGTGATCGTTCCGCTGCTCTTGTCCAGAATCGTCTTGCTGACGATCGAGTCGTCGGCATAACCCGCCAGAGCCGCCAGCGATTGGGCCTGGCCCACGCAGGCGTCCAGCAGCGTCGTTTGTTTCGTTCGTTCGGTCATTGGCTTCTCCCACGGCGTTGTGCGGTCTTGCGTTGTGGCGGTCGATTCCGGACCAGTTCGGCCAGCGTCACCGCTCCGAGATACTCGTCCATCTGCTCCTGGAGCCGGCCGATCTGTGCCCGGATGGGGCACGTTTCCTGCCTTTCGCAGAAGCCGTCGCCCAGCAGGCATCGATTCAGCCGCAACGGGCCCTGGATCGCCGCAATCACATCCAGAATCGGCACATCCTCCGGCCGCCGGGCTAGGCGAAAGCCCCCCTTCGGCCCCATGTCGCTTTCCACAAGTCCTTTCTTGTGAAGCTTTTGCATCAGTTTGCACGCCAGCTGGTACGAGACGGATTCTTCGTACGACAACGCTCGGGTGCACACCGATCCATCCCCATACCGTCCGGCCAGATTCACTGCCAGCCGGAGCGCATAATCCGTATTCCGCCTGAGTATATCCATCGTCATGCACCCGAGTTCAACGCTTTCGGACAAGACTGGTCCGGCCCGTCACCTTATATAGGATCAGTATAGTACTACTTGTTCGTTTCGACAAGCCAGAAATCAAGAAGAATGGAGTTTTTTTGCACCTTCCCAGCGCTGCGCCGATGAGGGCCGGCCTGCTGTTCAGTCTTATGCCGTGTCGATCCACCCGGCGCCGGCGACGCGCCGCAGGCGGCTTTCGTCGACGTAGAAGACAGCGAGTTGCCCCGGTGTGACGGCCATGTTGGGTTCGTCGAATTCCACTTGCACGGCGTCCTCGGTCGGATGCACCGTGGCAGGTTTGCCTCGGTCATTATAGCGGATCTTAACGGACGCACGGAATGACGATTGCGGCGGTTCGATCAGCCAGTTCACCGCGTCGGCAACCAGGCGGCGGCGCATGACTTCTTCTTTGGGGCCCAGGATCACCGTATTGCTGCGGGCGTCGAGA
>Ga0334889_1004169_pt1 | contig 13306 bp, 9 predicted proteins | sample GraSluR1_MG_2_FD_207222 | JGI IMG/M metagenome (GOLD analysis project Ga0334889, IMG submission 207222) | Sludge microbial communities from methane-producing bioreactor in Wageningen University, Netherlands - Granular Sludge_8_08-R1 | ecosystem: Engineered > Bioreactor > Anaerobic > Unclassified ... | reverse complement strand
GAAAGGGGGCGGCAGGACAGGCCCAGTTGGCGCTAGGCGTCCTGCCGTCCCGCATTTTGGTCCTTAGGTAGCTTACTTCACGATTCGCCAGGCGTCCCAGTTCACCGGCGCAAACGTCGGATAAGCGCGCTGCACATACGGCTTGGTGAGGATCGTGTAACCGCGGTGGTAATACGGCGCGACGCGCACTTCCTCGCCGAACATCAGCGACTCGACCTGCCGGTACAACTCAACTCGCTTGTCCTGATCGATCTCGCGGCCGGCCTCGAAGGCCATTTCGTCGGCTGCGGTGCAGGCCGCGCGCGGGTAGTTGGTGCTGTCCGTGCAGTGGAGAACTTCGTACACCCAGTTGTTCTCATCCGGGTAATCGGCGCCCCATCCTAGACGCCACATCTCCGGCATTTCCGCAATCGGCACATCCGGCTTGAGGCCGGCCATGAACACCGGATACTCCTGCGCTTCGATGGCGACGTCGACGTTCAGGGTCTCCTTCCACATAGCCTGGAGAGCCTGCGCCAAGGCCTCTTCGAGCGTGCTGGTGAAGTAGCGATACGTCGCTCGCGGGAAGCCCTCGCCATCCGGGAATCCGGCCTCAGCCAGCCACGCCTTGGCCTGTTCCGGATCATAGCCCTGACCAACTTCAGGGTCGGGCGCACCAAAAATGCCGATCGGCGCGAACTGGGTCGCCGGCACGCCTGAGCCTACTACATCACGCACCATCGTCTCACGGTCGATCGCCGCAGAGAAAGCCTTGCGCACCAGCACGTTATCGAAGGGGGGCTTGGTCATGGTGAAGCCCACATACGTCGTCGACGCACGCGGCCCTTCGTGCAGTTCCTGGCTCAACGTCGCATCTGCGCGGATGCGCGTCAGTTCCTCGATGGGCAGTGAACCGGGGCCTTCGCCCGCCACGTCAAGAGCGCCCGACTCGTACAGAGCGACCTCGGTGTTCTGGTCCGCGATGATCGATAGCTCAACGCGGTCGATCTGCACCTCGTCTGCCGCATAATAACTGTCGTTCTTTACAAAGCTCAGGCTCTCGCCCGGTCTCCACTCAGTGACCTTATACGGCCCGTTGACCACGATATTGGCCGGGTCGGTCCAAGCGTCGCCAAACTCCTCGACTGTCGCCTGGGGCAGCGGGCGCAGGGTCCACATGCTGGAGATAGAGAGGAAATACGCAGCCGGCGCTTCGAGCGTAAACTGCACCGTATAGTCGTCCAGAGCCGTCACACCAAGCGTTTCAATATCGTAGGCGTCGGTCGCCTGGTTGATCGCTTTGGCGTTCTGGATGATGTAAAGCACATAAGCATAGGGGGAAGCCGTCTCCGGCATAACTGCACGCTTCACGCTGTACTCGATGTCGTGAGCCGTGACCGGTGTGCCGTCGCTCCAAACAGCGTCCTCGCGCAGCTTGAACGTCCACACCGTTCCTTCTTCGTTCGACTCCCAGCTTTCGGCGAGTTCCGGTTCGATAGCTCCCGTCTCGTTGTTGATGTTGGTCAGACCCAGAAACATCTGCTCAATCGGCGTAATCGAGAAGGTGTCCTCAGCCAAATTCGGATCAAGCGTCGAAGGTTCCGAAACCGAACTAAGGCGAAGCGTCACCTCTTCGCCTGCAGCGGCGGGCTGCTCGCTTCCGGCTGCAGGCGCTTGGGCCGGCGCTGCGCAACCAGCCGCAAGCAGGCCAATCACGGCCAGCACAACGACAAGCCAAGTGGTTTTGCGCATGAGATTGCCTTTCTATTGAGATAGATTGTCTGAGATGAAGAGTTGGAAATGAAGAGCGAACGGAAACAATAGCAGCGTTCAGAGTATGATAATGCCATCGTCGCAAAACAACAATGAATCAGCCGCCTCAACTCACGGGCAAGCAGCCCAATCAGGCGACTAACTTCGCCTGCAATGCCTCATGCGGCGTGTTGCCCGAATCGGCATGATCTGTTTCAATTCAGATGACCTGACCGGATAGCGGCAAGGGCGACGTCAGAGGGGCGCACGCAAAGCCTGTCGCCATTCACCCTGTCTTGCCTCGTCCACGACGAAGCGTCATGGACGCCCTGCATCCCGCCGGTCGCAAACGCGGCAAAATCCTCTATCGCCAAGGAAGGCGCAATGATCGAGTATCTCTGGTCCGTATGGCGTGCCATCCGGCTAGGCTTGCGGCTGCAACCGGATGTGGTGCAGCTAGCAGAAGCTTATCCCCACGCGACTGCTGTCGCCTTCGGCGTCGTGGTCGTCGCAGGCGTCTCTCTCTTAGCCGGTCAAAGCGTGATCCTGTTTCTCAATCAGGTGAAGCCCAGGCGTTTTGTCGTCAGCCTGCTCATCAATGGCCTGATGCTGGCAGCCGGCTGGGCGGTCTGGTCCGCGGCGATCTGGGGCATCGGTCGCTGGCTCTTCACCGAGACGCCGCGCTTTTCTCTCGTGCTGCGGCTCATCGGCCTGAGCTATGCGCCACTAGCCTTCGGCTTCCTCATCCTCATGCCCTATCTCGGCCCCTTTTTGCAGCGCTTTCTTTACACGTGGAGCTTTCTCATCGCCCTGCGTGCCGTCGCCTATACCTTCCACGTCAGTTTCTGGCCGGCCCTAATCTGCGTAGGGTTAGGCTGGCTGCTCCTCATGGCGCTCACGGCGACTATAGGCCGCCCGGTCGTCACCGTGCGCAACCGGCTTTGGCGCCGTCTCACCGGCGCCCCGCTGAATGCCTCAGCGCGTGATATGCTCCAGCAGTTCGCTCTCGACCAATCAGCCCCGCCCGCTTCGAAAGGAGACGAGCCGTGAGCATCATCGGCCTGCTTATCACCGGCGTGTTTGCCCTGCTCTTCCTTTCGGCAGCGGTCGCGCCGCTGGAATCGCTAGGATGGTATGCCGGCTGGTTTGGCGATATGGAAGCGGAAGACGAACCGCGGCCGCAAACGCCGCCTTCCGGTGTAGACGCCGAGGCCTCAGCGCCAGCCCATTTCCTGATCTACCTGTCCGGCATCGGCGCGATAGCGCCCAATTCCATTCCCGATGAGGAAATCCCCTTTATCGAAGGTCTGCGCCAGACGCTGCCGGGAACCTATGTGATCTCCGACCTCTTTCCCTACTCGGTGACCAACATGGGGTTGACCGGCCAGCGCGTCACTGCGCGCATCTGGCGTTGGATCGAGCAGTTGCGCCTGAAGAACCCCGCAGCCGTCGCCGCTTTCCTTGTCAATCTGCGCAATGTATTCCAGGTAGCCACGTCCGCCGACCTTCGCTATGGCCCCATATACAACCTTGGCGTGGCGCGAGAGATGCGCCATAGCCTGATCCGGCACGGCTACCGCCTCGGCAGCGGCGTCCCCGTGACTTTACTGGGCTGGAGCGGCGGAGGGCAGATCGCACTGGGCTCCGGCTGGTATCTGCCAGGCATGATCGGCGCGCCCGTGCGCGTGATCTCGCTCGGCGGGGTGATGTCCGACGACGTAGGCATCGAACGCGTTGCACGTCTATGGCATCTGTGGGGGCAAGATGATCCGCTCGCCCCGCTGGGTCACTGGCTCTACCCAGGACGATGGAAGATCTTTCCCGCCTCAAGCTGGAACCGCGCCCTAGCCGCCGGCAAGATCGTCTTGGTTCCGCTCGGCCCTTACACCCACAATGGCAAAGGCAACTACTTCGACAATGAGACGACGCTGCCCGGCGGAGAGACGCACATGCAGTATGCCTTATCGAAGGTCAAGCAAGCGCTGGTCGAGGCCGGGCTAGTCTCACCCCCGCCCGGCTGAGTGTCTCGGCAAAATGGGTAAGTCCAACAGACAATGCGAAGGTCGCTTACTGAGTTTTCCGGCATTCGCAGTATGCTGGATCTGTTAACGACGAATCCGATCCGGCGAGGGATGCCGCTGCATGCGGCATCCCTTTGCGATTGATGCCGCGCACCGGCACAGGGTGTTGCCGCAAGAGGAAGAAACAATGAGCGCCAGCGCAACAGTTCAGGGCATGGGGTCTATCATTCACGCAGATGGCGTCGCCTTCCGTGTTTGGGCGCCCCATGCCGAAGAAGTCTTCGTGATCGGCGATTTCAACGAGTGGGACCCCGCCGCCTCACCGATGGAAGCAGAGGGCGACGGCTATTGGTACGCTAACGTGTCATCCGCCCATGCAGGCCAGGAGTACCGGTTCCGCCTGGTTACCCCCTACGGCGAGTTCAGCCGCATCGATCCCTACGCACGCGAGGTGACCAACTCCGTCGGCAACGCCGTCATCCACGACCCCAACTTCGATTGGGAGGGAGACGACTTCTCGCCGCCTAATTGGAATGAAATCGTCATTTACGAAATGCATATCGGCTCCTTCACGCAGGACGCGGACGAGACCCCAGGCACCTTCGACAAAGTGCTGACGCAGATCGACCATTTGAAAAGGTTGGGCGTCAATGCCGTCCAGATCATGCCTGTTGCAGAGTTCGCCGGCGACCGCTCATGGGGCTATAACCCCGCCCACATCTTCGCGGTGGAGAGCGCCTATGGCGGCCCCAACAGCCTGAAGAACTTCGTCAAACGGCTCCACCAAGCCGGATTCGCCGTCATCCTGGACGTGGTGTATAACCACTTCGGCCCCAGCGACTTGGATCTATGGCAGTTCGACGGATGGAGTGAAAACGACGGCGGCGGCATCTACTTCTACAATGACTGGAAAGCCGAGACGCCCTGGGGACACACCCGCCCCGACTATGGCCGCGGTGAGGTGCGCCGCTTCATCCACGACAACGCCATGATGTGGATGGAGGAGTATCATATGGACGGGCTGCGCTACGATGCAACCGTCTATATTCGCACTGTCAAAGGCCCTGGCGACAAAGACCTGCCCGAAGGGTGGAGTCTGGTGCAGTGGATCAACGGCGACATCACCGAGCGCTTCCCCGGCCACATCACCATTGCCGAGGACTTGCAGAACAACGAGTGGCTCACCAAGAGCGTTGGCGAAGGCGGCGCAGGCTTTAACGCGCAATGGGATGCGGCTTTTGTCCACCCTATCCGCGCCGCGGTGACCGCGCTAGAGGATGCCCATCGCTCAATGCACGCAGTCGCTGATGCGATCCAACTCAAATACAACAACGCCGCCTTCCATCGCGTCATCTACAGCGAATCGCATGACGAAGTCGCCAACGGCAAGGCGCGTGTGCCGCAGGAGATCACGCCTGACGATGCCGACAGCTGGTTCGCGCAGAAACGCTCCACCCAGGCCGCCGCGCTCGTCTTCACTGCGCCCGGCATCCCCATGCTCTTTCAAGGGCAAGAATTCCTGCAAGGCGAGTGGTTCCAGGATACGGTCCCCTTGGACTGGGACAACAGCGAGGAATTCCGCGGCATCGTTCGCCTCTATCGGGACCTGGTCAAGCTGCGCACCAACCGCAACGGGCTGACCGGCGGGCTAACGGGCCAGCACGTCCATGTCTACCGTGTCGACGACGCCCGCAACATGATCGCCTTCCGCCGCTGGGAATTGGGCGGCCCTGGCGATGACGTGGTAGTGGTCGCCAACTTCGCCGACGCCCCGGTCGAGAACTACTCGCTCGGCTTTCCGTTGGCAGGGCAATGGAAAGTGCGCTTCAACAGCGACTCCCGCTTCTACAGTAAAGATTTCGGCGACTACCAGATCAACGACGTCGAGACCGTCGAAGGCGAACACGACGGTCTGCCGGCGCATGGCACGATCAGCCTCGGCCCCTACAGCGTCGCCATTCTATCGCAGGACGCGGCATAAAGGGTTCGTCCCCCACGCTCAGTCTCTCCGGCCGGGGTTCGTCGGAACCTCGACCGGAGGCCCATTCTAGGCGAAATCGCCGCCCCCAATTACAATACGAACGCGGCTCACGCACGCCGGCCGTAACCAATGCCGATTGGCGACGGGCAGACTCGGCTTGCGCTGCGTACACCGTTGGCGCCTCTCGGCCTCGCCGGCGAAGGCCGCCTATCCGCCTGCATTCACCAACGGATCGAAGCGAACGATGCCTCCTCAATATCTCCTAGGCGTGGATATTGGCACATACGAGTCAAAGGGAGTTCTGACTACGGCGGAGGGTGAAATCGTCGCGGTCGAGGTCAGACCGCACCGCTTGGTTATCCCACGCCAAGGCTGGGCAGAGCACGACGCCGAAGACGTCTGGTGGGGCGATTTCGTCGCCTTGACGCGCCGCCTTCTCGCAGTCACAGAGATTAACCCCAAGCACATCGCCGGCGTCGGTTGCAGCGCCATCGCCCCGGACGTCCTTCCGGTAGACGCCGAATGCCGCCCGCTGCGCCCCGGCGGCATCCTCTACGGCATCGATACCCGCGCCGCGGCCGAGATCGCAGATCTAGAAGCGGCGCTCGGCGTGGATGCCATTTTCGCCAAAGCAGGTAACGCCCTTTCTGCACAGGCGATCGGACCGAAAATCCTGTGGCTCAAACGGCATGAACCGGAAGTCTACCGCCGCGCGCATCGTTTTGTAACCGCGACCAGCTTCCTCGTAGCTCGCCTTACCGGCAACTACGCCGTCGATCAACTGACCGGCTCCTTCAGCGCGCCACTCTACGACTTCGAGCGGCGCGCCTATGACGACAGCCTCAGCCGCGAGATTGTCGAACTCGAACGCCTGCCCGAACTGCGCTGGGCCAACGAGATCGCCGGCGTCGTCACGCCTGCCGCCGCTGCGCAGACCGGCCTCGCCGCAGGAACGCCGGTGATCGTCGGCACGTCCGATGCCGGCGCCGAAGCCGTAAGCGTCGGCGTAACCGCGCCCGGTCAAATGATGCTGATGTACGGTTCGACCATCTTCTTCATTGAAGTTCTCAACCGGCCCGTCACCGACGAACGGTTGTGGGCCGCGCCCTATCTGTTTGAGGGGACCTCGGCTTTGCTCGCCGGCATGGCGACGAGCGGCGCACTCACACGTTGGTTCCGCGATCAGCTTGCACCGGACCTGGCGGCGGTCGAAGAGGCGGGCGGCGAAAACGCCTACGCCGCACTCACCAGAGCCGCCGCTTCCGTTCCTCCCGGTTCGGAGGGCTTGGTCGTCCTCCCCTACTTCAGCGGCGAACGCACCCCCATCAACGACCCGCGAGCGCGTGGCGTCTACTTCGGACTAACGCTGGCGCACACCCGCGCCCATCTCTACCGCGCCGCCTTAGAAGGCATCGGTCACGGCGTCCGCCACCACCTGGACGTGATGCGCAGCATCGAGGCCATGCCTAGCGAGGTCATCGCGGTCGGCGGAGGCGCCAAGAGCGATCTGTGGCTCCAAATCGTCAGCGACATCTGCCAAGTGCAGCAGACCGTCCCTGCCGTCGTCTTGGGCGCCTCGTATGGCGACGCTTTCCTCGCCGGGCTAGGCGCCGGCCTGTTCGACGCGCCGGACGCAATCCACGGCTGGCTAGCCAATGCGCGCACCGTCACGCCAAACCGAGCGTTGGCAGCGCTTTATGATCGGTATCACGACATCTACCTGCGCCTCTATCAACAGAACAGACAGGCGATGCACGAACTGCATAAACTGGCGTAGCGCGCTACCCTCAATCATATTTCGCCATCTCAACACGAACAGGGAGCAAGAAAATGGGTTGGATCGAAGAGCTATTTGGGGTGACAAAGCCCGTGATTGCGATGTGCCATTTGCACGCGCTGCCCGGCGATCCCGGCTATGATCCGGTGAAAGGCCTAGAGTGGGTCGTCGAGCAGGGGCGCGCCGATCTGCAGGCGCTGCAGGAGGGCGGCGTCGACGCCGTCATGTTCTCCAACGAGTACAGCCTGCCCTACCTAACCGCCGTAGAGCCGATCACGACCGCCTGCATGGCGCGCATCATCGCCGAGCTGCGCCCGGACATCCGCGTGCCCTTCGGCGTCAACGTGCTATGGGACCCGATTGCGTCCATCGATCTAGCGGTTGCGACCGGCGCCGCCTTCGTCCGCGAGATTTTCACCGGCGTCTACGCCAGCGACTTCGGCCTCTGGAACACCAATTGCGGCGCGGTGATCCGCCACCAGCACGCGGTCCACGGCCAACACGTCAAACTCCTCTTCAACATCGTGCCGGAAGCCGCCGCCTACCTCGCGGCGCGCGACGCTGCCAGCATCGCACGCTCCACGGTGTTCAATACCCAACCGGACGCCATTTGCGTGTCTGGGCTGACAGCCGGCGCGGGGACATCGCTGTCGACGCTCAAGCTCGTCAAGGACGCCATCCCCGCCACGCCCGTTTTCGCCAATACCGGGGTCAACCCGGACAACGTTGGCGATCAGCTGGCAATCGCGGACGGCGCAGTCGTGGGAACCTTCTTCAAGCAGGACGGCTACATCTGGAACGACGTAGACGTCCAACGCGTACATGCCCTGATGGACAAGGTGCGGGCGTTGCGCGCCTGAGGCCGGCAATCGCCTCTGCCGTACAGGCGGGCGGCGCAAGGAGCGGAGGATGGACAAGCGCTGGAAGCAACTGGGCGAAATCCTGGTGAACTACTCGACCGCGGTCAAGCCGGGCGAGCGCGTCATGATCGCTATGGTCGAACCGGGTACGCTGCCGCTCGTGCACAGCGTCTACGAAGCCGTAGTCAAAGCCGGCGCTTATCCCCAAGTGCAGTTTCTCTCCGAGACGCTGCGACACATGCTGCTGCGCTACGGCAACGACGACCAGATTAGCTGGGAGCCTGAGATCGAAGCATATGGCATGGAGTGGGCCGATGTCTACATCGGTCTGCGCGGCGCTCACAACCTCTACGAACTTGCCGGCATCCCTGGCGACGTACTGGCGGCTAACCAAAAGGCGATGGGCCAAATCTCGGCTAAGCGCTGGGAGAAGACGCGCTGGTGCTTGGTGCGCGTGCCCAATGAGTCGTTTGCCCAGCAAGCCGAGACCGACCTGGAATCGATGATGGACATGTTCTTCGACGCTTGCCTGCTCGACTGGACAAAGGCCGCGCAAGAATGGCGCTCGATGGCAGCGAAGTTGGAGGGTGCGTGCGAAGTGCACATCGTCGGCCGCGAGACCGACCTTCGCTTCTCGGTTGCCGGCCGCAAGTGGCTCGTCCTAGACGGCAAGCTCAACCTGCCCGACGGCGAGATTCTAACCGCGCCGGTGAACAGCACACTCAACGGCCACATCTACTTCGAATTCCCAGGCGTGCTGGGCGGGCGGCTCATGCACGACATCCGCCTCAGCTGGGTTGACGGCCGTCTCGTCAGCGCGTCGGCGTCGACCAACGGCGACTACTTGCAGCGCATCGTACGCTCCGATCCGGGCGCTTCCTTGCTGGGCGAATTTGCCTTTGGCACGAATTTCCACATCAACCGCTTCTGCAAGGACATCCTCTTCGACGAGAAGATTGGCGGTACGGTGCATATTGCACTCGGACGGGCTTACCCGGAGTGCGGCGGCGTCAACCAGTCCGCTATTCACTGGGACATCGTCAAAGACTTGCGCCAAGAAGGCGCCGTCTACATTGACGGTCGCACAGTGCTTGAGCAGGGCGCCCTGCTGCTGTGACGCGCGGCGCCCGACCCCGCTTTCCCGTCGTACCGCGTACTGTGTAAAGGGGAAGCGAATTTGACAAAGCGCAGCTAAGCCCGTACAATGCGACATCGCTAGGCCAAACAAGCAGCACAATGAACGGCGCATTCGTCTAGTGGCCTAGGATACTGCCCTCTCAAGGCAGAGACACGGGTTCGAATCCCGTATGCGCTACCATATGCACCGCAGCCAGTGGCAGACCCATTTGCAGCTTTTGTTGCAGGGGGTAGATAATCGGTTGTTAAGGTGCGAGTTGTCCGCTCCGAAATCGGTTTACAGGCCTAAGTCGGAGCGGACTTCTTTTTTGTCGGACTGTACGAGTATACATGACTCCTTGGGCCTGACGCAATCCGCCCCGCGTTCTCCTCTCCGCTGCCTTGTGCTATAATGCCGCCCCTGACTGTTCGCGGGTTCTAACCCCGCTCGGGCCTGCTAACCGGCTCGATAGACGAGAAGAAACGAGGGCATTCATGTTTGCCACTCCCAAACAGATCACGCGCGGCCTCGACCGCGTGCTGCATACCGTCGAGAAGCCCGCCCGTTACACCGGCGGCGAACTCAACAGCATCGCCAAAGACTGGGCCGGCCCGGCTATCCGCACCAAGATCGCGCTCGCTTTTCCCGATATCTACGAACTGGGCGGCAGCAACCTGGGCCTCATGATCCTCTACGACCTGATCAACAAACGGCCCGACCTGCTCGCCGAGCGCGTCTACTGCCCCTGGCCCGACTTCGAGGCCGCCATGCGCCGCGAGGACATACCCCTCTACAGCTTGGAAACGCGCCATCCGCTAGCCGCCTTCGACATCGTCGGCTTCAGCCTGCCCTACGAGCAACTCTACACCAACGTGCTCACCATGCTCGACCTGGCGGACATTCCCCTGCGCGCCGCCGACCGCAGCGCCGCCCACCCGCTGGTCATTGCCGGCGGCTCCGGCTGCTACAACCCCGAACCGATGAGCGCCTTCTTCGACGCAATGGTCATCGGCGAAGGCGAAGAGGCCATCTTCGACGTGATAGACGCGTATGAAGCCTGGCGCGCCGAGGCGCAACAGGGGCGCAACCGCCGCAACCTCTGGGTCAGGCTGGCAGCCATCCCCGGCGTCTACGTGCCTCAGCTCTACGACGTACGCTACAACGCAGACGGAACCGTGGATGCGGTCACGCCCAACCACCCGAACGCCGCGCCGGAGGTCCTCAAACGCGTGGTTACCGTCCTGCCGCCGCCGGTCACCAACTTCATCGTCCCCTTCATCGACGTCGTACACAACCGCGCCGCCATCGAGATCATGCGCGGCTGCACGCGCGGCTGCCGCTTCTGCCAGGCGGGCATGATCTTCCGCCCCGTGCGCGAGCGCCCCGTCGACGAAGTGCTGGCAGCGGTCGACGCCATGGTCGAGCGCTGCGGCTTCGAGGAGGTCAGCTTCCTCAGCCTCAGCAGCAGCGACTACACGTATGTCGAGGAGCTGGTGCGCCGCACCCTGGAGCGCCACGGAGACCAACGCCTCAGCATCGGCTTGCCCAGCCTGCGCATCGAAAGCTTCAGCGTCGAACTGATGGATCTGCTGGAGAAAGGCCGGCGCCGTTCCGGCTTCACCTTTGCGCCCGAAGCCGCCACCGACCGCCTGCGCGACGTCATCAACAAGCCCATCCCTTCCGAAGACCTGCTGCGCACTGCCGAGGAGGTCTACAGCCGGGGTTGGACGACCATCAAGATGTACTTCATGATCGGCCACCCGACTCAGACATTGGACGACGTGCAGGCAATCGCCGACCTCGCCAAAGAGGTGCTGGCTGTAGGCCGGCGCATCATGGGCGGCAAGGCCAAGGTGCGCATCGGCGTCAGCACGCTCGTGCCCAAGCCGCACACGCCGTTCCAATGGGCGGCGATGGAAGACGAAGCCGTGATCAACGCCCAGATCGAGCGTCTGCAACAGGAATTGCGCGGGCCGGGCATCTACTTCTCCTGGAACAACCCGGAGGAAACGCTGGTCGAAGCCTTCCTCACGCGCGGCGACCGCCGCCTCTGCGATGTAGTGCAGCGGGCATGGGAGTTGGGGGCCAAGATGGAGGGCTGGGGCGAGTTCTTCAACTTCGACGCCTGGCAGCAGGCCTTTGCCGACTACGGCCTCGACATGGACTGGTACGCCCGCCGCGAACGCCCGCTTGACGAGATTCTACCCTGGGAGCACATCTCCGCCGGCGTCAAGAAGCGCTTCCTGGCCGACGAGTACCAGCACGCCCGCCAGGGAGGCGTCGTCGACGATTGCCGCGAGCATTGCTTTAGCTGCGGCATCCTCGGCTACTTCAAGGAACTGCGCCGCGACGCACCGGATACGGGTTGGGCCTGCCCGCCGCTCGGCAAGGGCAAGCAGCGTCAGCCGGTGGACGTCACGCCGATCCCGCTCTACTTCAACGACGAGATGTCGCCGGAGCTGGTCGGGGAGTTCGATCATCGCGTGCCGCAGCGACGCTTTGGCACGGTGCAGCGGCATGTCGAGGTTGGGTAACGGGTTCCCGTTGCGGTGAAGTTGCAGCACACAGAAGTTAGTAATCACGAGTCATCCGTCATCCGTCAGAACTGACTCGTGACTACTCACTCGTGACGGATGACGGCGAGCCGCACAGTTATCAACCAAGGGCATGAAGTCAAGAATGACATCCGAAACGATACAGGAAGCGGACGATTTCCAAGACGCGGATGAGACGCTGCGGCAGCGCGTGCGCATCCGTTACGCCAAGGAAGAGCGCATCAAGTTCATCTCGCACCAGGACGAGTTCCGCGCCTGGGAGCGAGCGCTGCGCCGCGCCGGTTTGCCGCTACTCTACAAGCAAGGCTTCAACCCGCAGCCGCACATCCAGTTCGCCTCGCCCCTCGGCGTCGGCTTCACCGGCCTGCGCGAGCCGGTCGACATCACCTTCGCGCCGCCGGTTCCCCTGCCCGAACTGCACGAACGGCTGGCAGCGTCGCTGCCGCCCGGCCTAACCGTGCGCGACCTTGCCGAAGTCCCGCTGAAGACGCCGGCATTACAGAGCCAACTGATCGGCGCGGACTACGCCATCCGTCTCTTTGCCGAAGCGGATGAGACGATCGACGGCGAGCCGGTCGCCGGCGCTATTGAACGCCGCATCACCGCGTTGCTGCAGGAGACCGAGATTTGGCGGGAGCGAGAACGCAAGGGCAAACGCTACCGCTACAATCTGCGCCCGCTCATTTTGGAACTCGCCTATCAGGGCTATGACAGCGCAGAAGAGGAACACCGCATCTTTCTGCGCGTACAGCAGCGCGCCGGCGCGACCGGGAGACCTGACGAAGTAGTTGCCGCGCTGGGTCTGGACGGCTACCCGCGCTCACTCTGCCGGGAGCGCCTTTACTTCGCCGACGACGAGGGCGACACGGCGCTCTTCGCGCCCTATCCGGTCGTGGACAAAGAGGACATCGCCGAGCAAGCCGTGAAGCAAACAGCCCGCCCCAGCGGGAAAAAGCGGCGCGCCGTCAAAGGGCGTACGATCGCCGAGCGCGCTGGAGACGAGTTCATCTAGCGCGCTTTAACGGCACATAGCTATGTGCCGCCGCCGTTGCCATTGTCGCCGTCTTCAGCCTGTGTAGCGCCGGCGGGCGTCTCCACCGACCCGCTCTGCATAGCCGCCAGCGCATCGATCTCCGCCCGGTCGCTGATGATCTGTGACAGGCGACCGTCCATCATCTGAATCACCCGATCAACGTATTTCACCATGCGCAGGTCATGCGTCACCATGATCCCGGCTCGCTCCTGCTCATGGATCAGATGGGCG
>Ga0334889_1004165_pt1 | contig 13314 bp, 10 predicted proteins | sample GraSluR1_MG_2_FD_207222 | JGI IMG/M metagenome (GOLD analysis project Ga0334889, IMG submission 207222) | Sludge microbial communities from methane-producing bioreactor in Wageningen University, Netherlands - Granular Sludge_8_08-R1 | ecosystem: Engineered > Bioreactor > Anaerobic > Unclassified... | reverse complement strand
CAGTCCACCAGTGGCAACGACGACCATATCTTCTCCCAGTTCTTTGCGGAAACGCTCGACCATGCCTTCGACGAGGGCGACATAACCGAAAAGAAGGCCGGATTGAAGGGCATGAACAGTGTTGGCGCCAATTGCGGAAGGCGGAGCGACGATGTTTACCCGCGGCAGTTGGGCGGTGCGGGAAAAGAGAGCTTCAGCGGCAATGCCGATGCCGGGGGAGATGGCACCGCCCAGGTATTCGCCTTCGGCGTTGATCGCATCAAAGGTGGTGGCGGTGCCGAAGTCGACGACACAGGCGGGGATGCTGTATAGGGCTTTGACGGCAACCGCATCAACAATGCGGTCAGCGCCAACACCACTGGGAGGATCATACAGAATCGGGACGCCGGTCTTGACTTTTTCATCAATCAGGAGGGGTTCCTGGCCCAGGTACATTTGGCAGGCCTGCACGATGCGGTTGGTGATCGGGGGAGAAACAGACGCCAGGCAGACGCCATCGAGCTGCCCGATGGCACAGCCGCTGTGCTGGAGGAGGCCGAGGATTTGCAGGCCGTATTCATCCGGCATGCGTTCGTAATTGGTCGCCAGCCGCCAGCGAGCGCCGAGTTTCTGGCCTTCGTATAACCCCAGGGTGAGATTGGTGTTGCCAATATCAATGGTTAAAAGCATACATGGCTCACTTTTTCAAGAGTTTGAATTCATCAATTCTAACCCAGAAATGACTGAAGCTGTACTTAAATCATCGGAATTCTTGAAGTGCTTACAGAACTGTAAGCTGGTGAAAGTTTTAAAGTTACCCTATTGCGTGTATATCAATAAGGGAGGCAATTGCTGCGTCCGCTTTATTGATCCGTGGTGACAGAATCAGGCTGCTCCCGGATGGTGAAGTAGCGGGCTTCGGGGTGGTGGACGATAATGGCGGCGGTGGACTGTTCGGGCACCATTTGCCCGGCGGAGGTAAGCTGCATGTCCAGCCATTCTTCTGCGGGGAGCAAGTCGAAGACTTCGCGGTGGTCGGCGATATCCGGGATGGCGGGGTAACCCCAGGAATAACGCAATCCCTGGTTTTGAGGGATGCTCCATGCGGCGCGGATGCGGGCGTGCATCCATTCGGCAATGCCTTCGGCGGTTTGCACGGCCAGCCCGTGGGCAAAATAGGCTTCGCTGTACTGACCGGCGGCATGCAGGGCATCAATCCGTTCGGTGGCGGCATGGCCGACGGTGACCACCTGGAAGGCGACCGTATCGAATTTGTTGGATTTCTTCGGGAGGAAGTAATCTGACAGGCACAGGCCTCTGTCGGTAGTCTGGCGGGGCATGGAGAAACGGAGGAGTTCCTGCGGGGAGGCACCGGTATCGGTGAAGGGGGCATAGATGATGAGTTCATCCCCATCGGTCTGGGCAGGCCAGAAGCCGTAAACGGCCTGGGGTTTCAGCCAGCCATTTTTCTGTGCGTCCCGGGTCATATCTTTCAGCCTTTGTTCCAGGCCGGCCTCCAGCTCCGGGCGGTCTGCTTTGCTGGCGTCCTTGCTGCCCCAGGATAATCGAAAGAGAGATTTTTTGTTGATCAGGGGAATGACTTCGTCAAGGGGAATATCTTTCACTGCCTGGGCACCCCAGAAGGGCGCCTGCGGGATGAATTCGGCAGGGGGAACGATGGCAGGGGCAACCGCAATTCTATTCTTTGACGAGGTGCGGCGAGGGCCGACAGCCTGTTCTTCCACTTTTTTCTCCTGCAGTGCCTGGCGGCGGACGGGATCATTGAGGTCATCCAGCGTGGCAAGACCTTCAAAGGCGTCTTTGCAGTAGAATACGCCGGGTTGATAAGGACTGCCGTCTTCGGTGTTGGTAATGCGCAGGCCAAACTGGCGGTTGATGGCAGCGCCGCCAATCAGCACGGGGATGTTCATGTTTCGCCGATGAAGCTCGTTGACCACACGGGGCATTTGCTGACTGGTGCTGACGAGCAGGGCGCTGAGGCCGATGGCAGTCGCCTGGTTTTTCTCAGCTTCGGCGATGATGGTATCCACCGGCACCTGTTTGCCGAGGTCAATGACTTCATAGCCGTTGTTGACGAGGATAGTCTTGACCAGATTCTTGCCGATGTCATGCACATCCCCATAGACCGTTGCCAGCACGATGGTGCCTTTGGTGGTGCCGGCTTTCTTTTTGAGATAGGTCTCCACGTGGTTGACACAGCGCTTCATCACCTCGGCAGATTGGAGGACGAAGGGCAGGATCAGTTCGCCCTTGCCAAAGCGGTCGCCGACATCTTTCATGGCGGGCAGGAGGACGCTGTTAAGCAGCTCCACGGCGGCATCGTGCCGTTGGGATGCAGGGGTTTCCTGCAGGATGGAATCGATGGTGTCTTCCACGCCATCGTGATAGCGATGGAGGATGCTCCAATGCAGGCGCTCTGTGGGGGACAGACTGGCAAGGGTTTCCTGGCGGGCGAGGAGGGCTTTGTCTTTATCTATCGTTTGGACGCCTTCAAAGCGTTCAATGATCCGCGCCAGTGCATTCGGGTGATTGTTGAAGATGAGGTCTTCCATCAGGGTGCGGTCGGCGGGATCAATTTCGGCATAGGGCTTGACGGTGGCCGGATTGACGATGGCCATATCCAGCCCGGCCTGCACGGCATGGTACAGAAAGACGGAATTGAGCATGTGCCGGGCGGCGGGTTGGAGGCCAAAGGAAATATTGCTGACCCCGAGGGAGGTGAGGGCGCCGGGCAGGTTTTTCTTGATTGTTTGAATGCCCTTGAGGGTTTCTTTGGCCGAGTTGAGGTATTCATTTTCGCCCGTCGCCAGGGTGAAGGTGAGCACATCAAAAACCAGGTCGGCGGGCTGGAAACCATATTCTCCTATAGCGATATCGTGAATCCGGCGGGCGACTTCGAGTTTGCGCTCGGCAGTCTTTGCCATGCCTGCTTCATCAATGGTCAGGGCGATCAGGGCGGCGTTGTATTTCTTCGCCAGCGACAAGATGCGGTCGGCTTTTTCGCGCCCGGCTTCGAGGTTGATGGAGTTGATCAGACAGCGGCCAGGGGCGGTCTTGAGAGCAGTTTCCAATACGTCCGGTTCGGTGGTGTCAATCACCAGCGGGGCATCAATCACTGGGGCGAGGGTTTTGATGACCTTCGTCATCATCTCGTTTTCGTTGTCAGTTTCGGTGAGCGCTACACACACATCCAGGGTATGCGCGCCGTTTTCCATCTGCTGGCGGGCAAGATCCAGGACGGCGGCCATGTCTTCTTTCATGATGATGTTTTTGAAAATGCGGCTGCCCTGGGTGTTGAGTCTTTCGCCGATCAGCAGTGGCGGCGGTTCCTGGATCATGGTAACGGCATGGATGCCGGAAGCCAGCTTGTTGACTGCGCGTTCGGGACGGAGCGATTGTGGACGTCCGTGAATCCTTTTGACCAGGGCTGCCAGGTGTTCCGGGGTGGAGCCGCAGCAGCCGCCGACCACGCTGATCTTGAATTTTTCGACGAATTCGGTCAAGGCCTCGGCAAAGGGCTCGGGTTCCAGGGGGTAGACGGCTTTGCCGTTTTTGTTGATCGGCAGTCCGGCATTGGGGACACAGGAAACCCATTTTGTGGCGTGTTCGCCGAGAAACTGGATGGGCTGGCGCATGTGGGTGGGGCCGGTGGAACAGTTCAGACCGACCACGTCGATGGGCAGGTCTTCCAGAATGGTGAGGGCGGCTTCAATATCGGTGCCGAGAAGCATGCGTCCGCTGGTGTCCAGGGTGATTTGCGCCTGAATCGGCAGGAAAATGCCGGAGGTTGCAAATGCTTTTTGGGCGGCGAGGATGATGGCGCGGGTTTCGATGATGTCCTGAGAGGTTTCAATGAGGATGAAATCCACGCCGCCCTGCACGAGGGCGAGGGCCTGTTCGTAGAAGATGTCCACCAGTTCGTCGAAGGACAGGCGGGAAAGTTCGGGGTCGTTCATGGAGGGGAGTTGACCGGATGGGCCAATGGAACCGGCGACGAAACGCGGCTGGCCGGTGGATTCGGTGTATTCGTCCGCCAGGCGGCGGGCAATGCCGGCGGCTTTGTGGTTCATCTCGGTGACCTTGTCCTGCAAGCCGAATTCACTCATGGTGAGACGGTTGGCGCGGAAGGTGTCGGTTTCGATGACGTCTACGCCGATATTCAGGAAGGAGCGGTGCAGTGCTTCGACGGCGTGGGGTGCAGTGATGACCAGGTAGTCATTACAGCCAACGAATTGTTCCCCGCCGTAGTCTTCGACGGTCAGGTTCATGCGATCGACATTGGTGCCAGTTGCGCCGTCCAGAATGAGGACGTGTTCTCGCAGGGCATCCAGGTATCTGCGGTTGGTATATTCTTGATCCATAGGAGGACTCCACGCGGGGATCATTGTTCCCCGCGAAAAATTTCTAACAATGCCCCGAATTGTATCACGGTGATGGCATATTTTTTGCATAAAGATCAGGCATGGCGGCTGAAGCGCGCTCACCTGCCCCCTATCACTTTGCGGTGAGGCTGCAAAACAGGAGGGGCATTTTGTGCATGCGGGAACGGTGGGGGTTCCCAGGATGGATGGGCGCGTTACGGGGACAGGGATATCCTGTTTCGTGTGATTCTTTGGGATATAATTCAGTATACGATGTGACGAAGTATCAATGGCGCATCCAGGATGGAGTGAGAGCTGATGTCTACATTACGATCTTATTTGATTGCCGGGCTGTCCATGGCAGTGGTGGGGATTGGCGGTCTGGCATTGTTATTCACCAATGCCTACCCCACCCTGGGGCCGCGCTGGTTGTTTTTCTTTTTACTGACTTTGGGAATCTGCGGGCTGGGCTTGCCAGCAGTGGCGTATCTGCACCGGCGTTTTCCATCTGATCCGCCGGTAGACAAGGATACCATCCTGCGGGAAGTGATCTGGCTGGGCACTTATATCAGCTTGATCGCCTGGCTGCAATTGGGACGGGTGTTGAATCTTTCGATTGCATTTTTCCTGCTGCTGGGTTTTGTTTTGATCGAATACCTGCTCCTCATGCGCGAGCGCAGCCGCTGGGAACCGCGGGAATAAGCATGATCAATGGATTAAAAAAAATCCCTTCTGTAGAAAGTGTGATGCAAACCAAGACCGCTGCCGAACTGGTGGCAGTTTATGGACGGTCACTGACCCTGGAGGCGATCCGGCAGGAAATGGAAATTGTTCGCCGCGATTATGCTGCCAGTAAAACGGTGCCGCAGCGCGCGGCATTACTGGATGCCGTGCAGATGCGGCTGGAAGAGTGGGTGACACCGAGCCTTTTGGGGGTTATTAATGCCACAGGCGTAATTCTACATACCAATCTGGGGCGGGCACCCTTGAGCCGCTCAGCGATTGAGATGATGTCCGGGGTTGCGGCGGGTTATTCCACGCTGGAATTTGATCTGGAGACGGGCAAGCGCGGTTCACGCACCTGGCATGCTGAGGACTTGTTAAAACAAATTACTGGTGCTGAAGCCGCCCTGGTGGTGAATAATAATGCCTCAGCGGTGATGCTGGCTTTGAGCGCGCTGGCGAAGCGGCGGCGGGTAGTGATTTCCCGCTCCCAGCTGGTAGAAATCGGGGGCGGGTTTCGTGTGCCAGACGTGATGCGCCAGTCGGGTGCCAAGCTGGTTGAGGTGGGTACGACCAATCGGGTGCATGTACGGGATTATGAAACGGCATTGGCGGAACAGCCGGTGGCGTTGATCATGCAGGCGCATCATTCCAATTTCCGGATCGTCGGGTTTACCAGCGAACCAGCATTAAAAGACCTGGCTGACCTGGCACATAACTATGGCATTTATTTACTGGATGATATTGGTTCGGGGGCATTGCTGGATACCGCCCAATTCGGGCTGGCGCATGAGCCTACTGTACAGGAATCGCTGGCTGCGGGGGCAGATGTGGTGTGTTTCTCCGGAGACAAGCTGCTGGGCGGCCCGCAGGCGGGCATCATTGTTGGCAAGGCAGACTTACTTAAGAAGATGAAAAAGCATCCCTTCGCACGGGCGATTCGTGCGGACAAGCTGTGTTTGAGCGCGTTGAGTGCGACTTTGCTGCATTATTTGAAGGACGAAGCAGAGCGGGAAATCCCCATCTGGCAGATGATCTCCCAGCCGGTTGAACAGGTGCACAAGCGCGCTGCCTACTGGGTGAACGTATTGCAGCGGGGGGAGGTGATTCCCGGCAAGTCCACGGTGGGTGGAGGCAGCCTGCCTGAGGAAGAAATGGATACCTGGCTGATGGCGCTGGATGTGCGTCACCCGGACCGGTTTTTGGCGAAATTGCGGGAAATGAACCCGCCGATCATCGCCAGAGTGAAAGCGGATCGGATCGTGCTGGATCCGCGCACGGTGCTGGCGGAGCAGGAAGATGCCTTGCTGGTGGGCCTGCAAAATGCCCTGCCTGTAAAATAATGTCATCCCATAATATAAGGAAAGATAAACCATGAAAACTGATCTTGATGGATTGATGCAGGCCCAGAATGTGGATGCCTTGCTGGTTTCTGGTCCGGCCAAGCATAATCCGGCGATGGTGTATATGACGGGCGGAGCGAATTTGACGATGGGGCATGTGATCAAGAAACGAGGCGAACCGGCAGTGCTTTTCTTTGCGCCGATGGAACGGGACGAAGCGGCGCGTACCGGGATGGTGTCGCGCAACTATATGACTTATCCGCAGTTTCGGGCGGCATTACAGGGTGACCTGGACCAGCACGCAGCCATGCTGCAAGCCATGCTGAAAGATGCGGGCGTGACGGGCGGGCGGCTGCCGTTTTATGGCGATGTGAATGCCTTTCGGCATTACGGGATTGTTGCGCGGCTGCTGAAACTGATGCCAGACCTGCGTGTAGCCGATAGCGCAGAAGACGATGTGATCCTCAACGCCATGTCGACCAAAGACGAAGGGGAAGTGGCGCGCATCCGTAGGATGGGGCAGATCACCACCGAGGTTGTGCGGGCGACAGCCGATTTGCTGATGAGCAGCAGGGTAAAGGATGAAGTGCTGTACCAGGCAGATGGCGAGCCGCTGACGATTGGCGCAGTAAAGCGGCAGATTGATGTGTGGCTGATGGAACGCGGCGCTGAAAATCCTGAAGGCACCATTTTTGCGATTGGGCGTGATGCAGGGGTGCCGCATTCTACCGGCACAGAATCCGATGTACTGCGCCTGGGTCAGACGATCGTCTTTGACATCTTCCCCTGTGAGGCCGGCGGCGGTTATTTCCATGATTTTACACGCACCTGGTGCCTGGGCCATGCTCCGGACGAGGTGGTGAAATTGTACGAGGATGTCAAAACGGTCAATGAGACGCTTGTTGCTGAATTGGAAGTGGGAAAACCTTTCTTCCATTACCAGAAGCGTACCTGCGAATTGTTTGAAGAAATGGGGCATGCGACGGTGATGAGCAATCCCGGCACGGAGGATGGGTATGTGCACAGTCTGGGGCATGGCGTCGGCCTGAAGGTGCATGAGCTGCCGATGTGCAGTTATCAGCCAAATGGCGGCCAGACCAATGTCTTGACTCCGGGTCAGGTGATTGCGATTGAGCCGGGGTTGTATTATCCTGAGCGTGGGATGGGGGTGCGCCTGGAGAATACTTATTACATCACCCCGGACGGGAAATTCGAAAATCTGGCGCCGTATCCGATGGATCTGGTGCTGCCAGTTAAGCGATAAAGTGCTGGACAGGAGAGGATTATGACCATAGAACGATCTGCGTTGACGGGTTTTCCGCCAGCGCGAATCATGGGGATTGAGTCGTCCTGCGATGAAACCGCAGCGGCGATTATCCGCGATGGGCGGGTGCTGCTTTCCAATGTGGTCGCTTCACAGGTGGACATGCACGCTGAATATGGCGGCGTGTTTCCTGAAATGGCCTCGCGCCAGCATGTTTTGTCGATTTATCCGGTGGTGGAGCAGGCGCTCAAACAGGCGCACCTCAGCCTGACAGACCTGGATGCCATCGCAGTGACGCGTGGGCCAGGACTGGCGGGGTCACTGGTAGTGGGGGTAAATGCAGCCAAAGGGATTGCCCTGGCGACCGGTCTGCCGCTGATTGGGGTCAACCATCTGGAATCGCATATTTATTCTTCATGGCTGGCGACAGAGGACAGCGAAGACCTGCCGCCGGAACCGGAATTTCCGCTGCTGGTCCTGCTGGTTTCCGGCGGGCATACCGAGTTAAATCTGGTCACCGGACATTTACAATATGAGCGGCTGGGGGCGACGCTGGACGATGCCGCTGGAGAAGCGTTTGACAAGGTGGCGCGCCTGATCGGGCTGCCCTATCCGGGAGGGCCTTCCATCCAGGACGCAGCGCAGGGCGGCAGTCCAGGCGCGTTTGATTTCCCGCGATCCTGGCTGGATGACACCTGGAATTTTTCTTTCAGCGGATTAAAGACAGCTGTGCTGCGGACCGTACAAGGCTTGCAGCAACAGCAAGCGGAACTGCCCGTCGCCGACCTGGCGGCAAGTTTTCAGGAGGCGGTGGTTGAGGTACTGTTAAAGAAAACAATGGCTGCGGCCCGGCAGTATCAGGTCAAGCAGATCCTGATTGCTGGCGGGGTGTCTGCCAACCAGCATTTGAGGAATGCTTTCACCAGGCAGGCTGAATTCCCCGTACATATCCCGCCACTGGCGTTTTGTACAGATAACGCTGCCATGGTGGCCGCTGCCGGATACTACCGTTTTGTTCACGGCCAGCGCGATTCACTGGATTTTGATGTGATGCCAACCTGGCCGCTCTCATAGGAGGCTTACATGCGTTCTATTCGTCATTTGACCCCGCGGTATATTGTCAACCGCACGATTGAAAAATTGTATCGCCGAACTCACCCGGGAATAGCCTGGCTGACGCCGGATGCGAATGATATTCTGGATAGTTGTTTGTGCAAAGAAGACCGCGGTATAGAGTTTGGTTCAGGTAACAGTACAGTTTGGTTTGCCAAACGGGTTGCTTTTTTGGACAGCGTAGAGCACCAGGCGAACTGGTATGAAAAAATCGCCCAGATGCTGGACGAAGCCCGTCTGGACAACGTACGCTATCATTTACATGCGCGGGATGCAGATGATAACCCGGATGCGTCTGGTTATGTGCGCATTGCTGACAGCTTTGCGCTGGGAAGTCTTGACTTTGCCCTGGTGGACGGGATCTATCGCGCGCATTGCGTTCGGGCTGTGATCGACAAGCTGAAACCGGGTGGACTGCTGATCATTGATAATGTTAACCTGTACCTGCCCTGTGAGTCGATGGCCCCGAATTCGGTGCCGGTGGACGGCAAACCGGTGACCCCGGTTTGGCAGGAAGTGTATGATGTGATCCATCTGTGGCGGACGATCTGGACGTCCAACGGGGTCAGTGACACGGCCATCTTCATCAAACCCTGCACCGAATAAGGTGCAGGTAACTTTTTCCCCGATTTGGGCATCTAATGAGTGAAGAAAACACAAAACCGATATTTTCGATGGAGGCTTTGCAGGCTGGTGACCGGGCAGAATTTGCCCGGATGATGGATCATTTCTCCAATCCGATTTACCGGCTGGGTTTGAAGATCCTGGCAAATGAACAGGATGCGGAAGATGTGCTGCAAGAGACGTTTATCAAGGCCTATCATTCGATTGCGAAGTTTGAGGGCCGCTCGTCCCTTTCCACGTGGTTATACCGGATTGCGACCAATGAGGCCTTGATGCTGATTCGCAGACGCAAGCCCACTCTGGAGCTGGTATTGGAAAACGATAATGAGGAAGACGTGACCCCTGTCGAGATTGTGGATTGGTGCTGTCTGCCGGAAGAGGAACTGCTTTCGAGTGAGTCACGGGATTTTCTTGAGGAGGCGGTGCAGGTGTTGACGCCCCCCTTGCGGCTGGTATTTTTGATGCGGGACGTGGAGGGTTTGTCGATCAAGGAAACGGCAGAAATCCTGGAGATCAGCGAATCGGCGGTGAAAGTACGCTTAATGCGGGCACGGTTGAAATTACGGGAAGAATTGACCCATTACTTTGGGGCGCAACTGGACGGAAAGGAGGTGCAGTATGGATCCGCATCAACATGACTCAGCCAATTGCAAGGATTTGTTGGCGAATATTTCGGCGTACGTGGACGGCACCTTACGGGAAGATCTGTGTGTATTGCTTGAGGAGCATATCCATTCCTGCCGGAACTGTGAGATTGTGGTCAATACGCTGCAAAAGACGATTGATTTGTATCATGAGGCCGCCGAAAAAGAGGGTGCTATCCCGGAGGATGTGCGCAGCCGGCTGTTTGCCCGATTGGAGCTGGATGATTTTATTGAATAGCGGTAAAGGCGGGGAATTTATCTGTTGTTTTGCCATTCCACGCCGGATAAGAGCGTGAAATTCATTTTTTAAGGTTGTTTGACAACATGACAGCCTGAACTTATATTAAAATTAAGACAGGATGCAGAAACAGGTAACTTTTTTGAGGGTTAGCACATCTAAAGATTGATATGCAAAACAGGATCACTGGCGAGGACGAGAAGAAAGGTTTGCACAGGGAAATTGTGTTGCTCCTGGATGATAAACCTGCGGAATTTCCGCCAACCGGCTATCGGGCGGGGATGAACTGCCCGAAATGCAGGCAAGCAATTCTGGATTATGATGGTTTGTTGAATGTGGTTTGCCCGCATTGCGGGGTGGTACAAGGGGGCTGCTTCACCTGATAAGGGTATGTTACAGCCTTTCCGTGGGGCAGGCAAATTAAAAAAAACGAAATCTTTTTCGGAGGAAAAAAATGGAAAAATTGTTGAATGCTGAACTGGAAGGACAAATCAAAGAAGTTTTTCAAGGGCTGAAGGACCCTGTGGTTGCCCTTTTCTTCGGCAGCAAACTGAATAATTGCACTTATTGTCAGGATACGCTGCAAATGCTGCAGGAACTGGTGGCATTATCAGACAAGATCGCGTTGGAAGTTTATGATCTGGAAGAAAATTCTGCTACGGCAGAAAAATACCACGTCACCATGGCGCCGGGGATTGTAATAACCCGAAGAGACGGCGCGGAGTTGGTGGACTACGGGGTGCGCTTTGCGGGCATTCCGGCAGGACACGAATTTACTTCACTGGTACGCAGCTTTATTCTGGTTTCTACTGCTGATTCCGAATTGAAGCCAGCCACAAAGAAATTTTTGAGTGAGTTGAAGAAACCGGTTAAATTGGAAGTTTTTGTGACCCCAACTTGCCCGTATTGCCCTCAGGCAGTCATTTTGGGCCACCAGATGGCAGTAGAGAGCAAATTTGTGGAATCGACGATGGTGGAAGCAACCGAGTTTCCTGAACTTTCCACCCGGTACGGGGTGGGCGGGGTTCCCCACACGGTGATCAATTTTGATGCTGCCTCCATGGTTGGTGCGGCGCCCGAAGCGATGTTACTTGAAAAGATCCAGGAAGCCCTGAAGTAGGGAAAAGGAAGGTGAAATGATGGATGCAAGCGTAAAATGGAATGGCAAGATGGCTTTCACTGCTACGGCTGATAGCGGGCATGATGTACGTATGGATGCCAATGATGCTGTTGGCGGAGAGAATACCGGTGCCCGCCCGACCGAATTGTTGTTGATGGGGCTGGGCGGCTGCACAGGGATGGATGTCGTCTCTATTCTGTCCAAAATGAAGCAGGATATAACGGATTTTGAGATCAAGATCCACGCTGATAAGACGGATACCCATCCCAAGATCTTCAAGGATATTGTCCTGGAGTATGTGCTCACCGGGCATGATCTGGATCGCGATGCGGTGGAAAAAGCGGTGATGCTTTCCAGGGAGAAGTATTGTTCGGTGCAAGCCATGCTGCGTAAGGCGGCGGATATCGAGATCAAGATCACAATTCTTGAAGCAGCGTAGGTAATCTTTTACCTTCTTGAGGGATACATCTATCCTGTAAAGGTGCAGCATGCTGCACCTTTACGTTTTTAAAGAAATAGTTTGCTGGGAATTGATTTACTGTTGGACGGTTTTCCGGCTTTCGATGCGGCTGCGGCTGTCGGCAACTTCGCTGGCAATCACTGTTTTTCCGAAGCGTACGAGTGTGCCGGCATAGGCTCGGGAGCCATTAACAGGAATCCAGCCTTCCAGGTTAAATGCAAGCGGACTGTCTGCGGCAATCCATTCACCGTTATATTTGCGGGCGATGTGCACGTGGGTGCCAGTGGAGCGCCCGCCATCACAGGAAGGATAGCCAATGGGTTGACCGGCAGCAATGCTGGTGCCGACCGGGGGAATACTTTTGGTAGCAAGGTGCAGATAAAAAATATTCCATCCGGTGCGTTCATCTCCATCGCCATCCAGGTCAAGGACGGCGGCGCCGATGTCCGTACGCACGATGATGCCGTCTGCCAGGGCAGTGACCCATTCTCTGCTGGGGGAGCAGCCGCCGGCTTCTGTAGGCGGCGCAAAGTCAAGTGCTGCCCAGGGTTCCCCGGTGCCCCAGCCGGTGTGCGGTCCGCCGGTATAGGACCACGGTTTGCCGGGAGCGAAGGGCAGCAGGAGGTCTGGCTGTCGTAGAGAGCCGGGGATGAGGGCCTGATTTCTGCTCCAGGGGTCAAACTGGAATAACTTCGTATAGGTATCAAGGAAGCCGGTGGCATGAATGGCTTGCTGGTAGGCTGCCCCGGATGAAATCTGGGCGTAATAGTAATGTAATGCGACCGTGGCAGCGTTTTGCCAGGGGTCTGCGATTTCCAGACTGCCGTCCCGTAATTCAAATGAGGTGAGTTTGCCGGTGCGCCAGCCATAATAGCCATTATTGAGGGTGTTGGCGGCCCAGATCATCTGGAAATACAGTCCTCTGCGGCTGTCGTTCTCATATCCGAGGGAGAAAGTTGCTGTCGGGTCCGTGAATTTGGAGAGGGTCAGGGCGCCAGTCTGGTAATCGACAATTGCCAGCAGCAGACGCGGGCTGATACTGTAATTCCGGGCGACATATTGCACCAGTTCGCCGCCGCGTTTGTCTTCCCCGGCAACGTAGAAGGTATAGTCTTTTAACCAGCCGGGCATACTGTCCACGAAGGCAACGACGTCGAAATCGCGGTCAGCAGGGCCGTAAACGAAGAGCGAATCCGGGATGATCTGATACGGGCTGCCCCACAGGGCCTGATAGTAGATGGGAATCTGCATGGGCAGTCCCTCGGGCAGGGTAGTGGCATCAGCCGGGATGATGGGATTGGTCTGACGGATTTCGCCGATGGTGGTGTTGAAGCGGGCTGCCAGCGCGGGCAGCATGTCACCGGATTGTGCGGTGTATTCGACCAGTTCGCCCGGGGCATAAGCGGGACGGGTGGGCAGGGGCG
>Ga0334889_1004158_pt1 | contig 13329 bp, 11 predicted proteins | sample GraSluR1_MG_2_FD_207222 | JGI IMG/M metagenome (GOLD analysis project Ga0334889, IMG submission 207222) | Sludge microbial communities from methane-producing bioreactor in Wageningen University, Netherlands - Granular Sludge_8_08-R1 | ecosystem: Engineered > Bioreactor > Anaerobic > Unclassified... | reverse complement strand
TGCGTTTCCTGCCATGGGCCTGTGACTCTGCACAGTTAAAAAAGCTGAACTTGATGCGAACGTCTGATGGCTATTCTTGTGCACCTCTGTTGCGGGAGGATCTGATTTCCTGCATGACGAGCAATATGAAACTGGAATTCTTTTCCTTTGTGCGCCATGCAGCGGCCTATGCCTGCCGTTTTCCTGAGTCGGCTTTGGCGACGTTGTGGGAGACTTATCCGCAGACTCTGGCTGCAAACCTGCCGGAGGAGGCTGCTTTGCAGGCGATCACCGTGCCAGAGCGTATCACGGATGAGGTCAAGGTACAGGCTCTGGCTGCGGGAACCGGGGAGGCAGCATGAGCGCAAGCTATTCATTTTACGATTTCCATGGCCTGGTAGGGATGCAGGTCATCGATCATGAGCGCAGCGGTTTGCCGGGGCTGGACGATCCTTTCTCCTATTTTCATGTTGGCTCTCTGCCCGATATACCGGATGTCACCCTGGAATTGGGGTCATTTGAGCCACAGTTTGCGGATTGCTATTTGGTGGATCACAAATATCACGTTCGGCACAATTATCTGTACTGCGAGGATACCTGGCGCAGGTTTCGCTGGCGGGTAGAAATCGAAGGCTTTGAAAGCGGTCCTACCCATATCCGCCTTGATCTGCGCGGCGGCGGACTGCGGGGCGTAATACTGCCGGGGATGTACAGCAAGATGCTTCTAACGCGGCAGTTGCTGGCACACAAGCTGAGCGAGAAGGGCTGTGCACTGGCGCATGCAGCGGGGGCAGCCCGGAATAGGCGTGCGGTGGTGTTGTTTGGGCGCGGGGGGAGCTACAAGACCAGTGTGCTCATGTCCCTGTTGCGGTCGTCTCCGGAATGGCGTGCGCTTGGCGATGACGGGGTCATCCTCAAAGGCGGGCAGGCATGGAGCTTTCCCACGTTTCCGGCAATTTTCAGATACCGTCTGTCACACAAGGATAATGAAGCACTCACGGTTTTGGACCGGCTCAAGATGGCGATGAATCCGGCGGGAGACGATGCCGCGCGGGTGTGTTATGCTTCCGGCGCAGAAATTGCAGCGCTGGTGGAGATGCGGGCTGGCGGGGTTGATAAATTGACGATTGAGGAAGTATCTGCAGCGCAAAATGTGGCGGCTATGTATACCGGGATGCGCCTGGAGCAACACAATTCGGTCAATATGGGGTTTAATGATGTGTATCCGCAGTACTTGGAAGCGTATGCGTATATTTTTCCGCAGAATGAGTTGAAAACTGGGGAAGAGGGCAATCCCGTTCTTTCTGTGGCGGCGTCCTGTCGGGTGAGTCTGCCCCTTTCGCCGGGGCGGGATGATCTTCAATCGGTGAGTGATTTTTTGAATGAGATAAACGATCTTTGAGAATCGGTTGAAAAAGTCAGGAAAGGTTTTACAAAATCATATTCGCGGTTTCTGTGAAGGACGGGCGCATCGTTGAATCATTGGGAGAAATGTCAGAATTGTGAAAAATAATCTGGTGGATATCAGAGAGAGCCTGTGGAAGGTGATGAACAGCGAGGATTCGCTGCTCGTCAATTCCTTCTTTCTGTTTGGTATCCTGGTGGTTTCCTCCGGGTTTGGCTTTTTGGTATGGCTGGCCGCCTCACGATTATATTTGCCGGCGGAAGTTGGCCTGGCAACGACAATTATTTCCACATCGCAATTTCTCACCGGCCTGGCTGGGCTGGGATTGGGGATGGGATTGATCAAGTTTCTGCCCGCATCCGCCCAACCAGCGCGGATGGTCAATACCGCTCTGGTGTTTACCATTGGGGTTTCTATCCTCGCCAGTCTGGTGTATGTGCTGGGCGCACCGTTATGGTCTCCGTCGCTGGCGGAGATGGGCAGCCGCGGGCGTTTCCTGTTTGCCTTTCTGTTGTGTGCGCCGGTTTTTGGCGTAAACTCGCTGCTACAGATGGTCTTCCAGGCTTTGCGCCAGAGCAAGTATGGTTTCTGGATGGTGGTGATCACCAATTTGCTGCGTCTGGTTTTGACCCTGCTGCTCGCTTCTTGGGGGGCAGCAGGGATTATTGCCGCAATGCTGATTGGGATGTTCTTCTCGGTGCTGGTGGGGATGTTCCTCTTTTTGCCCCGCGCCTTGCCGGCATATCATTTTGACCCGGCCTGGCATTTTCCAATACTCCGGCAGTTGATCCCGTACTCATTTGGTGTGCATCTCGCTTTGCAGGCGTATCAGGTTCCGCTGCTGCTGACGCCGCTGCTGGTGATGGAGCGGCTCGGCCCGGTGTATAGCGCCAATGCCTATATTGCCTGGATGCTGGGGTCATTGATTGCCAGCGCCGGGCAGGCGATTGCCGGGGCTGCTTTCGCAGAAGGCTCGCATGACGCCGAAGGTTTTGTTCCCGTTTTCAACCGCTCCTTGCGTTTGAGTTTGTGGATCACCTCCGGTCTGGCTGTGCTGCTGGGATTTGGCGCTCCGTGGGTGCTGGCTGTCTTTGGCAAATCCTACCAGTATGCAGCGCCGCTGCTGGTGTGGATGGCGTTGGCTGCGCCTTGTGTCGCCCTGAACCGTGTTTTTTTTACCCGTATGCAGGTGGAGCATGATTTGAAACGGCTGCTTGCATTGTCACTGTTCTCTACGATCATTTACCTGCTGGTATTCTTCTTGCTGGTGGATGAGTGGGAATTGAAATCTGTGGGTATTGGCTGGCTGACCTCTCAGGTTTTTCTTGCAACAGTGTGCTTTGGTGCAGACCGTAAGGACAGGGTGGCATGAGAAGATCCCGGTTTTCCAATCATGCCGACAGTATCATTCTGGCGATCCTTTTGGCGGCTTTGTATGCGGCCATTTATTGGGGCATTGGTTGGCTTGAATCGGCGTCTGGTGTGCTGCTGGCATTTGTGATGCCGGGCTGGCTGCTGGTACGCCTGTTGTTTGGCGAGCGTCCTTTTGAGCTGGAAGTGGAAGTGCTGCTGATCCTTTTCGTCAGTGCGTTTTTGATGGCGCTGGAAGTGCTGGTGCTGATCTATTTCCGCATTCCGGTGGTGAAATATCTGGTGCAATGGCTGGCTGTTGTGACAGATGGGGTGCTGCTGGTGATCCTCAAGGTCAGGCAGGGTGTTCAGGTGAGGCGGGGGACTGTGCCGCAGCGGCGGATCAACTGGCCGTCCCTGCTGGCAGCAGTGATTGTGCCGGTGGTGCTGCTGGCTTTTGGGCTTTTCCATATTCATGAAACCCGGGAGAGCTTCACCGAGTTTTACGTGGCTTCGGGTGGGGAATCAGTGAACTTGATCGTGGAAAGTCACGAGGAGTATACTCAATTCTTTAGCCTAGTGTGTCTTTCGCAGGAAGATGAGCGGTTGGTGCTCGGTAATTTTGAGCTTTCACCGGGGGCACAGAAGAGAATATTTATTGCGTATAGCCAAAATGCCGGACGGGAAGAGAAACTGCGGCTGGTGTTGGACCAACACAAGGGTGCGGCTGGGTATCGCTGGCTTGAGATCCCTGGTGGTGACTGCGAGGATTTATCGGCGGTGTTTGAGTAAAAAGGGTTGGAGCACGATGTTGTGCCGAACGGGTTGAGAATTAGACGAGGCAGCGGCGGACATTCTCCCTACAAATGATGACTTGAATGAGAGGGAAGTTGTCCATGTAGAAACCACTTTGGTGGTTGTGGCCGACGGAAGGTAACGACTGAAGTCGTTATGACAATGGGCGCAAAGTTATCAGGCATGGTTTTGTGCTGAAGGGCATGGATGTGTGGTGGAGTTGAACGGCGGACATTGTCCCTACAAAAAAAGGATGGTTTGTGCAGTACGTATTGTTGACGCCGATCAAGAATGAAGAACAGTATCTGCCTTCACTGGCAGAAATGCTGCTGCGCCAGGCGGTTCGTCCGGCGCTGTGGCTGCTGATTAATGACGCCAGCACAGATGGAAGCCAGGCGATCATGGATGAATTGGCTGCGGCGCATGACTGGGTGTTCAGCATTACCCTGCCTTATGAACCGGGTGGGCTGGGATTGCACTATGCGGGCGTGGTTCATCAGGGGTTCACTGCACTCCAGGCAGAGGCGGCGCAGCGCGGGATTGGGTTTGATCTGCTTGGCAAAGTGGATGCGGATGTGATTTTTGACGCGGATTGCTTCGCCTCACTGCTGACAGAATTTGCTTCGGATGAGCGGCTGGGTATTGCCAGTCCAAGTCTGACCAATGCTGATGTGGGTGAAGAAGGCAAAGTGCAAGCTGTGAAAAAAGAGGTTGTGCTTTCTGATCATCCCACGGACGGGATTCGCCTTTTCCGCCGTGCGTGTTTTGAGGAGATGGGCGGCAGTCCGGTGACCCGCGCACCAGAGACAGTGGCCGAGGCCAAAGCTACCCTGAGCGGCTGGAAACTGAGACGATTTGCAGACATCCCGGCGTATCACCGGCGCAAGGCGCACAGCGCTACGTCTCTGTGGGCGCGCTGGGAGATGGCTGGCTCGGAACAGTATTATCTGGGATACCATCCTGTGCTGGTGCTGGGGCACGCATGCTATGAATTTCTGTTCCGTTCGCCAAAATATCTGTTTCTGGCTCACCTGAGCGGATATGCCAAGGCTGTTTTCCGGCGGGAAGAGAGGATTGCCGATGCCGAAGTGCGCGCCTATTTTGGGCGACAAAGACTGCGGGAAGTATGGCACCAGCTTCCCACCTTGATCCAGCAGGCAAAGAACCGATGAATAAAGCGGACAACCAACGCAGACGATTTTTTCTTTTTCGCAAGCCAGACCTGACACTGGCTGTGCTGGGTGTCCTCACGGGCGCTGCCGAAATTGTTCTGAGTAATTATTTTCATCTCAACCGTGCATATTTTGGTTATACCATCCTGGCAGCCTGTTTGTTTTACCTGCTTACATACCGAGTTTTTGGAGCGGTGCAGAAGACCCCTCCGGTGCAGGCCAGCCAGCACAGTACCCTGTTCTTTTTGCTGTTTTCAGGATTGTCTATGCTGTTGCTGCTGGCCTCGGTGCTTTTGCTGCGCACCTCTCACAGTTATGTGCGCGGGTTGGATTACGTCGGGCTTTTCTTTGGCACGGTGGTGTGTACCGTGCTACAAATTGTGTTTTTTGACACCTCGCCAGTATGGAAACAACGCATGATCCTTGCCCAGGTCTTGTTGCTGGGGATCGGGTTCAAGGCCAGCGGATTTTTCCAGTTTCCGACCTTGATGGGCAATGACCCGTTTTATCATCTGGACCTGGTGGAGCGCTTCATTGCCCAGGGGCAGTTCCCGCAGGGAGAGGCGTACAGTTCATTCCCTGTCTTTCAGGTGCTGATCGCTGTTTTTCACCAGCTCAGCGGGCTGGACTTGAAGGCCAGCTTTTTCATGGTGAGCGTGCTGCAGTCCCTATCACTGGTGGCCGTATTTTCAATTGGCAATGTGCTCTTTGATCAGAAGACTGGCCTGCTGGCTTTCCTCTTCCTCTCCCTGTGTGATTATCAACTTCAATGGGGGATGCAGATCATCCCGATGACGGTGGGGATTGCGATCTTTGCCCTGTTGTTAATGGGCATTGTGTTACGCAATCGGTATCGCAAGCGTTTCCGTCCAACATGGACGGCGATTTTGATTCTGCTGATTGTGGTGATGGTTTTTGTGCATACGTTGTCCTCCTTGATCCTGATGATCTCCGTATTCCTTTTGTTTATGACTTTTGCGTTTTTTGAGGAAGGGTATGGCTCTGAGAATCGAATGCAGTTCATCTCGATGACGTTTGTCACGCTGGCGGTTGTGCTGCCGGTGCTTTACTGGAGTTACAATGCCGCTGTTCCTGAAGAGACTTTTTTGGCGCGGGTGGCATTAACGATCAAGATGTCCATCGAGGAGGCTTTCCTGGGGGATGTGCAGATGATTTCCGGCGCGGGGCAGTTGGCTGAGTGGCAGGTTTTCCTGGGCGATCTGGGGTGGGTGATGCTGCTCATGCTGACCGTCGTAGGGATTCTCGGCTGCCTGCGACTGTTCTCAAAACAGGCGACTGTGATGGCTTTTGTTGTGATGACTTCGATGTTGATCTTCATTACCTACGGCGGGGCTTTTCTGGGCCTGCGCCATATTCTGCCTGCCAGGTGGATTTCGTTTCTGTACGTACCAGCGTGTGTGTTCAGCGCCTTTGGGATCAGGCAGCTGCTGGGTTATCGAGCTGTGCAGGGCAGGCCGCCGTGGCAGACCTGGCTGAAGCAGGCTGGTCTGGCGCTGCTGGTGCTTTTCACCGCGGGGGCAATGATGACTTCTCCGCTGCGGGCGATGCCCGATAGTCCGCTGTATCTGGAGGAGTTGAGCATCCGCCCCGGGTTTTTTGAAGCCGAAGTGCGCGGTATGGATCAGGCGCTGGCGGAGCAGGGCAGCGGTCAGATCGCAGCCAGCAGTAAGACCGGGCGGTATCTGAAAGAGATTTCGGAAATTGATCCCCGCGAGGCGAAAACGTATCAGGAGGCCGAAGCGATCCTCGTGCGCCAGTTTGATCTACGTAATGGTTTCTTCATCCCCTATCCCGATTATCAGGTCAGCGATTACGTGCTGCCGACGGCGGAATTCACTGATTTCCTGGCTGAAAAATGCTGGCGGAGCTATGACAACGGGGAGGTTTTCCTGTATACTGTGGGACAGTGAGGGATCAGCTCAATCCTCTCTATCCCTTCCCCCTTCGGGTACGATTTGACAGGGGGGTGAAAGAGGTTTTTGCTTGCAGGTGTTGGAATTTTTGAGCGGCACAGGCAAATCCCCCCTACCCCCTTTGACAAGGGGGGCAAAGCTCTGCCGCTTCGCAGCATTCCTCTTCATCCCTTTGACAGGGAGGGCGAAAGGCGATGTGACAAGGGGGCTGAAATCGGCACAAACCTATTTTCACCTTCGGGTACGATGTGACCAGGGGGCGAAAACATGAAGGATCAGCATTAATGAAGAGCCCGGACAAGAAAAATGGAGCATCCCCGGTACAACCCGGCGCGTTGAAGGGCGCGCTGCCGGTGGCTCTGTTGTACCTGCTGGGCATTGCGCTTGGGGAGGTCTTTACTTCAGGGCGTGATCCGTTGATTGGGCTGGTGCTGCATGGGACGATCCTGCTCCTGTTGATTATGCAGGGGGCGTCAGCCAGCCGGCGGGTGGCGCAGCGTTTTTATTTTTCGATGGCGCTGGTTCCTTTGATCCGCTTGATGAGTCTTTCCCTTCCGCTGACGAATTTCCAGTTTGTTTACTGGTATTTGATCATCGGAACACCGCTTTTTCTGGCGGCTTTTTTCAGTGCGCGGATGATGGGGTTGAGTATTGACCGGCTATTGTTCACTGTCAACCGACCAATTTTGCAGATTGGGGTTGCCCTTTCGGGTGTGCTGCTGGGGTATGTGGAGTATGTGATTCTGCGTCCCCAGCCGCTGGTGGGCGCTTTTACTTTCCAGTTGATCTGGCAGCCTGCCCTGATCTTGCTGGTTTTCACCGGCCTGCTGGAGGAAGTCATCTTCCGCGGGTTGTTGCAGCAATCCTCCCGGGAATTTATCGGGCGTTGGGGATTGGTGTATGCGGGGGTGTTATTCGCGGTGATGCACCTCGGTTATCGATCATTGGTGGATTTTCTGTTTGTCCTGTTGGTAGCGCTGTATTTTGGGCAGGTCGTCAAGCATACCCGTTCGATTCTGGGGGTGACACTGGCACACGGTTTGACCAATATTGGCCTGTTTCTGGTTTTTCCGTTTTTGGCTGCCGGCTCCTATCCGCTGCCGAACTGGCTGCCCTTGCCCCCGCCGCTGACAACGACGGTTTCGGCATCGTTGGCAACGGAGACACCGCAGCCAATCCTTACCTGGACGCCCGTACCGACGTATACTTCTGCGCCGACATTCACGCAGCCTTCTCCAATACCCATGGCGACTTCGACGATTGCTTTCACATCGACCCCGCTGCCGCCGACATTGACACCCCGACCGCCGATGGCGCCTTTCGCTGCCACACTGCCTCAAGTGGCGGTACAGGTGCCCAATGCGTATTTGATCATGGTGGATGATGGAGACCCCGGGTTTGTGCGTACGGGCGGAACGACATGGCTGTCAAAAAAGGGGATTGGCGGAGATCTGGTGTGGGCTTCCCCTACGGAAGGAAAAGCGGACGCGGTGGTGGAATGGCATCCTGAACTGCCTGCGGATGGGTATTACGAAGTGCAGGTATTCTGCCCGGAGGGGCTGGCGACTTTTCCGTATGCGCTATACGGGATCGGTGGCCTGGATGAGCCGGTGGTTGTGCTGGTGGATCAAACCAGATATCAGGGACAATGGGCCAGCCTGGGGATCTATGCTTTCAAGGCGGGGCCGGGGGCTTATGTGCGGCTTGATAATCATGCCATGAATATGCCGGACGTGGATGAGGTGGTCGGGTTTGATGCGGTGAGATGGATGTTGATTGCGGGGGAGGATTGAGCGACAGCGGATGGAAGCGGACAGGGTAGTCGCCAGTCCCTACGAGCAAGGATGGATGTAAATCTTGGTGGTTAAGGCCTGCGAGGAGGAACGACTAAAGTCGTTACTACGATGGTAGCGGAGTTATCGGGCAGGGTTTTGTGCTGGATGGCTTGGAAGTTTGGCGAGAGAGCAGCGGACAGATTGGATATCATCCCCGTTAGGGTAAACCTGTCCCTACAAAAAAAACCGACAGGTGGTTAACGTACGTGCAGCGTGAACCTGTGCCTATAAGGGGAAATCTATAGAATATTGAAGATGCGGGAAAGGATGATGAGGACAAAGGCGAGGATGAGGGGGATGATGCCGATGTTGAGTGCCTTGCTCAGGCGCTGTGCTTTTTCACTGTCTGCGGAAGAGGCCAGCTCTTTCTGGATGAGCATGCCCAACAGGATAATGATGCCAATGGCGGCGAATGAGCCGGCAATGGTCACGGTAGAAACAGTGGAAGTGGTTACGGTTGAGATCATGGTTTTGTTTGGTAAATCCTGTCCTCAAGATTCAGTATAAGGTGGATGGACGCGGTTGTCAATAAAACCTGGCTGAACTTACCTGGTGCAATATGGATGCCAATAGGGGAATCAACTTTCTTTTAGCGGGCTTCGTTCCAGCAGGGTGTAGACCGACCCGTCGGGGTGCAGGTCACTGCGGTAAAGGTAGAGGGCATCTACCGGGACATCGGACAGGGCAATTTTTGGCGGTTGGCGCAGCAAAGCTGAGACACCGGCCATGTCTTTTTCGCTGGCATGACGACTGATGCGCCCCAGGGTAAGGTGCGGCGAGAATCTGCGATCCTCTGCCGGAAAGCCGAGTACTGCCAGGTGTTTTTCAAGATGGTGTTGCAGTTGCTGCAAGGCGGGGGGGGCGATGATACTTACCCAGATCACACGCGGTTTGTAGACGCCGGGGAAGGCGCCCAGCCCTTTCAGGTCAAAAGTGAAAACCCGGAACTCTGCGGCGGCGACCCGCATCGCCTGCTGAATGGCGGGGATTTGTTCGGGGAGGATGTCTCCAAGGAATTTCATCGTCAGGTGCATTTTTGCGGCATCTACCCAGCGGACGCCGCGTCTCTGGCGTTTTTGCAGGGCGTCAAGCCATTCGGCAATGGTGTCTTGCGCGGCCGGGGGAAGAGGGATGGCGATGAAGCTGCGGATGGTCTCTGGTTTCATTTTTTTGTTTTTTCCAGCGATTCTGTTGTTTGGTTAATTTCAGGTGACTGTACAATCCGAAAAATTTATGGTATAAGAATTATACCCTGCTGTGTTCGTGATGCCGCAAGACCGGTTTTGAGCCAACACTTGAAATAAGGGTTTCGTTTTGAGGCAGAAACGCGATAGGCCTGAGCCAAGGCGAAACTGCACCAGGCGGAGCCAAACCTGCTTTTAGCAGGTTCAAAACTACGCAGCACACGGCATGGTGGGGTTATTTTATGAAAAGGGAAAAGCAAAAGAGACTGCCTTTTGGGCAGCCTCTTTTTTGATTGAGATTTTGGGGCATTATCCACCGAGATAGGCTTCTTGCACGAGGGGATTATGTAGCAATTCGATACCGGGGCCTTCAAGGACGGTTTTTCCGGTTTCGAGCACATAGCCGCGGTCGGCGATGGAGAGTGCCATGTGAGCATTTTGTTCGACCAGCAGAATGCTGACGCCTTGTTCATTGATGGATTGAATGATTTCGAAGATTTGTTCCACCAAAATGGGAGCGAGACCCATCGAGGGTTCATCGAGCAGGAGCAAATGCGGGTTGCTCATCATCCCGCGCGCCATGGCAAGCATTTGCTGTTCACCGCCGGAGAGTGTGCCGCCAAGTTGTTTCTGGCGTTCCTTAAGGCGGGGAAAGCGGGAATAGACCGATTCCAGGTTTTCTTTAAATTTGACCTTGTCAGGCTGCGTATAGGCGCCCATTTCCAGGTTTTCCATGACCGTCATGCGGGCAAAGATCTTGCGTCCTTCAGGTACCTGAATGATGCCTTTTTTGACGATTTCCTGGGGCGGGGTTTGAGAAATATCTTCAGTTTGAAAGGTGACTTTGCCCGGGGTGGCACGCAGCAGGCCGGAGATGGTGTTCAGTGTGGTGCTTTTTCCAGCCCCGTTGGCACCGATCAAGGCAATAATTTCGCCTTCTTCAAGGTGAAAGTTGATCCCTTTCAACGCATGGATCGCGCCATAGTAGACGTTCAGGTTTTCGACTTTAAGCATCATGTGATCTCTTCCGTTGGAATTTTTTGGATAATGCGGCAGCACCCGGCCCAAGATAGGCTTCGATCACGCGCTGGTTGGCCTGGATTTCTTTTGGCTTTCCTTCGGCGATCTTGGTGCCATAGTCCAGCACCGTGATCTGGTCTGAAATGCCCATGACGACTTTCATATCATGCTCGATGAGCAAAATGGTGATGCCGAGATCATCACGCAGGCTTTTGATGAAGGCGGTCATGTCTGCGGTTTCCTGCGAGTTCATGCCGGCGGTGGGTTCGTCCAGCAGGAGCAGTTTGGGATGGTTGGCCAGGGCACGGGCAATTTCCAGCCTTCGCTGTGCGCCGTAGGGCAGGTTGCGGGCGAGGTGATCGCCCAGGCCCTCCAGGCCGACGAATTCCAGCAGATGCAGGGCTTCTTTCACCGCTTCTTCTTCTTCGTTCATATAGCGGGGGTTGTGCAGAATGGCTTCCAGCCAGGTGCCTTTCAAGCGGGGATGTTTGCCGATGATGATATTTTCGATGGCTGTCATCTGGCTGAACAGACGGATGTTCTGGTAGGTGCGGGAAATCCCCATTGCACAGATTTTATCTGTGGCATTGCCTTGAATGGGCTTGCCGTAGAACAATACATCGCCTTCTTCAGGGGTATAGAACCCGGATACACAGTTGAAGAATGTGGTCTTGCCGGCGCCGTTGGGGCCGATGATACTGGCAATGGAGCGCTCGGGCACAGTCAGGTCCACACTGTCTACCGCTGTCAGACCGCCGAAGATTTTGGATAGTTTGTGAGTCTGGATTACAGTTTCTGTCATGATTGTACCTCACCATCGGGTGGGCTGTCTTTGGGATGTTTCTGATAATACAGGGCCTCCAATGCAGGGCGTCCTTTGGGCCACAGGCCTTCGGGGCGCATCACCATCATTACAACCAGCAGGGCGCCGAAGGCCAGCAGGCGGTAGCTTTCCAGGTCACGCAGCAATTCGGGAACGCCTTTGAGCACAAATGCGCCGACCACAACGCCGGGGATGCTGCCCATGCCGCCGACGATGACCAGACACAGCACGTTGATCGAGACCATCAGAATATGATCTTCCGGGCCGGTAAACTGGTTGCGGGAGGCGAATAATGCGCCGCCCAAACCGGCGAAGGCCGCGCCAAGTGCCAGTGCAAGGAGTTTATATTTGAAGGTATTGATGCCGGTTGCCTGGGCTACCGTCTGGTCTGCGCTGATGGCAAGCCATGCCCGCCCGGTGCGGGAGGATTGCAGCCGGTTGGCGATGAAAATAGCAACAATCACAAAGATGACGATCAAATGGAAGAAATTTATATCGGTGAATGCGTTTCCCAGCCATCTTGGTTGTGCTAATCCATTGAGACCGCTAGGGCCATTGGTGAAGCCAGTCAGCATGTCACTTTTGATCAGAATGCGGATGATCTCACCAAAACCGAGGGTCACGATTGCCAGGTAATCGCCGCGCAGATTGAGGATCGGCAAGCCGAGGAGGATGCCGGTCAAGGCGGCGGCGAGGATGGCAAAGCCAATCGCCAGCCAGAAATTCATGCTGATAGCGTGCGGTTCGAGTGCGGTCATCAGGCCGAAGGCATAGGCGCCGATGGCAAAGAAGGCCACATAGCCCAGCACGAGTTGGCCGGAAAGGCCGACGATGATGTTCAGTCCCAGCCCAAGCAAGATGTAGATGCCAACCGTACCCATGATGTAATTCCAGTAGGGTCCCCATTGAGTGGGCAGGAAGTACAACAGCAGCGCGGCAACAGCCAGAAAGACATAAACTGTGATTTTGTTGCCAATGAATTTCTGGATGCCGGATTTTTTGACGAATTTTTTAAAAGTCTGCACGGAAGTTGTCTGTGCTTTTTTGCGCCAATCTGCACGAATGACGCTTTTGAAAAACGCCGCACCAGCTATACAGCCAACTGTCATTAATCCAAAATACAGGAGGCTGGCAAATTTCTTTCCGTCAAACAGCAAATAATTAATGGTCGGCAACCCAACTTCTGGTAGATAGTTGCGCAGGTCAATGTTTTGAGCGTAGACGATTCCAATCAAGTAGACAAAAATCGCAACCAGCAGGCCGGAGAATGCCCCTGTGATGGCTCCAGGAATGAGTGTATTGCCCCAGGAATCAATTTCTTTATTTTTTGAGGCGATGCCCCCTGCGAATATGCACAAGAGCGTAATAAAAATGATCAGATTGATAATTGGGAGGCGGGTAACGTTTGCGGTTCTGCTTGCATTGCCAAGTAGATTGCCCAGCATGCTGGATGCCACAACAGAAAAGCCAGTCAGGTGGAAGAAAATAAGGACAACGCCGACAATGCTGCCGAGGCGGATACCGTTTTTGATGGAGGTTCGCATTAGACTTTCTCCTCGGAAAGGGCTTCACCCAGCAGCCCGGAGGGGCGGAAGATCAGCACCAGGATCAGGATGGAAAAGGCGATCACGTCTTTGAGCTGGAAGTCCAGGCCCAATGCAGCCGGGCCAACGGACTCGAGGATCCCTAACAGCATGCCACCCATCATGGCACCAGGGATATTGCCGATACCGCCCAGCACAGCAGCGGTGAAGGCCTTGATCCCGGGCAGGAAGCCGACGTAATGGTTGAAGAGGCCGTTATGGATGCCCCACATGACGCCAGCAGAACCA
>Ga0334889_1004152_pt1 | contig 13347 bp, 10 predicted proteins | sample GraSluR1_MG_2_FD_207222 | JGI IMG/M metagenome (GOLD analysis project Ga0334889, IMG submission 207222) | Sludge microbial communities from methane-producing bioreactor in Wageningen University, Netherlands - Granular Sludge_8_08-R1 | ecosystem: Engineered > Bioreactor > Anaerobic > Unclassified... | reverse complement strand
TTATTATTGTTCAGCTTTTCGCTTCCAAGCAAACGGCCGGTAGCATCTGCTACTTCCAGCACCACTTGGCTCATCCCTATGGGTAACTCATAAGTAATGCTTACCCAATGTTTGGCCGGGTTGGGGCGGGCTGTGATAGCAGGTGTTGTTGCCGGCACGGTAGCCTGTATGCCGGTTAGCGTATCCATCAGTTCTACCAGCCAGATATCGGTTTGCCCTTTCAGGTCGCAGTCCACATCGCCTCCATTGGCGCGGGTGGTAGCACCGATCAGGTAGTGCTCCGTTTCAATTATTTCTATTGTTCTAAATGTGTTATTCACCTGACTCCCCAAACAACGCTGCCAGGCGATTTCACCTGAGGCATCCAGTTTAACCAGCCAGCCGGTATAGGTGCCCGGCAGTGAGGCATTGCAGTTGATATCCCCTTCGGTAGAGTTGGAGTTGCCCCCTATCAAATAGCCCCCATCCGGATGCAAGGCCAGAAAGCCCGGCTGCTCATTCTCGTAGCCTCCCAAACAACGCTGCCATGCTATTGTGCCAGAAGCATCCAGCTTTACAACCCATAAATCTGATTTATTTCCATCGCCTCCCGGGCCATGAAAGCCACTTACATCACCATCTGTTGATCTGGTTGTTGCCATGAATACATAACCACCTTCTGTAGTTTGCTTTATTTGTATAAGTGCGTCATAATCAGAACCACCGTAGCATTGCTGCCATTCTATTTCGCCTAATGAATCTATTTTGATTAAGCTAGCATCGCAAATATCATTGAGTCCTGTTAACTCACAATTAACATAACCCGTAGTTGAAGAAATAGTTGCTCCCAGCATATATCCACCATCTGCTGTTGCAGTTATGCTACTTCCATAATCCTGGCCTGATCCCCCATAGGTTTTCTCCCAAAGCAATGTACCTTCTTCGGATACCCTCACTACCCAGGCATCCCAGGCACCGTATAAGTGTGAAATATCACCATCATCTGAACAGGTGGAACCAATACCTATATAGCCTCCGTCATGTGCCGGAATCATTTGTTCAGGACGGTCGTTGTTGCTCCCTCCCAAACACTTTTGCCACAACAGATTGCCCAGGCTGTCGGTGCGCACCAGCCAAAAATCACCACCCCCATGCAGGCCGCTTACATCGCCGTCTGATGATTCGGTATTACCAAAAATTAAAAAACCACTATCTCCGGTTTTAAAAAATTGCCTTGGCATTTCAGTAGCTGACCCCCCATATGTGTTTTGCCACATAATTGTTCCGTCTAAAGATATTTTGTACAGCCAAATATCTCCATCTCCGTGATTATAGAGAACATCACCATTATCTGAATGGGTACCAGCAAGCACATAAGTGCCTCCGACAAATGAAATGAGATCAAAAGGGGCTTCTGTCAGACTTCCCCCATAACACTGCTGAAAAACGATCTCATGCTGCTGGCCATTAAGTTGAGAAAGACTAACAGCGAATAGCAGTAGCAGAAAAATAAATACAAATTTTTTCATTAGATAGTGTATTAATCCCGATCGGGCATTTTGCCCGATCGGAAAAGTATTGCTTATTCTGTAATCACCAGCTTTCCGCTCTGCGAGAAGCCGTGTCCACTCAACCGATAATAATAGATACCGGCCGGCATGCCCCGGATATCCCATAAGCTCTGGCCTTTATTATTGTTCAGCTTTTCGCTTCCAAGCAAACGGCCGGTAGCATCTGCTACTTCCAGCACCACTTGGCTCATCCCTATGGGTAACTCATAAGTAATGCTTACCCAATGTTTGGCCGGGTTGGGGCTTGCTTCAATATGAAATAACTGCTCCGGATTGAATGGTTTTGTTGTAGCATTCGTTTGTTTCAGGCTGCTGTCCACCTCCGTGGGGCAGTCGCAATAGGTATAGCCCTCGGCGAAAGCCAGCATATTGCGGGCCTGTATGCCTGCCCTGCCGGTGCTTTGCACTAAAATGGTTTCCAACTGACTGATCTCGCCGGCATCCAGTTCCATCAAAGTCCGGTTGCCAGCCAGCAAATCGGCCTGTAAGGCCTTTAGACTGACAAAATGGTTGTGTTCAACCAATGCATCCTCCTGCAAACCATATAAATCAGGCATCAGGGCAGCCAGTTCCAAGGCTTCGGTGGCATAGCCATCGCCCAGCAGGTTATCAACAAGCTGCCTGTCGAGGGCAGCACTTTGTTCTACTGCCATCCGGGCACGAACTGTCTCGGGTAACACCGTACTGTCGTTGAGCATATCGCGCAGCAAAATGCCATGAGCAGCCGCTTTGGAACGGGCATGGGTCGAAAGCTGATCGAGCAGCAGTGTTTTGTAGGTAATATTGTTCGTTAAGCCCTTCAGTATTTCAACCATATACTCTGGCAAGGGGTTTTGCTTGTTTTCGAGATGTTCGATCAAGTCTGCTTTTTTCAGTTCGTCGGGATTGGCAGCTAACACTTCAAAGATGATGGGATCGGGCAACACCTCGGTTTTATCCGAAGCTTTAATCAGCACCTCCTTCGAAAGCATGGGCGAATTGCTCAGCAAGGTAGTGCGCAACTCCCAGGTATCTTCAGGCCAGGCTGTTTCTATTTCGGCCTGCATGCCTTCTGTGTCTCCACCATCAAGCAGGCTTCCGTAAAGGCTTTCAACTGCCGACAGTTCGCTGCTGCTTTGGTTGTATTGCTCCTCAAAATAAAGGCGTTGTTCCGGGCTCAATCCCTCAAGCCTGATCTCGCTGCTACCACCTCCAAAATGCGAAGGACAGCCATTGCTATTGCTCGTGCTATCTACTGTAGTATTGTAATAATAATAAGGTTCCTCGGTGCTTTCAAGCATATTATAATAATAAGTGATATGATTGGTAGCTGTGTTATTGATATCAGAAGGCAAAAAAATTGAACCACCGTGGCTAAACGTATTGCCCGCCGCTTGGCTCAAACCACCCTGGTTGCCGGCAATTCCCTGTCCGGTTATATAAAAGTCGAAGCTGTTGTTAGAATTTTGATTGCATTCATATGACAAGCCATAAGTATTCTGGGTAAGATGATTCAACCCCTCAGCCAGGTTAGCCCGGTTAAGGCTGTTGAAGCTGTTGTTGTAGATTTCGTTAAGTGTTGGAGGAGTTGTTAAATCTTCATAGAGAACCCTAACACCAATGATATCCCCTTGTGCGACACGGCTGTTAAAGCTGTTTTCCTCAATGGCATAGCCGTTGCAGTTGACCAGTTCGATACCGATACCAAACACCTCTTTGCAAAGTTTACCGGATTCAAGGTTTGCACCTACATTAAAATCACTTTTAATCACAGTGGCATTGTCCACTGCCGAAAGCATGATGCCATAGCCATTGTTTTGAAATAGCGATTCAGTAACATAAACCGTTTCGCTGCTTTGGCTGTTGCCGGCTTTTATACCTGCGTAAAATCCGATAAAGGAAGATTGAACATAGCTGGTATCCGGGCAGGGCAAAGTATGCGAATCGCAATAGGGCACTACCTTGTAGCCTGCATCAATACTTTGAATACCATAGTGATAACCAGTTTTGTCCCTCATTAAATTGTAAAATGCCGTACCGCGAATAGTTATACCATCCACCTCCCAAAGGGTAATATGCGTGTTAAAGGGACTGGCAATATTATAGTTATCATTCACTTCAAAATGACAGTTCGACAAAACACAGCGATAAGGCATGGGATCGCCGGTAACGGGATGGAAATTATCGAAAGCCATAAACTCAATTGCGCGTTTGTTGTTGTAAAAATACGCATCTGTTGCAGCCAATATACCGCCTGTCATGGCATAATTATCGGGTTTCCAAAGTGCCACGGCATTCCAGGCATTTTCAATTATGGCACCATTTTTCAATACCAGGCGTCCCTGATTAAGGGGCTGGCCGGGCAATTCGTATTGACTTGCATTGGAATTGCCCCACACTTCAACGCCCTGCCAGGCCTCATCACAACCGTTGGTAAGTATTCCTCCGTCAACGATGAGGGTAGCTCCCGGCTCGATCATTATTTTACCATCAGCAGGCAAGCCCACACGCACCCCATCAGTAACTGTAAGCGTGGCACCGGCTTTGATCAGCAGGTTGCGATCGAGCCGAATATTACCGCTCTAAATGGTATTGGAATTGATTTCAAGGTTTTGGCTTTGTGCCACACAGGGTAGTTTTATTTCCCATATTCCCCTGCCATAGGTACCAGCACGCAAGGTGTTGCTCACATAATTGATTTCGATTTCTGATTTAGGCACATGGGGCAATCCGCTGCCAAAGAGCTGCCATTCCTGTTCAGTGCCATTAACAAGCTCATCATTGGTATAAAACACGCCTTCTTCGTTGAGCAGGTAGATACCATTATTTGAGGAGCCTTCGACCACCAGTGAATAGGCCGGCCGCAGTGGCAGGTTGCCGGTGAGGTCTTTAAAAACAGGGGCAGCAGGATTGGTATAATCAATCCTGTATATCAGCTGGCTGGCATAAGGTGAGCGTATGGTATTGGCAGCGTTGCTATAAAGCACATGCAAAATATCTGGATTTTGCGGATGAAACTCCACATCAGTAATCCAGGTATTTGTGCGTGGAATTTCGAGATCCTGCCACGCAACAGCTGATGCAGTAGCATTGGCATTGGTGGTGCGCTTTAAATGCCAGGTGTCGGAAAAATTAGTACTGCGTAAAAGTATTGTATTAACTAAATAATCAGATTCATTATACGGCGTATAATAACCTAAACTATAGATACCTGCACATGGAGGATTAGTGCAATCCATGCTATGAAGAGATGCAAAATCAGATATAAACTCATTTTGACCTAGTCCAGGAATTCCCCTTTTTGTAGAACGATATACTTCTTCATATTCTCCCGGGAAATTAGGTATAAAATTTCTAAAAACAACCTCAGGATTAACTTTGTTTAATACACCATTAGATGACCATACAGTTGGGGAAGGCTTGGTAATTTGCATTATATTATCAAATTCATCATCTGAATAATTCCAATAGCCCCACTGTGCTGATACCCACATGTTTAATGGGTCTTTATTGTCAATAAGCGGCTGCATACCATCGCCCCATAAAACCCTTTTCCATTCAGGATTCCATTGACTTTGGTAGGGGGTACTGGTGTAGGCAGTTCCATCGTGGTTAAAACCAGCCAGCATCAGGGCTGGATTGGTTTGCGCACTAGCCATTCTTACTACCATCGCAACACCCAGGCCATTATATTTATCCGTCACTTCTACCCTACTACCAACTATTACTCCTTTTTCAACTCCACCGTGAGTTGCAAGCCAAAATACATTACTTTGAACAGGTGAAAAGACAATATCTTCTACATCATGATGAACCTGCTCAACTTCATATAAAGCTCCTCCGGAAGATATGGAAAACATCCTCATTTTTGTTTGGTCAGAGGCTAACAAATAATTACCATTTATTTGGCCTACCCCAAATCCATGTCCGGAACCGAAATCTGGTTTAACAGAAGTAGAAAACTTTACCCAATCTGTATTACCTCCAAGATTGATATAATAGATATAGGCCTGATTGCCATTATGTTTTGCCTGACAATAAAGGTATTCAGGCATTCCTTTTGAAACTTCCAAAGTAATATTCTGATCAGTTTTATGGTTAAGGGTGCTTTCTGGTTGATAGGGAAGTTCGCTCCAAGTTTGACCATAGTTTGCACTTTTAATTACTTTCCATAAATTTACACTCTCATCAAAAAAAGATGCAAATAAAACATTGCTACTACCTGGTTTTAATTCTGCATCATACACATATCCGCCTTTAATCAGGTTCCAGGACGGTGCAACGCTGTTAACATTACTGGATTTGAAAATTCCATTGGATGTAACAGCATAGGCTATATCAGGATAAATTGGATCAATGATCAATTTATTTATAGTTGTATATACACCTCCAATATCATCCGGATCGGCAATTTTTAACCAGCTGCTACCGCTATTTGTAGTTCTGTAAATTCCACCTAAGCCCCCAATGAAAATCGGATAGCCATTTGTAGCGTTCCCACTTGTTGCAGCGTACCACGTAAATGGATCGGAAGGGTGGAAAACAGCATGAACGCAGCCTGATGATTCCCATGTAACATCTGTGTTGGCATTCTGCCAATGCTCTCCAGTATCGTCACTAAAAAATAAACCTCCTGAAAGCGAACCTGTTAACATATACTTTGTGTTTAAAACTGTTCCATCATCGTAGATGGTAACAAACTCCACAGGACCTGTTCCTTTAAGGTGCCCATGTCCATTATCGCTTGCTGTGTAAGGCCCAAGTTCATGCCATGGTTCAGATGAAAAGTAATCATACTGTGAGCGGGTTGAGCCATGATATAGTTCTTCTTCCTGGAAATATCGGTCAAAATCACCATGAGGCGATAGCCTGGGATCCCAGAGCCGGGTAAATCTTTTAAACTCCCGATAATCGCTTCCTCCTGAATAATAATCTTCTTCCGGTATTACAAGCTTTAAACTATCCAGGTAATGCTGCATTTCCTGTTTAAAAACATAATAGTCCATCCCGGCCGAAAATTGTGAGAGGTGTTTACTCATTTGAGCCTGAATTTGTGTTTGCATTCCAAAGATAAGTATAATAAAAACTATACCTACTTTGATAAGGGGTTTAATTGCATTAATCATTTTTTTAAATGCAATTCTTTTCTAAAAAATGTAGTTTTCATAATAATTGGATTTTGATTAAACAATTGCGCATATACCGGCGCATTAAATTGATGTGAGAGGATATATAAATAAATAGGTAAGCCAATTGATTGGAAAGACAGCAGAATTGAACTGTGACCTTTAGTACAGGAAGTGTGTGTGAAATTGGGGGGTGGTAAATACTTGTATTACAGCATTATATATAATCTCAATAAGCTGTTGCTTTAGCTTTTTGGCTATTTGTGCAAGTTTTTTTTGGAACTGCCGGCAGCAAAACATAAGGCAGGTTGTTTTGGTTTGGGGGCTAAGATAAGGCATTTTCGGTTGGTTGTCAAGTAGGTTTGTGATTGTTTCATGCAAGATTATCCTATAGCTCAGTTAATGGGGTGTTCCTAAAAAATATTGACAAATTCAATTTTAAAAAGTAAATTTGTCAAAAAAAAAACCAGGCTATGATTGCCCGAACACTCACTCAAAAAATACTTGCGCTTGCAAAAGTTTTTCCGGTGATAACCGTCACTGGTCCACGTCAATCGGGGAAAACAACCTTACTGAAAGCTATTTTCCCCGACAAACAATATGTTAGTCTGGAAGATCCTGATACGAGGATTTTTGCGCAAAACGACCCACGCGCATTTTTAGCCAATCTACCTGATGGCGGCATACTGGATGAAGTTCAGCGGGTTCCGGCTTTGCTTTCCTACCTTCAGACCAGAGTAGATCAAAATCAGATTATGGGTGAGTTTATTTTATCAGGCACGCAGAACTTACTGTTGATGGATCAGCTGTCGCAAACGCTGGCCGGGCGAACAGCACTTTTAAAACTACTTCCGCTCAGCAATTTTGAATTGGAAGCCACTGAATATGCTGACCAGAATTGGGAAGAGCGAGTCATTAACGGAGGTTATCCCAGAATTTATGATAAAAATATATTGCCATCCGATTTTTATGCTTCCTATTTTGAAACCTATGTCGAAAGAGATGTACGCCAGTTGAAAAACATTCAAAACCTTGATCTTTTTACCAAATTCGTTATGCTTTGTGCCGGACGGACAGGACAATTGCTCAACATCACTTCGCTGGCAAATGATTGTGGTATATCGCATCATGCTGCACAATCGTGGCTTTCGTTACTTCAAACCAGTTATGTGATTTTTCTGCTTCAACCTCATTTTGAGAATTTCTCCAAACGTATCGTCAAAATGCCCAAACTCTATTTTTACGACACAGGCCTCGCCGCTCATTTACTCAAGCTGAACGAAGCTGAACAACTCAAAACACATTACATTAGAGGAGGACTTTTCGAAAACATGATACTTAATGAAATTCAAAAGCATTATTATAATCAGGGAAACAATCCACCCATTTATTTTTGGCGCGATCAAACCGGTCATGAAATTGATTGTATGATCGAAAGTGCTTCCTGCTTCGACTTGATTGAGATAAAATCAGCCATGACATTTCAGGAAGAATTTTTAAAACAAATTCGCTATTTCCGCAAACTCAATAATAACAAAAAAACTACCACGGCTAAAATTGTTTATACAGGAGACTTTCACAGAAAACAAGATGAATTTGAACTACTACCCTGGAATAAGCTATATAAAAGCCTAAACTGACAAACTTGCATTTTTGTCTTGCTTGACCTATTTTTGTCCATCGAAATCGTTTGAAATGATTTATCAACCTTCATCCAAACACACTTACCTCAACATAAAAAGGCGCGACAGCTTTTAAAGTTCCATTTTTGGTGCCCTTCTCAGGGCTTGTTTTCTTTTATTTATTCACCTTAAATACCAAATATTATGGAACTCCCTTTTGCAGAATCCTACAAAATTAAAATGGTTGAACCTGTGCGTAAAAACACCCGTGCCGAGCGCGAGCAATGGATCAAAGACGCAAAATACAACCTCTTCAACCTGAAAAGCAATCAGGTTTTTGTTGATTTACTTACCGACTCGGGCACTGGTGCCATGAGCGACCGGCAATGGTCGGAAATGATGCTGGGCGACGAATCCTATGCCGGAGCCAGCTCCTACTACAAACTGAAAGAAGCCATCAGCAACATCACCGGCTTCCCTTATTTTTTGCCCACCCACCAAGGCCGCGCAGCAGAGAATGTGCTTTTTTCGACTCTGATCAAATCCGGTGACCTTATTCCGGGCAATGCCCATTTCGATACCACCAAAGGACATATCGAATTTCGGAAGGCAACCGCTGTGGATTGCACCATCGACGAAGCGTCCAATACCACACTGGATCATCCCTTCAAAGGGAATATCGATCTGAAAAAACTCGAAAAAGTGCTGGCCGGAAATCCGGTTGAGCGTATCCCCATGATCATCATTACGGTTACCTGTAATTCTTCGGGCGGACAGCCCGTTTCGATGGCCAACATCAAAGCCGTGAGCGAGATGGCCAAAAATTATGGCGTAAGGGTAATTTTTGATGCTGCCCGTTTTGCCGAAAATGCTTATTTCATCAAACAACGTGAAGCAGGTTATCAGGAAAAATCCATTCGCGAAATTGTGCTGGAGATGTTTTCGTATGGCGATGGCTTGACGATGAGCAGCAAAAAGGACGCCATTGTAAATATGGGCGGTTTTATCGCTTTGCGCGATCAGGGACTTTTCCGTGAAGCAAGCACCTTTAACATTATGTTTGAGGGTTTTATCACTTATGGTGGCATGTCGGGGCGCGACATGAATGCCCTGGCACAAGGGCTTTATGAAGGCACCGAATTCGATACCCTCGACACCCGCATCAAACAGGTTGCCTATTTGGGAAAACTGCTGCATGAGGCCGGCATTCCGGTACAATATCCGTTTGGCGGACATGCCATTTTTGTGGATGCCAAACGCTTTTTACCTCAATTGCCCAAAGAGCAGTTTGCCGCACAAACACTGGCTGTTGAATTGTATGTGGAAGGAGGCGTTCGTGGTGTTGAAATTGGCGCAATCCTGGCCGACCGCGATCCGGTTTCACGTGAAAACCGCTATCCGGAACTGGAACTTTTAAGGCTGGCCATCCCAAGACGCACCTACACCAACAACCATATGGCGTATGTGGCTGCCGCACTGATTAATGTTTGGGAAAGACGCAATCAGATTACCTCAGGCTACAAAATAACTTACGAAGCCCCGATTATGCGGCATTTTACTGTGGAACTGGAAAAAGTTTAGCACTGTAATCAATCTGATACTTCACATTTTAAGTGGGGATTATGTGCGAAAAACCACATTATCCCCACTTATTCTTACACGTTTATAGTGCTTTTTTATAAAGCGTTTCTTTTCAAATGTCCATAATCAAAACTTACTAAAGCTGGTTCAGCAAAATGAAATTTTACGGGGGTAAAAGTGGTATTTACATTAATAAGTGGTATATTTGTGAATATTTTCCAATAATCGACACTTATTTATGAAAAGAACTATTGAATCTCACTTATTAGATTGGAAGAATAAAGAAAACCGATTACCATTAATTATACGAGGAGCCAGGCAAGTTGGTAAAACATATATCATGAAATGGCTGGGACAACATCATTTCAGCCAATTTGCCTATTTCAATTTTGATGAACGACCGGAGTTGAGGGAGTTTTTTCAGCGCAACAAATCATCCGGGCGTATTCTTTCTTCCTTGTCCTTGATAAGTGGTATGCAAATTGATGAAAATACGCTTCTTATCTTAGATGAAATTCAGGAAGCTCCTGAAGTTTTAAGTGCCTTGAAATATTTCGCAGAAAGTAAACCCAATATACCTGTCATTTGTGCGGGATCATTACTTGGGATATTGTTACACCAAGGCCATTCTTTTCCGGTTGGTAAAGTAGAATTCTTATCACTTTTTCCCATGACATTTCGGGAGGTAATTCCCTATTGGGATTCGAAAGCAGCAAAGATGCTGCAACAGCTAAATACCATTGAACCCATTCCAGACTATTTCTACAATGATTTGATTGATCATTTTAAAAAGTATCTGATAACCGGAGGCATGCCTGCTGTAGTGAACGACTTTAATACTAATCACAACTTTGAAAATGTAGATTCATTGCTGGAAAACCTTTTACTATCATTCAAAGGCGATTTTGCCAAGCATCCGGTAATGACAAATATTGCAAAAATTGGCCTGGTATTTGATTCTTTACCTTCTCAACTGGCTCGTGAAAATAGAAAATTTGTTTACCAGCTGGTCAGGACAGGTGCACGTGCACGAGATTATGAAGATGCCATTCAGTGGCTGATCAATTCAGGCCTTGTTTACCAGATTTATAGAAACACAAAACCTGCGCTGCCTTTATCGGCTTACGATGACTTAAACGCCTTTAAACTTTATATGCTTGATGTAGGGCTTCTTCGCAGGATGGCAAAGCTCTCACACGCGGCATATGCTGAAGGCAACAGACTATTTACAGAATTTAAAGGGGCTATGATGGAGAGTTATATTCTACAAAGCATTGTAACACAATTTGATACACTTCCAAGATATTGGACTTCAGGAAATGCTGCAGAAGTGGATTTTATACTTCAGTTTCAGAATGACTTGATTCCAATAGAAGTGAAAAGCGAAGCAAACATCAAAAGCAGAAGTTTAAATCTTTTTCAGCAAAAATTTAAACCCAGATTGAGAATCCGCTATTCCTTAAAAAACTTACAATATCGCGATGGATTATTAAACATTCCTCATTTCTTGTCGGATTACACCAATGAAATTATTAAAATGACTGGCGAAACCAAAATAAAAAGTTAAAGTTTAAAGCGCAATCACACTGTTTTCGGCATCGCCAAAGGCTGTTCCGGCTTGTGCATCGGCTTCGGTTTCGTTGAACCAGCGGCTGTTATCAGCCAGGTAACGAAACTGATAGTTGGCACCAACCGGCAATTCAACTGTATGACTGAAAGAACCATCTTTGAGGGCCTTCATCACATCAGTTTTTGGATTCCAGTCGTTGAAATCCCCAACAACAGCAATCTGACCAGCATCTTGTGCCTCTTCTTTGGATACTTTAAAACTTATTTTAGCAACAGGTTTTGTTTTCAGGATTTGTTTCTTGATACTCATGATAAATAGTGGTTAGTTTAAAAGTTAATCTGTCAGTCTTTTGACATTCAGTGTGCAAAGCTACATTCAAATTTAGATGGTCTCCAAATTAAGGTGTTAAGCATTTATTAATTAAACTATTGATTTAATGAATTTTATATACCATAACCAGGAAATCAAAAACTACAGCAATCGGTTTCGGACTGCATATTTCAATCACTTTTTATTCAATAACTTAAATGATAAGCAGGAATTAATATTTTCCAGGATTGCGTAACAATGGTTAATTTTGTAAGAATCTGTAGTGCATGAAAAACAACTGATTTATGCCACGAATAAAATTGTACTTTTGTAAAAACAGTTAACAATGAAAGCCATCGAAATCAAAACACGCACAAATAAAGAAGGACGGCTATCGCTGGATTTTCAACTTAATCAACCCGACAAGAAAGTTCGGTTGCTGATTTTACTTGAAAATGACGAGGAAACTCAGGAAGAAGCCTGGCTAAAAGCTGTTTCATCCAATCCGGCATTTGACTTTTTAAAAGAGGCGGATGAAGATCTTTACACTGTAAATGACGGAGAAGCCTGGTATGGTTAAAAACTCAGTGGTTTTGGTTCCTTTCCCTTTCGACGAATTTGATGCTGTGAAGGTAAGGCCTGCTTTATGCCTTACAAATGAAATTGGTTCATTTGATCATGTGATAATCGCTTTTATTTCAAGTAAGCTACCGCAGGAAGTTTTGAAAAGTGATTTGGTTCTTTCACAAAAAATTCAGGATTTTAAAAAAACCGGACTTATGAAAGACTCTGTTATCCGGTTGCATAAATTAGTAACAATACCTAAGTCCCTCATTAAAAGAAAACTTGGTGTAATCAGTCCGGCGACTCATAGTCAAATCAAAGAAAAGCTTCTCAATATGTTTGAGTATTAGTTTATTTGAAGCTTCTAAATCTGCAATGCTTAATTTTACAGCAATTTCATTTACCAAATGTCATCAACTATGGACACCACAAAAAAACACGGACGCTACGAACGTATTTACCTTCAACTGATTGAGCTCCTCAAAAAGAGTAACAATCCCCTTTCGAATATGGCCACCATTGCTGCCCTGCTTAGTGGTAAAATGGATTATTTTTTCTGGACAGGATTTTATCTGCTGCAGGATGGCAAATTGCAGGTTGGTCCTTATCAGGGTTCACTGGCTTGTATCAATCTGGCCAAAGATACCGGCGTTTGCTGGGCCGGAATTAATCAGGCCAAAACTGTGATTGTGGCTGATGTGCATGCTTTTGAAGGCCACATAGCCTGCGACAGCCGTTCGCAATCCGAAATTGTGATTCCCTTGCGTAATCAGGCTAACGAAATCATTGGTGTGATGGATGTTGACAGCAGCGAAAAAAACAGTTTTGATCAAACGGATGCTTATTGGCTTGAACGCATTGCGGGTTTGATTTATGGCTAAGCCGTACTGCCCAAATACACTCAAACGATAAAAAACATACTTTTGCAGCCTTGACGCAAATGCCTTGAAATACTTATTCGACATATTGTTTTTACTGGCCTTGGCTTATCAGGCTTTTCCGCCTGCCATTACCCTAAACAGCAAGGAAGTTACACCCGCTGACCG
>Ga0334889_1004150_pt1 | contig 13349 bp, 10 predicted proteins | sample GraSluR1_MG_2_FD_207222 | JGI IMG/M metagenome (GOLD analysis project Ga0334889, IMG submission 207222) | Sludge microbial communities from methane-producing bioreactor in Wageningen University, Netherlands - Granular Sludge_8_08-R1 | ecosystem: Engineered > Bioreactor > Anaerobic > Unclassified... | reverse complement strand
CGCGAGCGCCGGGGCGGAGGAGGTCTAGCCCGCGCCTAGAGCGTGTCACGAACTCCGCACGCTCGGCGTAGCGTGCAGGGCACGGCGCATGGGTAGCGCCCTGACCCCACCCTGTCGTCCCTCCCCACCAGGATACTGTTGGCGAAATGCCTTCGTAGGGGCGTATTGCAATACGCCCTACGGGGGCGCAGCAGAGCAGCGCCCCTACGAAGCCAGCGCGTACTTATGGACAAGGCAATTAGCGTGCTAACAATGTTAGCGGAATGTACTTCTCGATCCAGTCGAAGTGAAAACACGTTGTTTCGAGATGATGACGAAAAGCCCGGACAAGGGCTGGAAAGTCGGTCCGGCTATGGTTGTGGCTCACGGCATCCCGTGTGCGTTCCCACACATGTTCTTGAGGGTTAAGCTGCGGACAGCCTGGCGGAAAGTGCAGCGTCTGGAGATGCGGGTGCCGAGCGAGATAGTCTTGTACCCCTTTGCCTTTGTGCCATTTGGCCCGATCCCACACGATCAGCAACGCCCGTCCCGGATACGCCGTTTGCACATGATCCAGAAAGTGACAGGTCATGTCGCCCGATTGCGCGGGCAGGTTCAGAGCAAGTTCATGCCCCGACCGCACGTTCAGCGCGCCGTAGAAATGGACGTGTTCGCGCTGGGTGGCGACGCGAATGGTCGGGGTTTGGCCACGCGGCGCCCACACCCGTGTTGTCGTCGCCTGGAAGTACAGGCTCATCTGATCGACGGCCAGGATCACCCCATCAGGATGGTCCTGCACGAAGTCGGTCACTTTTTTTCCAGTTCCGCTTCAAAGTCTGCGACCCGCGCCGCGCTGGGCTGCGAACGGTAGACCTTTTCCGCTTTTTGATAGCTCAAGCCGCACTCATGCAGCAGGCTATGGTACGACCGCGGGCTGCGATAGGTCACCCCGTACCACCGCTCGACCACGACCTGCATGTCGCTCACGGTCCAGCAGCTGCCCCGCTCGACCCGCACCTCTGGCTCAAGCACCTGATCGGGCGTGTACTGCCGCAGCTTCGCGGCCAGCTCGGCTCGTTGTACATCCGTCAGCTTATTGGCATTCCCCCTCGCCCAGCGCACCCGTAGTCCATCCAGCCCCTCTCGCTTATACCGAATGGCCCATTGCCGGGGACTCAGCGGACCACACCCCACCAGCTTCTGGATCGTGGACACCGCTTCTCCCGTCCCATACAGGCGTACAGCCTGCAGACGCTTCAGTTCACGCACATCTCGGGTTTGCGCTTCTGCCTGTCGAAAAGCCCTGATTTCGTCTTCGCTCAGTTGGAATTGTCTCGTTGCCATGCCACTATTCTATACCAGTAGCGACTATTTTGCTTTATCCATAAGAAAGTTAATGCCCTTGACCTGTCGATCCTGGGCATGGTCATAATGCCAGCAGATAATGTCGTTTTCATCCGTGTACGGCTTCTCGGCGATACTATCGTCCACTCTCATCACGCCGGTGTCTTGTTGAATGGCGCGCACATGCGGTTTGACGATCTGCCACAAATCGCCGGAGGTAAACTCGTTTTGGGACAGAAAACGCTGGATCCGGTCATGGCTGACGGTTCCACCAAGCAGCTCCGACAGCCCGGTTCCGGTGGTCTGCCCAAACACACTGATCAGGTAATCGCTGTACAAGTCGAGTAACTCTTTATTGTCCATACACATACTTTAGCTCATCCGTTCGCTGCGTAACGTGAGGATTCGGCTAGGCACGGCAGTGTCCGCACCAGGGCAATAGACTCAAGGTACACGCATGGGGTCTCCTGAAGAACTTGCCTCATCGCTGCAAAGGGCGACTTTGTACTGGCTGGATGCCTGCCCCAGGCACCTCGATCATGACCTTTCAGCTACCCTCCAGCGCCTCCCGAACCTTGCCCTTCACGTGCTGCTGGAGGAAGGCCAGAGCGCCTTCGGCATCCTTGTTCATCAGGATGCGCAGCAATTCGATCAGATCGGCGTCGTCCAGGGCCAGGGTGATGGTCTTCTTCATGATCGTTTCCTCGCCCATTAGGTTGTTTACATTCATAAATCCGAATATAGTGTACCCCGCTGGCCGCATCAGCGCCGAAGATCGCCCGTTGGCGGTGAGAGTCGGCACGTGCGGGTGGTGACCTCAGCCCCGGCCTCGCTGCGCTCGGCCCGCAGCCAGACTTCCGAAGTTTTCGGAAACTTCGGAAGTCTCCTTCAGCGCACCTCCCCTACGCAAACACTCCGCCCGCATTGGCAGGGGTGGCGCAACCTGCTACGATTGGGCCGGGAGGAGATACCCGTGCCCGCTGCCCCTGACTCGCCGCTGATCACCGCCCAGGACGCGCGTCACGCCCTGATCTGCGCGCGCCGCGTGTGGCTGGACGCCTACGGCGATCCGGCCCTGCGCGACGAGTCCGCGCCGGAGATGGCCCGCGCCTTCGCCCTGGGCGTGCAGCATGAGGAGAGCGTCCTGGCGACGGTGGGCGCGGCGCTGGAATACCTGCCGGTCGAGTCGTGGGCGCACGGCGTGGCCCTGACGCGCCGCCTGATGGCGCGCGGCGTGCCGGGCATCGTCGGCGCGTGCCTGGAACATCGCGCTCCGCTCGACCTGACCGACCGTATCTTCACCGTGCGCGGGCGGCCCGACCGCCTGGTGCGCATCGCTTACGCCGGGGCGCTGGTCTATGCGCCGGTGGAGATCAAGCAGCGCCGGGAGCCGGAAGCGCCGGATTGGGCGCAGCTTGACCTCTACGCTTGGCTGCTGCGCCAGGTGCAGGGGATTGTGCCGCCGGGCGAGCTGTGGCTGGGCGCGACCGACCTCGGCGCGCCCGCCCGCCGCGACCCGCACGAATACGACGAAGACCGGCTGATGGATGCGCTGCTGCGGGCCATTGCCGCCCTCGACGCGCCCGAAGCGCCGCCCGTTCGCCTGGAAGCGCACTGCAAGACCTGTCCCTGGCAGACGGCGTGCCGGGCGGTTGCCGAGGGGGAGGGGAGCCTCGACCTGCTGTACAACGTCACGCGGGCGACGCGCGAGGGTCTGGCAGCGGTGGGCCTGACCTGTCTGGCCGACATCGCCGCCTGCGCGCCGGAGGACTTGCAGCGGGTGCACGGCGTCGGCCCGACGACCGCGCGCCGTTTGCGGGCCAACGCCCAGGCGTGGGTCGAGGGGCGGCCCGTGTGGTACGGGGCGCTGCCCGACGATCTGCGGCAGGGCGGCTGGATGTTCGACCTGGAGACGTACCAGGCGCGCGGCAAGACGGTGCCCTGGTGCATGGGCTGGTGCGACACGACGGGCGAGACGCAGATCGCCCTGGTCGCGCCGGTGCAGCTTCCAGAGCCGCTGACCCTACCAGACGGACAGCGCATCACACTGGTGCCGGACAGCGACACGGCCTGGGAAGTACTCGCGGAGGCGGTCACGGCGCAGGAGGGGCCGATCTGTCACTGGACGGCCTACGACGCGGCTATCCTGCGCGGCAGCGCGCCGGCGGCGGCCCTGGCCCGGCTGGAGCCGCGCATGTTCGACCTGCACGCCGCCTTCAAGCGCGCGGTGAGCCTGCCGCTGCCCAGCACCTCGATCAAGGTCGTGTCGGCCTACCTGGGCTTCATCTGGCCGGAGGATCCCGACTGGTTCGCCGCCTATCTGGACTACCAGTTCTGGCTGGAGTCCGGCGATGAGGCGGCGCTGGCCCGCGCCTGCGCCTACCAGCGCGCCGACGTGCAGTCCATGGCCTGGGTCTGGCGCTGGCTGATGGCGAACGATCCGGCGCGCCCGGCGGGGTGAGTCCCATCCTGGCGGTGTTCCCTGTCCAGGGGTATGTCTGGTCAGGGACAAAGCCTCACCGCCGAGGCGCAGAGAGCGCGGAAAGAGCAGGAAAGGCAGACTTCCGAAGTCTTGTTCTATCTGTGTCTCTGCGGTTCACGCTTTTCGCCCCCATCGTGCCGTGCCCCCGCCGCCGCGCTCGAAACCGGCTCCGCTTTGCGGTAAGATAGGGTGTACCGGACAAGCCCAACCCTGTCGCAGCGTGGGTCAGTTCCAGGTGCCCGCGCGGAAATGATACCAGGAGGCTCCCGTGAACACATCCGACGAAACTGGCGAACACCTGCTGGAGAGCGGGCGAGAAGACAACCCCCTGATCGTGATCGCGTCCAACCGGGGACCGTTCTCATTCAGCGTGAAGGCGAACGGCGATCTGGAGACCAAACGCGGCAGTGGCGGCCTGGTGACAGCGCTGGGCGCGCTGGCCGAGCGGCATGATGTGCTGTGGGTGGCGGCGGCGCTGGGCAAGGGCGATCAGCGCTGGATGGAGCAGAGCGAAGGGCGCGTCACCGAGGTCGAGGGCATCCGCCTGCGCCTGGTGCAGCCCTCCAAACGCCGCTACGAGCAGTACTACAACGTCATCGCCAACCCGCTGCTGTGGTTCATCCAGCACCAGCTCTACGACATCCCGCGCAAGCCGATCATCACCCGCGAGACGTGGAACGCCTGGAAAAACGGCTACGTGGCCGTCAACAAGCTCTTCGCCGAGGTGATCGCCGACAGCGTGGGCGACAGTGATCGCCCGGTGATCATCTTCCCGCAGGACTACCACCTCTACCTGGTGCCGCGCTACCTGCGCGAGCTGCTGGGCGAGGGGGTGCAGATTCAGCCCTTCGTGCACATTCCCTGGCCCGGCCCGGATGCCTGGCGGCTGCTGCCCAGCGAGATGCGCGACCTGATCCTGACCAGCCTGCTGGCCTCGGACCGCGTGGGCTTCCACACCCGCAAGGACGCCTTCAACTTCGTGCAGTGCTGCCGCTTCTACGTGCCGGACGCGCACTCACGCGGCAGCCGCGACGCGGTGTACTACCAGGGGCGGCGCGTGGATGCGCGCGCCTACCCGATCTCCATTGACGTGGAGAAGGTCGAGGCGCTGGTGGCCGAGCCGCAGACGCGCCTGCTCAAAGAGCAGCTTCTCCACAACACCGGCGACCGCAGGCTCATCCTGCGCACCGACCGCATCGAGCCGAGCAAGAACATCCTGCGCGGGCTGGAGGCGTACCAGGCGCTGCTGGAGCAGCACCCGGAGCATCGCGGCAAGGTGCAGATGCTGGCGCTGCTGGTGCCCTCGCGGATGGAGGTGGATGAGTATCAGGACTATCTGCAGCAGATCATGGCCGAGGCGGGGCTGATCAACGCCCAGTTCAGCGACGAGTACTGGGAGCCGGTGCGCATCCTGGTCGGCGACAACTACTACCGCGCCCTGGCCGCCATGCAGCTTTACGATGTGCTGCTGGTCAACCCCATCGCCGACGGCATGAATCTGGTGGCCAAAGAGGGCGTGCTGGTCAACCAGCATGACGGCGTGCTGGTGCTCTCGGAGCACGCGGGCGCATTCTACGAGCTGGGCGACCACTCGCTGGTCGTCTCCCCGTTCGACGTGTACGGCACGGCAGAGGCCATGCACCATGCGCTGACCATGCCCGCCGAGGAGCGGCACCAGCGGGCCGAGGCGCTGCGCCAGCAGGTGCGCGGGGCGGACGTGCGGCGCTGGTTCTACGATCAGGTGGAGGACGCGCTGCGCGCGTTGAGCAGCCAGGCGAAGAACGCCTCCGTATCGTCCACGCCGGACAGCGACAGGTCAGCCTGATCGCGGACGATGGCCGGCGTCTCGGCCCCCAGCACGCCCAGGCCGAGCGCGTAGCAGGTCCCATCCTGGCGCAGGCGGCGGGCCGTTTGCAGGGCGTCGGCGTCGGTGGTGTCGTCGCCCAGGTAGGCGGCAGCGTCGAGAGCGTAGCGCGCCACCAGGCGGGCGAAGGCGCTGCCTTTGTCAATCTCCAGCGGTGGGCGCAGCTCGAAGACCATGCGGCCCTGGAACAGGCGCAGCCCGTTCGCGCTGGCGATGCGCTCGATGACCGGCCTGAAGGCGGCAGCGGCGGCATCCGGGTCGTCGGTCTGGCGGTAGTGGAGGGAGAGCGTGGCGCCCTTGTCTTCGAGGGCCATGCCGGGCAGCAGGGCGCTTGCCAGGGCGCGCCGCGCCGACTCAAGCGCCGGGCGGTACGCCTGGAGGTCGGGCGGGACTTCGACCTGATCGCCAGCCCACCATTCCAGGCCGTGATTGCCCACATAGACCAGGCCGGGGACGCCCACGCGGGCGCGCACATCGTCCACTGTCCGCCCGGAGATCACGGCGACCAGCGCCAGCTTCGCGGCCAGCGCCGCCAGCAGCGCGCGGTTGCCCGGCGTCACCTGGGCCGCGTCCGGCTCGGCGACGATGGGGCTGATCGTCCCGTCCACATCGGTGACGATCCCCAGCCGGGGCGCGCTGACCAGCGGGGCGAGCAGCCCGCCTGTAGCACTTTGCCAATGCACAGCGCCCTCCATCTCAGTGACAGAATTGGGGGGAGCAGCCCTCAGAGCGCCCGCCAGCAGGCGGCGCGCCAGGGCCAAAGGAGGAAACACTCATGGGCGAACCAACCACCCAACCCAAAGTCATCACCGTGACGCTCAATCCATCGCTGGATCGCACGCTGGTGACTCATTTCCTGGCGCTAGGGTATCACAACCAGACGACCGAGGCAACGCGGCTCGACCCCGCCGGGCGGGGCATCGGCGTCTCGCGGGCGTTGCACGCGCTCGGCGTGCCGACGCACGCCATTGTGCTGATCGGCGAAGACGCGACGGGCCGCGCCTACCAGGCTCTGCTGGCCGAGGAGCAGTTCCCGATCACCGTGCTGCGACGGGCGGGCCAGACCAGCAGCCGCACGATCATCAAGGACACCGGTCACGCCAGCGAAACCGAGATCTGGGAGGCCAGCACCGACGTGGCGCAGTCCGACCTGCAGGCCGTCGCCGACGCGCTGGGCGCGCTGGTCAGCGAGGGCGATCACGCCGTCTTCGCCGGGAGTCTGCCGGGCGGTGTGCCCGACGATACCTATGTCTGGCTGACTGACCTGGCCCAGGAGGCCGGCGCACGGGTGGCGATCAACGCCGGGGGCGGCCCGCCGTTGCGCGAGTCGCTCCGCGCGCAGCCCGACCTGGTGTACCTGTCTCAGAACGAGGCCGAAGCGTTGTTCAACATCCCGGTGCGTGCCGAGGAAGACATCCTCTACTGCGCCCGCAAGCTGCGCGAGGAGGGCGCAGGCGCGGTGCTGATCGCCAGGATGGAGAGCAACACCGCCCTGTTCGACTCGGAGCAGGGTGGTTGGATGGTTAGCTGGCCGGAGGGCGTGGGCACGCACAGCGGCCAGAACGCGGCCATGATCGCCGGCTTCCTCGCCGGGCAGTTGCGCAGCGAGGACGTAGACCAAGCGCTGGCCCTCGGCGCAGCGGCGACGGCCTACACGCTGACCCAGGTCGGCCACGAGTTTGGCTCGCTCAAAGATGTGCAGGATCAGGTTGAGCAGGTGGATGTGACGCCCGTCGCTGGCGAGGAGGAGGACGCCGGGCTGTCCGACGGACGCTGAGCCGCTCGGCACGCAGGGGTAAGCTGGGGTGTATCTCATTTCTGAGGCAAGAGAGCACCGCTGAGGCGCAGAGGGCGCAGAGAAGAGCAGGAAAGGCAGACTTCCGAAGTCTTCGAAGACTTCGGAAGTTGTTCTATCTGCATTTCTGCGGTTCATGCATTTCGCCCTCATCATGCCGTGCCTCTGCCGGGTCCACGAACAACCTGTTGCCAGGGGGAGTTCAGGAATGCTCGCTGAACGCCTCCCCCCTCAATCTCCCCTCCAGCGAAGCTGGGGGGACGATCTGGCAGGCGGCTCTCGCCTTCCCCTGGCTTTGCTGGGGGAAGGGGCCGGGGGATGGGAGCCTTCGACAACCGTCTGGCAACTCGTTCGTAGAATCCCCGCGCAAGAAACCCTTGATCACTGGGCCAGATGGGAGTATAGTTCTGGCGCGCCAGGTGGTAAAGAGCCTATTAAACTGCGACCGGTGGTGACGAAATCACTGGCAGTGGCGAGCGTGTTGGGGGGGACGCCGGTGCGAAGTGGCATCATCGTGCCATGTAGCCCCGTTGTCAGGTATGCCAGCAGCATGGCGCGTGCTCTGGCCTACGAGGTCTTACGCGGGCCTGATCATTCTCCGCATATCCCTGTTTCTTCCGTCCTGCAGAATCAGGATAAAACCGACTATTCGACGCGGGCGTGTGCCCGGGGTCTTCTATGAACGTGACCTTCACTACTGTCAAACGCCTGCTCATCGGAGAGCCATTCCCTACCAGCCGCGAAGTCCACGAGCGGCTCGACAAGGTGCGTGCGCTGGCGATCTTCGCCTCCGACCCGATCAGTAGCAACGCCTACGCGACCGAAGCGATCATGCACGTGCTGATCGTGCTGGGCAGCGGCGCGCTGGCCATGACCCTGCCCCTGGCGCTGGCGGTGGCCGCCCTGGTGTTGTTGGTGGTCTTCAGCTACATCCAGACGATCATGCACTATCCCGACGGCGGAGGGGCCTACACCGTCGCCAAAGACAATCTGGGGCGCTACCCTTCGCTGCTGGCCGCTGCTGCCCTGCTAACGGACTACGTGCTGACCGTCTCGGTGTCCACGTCCGCCGGCGTGCGCGCGGTGACATCGGCCTTCCCGGAGACGTTCGAGTACCGGGTGATCATCGCCCTGTTCGCCATCGGCTTCATCACCTGGATCAACCTGCGCGGCGTGCGCGAGAGCGGCACCATCTTCGCCTTTCCCACCTATGCCTTCGTCGGCGGGGTACTGCTGGTCATCATTATCGGTTTGGTGCGCTACGTGGGGTTGTTCGGCGTTGCGCCGCTGCCAGAGCTTCACGAGACAGTGCCCGCGCAGAAAGACCTGACGGGCCTGGCCTACATCTGGCTGTTGCTGCGCGCCTTCGCCGGCGGATGCACGGCGCTGACCGGCATTGAGGCGATCAGCAACGGCGTGCAGGCCTTCAAGCCGCCAGAGTCCAAGAACGCGGCCAAGACGATGGTCGCGATGGGCATCATGGCCATGACCCTGTTCATCGGCATTGCCTTCCTGGCGACGACGATGGAGCTCGTGCCCGAAGAAGAGGAAAGCATCCTCTCGCAGTTGACCCGCTCAGTGACGGGCAGCGGCGTGCTGTACTTCTGGGTGCAGGCGTTCACGGCGCTGATCTTGTTCCTGGCGGCCAACACGGGCTACCAGGACTTCCCGCGGCTTAGCTCGTTTCTGGCCAAAGACGGTTTCATGCCGCGCTGGATGCAGAATCGCGGCGACCGGCTGGTGTACAGCATGGGCATCCTCACCCTGGCCTTCCTGTCGTCGGGGATCGTGCTCATCTTCGGGGCCGACGAAATTGCCATGCTGCCGCTCTACGCGCTGGGCGTGATGCTGAGCTTCACCCTGTCGCAGGCTGGCATGAGCCGCCTGATGCAGAAAGTCGGGTCACTCCGGCCTGGGCAGTCCCTGTTCACCGGCGTGACGACCATCCATTACGAGAAGAACTGGCGCTGGAAGCAGCACGTCAACCAGGTGGGGGCGACCGTCACCGCCATTGTCTTTGTCGTGCTGGTGGCCACCAAGTTCCTGGAAGGGGCGTGGATCGTTGCCCTGGTCATCCCCCTCCTGGTCTACATCTTCGACCGGATTCATGTCCACTACGAGCAGGTTGCCGCTGCGCTGAGCACGAGCACCATGCAGGAGAGCGAGTTGATCGAGGTGGCGAATGTGGTGATTGTGCCCATCGCCGATGTGCACAAAGGCACCCTGCTGGCGTTGCAGTATGCCAAGCGCCTCTCCAACGACGTGCGCGCGGTCTGCATCTCTACCTCGCCAAAGATACGCGAGCGCGTCACCTCGCGCTGGGCGCGCTTCCCCAAGCTGACCGAGGGCATCAAGCTGGACATCATAGACTACGACTACCGCGACATTCTCAAGCCGCTGGAAGACTACATCGCCCACGTCAACCGCGTCGAGTTCCCCGATCAGCTTGTCACCGTTGTCGTGCCGGAGTTTGTCTCGCCGGAGTTGGCGGCCCAATGGCTGCACAACCAGACTGCGACGATCCTGCGGGCGCGGCTGCACCACATGAAGGACATTGTGGTGATCAGCGTGCCATTCCACATCACTGAAGAGAACGGCGCTCACGAAGCATAAGAGAGCGGGCGGCGCCGGCGCTCCGACGCCAGACTTCCGAGGTTTTCGGAAACTTCGGAAGTCTCTTTCGGGGCGTATGGCCATACGCCCCATTTGATGTTCAAGACAGGTGATGGGCACCAATGTCTTGTAGGGGCGGGTTTGCAAACCCGCCCCTACAAGCAGCGGCTACCGGTCATGATTGTTAAGGCGCATCAGAGGACCCACCGAAGCCCGCACCCACGTTATGCATTGGCGCTGGCGAACTGATCGGGGGCGATCAGCGGCAGCGTGACCACGAACGTCGTGCCAGCGCCCAGGGTGCTGGAGACTTCAATCGTCCCGCCCAGTTGATCCACCATCTGCTTGACGATGGCCAGGCCAAGACCCGTACCCGGCGCGCTTACCACGTTGTCCGCGCGGAAGAACGGCTCGAATAGCCGGTCGAGATCGGCCTGAGCGATGCCAATACCCTCATCGCGCACGGTGAAGGTCGCGCGCTCTGCGGTGCAGGTCGCGCCGAAGGTGATGGTGCTGCCGGCGGGCGAATACTTGGCCGCATTGTCCAACAGGTTGCTGAGAATGTGGCGCAGCAGCTTGGGGTCGGTCACGGCGTCCTGGCTCTGCGCCTCGAAGTCAAATACCACCCTGTGCTTCGCCGCGCTGGTCTGCTCGATCTCGGTCACGATCTCGCGGCACAGGCCCGGCAAGTCTACCCGTTGCAGGTTGGGGGTCAGGGTGTGGGATTCTGCCTTGCCAATGAGCAGAATGTCGTCCAGCAGCGCGATCATGAACTCGATGCTCGCCTGGATGCGTTCGTAGCGTTCCTGGCGCTGCGCGTCGGTCATGCGCTCGTTGTAGCGGCGCAGTAGCTCGATGGCCGTCTGGATGACCGACAGCGGGTTGCGCAGGTCGTGGGCGGCCATCGCCACGAAGCGCGACTTTAGCTCGTTCAGTTCCACCTGCTGGGCCAGGGTCTGGCGAAGCTGCGCTTCCAGGCGCTTGTGGGCGCTGATGTCGTGGATGCTGCACACAATGGCGGTGACTGTCCCGGAGCGATTCTCAATCGGCGAGAGCGACCCCTCGGCGTCCAGGCTGGCGCCGCCCGCTTCACTGGCAATGAGTTCCACGCGCACCGACTGCCGGCGGCTGATCGCGCTGCGCAGACCCTCGGCCAGGGCCGCGGCTTGCTCCGGCGCGACCAACTCGGCCAGGGGCCGCCCGACGACCTCGCTGAGATCGTAGGGGAAGAAGCTGGCAAAAGCTGGATTGACCCGCTGGATGATCCCGTCTGTGTCGGTGAGCAGAATGACATCGCTGGTGTTGTTGAAGATCGCCTCGAGGCGCTCTTTGGACTCGTTCAACTCGGCGGTACGCTGTTCAACGCGCGTTTCCAGCATATCCGCATGGCTGCGAATCTCGTCGTAAAGCCGTGCGTTGTGCAGCGCGGTCGCCGCGCCGTCGGCGAAGGCTTTGAGCGCCTGGGCGTGATGCTGGTTATAGAAGTTGGGGGTGGCGCTCGCCACGTTCAGAAAGCCGATCACTTCACCGTGCAGGCGGATCGGAGCGCCGGCCCACGAGCGGTGCTCACGGTGCCCTGGGCCGTTGTGCCAGGAGCCGACGGTCGCCGTATCGCCGATGACCAGCGGCTCGCCTGTTTCCGCCATCGTGCGCAGGGACGCCGCTTCGCTGACGACGAGGCGCAGACTGGGTCGCCAGTCTGCTGCGCCGCTCTCCTCATAGCCGCGATGACCGACCACGTGGGCGACGCCTTCTTCCACCAGCATGATGTTGGCGAAGTCGTGCGGGATGACCTGCCCGACGTTGGCCAGAATGCGGTCGAGGATCTGCTCAAGGTCCAGGGTGCTGTTGATGGCTACCACCGCGTCCGTCAGCGCCTCGACCAGGGCGCGCTGTTCGCGCTCGGCTCGCTCGACCTGCTTGCGGGCGGTGATGTTGGCGATGACGGCCATGATGCGCGCGATGGCCCCGCTCTCGTCGTAGATCGGGGCGGTGGAAACGCTGACCTCAAGGGGCGTGCCATCTTTGCGCTGGCGGATTAGCTCCAATTCGGCGAGTGCTTCACCACGCCTCACACGCTCGAGCAGCACGCGGAACTCGTCCTGCCTGTCCGGCGGGACGATGGGCAGCGTGCGGCCCACTACTTCCGCCTCGGCCCAGCCAAAGATGCGCTCGGCGGCCTGGTTCCACGTCGCCACTTGCCCGTCCAGCGTCAACGAGATGATAGCCAGCGGCGAGGCCTGGATGACGGCCTGCAACTGCTTGTTTGTCTCGCGCAGGGCTTCGGTGGACTGTTGCAGCGCCTCGCGGGTGCGCAGCGCGCGGATGCCGAAGGCCAGGTCGCCGGCCAGCTCCTTGAGCAGCGCCACCTCTTGGGCGTCAAAAGCGTCTGGCTCAGTGGAATAAAGGGCCAGGACGCCGGTCGCGCCGTCCTGAACGAGCACGGGCAGGGCGATAGACGACCGATAGCCCCGGCGCAGGGCCTCTTCGCGCCAGGGGACGAAGGCCTGGTCGTCGGCGATGGAGCGGGAGGCCTGGGCCGTACCGGTGCGGATCGCCCGACCCACAGGGCTTTGCCCGTGCTCGTCCTCCGCCCACGTGACGCGGATTGTCGCCAGGTAATCCGCCTCGTGCCCGGCCCAGGCCAGCGGGCGAATGGTGCGCGCCTGGTCGTGCTCGGCCCAACCCACCCAGGCCAGCCGGTAGCCGCCCGGCGCTACCAACCGGTCGCACAGGTCGTGCAGCAGGGTGTTCTCGTCTTCGGCGCGCACGATCACCTGATTACACTCGCTTAACATACGGTAGGCGCGGTTGGCGCGGCGCAGCGCCTCCTCGGTGTGTTGCCGGCGGCGTTCCTCTCTGTGTAGCAGACCGTAGAGCAGCACTGCCGTCGCCGTGATGAAGAGCAGCCCCTTGACAGTCTGCTCGCCCTGCAATCGCTCGCCGTCCAGGGCGGCAACAACCAGGTCTGAGCCGATGATCCAGGCAGCCGCGAACAGGCCATACAGCAGACTGGTGCGTAGCGGGAAGGAGGTCCTGAGTCTGTGCATAGCGATCCCCAGGTCGTGATCACAGTGGGCTGAGACACCTCTACTATCATACAACAAAATAAGGGTTTCGATCATGCCTGCTATCATGGATGTTACAGGCGCGGAGGGCTTGCGGCGTTTGCGTAGGGGCGGGTTTGCATACCCGCCCCTACTGGTGCTGAGGTTCAGGGGCGCACAGCAGCGTGAGAAGCATTGAGATGGCGTCCGCTTAACCTCACCCCC
>Ga0334889_1004144_pt1 | contig 13363 bp, 11 predicted proteins | sample GraSluR1_MG_2_FD_207222 | JGI IMG/M metagenome (GOLD analysis project Ga0334889, IMG submission 207222) | Sludge microbial communities from methane-producing bioreactor in Wageningen University, Netherlands - Granular Sludge_8_08-R1 | ecosystem: Engineered > Bioreactor > Anaerobic > Unclassified... | reverse complement strand
AGGTATTTTTGGGATATCTTCTGTTCTAACCGGTATAAAATTAAATCTTGTATCAGATAATCTTCTAACTACTTTCTGACATGTATAAGAGTTTAAATGAAAAACATCTATCATACATATATTACAACACTTTTTATTTATAAACCTTTTGAAAAACCTATTTGTGCAATAATTTTACACTAATTAATTCCAAATGTATAAGTATAATAGTACTTTCTTTTAATTTATCTGATAATATATAGAATATAACGAGATTTTTAAATATATCTTGATTAGTAGAATTTAGAAAAGATTTATAAAGGTTTCTACATATAACTGATATACAAAACATTTATAAATCTAATGCTGATTTTGAAAAAATTGTGGAATAGAGGTGAATAAATGGGTAAAAAATGTCCAAATTGTGGCGCAGAAGAATTTGTTCGTGATTATGAAAAAGGAGAACTCATTTGCAAAAAATGCGGCTGTGTTGTTAAAGACGAAATAGCAGATGAAGGCCCAGAATGGAGAGCTTTTGATGCTCAACAAAGAAACCAAAGAGCAAGAGGAGGCGCACCAATTAAATATATGAGACCGAATAAAGGATTAGTAACTGAAATTGATCAATATAACAGAGATATTAGGGGAGCTAAAATATCTCCAAAAAAACAAGCACAATTACATAGAATTAGAAAATGGCATAAAAGAGCTTCTATTGCATCATCAATGGAAAGAAATTTAGCAATAGCATTAGGAGAACTAGATAGAATTGCTTCTTATTTAGGCTTATCTGATAGCACAAGAGAGAGCGCAGCACTATTATATAGAAAATGCGTTAAAGCTGAATTGATTAGAGGAAGATTAATTGAAAGCGTAGTAGCTGCAGTTATATATGCAACATGTAGATTACAAGAAATTCCAAGAACATTAGACGAAATAGCAAGAGTTGCAGGATTAGAGAAAAAAGAAATAGGTAGAGCATACAGATTTATTAGAAGAGAACTAGATTTAGATGTTCCTTTAACAAATCCAGGAAGTTATGTACCTAAATTCTGCGCATCATTGAAATTAAGCGGAAAAGTACAAGAAAAAGCAATACAAATCTTGAAAAAAGCAGTTAAAAAAGGGCTTATCTCTGGTAGAGGCCCAACAGGAGTTGCAGCAGCAGCTGTATACATTGCAAGTGCAATGTATGGCGAAAGAAGAACACAAAAAGAAGTTGCTGACGTAGCAGGAGTAACAGAAGTTACTATCAGAAATAGATACAGAGAACTTAAAAAAGAGCTTAAAATCAAAGTAGAGCTGTAATTTACAGCCAACTTTTCTTTTTTTTTATTTTTTAATGATTAAAGATTAGGATAATCCTAATTAAAACACATGTTTTCATAATACCAATTGCATTCTATACCTAAAAGATAGCTATGATAATTTTTCATAAATTCTTTAGATTCAAAACCATAATTAGATTTTATATTAGATACTAAATTATCTGGACTAGAAGAACTTAAAACTAACGTCTCTATATCTCCATCTCCAAAATAATCATAAACTGCTAGTCCTAATATTTGCCATTCTCTTGTTTTCCAGTGTAAATCACTTGAAAATTTAGAAGGATGTTTTTTAGATAAGTTGTAACTTTTCATATATGAATTATAAAAATTATAAGATTTATCATCTAAATTATCATACCCTGTTGTTTTTGCTAATGTTCTTATTAAAAATACATCAAATTCATATTTATCAGCATATCCTGCTGTTGTAAATGTTGCCTCAAGAAATTGATCTCCAGTATTATAATCATATAAAGAACAGTCTTCCCTTGAACGTGAATATGAACCATACTCTGTAAATCCAGAACTAGCAGTATGTATATTACAAACAAAGGCAGGGGCACATTTGTCATACTCTCCATAATTAAATACATTATCTCCATACCCCATTAAATTATTATATATATTATCATAAAAAGAATACTCTATGTCTGATGGAGATCTATCTTCTGTTATTTCTAAAAATCTATCTGGAGCTGCCCATTTTAAATTAACTAATCCTAAACAACCAGAACTATATCCTCCATTATCTGCAAAAACCAAGGGAGAATGTGCCCCTATATCTATATACCCCCATGAATTGACTGTCCAAACCTTGAATAATTTATCCTTATTATATCCTTTATTTAATGAATAATCTTCACTATAACAAAATGGATTTGCATTTGAAGTTACAGTCACTATTGAAGGATTACATGCCTGAACTGATAAATAACCTGCATGTGTTAAAAATGGAATCTCCCTCATTAGAAGTTCATAAGTATTTGCTAAATCTGTTTCAAACCATTTACATGAACTATCATAATTAAATCCTTCCCTTCCCCCAAAAGTAAATATAATTGAAGGTTTAGAATAATTCCTTAAATTATACAACCCGTTTTCAAATAATTTAACCATTATATAATTACCATTACATTTATCAAAATTGTTAAAAATAATGTCCTCTGCTATCATATCCACACAATATTCAGTTTTACCAGATCCAATTGCTCCAACTCCTCCCATAGGATTCGGACATGTTAATGAGCCAGGAAATACCAAATCTGTACCATAAATTATTCTATCTAAAAATTCTATTCTATTTTCTTTTGGAGGATCAACAGCAACTAAAATTTCAGGGTATTCATCTTTAATCCTCCATGCTTCTTGCAATACAAAATTTGCATCATCTAATTCTGCACCAGTTTCTAAAACAAGGACTATTGGGCCAATTATTTTCCCATCCTCCTTTACAAAAGAATAATTTATTAATTTCATTATTTCTTCTTCTCTATTTTTCTTTGTACTTCCAGGTAATAACGGGCCTAATTCTGCGTCTCCTTTAGGTATCACAATTACTGGAATTTGTCCTTTATCAAGCATACTTTCTAAACGTGCTCTATTTGGATAAGGATAAATAGAATTATCAGGATTTGACATAAGCCATTTTTGATGCATAGTATTAGAACAATTAGTATAATAATCTCCATAGATTCCTTCTAAAAATGAAGATCCCATTCCAATTCTAAAAAAATCATAATTTGCATCTAATGTATTTAATTTCTCAGATAATAAGGTACTATCAATATCTGTAAAATGATTTGAAGAATTTCCTTTTATTACCCAACATTGTCCACCTTTTAATGTATTTTTTGTCCAAGGTAATAAATCAATCAACCAATCTCTAGATTGATTTTTACATACAAATGCAATACAAACTCCAGATTCATCACAAAAATCTTTTATAAAATTAGATAAGTTAGTTTGTTCAGGCCCCTCCCCAATAGCTAAACCTTCAGTAGTATATAATAAATTCCTATCTACTCCTGTTGTATTATAAAGAATATCAGTTCTATCAACACAACCAAGAATAAATAAAAAAATAAAAACTCCTATTAAATAGCTTTTTTTCATAAACAACATCCTTTTATTCAATTCTTATTCTACCTAAACGTATAAGATATTTAATCTTTTCCATCATAACTGGATCCTCGTAAGATTTAACTCCTGAAATCTTACCTATATACTCTAATCCATTAATTGATGAATAGTCATATTCTTTAGAAGGATCAAATTTCTCTACTTGTTCTTTTTGGTTTGTAAATTCAAAATTACATTTCTCACATTTTTTACTATCTATATCATTATTATGACCACAGATAGGACATTTTTGTTTAACTGGAGTTAAATTAATATTTAACATTCCTCCAATAATTGGAGGTACATTTGTATTAATCATATTTGGTCTTAACTCCCCAAATCTTTCTTCTCTTTCTGCTAAAAATCCTCTATTAACCCAAGTATCAATGTCATCAACCGGCTTATCTGAAAACACTCTTAATTTTAATGACTCTGATAATTTTTCTTCCATTTCTTTAATTGGTTCAGATCCTGCATATACCACCCTATAATTCCCATTTTCATACACTAATTTAATTCCTTTATCTGAACCTACTACCTCTCCTGGATGTTTTGTTAAATACTTAGTAAATTCATTCATAGCTTCTAAATTAATTCTAACCATCTCTTCTTGTGCTTCTGCAACTCTTCCTTCTGCTTTTTCAATTTTATCTAAATAACCCTCTCTTTGCAAAGTATCAACATACTCTTTTTTTGATAAAAATGCCGCAGATTTTTTTTCATAAGAATACTCTTTTGAAGTGCCTCTTTTATATTCTTCTTTGAAAACTTCATCATAAAATATTAAAAACGAATCTATATCTCTAATTGCTTTGGAATATTCTTCATTAAAATTAGTTCCAGTTCTATTCTTATTATATTTATAGAATTCATTTGTTATTTCATCTAAAAATTTTATTGGGTCTCTTCTACTCCAATTGTTATATTTTTTTTCTAATTTTTTATATGTATCATTATATGTAACATCTTTCCCTTCTCTTTTTTGTTTTGCATATTCATGCCCTGCAATTAAATTAACAAGTTCGTGTCTTATATCAGTTATTCTAGTTTGAAGTGCTCCATTGTGTTCTTTATTTGATTCATTTAGTGCTTCTTCAAAAGAAATTCCTTTGGATCTTACTTTATTTTCTGCTTGTTCATGAATACTCTTTTTAAATTCAATACTTGAAGGTAAACTGGGATCTGAAAAACCTAACGTTTCAGTAAAACCTAGTGCTGTTGTTAATGCCTGCCATTTAAACTTTCCTTCATTTAATAAAATATCTACTGCCTCTTTAGCACCAGAAGACTCTTGCACAAATAACTCAAGATATCTTTGTTTATCTTCTTTTTTACCTCTTGTAGAGTCCAAAAGAAGTTTTGCTGCATCATATCTTCTTGCTAATGACCGTACATAATTAACTTGTGCAAAATCGTATTTATTTCCATTTCTTTCATAATTATCTAAAGTAGCATTAATTTCCGAATATGTGTTTAATAGTAATTTTGATTCCGCTCCTGCAGTTTTCCTAAATTTTATATCCTTAAACAGCCTTAATATAATATCCACTCTTTTTCTTTCTGTTAATTGAGTATTAATATTAATTTCACCTTTTGTTAAATAACCAGTTTGTTCTAATTCTTTTATTAATTGATTTTTTTGAGTTCTTGATAATTCATCAAATACTAGTATTTTTTCTATATCTCTTGTATTTTTCTTACCTTTTGGATTTGATATTTCTCCATAATTTTTCCCAGTAAATAATATTATTGAATTGTTCATTCCCTTATATAAATCATGTTCAACATATGTTCTTTTTAACTTAGTCATCATATCAGAAGGCGATTCAATCGGTACAGATAAGGGTTTTAATGAACCTGCTACAACTACTCCTAATGAACCTTCATAATTTTTTTTGATCATAGATTTAAATCCTTTTGCAGGGTTTTTCCAAAACTTAAGTGAATCTGTTATGTCTTTTTTGAACCCTCCTAAAACTTGTTGACCTAATGAAACTGACAATCCAACTAATGGAACTCTCCTGACTTTACCTACATATATAGGTGATTTTATAACTCCTCCTTTTCCATCTGGTGCTCCTTCTATTAATTTATTACTTTTAGAATCAAGCATTGTTCCAGTTACGCCTACTCCCATTAATGATTTAACATATTTACCTTCAATAAACACTCCATTCTTATCATAATATCCTATTTGCTTTTCAAGTAATTTTTTTCTCAAATATGCTTGTCTTAACTCTATTGGTGATTTACTTGATTCATATGCAATCATTTTAGATAATCCAATATAATCTGAAGGAAGAGTTATACTGCCATTTATCATTTTTCTTGCTCTGGCTAATTCTCCTCTAGAAATTAATTGATATAAATAGATTTTTTGCAATGAATTTAATCTTTTATTATTTCTTACTGTGGATAATAAATTTGATTTATCTTTATCTCGTTCTTTTTTTGCTATTCTATCTGATACAGAATATACTGAAGCAGAAAGTGCAGCAACCTTTGCAGTTGCTTTTGCAGCATTATGAGAATTTAAAATTACGCCTGCTTTTGCTTCTAATTTAATTTTCCCTACTATTCCCCCTAATCCTTCCATAGCTTTAGGAAGTCTTGGTTGAGTAATATCAAATACTTGTAATGGATTATCTCCTTGAAAAAACATTGCTGCAAAAATAATACCTGATAAAATAATAACAAAAATACATAATGGATTTCTATTTACATCTGATATTACTTTAACAAGAATTAAATATAATGAATTAAATGAATCTGCAGTAAATGGAGTATTAGAAACATAAAATATATGTTCTAATGCCCCATATTCATTACTCCCTAAAAATACAAATTTAATTGCTGCATATTCTGAAAGATTTTTACCACATTCTACATTAAAATCTGTAATAATTAACTGTCCATTAGAATTTGTTATTTTATTTGAACACAAATAAAAGTCAGGCATAGTTTCACTTACATATATTTTTATCTCCTTATTTGCTAAAGGATTTTTTGCTGAAAGTAATGGAGTAAAGTACCACTGATATTGTGAATATTCCTTTAAGTATTCTTGATCAGAAGATAAAGATACATTTCTCCAAGTAAAATTTGCATTTATGGATCCATGGCCTTTAAGAGAAACATCAGTTATATGAACTTCTGTTTTATATTTTTGAGGTATTATATTTGAATAACTAATTGAAATTAGTAATAACATAACCACACTAAGTATGATAATATTTATATTTTTCATAATAATATTCCTGCTTTTGTATTTTAAAACCTTTTTGATATGTTTTTATACATATATTTCTATAAAATCAAATTTCATTCCAGTCTTGTTCAAAAACTGATATAAAATTTTGCACTGAACATGAAGTTAAAACTGCTGCTTCTCTATTAGAAGTAATAGCAGAATAACTAAAATTAGTACTCCCAACAAAAACTTTTTTTCCATCAATTATCATAAATTTTGAATGAGTTCTACTAAATTTTCTTGGGGCCCATTTTACATCTATCTCATTTGAAATTAAATTATAAAAACAGTCTTCATTTGATTCTATTTCCTGCTCCAATATAACTCTCACTTTAACTCCCCCATTGTTTGCATCAATTAATGCTTGCCTTAAACTATTACTAGAAAAAACATACATTTCAACATCAATGGATTTTTGTGCATTATTGATTATATCTAAAATTCTAGCTTCAGAGTTAGGAGAAAATATAGGTTCTACATAACAATTCGTGTTAAAATTTATAAAAATAATAAAACATAATACTAATGAAATAAAAAAACCAATTACTGCTGATTTCATATCAATTTTCATAAAAACACCAAAAACGGGCCTGATGTGATTGTCAGATCTTTTTTAGATAATCTACCTAAGCAAAATCATTTGAATTCGTGAACCATTATCCTTTTGGAGTAAAAGCTTTTTCTTTTGGTAAAGAAAAAGGGTTACACACGACCTATTGCTTAGGAGGCAATCGCTCTATTCTCGCTTTCTTTCTTTTATTTAAAGATCTTTCTTTTTAATGAAAATTTCTTTCTTTTTTAAAAAGAAAGAAAGTTCCAAGCTGAGCTACAGGCCCGTTAATTATTAATTTTTAAATTAATCTCATCATCTAATATTTTTTTATTTAAAGAAAAAACAATATACATTCTATAATTATTTTCTTTAAGACCTTCAAAATATTCAGTTATTTGCGCTTTCAACTCTAAAATATCTGAAAAGTTTCTTTTCATTTTTAAGTTTGCATTAAACATAAGAATATCCTTCTTTGTTTGTTTATATTCTTCACTCCGTACAAAATTTTCTAAATCTTTTAGATCTTCAAACATATTCTCTTCCCCTAACTTCTTTTTTTAATGCGTATAGAATTTCTATGCTAGTATCCATCTTATCTAAATTTAATTTATTATTTAAATCCCCTAATGTAGTTAAATTATTTGTTATCTTTCTCAATAATATATTCGTCTCATGTTCGATTGGAAATTCTTTTGAATTTAAATTCCCATATAAAATATATTCTAATACATTTTCACAAGCTTTGTCCTTTTTAGGATTTAAAGAAAATCTCATATTATTAATACTTCAAAAAACTTTATAACCCTAATGTTAATCTTAATATATAAAATATTCCTAATCCTAATAAGCAACCCGCAGTTAAAGGAGGCAATGCAGGCAAAAATATTTTTTTATTAAGTATATAATATATTAATACTATAAATGCCGTTGTTGCACCTATTATTACTGATAAAGTCCCAAGTAAACCAAAAACATAATATGAAGAAACTGAAACCATTATTGGCATAATTAAATCTCCTGTACCTAATTCCATTTTTTGTCTTTTATTATCTTTAAAAGAATAATTATCCTCTTTGATATTTCCTTTAATATTACTCTTTTCTTCATTAATTTTATTAACTTCCGTTATTTTAACATCTGAATTTCCAACTTGTAAAGAAAAAGATAAATTTCTCTCACTTAATGCTTTTGCAAAAGTTATCATATGTTTGGTTTTAAATACTGCAATATAGTCATAAACTGATAAACATATCATCAATAAAATAGCTGGCCAAAAACCTAAAGAAAATCCAAAAATAGCACCAACTCCTGCACTAGATAAAATTGCTGCGATGTTTCTTGCTTTATGCGTAATCCATTTAGTGCTTGCAAAAATAAACGCAATAATAAATGCAAATATAAAGGACCAATCAATTCCAAAAATTGGAAAAAATGAATATAATAAAATAAAAAATACTATATTTGAAGAAAATAAAATAATCATAAATTCTATAGACCTAAAAACAAATACTCCTTTATAATATTTAATAATTAAATAAAATACTAGCGCACCAAATAACATATAAAAAATAAAAAATACTGCATTCCATAAACTCCCAGTTTCTCCTATAGGATTTACACGCATATCTTCAAATTCAGGTACTAACTCACTTTTTGTTATTAATAAAACCCCTACTAATGCGCCAAGTAATTGGGCAATTATAAAGAAAAATATTAATTTATATACAAAATTCATACTAGCTACTCCTTAAAATTGATCAGCAATTTTTACATACCCTGTTTTTGGTTTATATAACTCTCCTTTATATATTAATTCTTCAATCAATCTTTTTGCAAGGTCCTTATCAATATCAAATTCACTAGCCCTTTCAATTACTTCTTTTATTTCTGCCATTTCATTTGTCTTATTTATCTCTTCAACTATCTTAAGTATTATCTGAATCTTATCAATTTGTGATTTTGGTTTACCTGTTGCAAGAATATCTATATCATAAACTCCTGTTTCTTGATCCATACCTATTTTTTGCATCATCCATTCCATAAGTGAAATAGCAAGGTCTGAATCTTTTAACATAACCTTATCACTCAATCTTAATTTTGCTCCTGCTTCTGCCATTCTTACTAATCCTTCAATTTGTCTAGGAGTAATTGGGATTGCTCCTGTTTTTTTACCCATTTTTCTCATTTTTGAATAATAATCTTTAATCTTATTAGATGCCTCTTCGGTTAAAATAGGTCTAATATGTTGTCTTGAATATGCAATATATTTTTTAAGAAATTCTCTTTGAACTAAAGATTCATCTGCAATAACTTGAGTATCATCTGCAGATAATTTATGTGAACTTAAAATTTTTTCAGCTAGTTCTCTATCTCTTGTTTCATCTAAAATATCCATAATCGGAAAAATTAAATCAAACCTAGATAATAATGTTGGTGGTATATTGAACTGTTCTGCAGGAAATTTATTGGGATCAAATCGTCCATATTTAGGATTTGCTGCTGCTAATATTGATGTTTTTGATTTTAATCTCGCAACTATACCTGCTTTCGCAACACTGATTGTTCCACTTTCCATTACTTCATGCAATGAAGATCTTTCATCTTTGTCTATTTTATCAAATTCATCAACACCTACAATCCCACCACTTGCTAATACTAGTGCTCCTGCTTTTAATGTCCATCCTCCATCACTTAATTCATCTTTTTCAACTGAAACTGTTAAACCAACACCAGAAACTGATTTACCTGAAACATACAAACTTTTTGGAGCCAAATCTACAACATATTGAAGTAATCTTGATTTAGCTGCACCAGGATCCCCAATTAATAAAATATGTATATTATCCCTGATTTTTGCTCCTCCTACCATCTCTTTACCTTTTGTTCCTCCAAATAATTGAAGTGCAATTGCTTGTTTAATTTCATCATGTCCATAAATTCCAGGTGCAATAGACTTTACAACCTTTTCAAATAATTTAGAATCTTTTGAAAATTCTAATATTTTTTTCTTATCATCTTCTGTTATTTCTAATTCTTCAAAATCCTGCTGTATGCCTTTAACATAAATTACATCTAAATATCTAGTATAAATTAAAGACGTTGCATTTTTTGAAAAAGTAGAAGGCGGTCTTAATCTCAATACTCCAGTTATTTCTACGGTATTCCCAGGTATTGTTGAATTAACTAAATCGTCTTCCATCCATAATTCTAATCTTGCAGGAGGAGTTCCTCCTTTCACTCTTTCTAAAAGTTCTTGAATCTCAGCTCTTTGAACATCTAAAAACTCAGAATCCTCTTCAATTAGTTTTAATGCTTTTCTTTTACATGCATCACAAAAAGTGGGAATACTAATACTAGAAGACAAAGGAACTTTATATATTGCATCACAAACATCACATTTATATACTGCAATTTTAACTCTATGTTTTATTTCAGCCCTCTTTGTTACTACTCCTTTAATATTAATTAATTTGCCCAAGTATTTTGAACCCATACTTTCTATTAACATCCCTGACTCTGGAAGATTAAAAAAACGTACATGTGGTTTAAACTCAATTCCAGGAGCAACAGCTAAATTCATATCTAATAATGCTTTAACTGCAGCTTTCAAAATCATATCTGGTTTTTCAATTAATTGATCTGCTAATTCTGGACTAAATTTTTCAAAATCTTCATAATCAACAGATAAACTTTTTTGGGTAGGGTATCTAGAAACCAAAGAGTATATCTTTTTTTTGTAATTCGATTCAAAAAAATCTTGAATTTCTTTTATTACTGGTTCTAAATTTAACTCTTCTGCCATTTAATTACCCCATCTATCCACAACAACTAAAATATTATATACAATACATATTTAAATTAGTAATTAAACGGAAAAGCTTATAAAGAAAAAAAACCATAGTTAAACACATGGAGTGGGATGTATTTTGTGAAATGATAATTCAAACAACGGATTTTAAAGAAGCAAAAGAAAGTGCTAAATTAAAAACAGAAGAAAAAACTAAATTACCAACGGCTGAACGATTAAAAGACTTAGATAACACTTTTAGCGAAACAAGGGAGATACTCTTTTTTAGGAGATTCACTCCAAAGTCAAAATATAATGATTTTAAATTAATAGAACCTTGTTTGGGTTTTTATGCAGATACTCAATTTTCAGAGTTATTTTTAGATTCTATTAGAGATTCTAAAACAATTAAAGAAAAATTAAACACAATTTGTGTTTTTGGAAAAAATTTAAATTTAAAAAGAGTTAAAACAACTCTTAAATCAATTAAAAAAAGAAAATTAAAGGAATTAATTTCTATTCAGAATATCTAATCAATTCATATATCCTTTCCATTTCATTAATTGCTATTTCTCTTAATTCTTTTTCTCCTGCATTTCTAAAATATAAAGAAGCATAAGCAAAAGCAAGTTTTGAATTATTATAATCTTTCTTCTCTTCTAATTCTTTGCCCAATAACATATAAACAGATGCTGCAGACATATTAAACCTTTTTTCAATATCTACATCTCTAGGATAATTTAAAAGAACTCTAATAATTAAATGGTGTGCTGCACCATACTCCTTTTTACACATTAAATTTTCAATACATTTAATTGCTTCTATATGTAATTCATTCATTCGTATAGATAAATCAATATCCTTTTCACGTTCTAATCTTTTTGCAGATTCATATGAATCCATAAAATAATTGCCTAATTCATAAAAATCCATAAACTTCAATTTCTTATCCCAACCTAAATATCCATTTAACTCCTTAGGTTTTTCTGAGCTTAATCTAGAAACTGAATTTGATTCAATAAATCCAAATGGGATATCAGACTGTTTTGTCTTCATGTAAGACAATGAAGTTATGGGCATAATATTAACAAATGTTAAATATGCACTAGTAATAATATTAAATATCCTAAAACCCTTTATTTTATTCTTATTTGTTTTATTCATGTTATAACTAATGAACATATGAGAATTTAAAGTCTCTTATTATATATGATCTTGAATTAATAAAGGTTTTTAAATCTGAATGTATTAGTTAAATTATGGATAAAAAAATAATTTGGATATTATTTATATCCCTATTGATTTTTGGATGTACTTCTCCAATATTACAAGAAGGAGGAAATGCTGAATTAATACAAGAAGTGTTTGAAACGGATATAAACAATGACGGTTTAATTGAAAGTACTACATATGTTTTTCATGAATCCGAATACAATGAAACTAAAATTCAAAGAATTCTTATAATCAAACCAAAATTTGATTTATCAAAAATAGAAGCACAGATTCAAGGAAACGCAAGTGATAAATATTATTTCCAAGATTTAACAATTTCAGATCTCAAAATACATTTAACTAATTTTAATAATAAAAGAAGTAATGAAATAGCAATAACTGGTGAAGCTCAATGTAAACAATATTTGGGTTTAGGTAGAACTGACTTACCCTGCGTTAGTTTAGACTCTTGTGCCAAAGCCTGTATGGGTGCACCTTTATGTATGTATATCTACCAATTTGTTGGTGATCCATTTTCACAAGATTTATATGAACTAAATACTGGATTTAATAAAATGGATACTTATATTTCAGAACTTAATAGTATTTTTGAGGACATAGAAAATACAGAAAATAATTTAAACAAACAAAAAATTGAAGAAATAATTAAAAAAATTGAACAAATATCTGTTTTAGGTAATGAAATTAATAATAATCCAATCATTAACAAACAAGTTTATTATTTATGTAACAGAATAAACTATGATAATTATGAACTTCAATCTATGATGGATAAAATTTCTGAAAATTTAAAAACTAAAGATTCTAATACTGCCCAAATAAAAAAAACAGGTCTAGAAATAGATAATGTAGAATATAAAATATACTTACAAATAAAAGAAAAAAGTGATCGTTCATTTTCAACAATTAAAATAACAGATATAATTCCTAAAACTTTAAATATTAACATATCAAGTTTAGTGGTCAGTTCTAATTTTTCAAAAGTAAATATAACTACTCCTTCTGTAGAATGGAAAATTAATAAAGCAGGAGGGGGAGAAATACAAAGTTTTATGACCTATTCTTTCAAATCTAAAGAATTCGTTAATAAAACCTGGATTGAAAACAATATA
>Ga0334889_1004130_pt1 | contig 13398 bp, 12 predicted proteins | sample GraSluR1_MG_2_FD_207222 | JGI IMG/M metagenome (GOLD analysis project Ga0334889, IMG submission 207222) | Sludge microbial communities from methane-producing bioreactor in Wageningen University, Netherlands - Granular Sludge_8_08-R1 | ecosystem: Engineered > Bioreactor > Anaerobic > Unclassified... | reverse complement strand
ATCAAATCAGCGTGTGTACGAACGGGCATCGTTTGCCTCCAGTATTTTTATCACTGATATTGTATCGGAAGAATTGACAAGATGTGGTATGATTTTCGGGCTTAAAAAGGCGTTCAGGATTTAATAATATGGTTGTTACACAAAACTCAGATAATAAAGTGGTGGATGCATTGGGGTTTACCCTTCATCCACATCTATACACCAATGCTCCCGGCAGCCATCGTGTCGATATCTGCATCACAGAAACACCCACTCAACTGCATTTTGACCCTGAGCGTTTACACTGCCGGATTAGAAGCAATTCAGATGATGTGGAAATGTTGCAGGTGCGTTATCGGAAAAGCGGTATGGGCCTGGCAGAAACGTATTCCTTAATTGCGGGTCCCATAAGCCTGTTTGACCGGATGGGTGAGGAAGTGATTTTTATCACCCTGGGTGGAAAATTGACGATTCAAATTCAAGAAGCGACCACCTTTTGTAAAATCGAGTCACCGGTACCCATATTGCAAAAAGACCACGTGCATCGCATCTCCCGCATGCTGGCAGAAGAAATTGAAATTTTGCTTGCTGAACGCCGGGCAGCCTGGCTGCCCAACGTAGACCAGTTCAACAAGAAACTGGCTGCGGTGGATCCATTTGTCTTGTATGCCACCTGCCTTGAATCCATGCGCAGCTCGTATTTAAGGCTGCCCGTGGCGTCCAACTCGCGAGCGCAGGAAATGCTCGGGTTTGTGCGGCGAGAGATGCGCGTTCTGCGCGAACGCGGGCAATGGGCGTCCTGGTGGTCTGCGCCGCCTCTGACTGACATTTTGTAAGATAAAAAAACCGAAATCAGGGTTCTGTATCAGCGGTTTGAACTGTGCGGGAACGCCAATCGGATATGGCAAACGGCAGGTAAAGAATGAGACAGCAAGCCAGAGCAAACAAGAAGATGATCGGTAAATACCAGGGCCAGGCGGGCAGCACATCCAGCACGCTGGCGGTTTCGGGTTTACGGGCGATGAACAGGTAATTACTGCCGATGGCAAAGTTGATTACTTCCACCACAGCGGCATAAACAGCACTCCAGCCCAACACACGCTGAATGGATTTCCAGGTGGGGCGAAAGCCTTCCACGGCAGTCATATAAATGGCTGAGGTGATGATGAAACCGTGTGAAATGAAAACCTGGAAGAAACGAAAGTGCGGAAAACCGTATTGCCCGGCGTCGGGGGTTAAAACCGCCTGAAGCGCGCCGCTGATTCCCAACAAATAAGCAAATTCATAGATGGAATAATTTCGCAGTATCAGCATGGCGGAATTCAAGAATACAAACACACTGCATAAGTGCAGCGGCAGCATGGTTTGAACAGTCCACTGCCCGGTGGTGAAATTCCAGGCATGCCAGCCGATTTCGTCGATGATCAAGATGGCTGCCATGCCCCAGCGCATGGCCGTTTTTAGACGTGGTGGAAAGCGTTTTCGAAAAATGACGATGCAAAGATTAATTAAGAGAATAATGCCAATTGCTGACAGGTGGCGCGCATCGAAAAGCACAAAGGGGCCGTAAGGATGTTCTTTTGCGAAAAAATATTCCATTCGTTTTTTCTCCCGTGTTTTATTTGAAATGGTAAAAATCGTAGTTGACAAAGGGTAGTAAAAGGGATAATATATATCTAAATAGTAATATTAATAGCACCCCGAACTATAAACAGACAAATATTGTTATTAACTATATCAGAAGTTAATTATTTTCAATCAATAAAGAAAAAAACTGCTCTTTAAAATTGGCCAGAAAAAATGAATTTGCTGTTTATCGGGTAAAATTAATCCAAAGCATTAGAAAAATACCATGGATTAATTTAAAAGGGATAATCATGCAACATATCCTCGCATGGCTAAAAAAATATTTTCTGCTTGCCATCGGTATTGGATTACTTGTCTGGGGAGGGATGGGCATTATCCAGGTAAGTCGTGAAGCCGGCTGGCTGCTGGACGAAGCCGACCAGATGGATTCACAAGGCTTTTTACCGTTTGCTTTTCCATCACTGGTGTCCAAAGGTACCCCGCAGGTAGCCCCGACTTTGATGCCAGAAGCAGAGCCTGAAGTTGTAGAAGCCATACCAACATCCTATCCCACGCCGCATCCTGAACAAACAAAGGAACCTGCCATTCCTGAACGGATCGTGATTCCCTCTATTGGGTTGGATGCACCGATTGTTGAAGCTAAAACGCGCAACACCTGGTTGGCAGCCGAATCGGTTGAGCAGTGGCTGGCGCCTGATGAATTCGCCGCCGGCTGGCATACCAATTCGGCCAAACTGGGCGAGGTTGGCAATGTGGTGCTCAACGGGCATCACAACACCAACGGAGCGGTTTTTAAAGACCTTGTCAAGTTAAACAGTGGAGACTTAATTATTGTAACTGGAGGCGATCAGACTTCTTTTTACCAGGTGGCCAATAAAATGACCTTGAAGGAACGGGCGCAGCAGCCTGAAGTACGCTGGGAAAACGCACGCTGGATTTTGCCATCAGAAGATTCACGGTTGACATTGGTGACCTGCTGGCCGCCCGAATCCAATACACATCGTTTGATACTTGTGGCTCGTTTGCTTCAATAGGTATGGTGTAATCTTCACTTGAAAACCAAACAATCCCATTCAATATGGAATGGCAAAATATTCCAAAATAAAAACTAACAAAAGTTTGGAAAATATTAACACGATCCAAACCGATATGGTTGGTTGAATAGGAAAAAAGTCAAAATTTCGTCCCATTTTGGTTAGTTAACCCGTATCCAAGTAACCGAATTTCCGTCTTATATAGTAGAAAGATCGGAAAAAACCCTCGAATGTTCGGGGGCATTGAATAATTAACCAATCAGAAGAAATATAAGGATAAATCGCCAGGAAAAAGTTAGAAAGCTCAAATAAAAATCTAATAACTTTTTTAATTAGGAAGCAATAATCCGGGTGTGTTTGGTGGTCGCTAGTCTCATTCAGTCAAACAGATGAGAAAGCACCCGGGGAGCGAATAGCGAAACCGGCCTAAAGATGTTTAGGCCGGTTTTTTATACTTAACCAATCAGAGGTACACAATAACGGGAGGCTGGAAATGAAAAAACACATAACATTTGCTCAAATGGTAACCAGAGTTTTTTATAGTATTGGCTGCATGCTTCTCATCGCTGGGCTGCTGTTGTCGTATGTGACAAAGCCAGCCTTCGCGAGTGAGGACGAGCCGGGAAGCGAACCGCCTGCTGCCCAGGAAGGATCGACTATGGAAGGTGATCAGGGTGGAACAGAAGGCAGTGAAGGTGAGACGGGAGAACCGGGCGGAGAAGAAGGCAGCGAAGGTGAGCCTGAAAATTCAAGCGATGAATCGCTTGAACCGACAGAACAGGAAGATGAAAATGCAGCGCCTGAAGTTGAGGCTCCTGCTGAAACAGACAAACCGGCCGAATCTGAAGAATCGTCAGATCAACCTCCGGCCATGTCAGACGCCCCCATGATGGCGTTTTCATCATCCACAGACCCCAACACTGGCATTGACGAAAATAACTTGCCGGTGGTGGTGGGCGGCGGCGCTGGTGTGATGGATGATTGTTCACACAATCCTGGAATTTGTTCTGGACTCAATGTGGGTGAAGGTGGCTTAACGGAAGATGGCGGCACATTTGCCGGGCTGGGTGGCGCTGATATCGTGGTAATTAAAGCTGGTACCGGCCTGATTTTCTTCACCCCCAATGGCCCGTCTTGCAGTGCAACTTCCTATTGCGTGACCTGGAATGATGATAATTCAATTACCATCACCCGCTATGCCTGGAGTAGCACGGTAAAAGATATTTCAGATGTTACCTTCTGGGATTTCTTGATTGGGGATGATGACGATACAGATGATGATGACACCACCGACGATGATGATGTTGCGGATGATGATGACACCTCTGATGATGATGATGTGACGGATGACGACGACACCAACGATGACGACGACATCACCCAGGATGATGACGATGTCGCGGATGACGACGATACCACCGACGATGACGATGTCGCGGATGACGACGATACCACCGACGATGATGATGTCACCCAGGATGATGATGACATGACTGACGATGACGATATTGTCACCAGCGACGACGATGATGCCCCTCGCATTGAAAGCGATCCCGGCGATCCCGGCGATCCTGGAACTGTTGCCGCGGTGGTTCCCACGCTGGCTGCTCCGGCAGTACCCGTGGCCGTCGACAGCGCTCAACTGATCCCGGTCACAGGCGGCGACATGACCTCGCCCAGTTTCTTCGAATTGGAGCTCAACCAGGTGCAAGATTTGATGACTCATTTTGGTTTGATCTTCATCGGCGCGGCTGTTGCACTGCAGACACTCACCAAAAAACAAACCAAATGACCTTTACAGGTGATAGCCTTGCAATCAGGTGCATCCACATGGATGCACCTGATTGTGTGTTGAAGAGTGATTCGCGCCTGAATTTTTAGAATTGTTGTAAAAAATCTGGACAAAGCGCGTTATTTCGAGTAAAATCACCAATCGCAATTATAGGATTGAATAAGTAAGCGGAGGATTATCTTGGCTAACATCAAGTCAGCGATCAAAAGAAACAAACAGAATGAAAAACGCCGTGTGAGCAACCGAATTGTTCGAGGGCGTACACGCACTTTCATCAAAGAAACCCGCCTGGCGGTGCAGGGTAATGACCAGGAAGCAGCCATGAAATCGGCTGAGTTGGCGATCAGCGCGCTGGATAAAGCGGCACAGAAGGGCGTTATACACAAAAACAACGCTGCCCGCCGCAAAAGCCGGCTGGTAAAACTTCTGGCGTCCCTTAAAAAATAACCTTTGCACAACTAAACCCATGCAGGTTTAAGTTTGCCCAAACGCGGGAGTCTGATGCTTACTCCCGCTTTTTGTGTTTCAAACCGGGCATAATTTAAGTCTTAATGATTACATTGGCATGGACGTTTTTTGAAGATCAATTCGAACGGTAGGTTGGCATGTTTAAAAACGAGCAGCAAATCATCGAACAACAAATCCATCTTTTTTGTGTCCAGGAAGGCATACCAGAAATTCCCGTAACCTGGAAATGGATTCCATTCAGCGGTCACTGGGGTATTTCCACATCCTTTTTCCAATCGGCTGCTCTGGAAGCCCGACAGGGGAAGAAAGTGGTGGTGGCACAACGCGCACAGGAGATTGCTGAACAGGTGGTGCGTTTCCTGGGCAACCCGCAGGGATTCTCACGGTTGGAAGCGGTGAATGGTTATTTAAACCTTTATTTCTCGACGGGTGAATATGCTCAACGTGTGGTGGATACGGTGCTGCAAGAGAAAGATCAATTTGGCAAAGGCGACGACAAAAAACAAAAGGTGATGGTCGAGTTCTCGCAGCCCAACACACACAAAGCCTTTCATGTGGGACACTTGCGCAATGTGATCCTGGGAGATGCGGCTTGCCGCCTGTTGGAATTTTCGGGAAATGAAGTGGTACGTGCCAATTACCTGGGCGATATTGGCCTGCATGTCATCAAGTGGTTGTGGAATTATCAAAAGCACCACGCCGGTGAAGAACCCGGCGCTGAAAAAATTCGCTGGCTGGGCGATATTTATGCCGAAGCAGATAAATACTTTGAAGGTTCACCGGAAGTGGAGGCAGAAGTACGTGCTCTGTTTGCACGCTGGGACCGGCGCGACCCGGACGTGGTGGCATTGTGGAAGAAAACCCGCCAGTGGTCGCTGGAGGGATTCCAGCAAATGTACGACCGCCTAGGTGTGCGTTTCGACCGTTTTTATTTTGAAAGCGAGATGGAAGATTCAGGCAAAGAACTGGTTAAAGACCTGATCCAACGCGGCATTGCCCGTGATGAACGCCCGGATGGGGCGGTCATCATCCCTTTGGATGAAATATTGGGATTAAAAGAGAAATTCCGCGTGCTGGTCATTTTGCGCTCAGACGGCACCTCGCTATATTCGACCAAAGACCTGCCATTAGCGATCATGAAATTCGAAGAATACCATCTCGACCGCTCCATCTATGTGATCGATGTGCGCCAGTCGCTTTACATGCAGCAAATTTATAAAACGCTGGAATTGATGGGGTATGAATGGGCGAAGAATTGCTACCACCTGGCGTATGAAATTGTGAACCTGCCGGGCAATGTAACCATGTCATCTCGCGACGGTACGGTGGTGCTGTTGGAAGATTTGATCAATGAAGCTGCCAACCGCGCCCTGGAAATTGTGAAAATCAAGAATCCGGACCTGACGCTCGATCAACAGCAACAGATTGCAGAAGCTGTTGCTGTGGGCGCCATCAAATACTCCATGCTGTCGCGTGACAATACCAAAATTGTCACTTTTGACTGGGAATCAGCTCTGGACTTTAACGGCCAGGCGGCGCCCTATATCCAGTACGCCTTTGTGCGCGCCAATTCCATCTTGCGCAAAGTGGAGGGCGGCGTGCCTGAAACCGGCCAGTTCATGGAAAATCTGACTGAACCGGAAATCCAATTGATTGATTTGATTTCCCGTTTTCCTAATGAGGTGCAGCGCGCGGCCGGTGAAATTCGCCCGTTGTATATGGCTAATTATGCCTATGAACTGGCGCGCGGCTTCAATGATTTTTATAATCAATGCCCGGTTTTGTCGGCTGAAGAGCCGCTGCGCAGCCAGCGTTTGCGTTTGACCGCAGCCGCCCGGCAGGCCATTCACAACAGCCTGGATTTGTTGGGAATTATCACACCGAGCGTGATGTAAGGTATATTCAGTAAGGAATTTGCAGATGTTTATCGACGAAGCGTTAATTTACGTGCGAAGCGGGAAGGGCGGTGACGGCATGATGCATTTTCACCGCGAAAAATATGTTTCCCGCGGCGGGCCAGACGGTGGAGACGGCGGACGTGGGGGAGACATCGTTTTTGAGGTGATTCCCACGCTCAATACCCTGTCAGCCTTCCGGCAAAAACAACGTTTCATCGCTGAAGATGGACGCGGCGGCGGTCCCAACAACATGAGCGGTCGTTATGGCAAAGAGTTGGTCATCCAGGTTCCGCCGGGCACGTTAATTTATGATTCGGACAGCGGCGAGTTGTTGGGCGATCTGGTGGGGGCAGGCCAAAAACTGGTGGTGTGCAAAGGCGGCCGCGGAGGGCGCGGCAGCCAGCATTTTGCCTCACCCAGCAACCAGGCTCCGCGCACGGCTGAACGCGGCGAGCCTGCCGAAGAACGGAATTTAAAACTGGAGTTGAAACTTATTGCCGATGTTGGCCTGGTGGGGGTGCCCAATGCCGGCAAATCCAGCATGCTGGCGGCCGTCTCCAATGCAAAACCAAAAATTGCCAACTATCCGTTTACCACGTTGGAGCCCAACCTGGGGGTGGCAGACATGGATGCTGAAACCAGCCTGGTTCTGGCTGACATTCCCGGCTTGATCGAGGGCGCTCATCGCGGCGCCGGGCTGGGAGATGCCTTCCTGCGCCACATTCAACGCACCAGGGTTCTCATTCATTTGCTGGATGGATTATCAGAAGACCCCATTTCTGATTTCAGCCAGATCAACAGCGAAATGGCTTTGTTCGATAAACACCTGGCAGAGAAAACGCAGGTGGTTGCTTTGAACAAAATTGACCTGCCCGACGTGCGCCAACGCTGGCTCAAAATCAAAAAAGAACTGCAAAAGCGCGGGGTCGAACCAACGGCGGTTTCGGCTGTCAGCGGCGAAGGTGTGCGCGATTTATTGTGGAAGGCGGTTCAGGCATTGCGCGAGGCGCCCGAACCCGAAGTGGAAGAAAAGATTCCCACCTACCGCCCCGAAGAAGACCCGCGCGAGTTTCATATTGAAACGGTTGAAGACGGTTGGCGGGTGCATGGGGCTGCCATTGAGCGTGCTGCCGAAATGACTTACTGGGAATATGAGGGTTCGGTGAGGCGATTCCAGCGTTTGATGAACGCTCTTGGCATTGAAGACGCGCTGCGTGAAGCGGGCATCGAAGAAGGCGACACGGTCTATATTGGCGATTTTGAACTGGAGTGGAGAGACTGAAATAATGCGGCTGGGTGTGTTTGGCGGGACTTTTAATCCACCCCATAATGGGCACTTGATCCTGGCTTCTGAAGCCTGTGACCAGGCGAAGTTGGATAAAGTTTTATGGGTGCTCACACCGTTGTCTCCATTCAAGCAAGAGCAGATTTTACCGTCCGTGGATGTGCGCTTGAGACTGCTGCGTGCTGCCATTGATCACGACACACGTTTTGAAATTTCATTCGTTGACATTGACCGCCCGGCTCCGCATTTTGCCTCTGAAACCATGCAGTTATTGCGCCGGGCTCATCCTGACGCTGAATTGTTCTACATAATGGGGGCGGACTCTTTGAACGATTTGCCCACCTGGAATGCCCCGCAAGATTTTTTATCAGCCTGTGATGGATTGCTGGTGATGCACCGCGAGCAGGAAGAAGTGGTGATCGGCAACCTGGAAAATTCCCTGCTAGGCATCGCGCACAAGCTTCATTTGTTGGCGTCGCCGGTGGTGGATATTTCTTCCCGCGAAATTCGAGAACGCATCAACCAAAAAAGATCAGTGCGTTATTTATTGCCGGATGGGGTGTTGTCGATCATTGAAGATAACCGTTTGTATCAATAGCAGCGCGAATTAGCATGAGCTTGAGATAATGCCAGGTAAAAAATGCGGGCGTCATTGCAAGCGAAGCGAAGCAGTCTCACATGGCAAAGGAGATTGCTTCACCCCATTTTGTGGTTTCGCAATGACAATTTCTTCAACAGCTTACTTATCCCGAATCGAAGTAAAATAAAACAACCGGCGAGAATTCATTTTCTCACCGGTTGTTTTTTCACTTGTTTGATTCGTTTTCTAATTTTCCTGTCCAGGTTCCTGGGGTGGCGCAGGTGGGGCCTGTGGGGGCTCGACAGGAGTGGGCATGACCGGAGTGGAAGGAATGTGGAAGCTGGTTGGATAATTTCCCTGCATTCCAAAACGGCTGATCAAAACACCACCCAGGCCAATCATCGAAACCAGGAAGGGCAGCACCCAGCCCACACAGGGGATGATGCCAACCAGGCTGCCAACCAGGCTGAGGATGAATGTGCCAATGCCCGCGCTGACTGGCGGAGCCCAGTGCTGTTTGAGGCTGGTTTCCAAACGGCGGCCCACTTCAAGTCCCAGTGCAATCCAACCGTACAGTACCGCCAATCCCAGCAACAAAAAGCCGACGATGCCAACCGGGGCCAGGCAAATGGTTATTAGCAAAATAATCAGCAGCATTGGCGCCACGATGATGGTTAGCAAACCCAGGCCGCCAGCCACGATCGGTTCGCGCACAATGGCTCCGGCAACCCGTTCAGTGTTTTTGAGCAGCATCAAGGCGATCAGGGCTGACAGTGCAGCAGCGGCGAATGCCTGCATAAATGCCCACAGGATTCTTCCAACCGGTTTTAATGCGTTGGTGATTCGCGTCAATCCATCGGATTGTGGATTATTGATGCCGGAGAAAGGCACGATAACCGGCGGTTTGATATTCAGGTTGTAGTCCTGGGGTTGTCCCGATTTGATGTCGCCTTCCACCACAGCGCCATCTGCGCGGCGCAAGGATGCTCCAACTGTATTGATATCACCTCGAACCACGGCATCGTCATCCAGCGTGATGGAACCCCCGAAGGCAACCACATCGCCGTCAATTTCTCCATCGACAAACAGTGAACCGCCGGCGATAAAAACATTTCCATCCACTTTTGAATTTTCTTCCAGCGTGGCGGTTCCACCAAAAACAGCCAGATCACCTTCCAGACGCTTGCCGCTTTCCAGTAAATAATTACCGCCCAGCACCAGTTGACCATCCTGATCTGGTGATTGCGCCAGTGCAGTGCCCGGGAACGCCAGCAGCACAGCACAAATGATTGTCATAGATAAGATTACCTTTAATCCCAATTTTTTCATCATAGTACTCCTTTAACTGAAATCCGCATCATAGCCAGACTCCAAACGAAACTTAAAATTGTGAAAGTGCCAAAGATTGCCGTTATCAATGCAAGGGGGATGATGGGAGGCAATATAGTTACGGCAATGCGCAGCACATTTTCAACTTGTTGAAGAAAAAGCGCGCAACGGGCGAAAATGTGCATGGCGTTTACCAGAATTTCTAGCGGAGAGAGAAAAAGAATCATTCCCGCCGTTAACGCCAGGCTGGTGACAGCCAGAAAAACAAAGGTGAACAGGAAAAAGCGGCGGATCTGCAACTGGTGCTCGCGTTGGCGGCGTTTGACCAATCCATCTTGCGCCCTCTGGGTAAACCCCAGGGGAGCGCTGACCATGGGGGAGCATATCAACAGGTTTTCAACATTTGCCCAGCTTGTGTCCAGTTGCTGGCAGATCGGGCAATCTTCAAGGTGCTCTTGCAGGTCAGTTTGCTGCTGCGGCGTAAGATTCTCTTCTTTTTGCGATAGAATCCAGGTTTCAAAAGGCTCGTGATTCATATTTCTCCTTTTCTGAATTGTGCGCATCAGGATGGACCGATGGCCAACTGTTGGCAAGCTGTAAGCGGGCGCGATGCAGGCGGCTCTTCACAGCGCTTTCGGTCAGTGAAAGGGTTTGCGCAATTTCTTCATGCGACATTTCATGCCAGTAACGGAGTATGATGACGGCTCGATCTTGCGGGTTGAGCTGATTGAGCAAGTTGTGCAACATGCGCTGTTCTTCACTGCGATAGACCTCTTGTTCCGGGTTGGGAGCGGCATCTGGAATATCTTCATCCGGCATCCATTCAATGGATAAGCTGGGAGGGGTGAAGCGCCGCTGCTGGTCGATGCAATAGTGGGCTGCAATGGACAGCAGCCAGGTTATGAAGGACCGATTGGGATCATATCTACGGATGGCTTTAAATGCCCGCCAGAAGGTTTCCTGTGCGGCATCTTCAGCCTCTTCCATATTGCCCAGCATCCGGTAACAAAGGTTATAAACCGGGGTTTGATAGGCTTCCACAAGGCGGGCAAAAGCCTCTTCGTCGCCCTTCAGCACACCTTGCAGCCAGCCTGCTTCCTGAACGTTCACAATTACTCCTGGTGGTATGTGTTTCTACTAGCATATACGCAAAAAACCGTGTTGGGTTGCAAAAAGATAAAAAAACATCCCGCCTGATTGTAACGCCAGGTGGGATGTTCGTGATTGATTGTAATATGCTTTTTTAAGCTTTCATCAATTCCGGAATCTGAGAAGCCAGCGGTAATATTTCTTCCAATAAACTGTCAAGTTTTTCTTCGGGAATTCCCAGCTTGGGGAATACAAACGGGTCAATCGAGTATTGCAAGCCGTCGCGGCCAATGCCAATGCCCAGCATGGTTACCAGCGCGTCTGCCAGATGAACAGTGGAGGGCAGCAACGAGTTAACTTTACATTCTGACGGTGCGTGGTGATAGGTGATGGCTAGCTGCAAACCTTCGGGGAATTCCCACCGGCGCGCCATTTCAGCACCCAGTTCGGCATGGTTAACGCCAAAATAATTGCTTTCCAGTTTATGAAACGGCATTTGCTGCAGCGCTTCATCATTTAATATCACATCACGCAAAACAATTTCAAAAGCCATTTTGCCAATGTCAGCCAGCAAACCGGCTGTGTAGGCTTCTTCAATCACCAGGTTGACTTCGCCGTGTTTCTTCATGATCAGGCGGGACACCATGGCAACACCCACAGAATGCTTCCACAGTTCGCCGCGGTCGAGGTAGTAGCCTGGCAGCGGCCGATTCATATAGGTGTTCAGTGAAGCGGTGAGCACCAGGCTGCGCACAGTGTTTTCACCCAGGTAGGTGATGGCTTGATGAATGGTGGTGATGGGATATTTCAGGCCGTAGTAGGCTGAGTTTGCCCATCGCAGCAGCGTGCTGGCTATTGCCTGATCGGTTGCCAAAATTTCAGCCAATTCTTTCATGTTGAAATTGGGATTGTTCATCAAGCGCAATGATTTCATTGCAACGGCTGGCAATGGTGGAATTCGCTCGACCTTTTTTAAAACCTGGTCAAGGGCTGCAGATTTATTGAAGTCCATGATTTATTTTAGTACCCCCATTGTTGAGATGGTGATTTTTTTATTCATTGACCGTAAATCCATAATTTTCGCACAAATAACCAAACCTGTCGCATGATAACAGGCGCCTTTACTTCAGTATAATGTAATTACACCATTCTGGCAATTTACAAATTTATTAACTCTTGCATAATTGTAATATGAATATCGGTATTGTGTGTGAACCATTCAATCGTTCATCATAAGGAGCGATAAGATGCCCACCATTTCCACTTTCAATGCCAACAATTTCTTCCTGCGCTACAAGTTTACGCAAAAATATCCGGGCGATATGTCCAACAGTTCGATGATTGAAGCCAGCGCGGTGCTGGGCGAATCCATTGGGTATATGCCCGGTACGGTTTTTCAAAACTACACCAAAAACAGCTATATTGTGTGGGATGCAGCCCGGCGAGAACTGGCAGCGCGCGCCCTGGCTGAGCCAGACGGTGCGCTGCCCGATATTCTATGCTTGCAAGAGGTGGAGAACATGGCCGCACTGCGTGTTTTCAATGGCCGCTACCTGCACAACCATTATCCTTACCTTTTGCTGATTGATGCGTATGATCCGCGTAATATCGATGTGGGGGTGATGTCCCGGTTTCCCATCACACAAATTCGCACGCATATTGATGATCAAGAAAATAACATCCGAATCTTCAGCCGTGACTGCCTGGAAGTCGATTTTTTGCTGCCAGACGGAAAAACCCTGACCGTATTTATCAATCACCTGAAATCGAAATTCAGCGGCAATGAAACCGATGAGGAATGGCGGTTGGCCAATATGCTGGAAGGGCATAAAAAACGATTGCGGCAGGCGCAGGTTGTGGCTGAACTCGTCGAGCAACGCTTTTCTGGCAGCCTGGACACAGCTCTGTTTGCCGTGGTGGGCGATTTTAATGACACGCCGTTCAGCCCGTGGGTGGCTCCGCTGGTCAACTCGCCGCACCTGGTGAATGTGGTGAGCCAGTTTTGTGAGCCGGAAAACCAGTGGACTTTTTATTGGCGCAGCAAGGGCCGGGTGTCGCAGATTGACTATATTCTGGCTTCGTCAGCGCTGGCCAGGCGGGTTGAGGCGATGTGCCGTGATAATCCCCTGTGCAAGCCGCACATTGAACGGCGCGGGGTATCCTATCAGCGATTGAATGCACAGGGAGCGCTTTTGCCTGCCACAGTGAAACAGACCTGGTTTGAAGATGACGAGGTCACCACTGCACCACCCAGCCTGCCTGAAGAACTGCGCTGTAATTTTCGTTTTGAACGCTACCCCGAGGTTTTGGTGGATTGGAAGAATAATGTTTCAGACCATTGCCCGGTGAAAGTGTGG
>Ga0334889_1004125_pt1 | contig 13407 bp, 11 predicted proteins | sample GraSluR1_MG_2_FD_207222 | JGI IMG/M metagenome (GOLD analysis project Ga0334889, IMG submission 207222) | Sludge microbial communities from methane-producing bioreactor in Wageningen University, Netherlands - Granular Sludge_8_08-R1 | ecosystem: Engineered > Bioreactor > Anaerobic > Unclassified... | reverse complement strand
CTCGCGCAGCGAATCCGTGACCTGACGAGCCGGATGCGTCAACGCGCACGTCCGGTTCTGTGGGAGGCCAGGGGGGAAACCCCCTGGTCTACCCGGCCCTCCGCGGGTCCACGACTCCTGCTCGTCAACGAACCCGCACCCGCAAGAAAGGGGAGCCGCAGGGTGAAACACCGGCTCCGCCCAAGAAGCTCTGATCCGAAGATCCGAAGGGCCTCAGCGTTCTCTCCCCGCGGTGAGGCCTCCGCCTACCGCTTCCCGTCGAGGCACCGCTTACACGACCTCATCGCCTCCACCGCCTCGGGGCAGCAGCACCGCCGAAGCGCCGGTGCAGGCGGGAAAGGCCGACCAGGTCGGGTTCGGGCCCCCGGTTGGCGCGGGGTCGGCAGGGGTGACGAGTGCCGGTCAGCGTCTCCAGGCGACCGGGTGGAGTTCCCGAGCGGGCCTCGAAGGTACCCTGCACAGGAGGGAGAAAGGCATGGCCAATCCCACATCCCTGGTCGGCACCTGGAGACTCCGGTCCTGGACGGTCGCACGACCCGACGGAACACTCCACCACCCCTATGGACAGAACGTCGTGGGTTACCTCATCTACACGACCGACGGTACCATGTCCGCCGAGATCATGGACCCGGATCGCCTGCAGAGCGACCCCCACTTCCCCCTGCAACCGGCCTCCGACCAGACCCTGTCGGACCCCGACCGGGCGCGGGCCTACAGCACCTACCTGTCCTACTGCGGGACCTTCACGGTGGAAGGCGACGTGGTGACCCACCACGTGAAGGCCGGACTGGTGCCCGCCTGGACGGGCTCGGACCAGGTCCGGCACTTTCGCCTCGAGAACGGGAAACTCGTGATCGCTTCCGGCGGACAAACGCTGGTCTGGGAGCGGGCGGTGCCCCCGGGGCCCGAGTTCCGCCGTCTGGCCGAGGGCGTCTACGCCCTTCTCCAGCCGCCCCTGGTCTGGTACAGCAGCGCGGGGGTGATCGTGGGCGACCGGGACGTGGTCCTCGTCGACACCCTCACCAACGCGGCCATGACCCGAACCCTCCAGGCCGGGATCCGACGCGTCACGGACCGACCCGTCCGCTTCCTGATCAACACCCACGCCCACGCGGACCATGTCTACACCAACCACCTCTTCCCCGAAGCCACGGTGATCTGCACCCATCGCGGCCGGGAGCGGACGCGGGCCAACCGCGAGGCCCAGGAACGGCACACGTCGGCCTTCCTCCGGCTCTTTCCCGACGTGGACTTCGAAGGGGGCCGCTACACGCTACAGGACCTGGCCTTCAGCGGAACTCTCACCTTGTGGCAGGGAGAGCGCGAAATCCGGTTGCTCGAGCTGGGTGAGGGGCACTCCGAGTCCGACCTGGTGGTTCACCTGCCCGCCGAGCGGATCGTCTTTTGTGGCGACCTCTTCCTGAACGGGTTGCCGCCGCTTCCCAGCGAGGGTCACGTCACGCAGACCATCGCCAACCTGCAGGTCCTCGAAGGCCTGGGGGCCGACATCTACGTCGCGGGACACGGCGAACCCGGGACCCAAGCCGACGTGCGCGCCCAGCGGGAGCGCCTGCAGCGCCTCTTCGACCACGCCCGGGAATGCCACCACCAGGGTCTGACCTACGACCAGGCCCTGAGGGTCTTCGCCGAGGAGGAGGCGCCCCTGGGCTTCACCCGCCTGGCCCTGCTGGCAAGTTGGATGGAACTCAGCGGCCGCCACCCCGAGACGGCCGACCCCGCCAGCCGCGACCACCTGGCGCTCCTCCAGGGCCTGGCCGCGGATGCGCGCCAGGCCTGGGGTTCGAGCCTGAGAGGGCGGGCCCTCTTGGGGTGAGGGGGGACTGGGACAGGTCCGGGAGGGATTGGCACATTGCGAGGCCTTCGCTCCCGACCGGGGCCACCTGGTATGACTCGACTTCCACCCCCAGGCGGCCCGCAAGTTGAACGGACGCGGACCTGGTGATGCTTGGGGAGGGCTCTTTGGCCTCACTCCTCCAAGTCAAGAGCGGCCAGGTCGGCCATCCCCAGGTGGAGCAATACTCCCGCCGCAATCGATCGCCGGATGGTCGGGTCCGTGACCCGGCCCAGGGCTGGCAGGACCAGTCTTTCGCGGCTGATCGTCCGCAGGTGGGCGGTGAGGCACAGCGAGTCGGCAGGGATACCTGCCGTCCCCGCCGGCAGCCGGGCTTCCCAAGGCCGGGGCTCCCGGCGGGCCGCAGTGAGGGGAATCACCGTGACCAGGCCCGAGTGGCGGTTGAAGGGTTCGTGAGAGAGGACCAGGACTGGCCGACGACCCCCCTGCTCGTGCCCCAGGGTCGGGTCCAGGATTGCCCAACAGACGGCCCAGCGCAGCCGGCTCAAGAGCGGTTCCATACCTCGGCGTCCAGGGGACCGAAGTCCGCCTCCACCGCCGCCATATCCCGGACGAAGAGAGGATCCTGCGAGGCTTCCCGCCAGGCCTGGTCCATCCGCTCCTCCTCCTGCAGGAGCCGCATTCGAAGAGCCTCCCGCTGGACCAGATCCTCCACCAGGGCCGCCTGGCTGGTCGCCCGCCCCCAGGCCACCAGGTCGCTCAAAGCCCGCGCCGTGCCAGGAGAGAGGCGAAAGGTCTTGCTGACTGACTTCATGTCTGTATGGTAGAACTGTATTGCGTTCTGGTCAAGAAGCCGGGGACAGTTCCAGACCGACGAGGCGGAGGTGGTGGCCTGCTGGTCCATTTGCGGGAACTGGGAGTAGGGGTAGTGTCGTGCGACAATTAGAACGCCCCACCGACGACAACTATAAATCCCCACAGTCATCGAACATCTGTTTGCGGCAGATCTGTAGCTTGATCTGCACGTCTTGAATGATTTTTGCGCGCCGACCGGCGAGGGACTGGGGGGGCGGGTGGCTTCGCAGGGGAACTGGGGCAGTCGGAGGGCCCTACGGATGGGTTCGGGGTCCGGCACCCGGGGAACCCGGGGCTCTGGGCCCGTTCCACGGCATGCAGAAGGGACACCCCTGTCGCGTCACAGCGGAGAGGCTACTCTGCGTCCTACCAGTCGGGGGGAATCTGGCTGACCTCGTCGGGCCAGTCCAGGGGAAGGACCGCCTGTTCGGCGGCCTACTCCGCCGGCGGCTCCTGCACGAACCCGTTGTCTCCGAACGGCGGCACCCCGGAGGGCCGGGGCGGACCCGCCTGTTCGTGGCCTACGGGAGGCGCCAGGTCCGCCAACCAGATCTCGCCCTGCTCGGGTCGCCTGCTCGGGGAGGGCATCGGTGAGCGTCGCCTGGATCTCTTCCGATTCGCGGAGGTAATCGGCAAAGGCCTCGGGCTCGTCCCTCTGGAACCGGGTCCACCCCTCCAGATAGCGGACGTCACGCAGGTTGCGCTCGTAGCAGGTCACCGCTTCCTCCAGTAGCCGGCCCATGGTCTTGCTGGAGCCTCGGGCCAAAGCCTTCAGCCGATCGCGGACGCGACTGGGAATCTTGACGGTCACTCCAGGCACCGACCTCACCTCCCGGTGCCCCCCCGGGTATACCTGAAGGGGACCCCCCAAGTGGACCTCATCCATTGTCCAGCGTCTGCCCCCCCGGTCCTTCCCCCCGTCACGTCACCTCAGGCAGGTCCTGGCTCAGGTCCTCGAGGGCCTGGGGCAGGTGGTACCGGGCCGAGAAGGCGTTGACCAGGCGGACCCTCTGTCCGCACCCGTCGGCCGCCAGCACCAGGGCCGAGCCGGCCTCCTGCCGCACCAGCGGGTGGGGGCGCCAATCCACAAGGGCTCAAGGCCCACCGCCACACCCTGACCCCGTCGGCCCCAGGCCCGGGTCACGGTGACGGCGCAGGACCCGGCAGGGATCGACCCCTCGAGCCGCAATTCCCGGCGAATGTCAACTGCATCCGGCGCTTCCTCGGACGAGAACCTCAGCCTGGGCCAGAGCCTGAAGATCCTGTTCGGGGCGTCGCGGGCCTTCTGGCTGGTCAACCTGGTCAACTTCGGCGATGGCCTGACCTACTTCGGAGTGCTGACCCTGCTGACCAGGTTCCTGGGCGCCGACCTGGGCCTTTCCGACGGCATGACCGGGATCACCGTCTCGGCCTTCACCGGGACGGTCACGCTCTTCATGTTTGGCGGAGGCTACGTCTCGGACCGCCTGGGGGTCCGGCACGCCCTGAGCCTGTCGCTGCTGGTGATGGCTCTGGGGCGCTTCCTGCTGGTGCTGGCTCCCGGACTGGGCGTGGCCGGGGTCCCGGTTGCCTGGTTTTCGCTGTTCCTGGTGGCCGTGGGCTCGGGGGTGCTGGTCCCAGCGCTGTATGCTGGCGTCAAGGAGTTCACCGACCCCCGGACGGCCACCCTGGGCTACGGCCTGTTATATTCGATCGCCAACCTGGGCATCGTGGCCGAGACCTTCCTCAGCCCCTACCTGCGCACCGCCGAGCCCTTCCTGCGCTTGGGCCCGTGGCAGATTCACGGCCTGGGCCTGGGCATCCAGGGGGTCTACGCGGCCTGCGCCCTGCTGACGCTGCTGTTGCTGATCGTCAACGTGGTCTTCTTCACCCGGCGGGTGGAGGAGCACGACCGCGTCTGCGGCGCCGAGCCTGCCGAGGAGGAGTCGCAGGCGGGGCATGTTCACCCCCTGCGCAACGCCCGCTTCCTGTTCTTCATCTTCATCCTGCTGCCCGTGCGCACCCTGTTCGCCCACCAGTGGCTGACGCTGCCAGATTACGTCTTCCGCTGCTACCCCGAGGCGGTGGGGGCCAAGTTCGAGTGGATCAGCGGCCTCAATCCACTGATCATCGTGATTTTCGTGCCCCTGGTGGCGGCCCTGACCCGGCGCCTGCGCGTGATAGACATGATGCTGGTGGGCACGACCCTCAGCGCCCTGACCACCTTCATCCTGGTCCCCGGTCCGGACCTGGGGCGCCTCTTGTGCTACGTGACCCTCTTCTCGCTGGGGGAGGCCCTGTGGGCCTCGCGCTTCCTGGAATACGTGGCCGACCTGGCTCCGGCGGGCAAGGTCGGCGCCTACATGGGCCTGGCGGGCATCCCCTGGTTCCTGGCCAAGTTCACAACAGGCCTGTATTCCGGCTTCATGCTGGAGCGCTTCATCCCCAAGCACGGTGTCGCCGACTCCGGTGAGTTGTGGTTCCTCTATGGCCTGGTGGCCATGGTCACCCCTGTGGGCCTGCTGCTGGCCCGCCGCTGGTTGGTCCAGGTCGAGCAACACCCCGCCCAACCCCGGCTTCCGTGACAGAATGTTGAGCATGAAGCGCCTCTCCTTCGCCCTGGCCGCCCTCATGCTGTTCCCGGCCGCTCCGGCCTGGCCTGGCGAGTCGGAGGGCCCTTGGACCTCAACGGCCTGACCCTGCAACGGGCCGAGGACCAGGGCCTGGCCCGCTTGGGTCCTCCCCTCCGGGAGATGGACGACCCGTTGCGCCAGTACCCCGGCAGGACTGGGACTCCGAGCGCCTCACCGAACGGCTCCGCAACTCGGTGCTGGCCTCCCGTTCCGATCAATGGAACGGCCTCGGCCTCCTGAAGGTCATGTCTCAGGAGGTGGTGTCACTTCCGGAACTTGGCAAGAAGGCCATCGGCGTGGCCTCTGGTGGTTTGAAACCAAATCAAGCGACCAAGGAGGATCCTGCCGATGGCCGATCTGAGAGTGCCATTACTGGAGACGTTGCGGTGCCCCGGCCTTGTCATCCGGCGGTGGCGGCGGTCTACCTGCCGGACGTTCGGTAATCTGGCATCCGGTCAGTGGGAATGCTCGTGCCGGGCAGGGCGAAACCCGACGGAGAGCGCAGGGGCCGGGTGCCAAAAGACTCGCGGTATTCCGAGCGGACCCGGGCCTGGAACCTGTCGAGGAGGCCCTCCTCCTTGAGCAGTTCCGCCGTTTCACGCTCCAGCCCACCCATCAAGGCCAGCACGTTGGGAAGCGAGCCGTCGATGGTCTTCAGCGAGGAAACGGCCGTCCCGTCGTTGGTGCCGGACTCGCCCCCACCCAGTGGGCCCTGCATCTGGGGTGCCGCCAGCATGTTGTGGAGCCAGGCCAGGCCGATGTTGCCGGCGGCCGGAGTACCCGCCGAGGCGAACTGCAGCAGCAGCGGGAACGCGCCGTAGATGGCGTAGGTGTGGTTGTTGCGGATGGGCTGGGTGCCCAGGCCTTCGATCCCGGCCCCGTCCAGGTAGCCATCACCCCCGGGTCGATTGGTCGAGGTGGCCAGACCCGGGTATCCCCTCTGAGCGGCGTTCTGGGTGCGGATCTCCTCGCGGATCCGGAACAGGTCCCGGTACTCGGGGACCTGGCGCAACGGCAGGAACAGGAAGGCCCACGACTCGTGGGACGAGCCCCAGAAGGCCTCCCAGGTGGTACCGTGGGGGTGCTCGACCCGATCCATCCGGATTCCATCCCAGATGCGATCCGCCGTCCCCTCGGGGAGCCCTTCTCCGAAAAGAGTCAGGTAGTGCACCATCATGGACCCCTCGTGCACTCCGTGCTCTCCAGTCAGGTGGGACATCCGGCCCGGCTTGTCGAGGATGGTCTCGTACGTCGAGTTGGCCGAGGTGGGGTCCACCACCCGAACGTCAGCCCGGACCAGCCCGCGCTCGGCATCAAGAAAGACGGGGACGACGTTGCGACGGAGCATCCGGTTGTACTCGCCGTAACCATCGGCCAGGTCGTCCAGGCCCGCCTTGCGCAGCGCCCGCTCGGCCAGGAGCATGGACCACACCCACTCGCCGTTGTCCAGGCCGGGGATCTCGCCCTGCCAATCCGCCGTGGGGGTCAGGTCGGAGCCGGCTGTGAACCAGGGGAGGAAGCCCCCGTAGCCGGGGTTGGCCTCGTGGAAGCGCTGGTAGGTGTCCAGCTTCTGGCCCAGCACCCGCGCCGCTTCCTCGCGCGCGCCGGCCGGGTTCGAGGGGGAGACGAACCGGCAGGCCTTGGGGTCTGCCTCCAGGGCCTTCACGAAGACCCCCAGGTCCAGGCATTCCTTGGAAGGAGCGCTCCACGGACGGGCCTGCACCGGCTGCCCGGTGACCGGGTCCAGTTTCAGGCCATCCCTGGCCAGCCCCGACTGCGGATGCCGGGCCACCGCGAAGTAGGCCGCCTCCCGGTCCAGGTAGTCCTGCACGAAGGCGCCTGCACGTGCCCCCCCTCGCAAGAGTTCCTCGCGCGAGTAGCCACGTGCGAATCGGAAATCGGGCCCCGACAGCTCGACACGATCTGCCGCACCGCCGTCGCAGCTCGCCTTGGAGGCGGCTGGAGTCTGGAGCTTTCCCGGGACCGAGAGTCGCAGAGGCGGTATGGTGTTGGGCATGAGGCAGAAGGCTCAACTTCAGGATACATCTCGCCGGGTGCCCGGTTTGTTACAAGGAAATTGCCTGCAGGTCTTCCGCAGATCCCCGCAGGCGTCGGGCCCTGCTGGAGCGGCACGAGTTGGTCCGCCTCCTGGCCCATCTGCGCCTGGGAGGCGACCCGGCCAGGCCGCCGCCCCATGCAGTGGGTCGCAAGGGGGCCGGCAAGAGGGCCCGCATCGACCCGCTCTTCATCGACGAGGGCTTCGGCAGCCTGGACTCCGAGACCCTGGAGGTGTCCCTCTCCGGCCTGGAATCCCTGCAGGCCGGAGGGCGCCAGGTCGGCATCATCTCGCACGTCTCGGGTCTGGCCGAGCGCCTGGGAGACCGGGGCCGAGCCTGAATCCGCCGTCTGGCGTGAGAACCGAGGGCGCCGAGGCGGGTCTGGATGCAAGGAAGGCGTGCATCGAGGAGCGGAGCGTAGTTGGAAACTACGTGAGCACCGCAGAGGTGCGCCTGACGACGCAGACGGGCCCGGATCGGCGGCCGAATGCCACGGTAGGCGGCGGATTCAGGCCGAGTCGTGCCCCTTGGCAGCGGTCGCAGTCGGGTGCTGCTGGAGGCCGCCGGAGGCGGGGCCTGACACCCTCTGTCACTTGTAATGCGATATCATGGCCGGGAACTCCATTCTGCGAGGAGGTCTCACCATGGATTTGACCCCAGCTCCCTATGCCCCGATCCTGGCCGGGATCCGCGAGCAGTTGACCGGGGATCCGGAACGGGACCTGCCCTTCCTGTACGAGCAGTCCCAGCGTCATCGCGAGGAACCCTGGGCCGGCCCCTTCCAGAGGGAACTGGGGCGGATCTTCTATGAGTTGATGCCCGCCGAACAGCGCGAGGAGGTGATGGCCCGGATCCTGGACGCGGAGGTGGAGAGGATGCAGGCCTTGCATCAACAGGCCCTGCAACACCTCGAGCAGGGGCGTCTCGACCAGGCCCAGCACCTGGTGGACGAGATGCGACAGTCCGTGGAGGGTCTGGGAGAGTCCGATCTCGATGCGACCTTCGTGGACTACTCGGACCTCCTGGAACCGGAATTCCATCGGCTGACCGACCCGAGGGCCCAGACCTTCCGCCCTGCCTCGTTCTTCCGCCGGCCCATCCTGTTCATGCAGTCCCGGATCCACCTGCTTCGGGACGAGCCCGAGCGGGCCTTGGAGGTTCTCGACCAGGCCATCTCGGGCGGACCGGTCTCGGCCCGTCCCCGCCTGTTGCGCCTGGAGACCCTCCAGACCCTGGACCGCGCGGAGCAGGCCTTCCAGGAAGTGTTGCAGACCCTGCCCCTGTGTCATACCCCGGGGGACATGGCACAGGGCTGGCAGATTCTGGGCTGGTGCCTGGCCGAGCGCGACCGAGACGAGGCTGCCGTGGTGGCCCTGCTGCACAGTCTGCATCATCGATGGGATTCGTCGTCCCTGGATCAATTGACTGACCTCTTGGCTGCACCCGGGGCTCCGATCCCTGAAGCGTGTGTCCGACGTGCGACGGAGGTCCTGGAGGCGCTGGGGATCCCTCCCGGGCCAGATCCCCTCTGGCTGGAAGCGGCCCGGAACCTGCAGGCGCACTCCGGCTCGGAGGAGGCCGAGCAGGTCGCCGCCTACGGCTCGATGGTCCAGGCGGCCCTGGAGGCGCCCATGGATCTGGGCGCGGTGTTGCGCCGCTATCGGGACGAGCGCCTCCGTCTGGTGGCAGATCCGGAATTGACGTCCACTCCTGCCGGCCGCTTCCTGCGCTCCCTGCAGGAGTCGATGTCGGGTGGACTCTCACGCGAGCAGGCCGAGCAGGCGGCGAAGGCCCTGCAGGAGAGCCTCCACCGGGCCAAGGAGACCGGGAACCTGCCCTTCTGGGCTTCTCAGTGGTCCAGGGTGGAGGCGGGGCGGGATCTGCTTTTCGGTCAGTCGATTCTGGCCGAGATCGGCCGGCAGATTCTCGAACATTCTGTCAGGATGGAGATGCCGGCAGGTCAGGCTGCCGCCTGGGGTGTGCTGCCGGTGCCCGGCCAGGGAGGGCAAGTGATTCGGACCCTAAGGGGTGATCTGGTCCCGGTCCTCTTCACCGGCTCGCTCTTCTTCGCCCATCTGTTGGGGAAGGTCCTGGCTTCAAGCCTGCCGGTCCTCCGCCAGGAAAACGGCGAGGAGAGGCTGGGCTTCCATCGCACCGGCATCGAGGAGCATCTGCGGGCCGCCACGGAGGTCCATCAGCGTTTCGTCGAGCTCATCGTCTCAGCGGTCAGGGGAAATCCCGGCATGGCGCCACCCTGGGTCCTGGGGGGTGCTCCCGGTCCCCTGGCGTCCCTCCTCTGTGAGTCGGCCGAGTCCTTCCTGCTGGCCGAGCAGTTCGTCCTGGCCGCCCAGAGAACCCGCCGGTTGCGTCTCCAGCCGTTGGGAGAAGGCCTGGGTTTCTGGACCCTTGCATTTGATCGAGATCTGCTGATCGAGGCCGTCGCCCCCGCCCTGCAACTGGCCGCCGCGATCCAGGAGGAGAGCCTCGGATATGATCTGTGCGGCGCCGCCATCGCCGCGCACCTGTCGGCTCTCTCGCTGGTCGAGCAGCTTTCCGGGACCCCCGAACTCTTCAGTGAGCCCAGCGCCCGGTACCGCTGTCGGCTGGTCCTGGAACTGTTGCGTCAGCACGCTCCCGAGGCTTTGGAGCTCTCCCAGAACCTTCTGCACGCCCTGGATCTGCTCTGGCAGCACAATGGGGCGGCCATCATGGAGCTGTTGAACGCCGGGGCGGAGGGACCGTCCCGAAGGCGCTGACCTCAAAGCCGCTCTTCCCGGTCCGATCTCAGGCTCTTTCCCGGCCACTCGGGCTGGTGACACGTTGCGTCACCGGCGTGCTCCAGGATCGAGGCAGACTTCAAGCTCGGAAAGGAAGCCTGTTCCCATGCTCTTCGCTGCCCTCATTGGTGGCCTGCTGGACTTCTTCATCACCTATGGATTCCTGGTCTTCGTGTTCCTCGTGTCCCACGTCATCTTCGTCCGGGACCTGAATCTCCAGGCCCGCTATCAGCGGGTCCACCCCTACGCCTTCTATCTCAGCCTGGCGACCGTGATATTTCACGTAGGCCAGGCCCTCTCCAGATAGGCCCTGGAGGCGGTGTCCGGGCTCGAGGCCATGAAGCGCCTGATTCGCCTGGCCGCCACGGCGCCGGACCTGGAAGAGTTGCTGGAGGCCGTGCGCACCGAGAGCAGGTGCTGACGACGGACGACTCACGTTCGGGGGGCACACTGCCGGGCCGGCGCGCGTCCACCCCTCCGCAACCGATTACCGGTTGAACTGCCTCTCCATCGAGCATCCGCATGACGGGCATCGGTGCTTGAAGCAGGGAAGCCCGGCGTCGTCGGGCATGGTGTGGCCGCATCCGGTGCACACGCACTGTCCTGCCGGGCTGCTTCGGCGAGAGGCGGCGTCGGGGATGGACCGGCGAGAGGCGGCGTCGGGGATGAAGCCCCTGCCGGCGCCGGTTCCGGGCCCGTATCCGGGCCGCGGCATCCCCAGGGGCGTGCTCCCAAGGCTCAACGGCCTGAAGCGAGCCTCGTCCGCCTGCGGGGCGTTTCCTGAGATGTCATGGGCCAGGGGGGGGCTGGCGTCCAGGGCATTCTTGACAGTGCCCGACGCGTTCTCGACGATGTCGATGGAGGCACCGGTCAGCACCGAGCGGACGGCCGCTCCGGTCCTGCCCGTGATGACCCTGGAGGCCCCCGTAGCCACGATCATCTCGGCAGCCTTGACCCCCGCAGCCCCGGGGTCGTCCCTGAAGGGGTTCGGGAGGGACTCGTGCGACCCACTCGTGTCTTCGTACACGAGGAAATACCTGCTCCGGCCCAGGTTCGGATCCACCTCCGAGTCAAGGCTCGGACCCGTCGCTGAGATCACCGTCTTCATTTCCTGTCTTGCCTGTCCTTTACAGCTTGCACCCCAGGTTCTCCGCGTGGGTGCAGGAGCCTTCACGTCGGCGCGCGACCCGGCACGCCGTGCCTGCTCTCCGTCATGTTTCGCAGGAGATTCCTGGGAAGGTTGCAGGGTCACGACGTCGCCGGCACGCGTCCACCCCCCCGTGCCTGCTCTCCGTCATGTTTCGCAGGAGATTCCTGGGAAGGTTGCAGGGTCACGACGTCGCCGGCGCGCGTCCACCCCTCCTGCCTGCTCTCCGTCATGTTTCGCAGGAGATTCCTGGGAAGGTTGCAGGATCACGCCGACGCGCGTCCCGGCACCCCCCACCCGCCTGCTCTCCGCCATGTTTCGCAGGAGATTCCTGGGAAGCGTGCTGGATCACGCCGACGCGCGTCCCGGCACCCCCCACCCGCCTGCTCTCCGTCATGTTTCGCAGGAGATTCCTGGGAAGCGTGCTGGATTGCACCGCACCGGCCTGAGCGACCAATAGCCGACCCCGGTCCTACCCCTCCAGCAGCAACTGGAACGGGTTCTCCAGGGCCTCGCAGACCCAGCGCAGGAAGCGGGCGCCGTCGGCGCCGTCGATCAGGCGATGGTCGTAGGACAGCGACAAAGGCAGCACAGTGCGCGGCTGGAAAGCGCCGTCGATCCAGGTGGGCTCGACCCGGGTGCGCGAGAGGCCCAGGATGGCCACCTCGGGCCAGTTCACGATGGGGGTGAAGGCCGTGCCCCCGATGCCTCCCAGGTTGGTGATGGTCATGCAGGCCCCCTGCATGTCCTCCGGGCGCAGCTTGCGGGCCCGGGCCTTCTCGGCCATCTCGGCCAGGTCCACCGAGATGCGGACCAGGTTCTTCTGGTCCACGTCGCGCACCACGGGCACCATCAGGCCGCGCTCGGTGTCCACGGCCACGCCCAGGTGGAAGTACTTCTTGTAGAGGACGGCTTCGCCCGCGATGTCCAGGCTGGCGTTGAACTGGGGGAAGGTCTTCAGGGCCGAGGCCAGCACCTTGAGCAGGATGGCCGTCATGGTCAGCTTGCCCCCCGCCTGGCGGACCCGGTCGGCATAGCGCCGGCGCAGGATCTCCAGCTCGGTCACATCGGCCTGGTCGAACTGCGTCACGTGGGGGATCTGGTTCCAGGCGCGGCTCATCCCGCGGGCCGTGGCTCGGCGGACGCCGTCCATCTCCTGGCGTTCCACCTCGCCCCAGCGGGTGAAGTCGGGAAGTTCAGGGGCCTCCAGGGCGGCGGCCAGGCCCGTGGGACGGCGCGAGGCTGCCTCCAGCTTCTTGCGGTTGTGGGCCATGAGGTCGGGGACCTGGATGCGGCCTCGGGGCCCCGTACCCTGGATCTCGGTGATGTCCAGCCCCAACTCCCGGGCGATGCGCCGCACCGAGGGCGAGGCCGGGACGACCCGGCGCGCGGACCCGGCGTCGGGTTCGGTTCGGGGGGACCAGACGCCCTGGCATTCCCAGGCCATGCCGCTGGCGGGCAACTGGCACCGAGGGGCCACCACCGGGCTGGCCACGGCGGGGGAACCCGGCGTGGCGCCGGGAGCCGCGACGGGTGCCTGGGCCCTGGCGGGTGGAGGCTCAACTGCAGGAGGTGCGGGCTCGGCCGCCGGGGGAGGAGGGGGCTCCTCCGTCGGCGCGCTGGCCGAGGCGACTGGCGAGGGCTCCGGGGGGGCCGCCTCCTCCTCCAGGCGCAGCACCACCTGTCCCACCTTGGCCTGGGTTCCCGGCGCGACCAGCACCTCCAGGACCACGCCCGAGAACTCCGAGGGGACCTCGATGGTGGCCTTGTCGGTCCCGATTTCCAGGATCGGCTGGTCCTTCTCCACCCGCTGGCCGGGCTCCACCAGGACCGACAGGATGTCCGCCTTGTGCACGTTCTCGCCCAGTTCGGGCAGTCTGAGATCTCGAGCCATGGTGTCCTCGCGTGAAGCTGGGATGATCCTCTCCGGGGGAGCAGGGGTCAGCAGGTGAAGGGGTTGGGCTTTTCCGGGTCCAGGTGCATCTCCTGGAGGGCCTTGCGCACCAGGGCGGGCTCGGCGCGCCCCTGCCGGGCCAGCCCGTGCAGGGCGGCCAGGGCCACGTAGCGCCGGTCCACCTCGAAGAAGTCACGCAGGGCCTCGCGCGTCTCGCTGCGCCCGTAGCCGTCGGTCCCCAGCGAGTGGAGC
>Ga0334889_1004123_pt1 | contig 13410 bp, 13 predicted proteins | sample GraSluR1_MG_2_FD_207222 | JGI IMG/M metagenome (GOLD analysis project Ga0334889, IMG submission 207222) | Sludge microbial communities from methane-producing bioreactor in Wageningen University, Netherlands - Granular Sludge_8_08-R1 | ecosystem: Engineered > Bioreactor > Anaerobic > Unclassified... | reverse complement strand
CGGCACCGAACGGCTGCACGAACGCGCTACCTTTATCCCCCGGTCCGATATTTATGAGACCGAAGAAACTTTTGTTGTCACGATGGACATGCCCGGCGTTCTCGAAAAAGATATTGATGTAACGCTGGAAAAAAATATCCTGACCATCCAGGCACTCTCCTGCCATGACGCGCCGGAAAATTACGGCCTGGCTTTCGCTGAATTTCAGGTTGGCAACTATGAGCGCAGTTTCCGGCTGAACGATAAAATTGATAACCAGCGGATCGAAGCGGTATATGCTGACGGTGTGCTGAAACTTACCCTTCCCAAAGCGGAAGAAGCAAAAGCGCGAAAGATCACCGTCAACAGCAAATAGTTTTCCAACCCCTATTTTCACACACGAGCATCGTCAACTGGCCTGGCAAATTGCAGGTTTGCCAGGCTGTCGCATGAATAATCACTATTTTTTCGGGTTAAAAATAAAGGAGAAAATCGCACCCCATTGGAGGTATAAAATGAAAATCCCTACACGAAGATACATCATCCTGACCGGATTGATCGTTGCTGCCCTGTTCATCGGTGGCTGCAGCTGGATGAATGGCATCCCCACCGCATTCGCCGATTCGCAGCCCACGGTCATTCCCTCCGCGACCCCGGCTGCGGCGCCAACCATATCCCCACAACTCAGTGGAGATCTGCAAACCCTGCAATCAGGGTTTAACAGCGTATATGAACAGGTGATCCCCTCGGTGGTCAATATTCAGGTTTCACAGATTGCAGCACAGGCAGCTTCCCCGGGGATGCCCGGCATGCCATTTGATTTTCCGCTTCAGCAGCCGGAACAGCAGGCTCCCTACCGGCGGTCAGGTCTCGGCTCCGGTTTCGTCTGGGATCAACAGGGCCACATCGTGACCAATAATCATGTGGTTGAAAATGCAGATGAAATTCTGGTTACTTTTTATGATGGCACCAGCGTTCCAGCTGAAATCGTCGGCACCGATGCAGAAAGCGACCTGGCCATTGTTAAAGTTGACTACCCCGCCGACAGTTTGCAGCCGATCCAGGTAGCAGATTCCACCCAGGTAGAAATCGGTGATCTGGCCGCCGCCATCGGCAATCCCTTTGGCCTGAAAGGCACCATGACCGTTGGCATCATCAGCGCCCTCGGCCGTTCCCTGCCCGTCAGCGCCAGCAGTTTTCAGGGGTCCAGCTATACCATTCCCGACATCATCCAAACCGATGCGGCCATCAACCCCGGCAATTCAGGCGGTGTATTGGTCGATACAAATGGACAATTGATCGGTATCCCCACTGCCATTGAATCCTCCTCAGGCGTCAATGCCGGCATCGGGTTTGTGATCCCCTCCATCATTGTCCAAAATGTAGCTCCTGCGTTGATTGACCAGGGCTATTACGAACACCCGTGGATCGGCATCAGCGGCACCACCCTGAACAGCAAGATCGCTGAAGAAATGCACCTGCCCCGCGACCAGCACGGCGTGCTGGTGGTAGACGTTGTCCCCGGCAGCCCCTCAGACGAAGCCGGACTGAGAGGCAGCGACCGTGTAGTAAACGAAAATGATCAGAAAATGCGCCTTGGCGGTGACATCATCACCCAGATCGATTCCCACGAAACCCGCGACTTTGAAGACCTGACCGCTTACCTGGCGCGGTACACTTCAGCCGGTCAAACAGTGACCCTGAACATCCTCCGTGACGGAGAACCGCAGTCCGTGGAACTCACTTTGGAAGTGCGGCCATCCCAAAGGCAGGAAAATATGGCACAGGATGCACCTGCAAATCAACCCCGGTTAGGCATCAAGGGCATTACCCTGCCTTCCGAAATCGCCAAAGCCATGGACTTGCCCGGCAAACAAAAAGGCGTGCTGATCCAGCAATTGCTGCAAGACAGTCCGGCAGAAAAAGCGGGGCTGCGCGGCAGCTATAAAACCACCACCATCAATGGCGAACAAGTCTTGATCGGCGGGGACGTGATCATTGCCCTGAATGACAAAGATATTGAAAATATACAGGATCTGCAATCCGCACTCTCTGATTTTTCATCTGGCGATGAAATCACCGTGACCATCCTCAGGGACGGGGATGAAATGGAAATAAATGTAGAACTGGAATAGCTTCAAAAAGACTTGACGGGAAAACAGGGAAACCGCACCCTTCGACAAGCTCAGGGTGCGGTTTTTATTTTAAAGGATGGGCAGTCTACTCATACGCCAGCGCCGACACGATTTCCAGGTCAGAGGCGCGCCGCGCCGGGATGAGGGCGGCCAGAATGCCGCAGATCAAACCGGCTGCGATGGCGGTGATCAAACCCGCCGCCGGGAAGCTGTACGGGATGTGCATGCCGGCAAATTCCAGCACGCCGGTCATCACAACACTCAGCAGGATCCCGCTGACCGCTCCCAGGGCAATCCCCATCAGCGAGAGCAGCAGACTCTCGGCCACGATCATGCGCTTCACCTGGCTGCGCCGTGCCCCGATGGCGCGCAGCATGCCGATCTCGCGCGTGCGCTCGATCACGTTGATGCTCAACGCGTTCGCCAGCCCCAGCAAGGACGGGGCCGCCAGCAGCGACAGGACGACCATCATACTTCTCGTACCCGTGTCGGTCACCTTCACCTGGCTGGCGCGCAGCTCCTCGCGGGAGATGATCCCAAAGCCGGGAAAGGACTTCGTCACGGTCTGCAAGTCTTCTTCCAGTTTTCCCCGGTCGGCGCCAGGCTCGACATTCAACAGCACAAACACATCATTGCGCACGCCATATTCCCGCGTCAGGGAGGTCATGTCCATATACACAGTGGGCAGCTTCATGTTCAGGTAATCCAGGCCGATCGCCGCCACCGAAATCTGAAGCGGGCCATGATCGCCCTCCAGGGTGATCACATCGCCAATCTCAACGCCAAACTGTGAAGCATAGCGGCCATTGATCATCACGGAACTGCCATCCTGCATCTTGCCATAAGCGGTAGCATCGCCTTCATAAAAAGACAAGCCGGAAATCGCTTCGTATTTGAGCGGGTCCACGCCCACCAGGCGAATCCCCACGTCGTTCTCATCCAGAATATCAATCTGGCGCATGGTGGTCACATCCGCCACACCGGGCACGCGCTTAACCGTTTCCAGCAGTTCAGGCCCGGCGCCCATCGTCTCATTGGTCACAACCAGGGAGGACATCATCAGATAATCCGTGCGAAAGGTAGCGTCAAAGAAGCGCAGCGCGCCGCCATACACAGAAGCCAGCATTCCGCCCAGGCCGATCAAAATTGCCAGGCTGATCATCAACGAGGTGGCCGTGATCGCCGCACGCCGCGGCTGGCGCGAGATGTTTCCCGCTGCCATACCGCCTTCCTGACCAAAGGCCAACACCAGCACCCGGCTGAAAACGGAAGTGATCGGGCTGATCAACATCGGGCCAAGCAGCCCCAACGCCAGCAGGAACAGCAAAATGCCCACCGCCATCAGCGGGAAAATCCCGCTCACCAGACCAGCCACGCCCAGCACCAGGCTGATTACACCAATGATCGTGCGGGTGCGCTGGACTGCTTTCTCCTGTCCGGCAGTGGCCGGACGCATCGCCTCCAGCGGGGTAACTTCGGTGGCGCTGCGCGCCGGCAGCAAAATGCTGATCAACGGCACGCCCATGCCAAAGAAGATCGATACAAGGTAGGTCGACAGGGTAAATTGCAGCTCACCCAATGGATGCCCCATCAAATCCTGCAGCATGGAAGCCAACCCGGCCTTCGCCAGGTAACCAAAACCATACCCGCATAAAATGCCCAGCACCGTACCCAGGCCCGCCAGGATCAACCCTTCATACAGAATGGTGCGCATCACCGACTTGCGCCGCGCGCCCACTGCCCGCAGCATGCCAATATCCCGGCGGCGCTCCACCACACTGGTGCGGAAGGTGTTGAACATGATCAAGCCCGCCATAGCCAGGGCCAGCAGCCCAAACATGGTGAAGATCACGTCCACAAATTCCATCAATGCCGCCCAGATATCTGCGCCCCCTTCCAGCGGGCTAAGCTCATAGCCGCGGCTGAACATGGATTGGATCGTTGCATCAATCGCCCGCGCATCACTGCCCTCGGCATAGCGGCCCATGATCACGTTGACCCGGTTGGGCGTGTTCAGCAAATCCTGTGCCGCCGGAACGGTCATGAACACCTGCTGCGTGCCCAGCATCAGGCCGGGGTCATCCAGCAGACCGACCACCGTCAAGCTCACCCATCCCCCCGCGCCGGGCAATTTGACTGGATCGCCCACACCAATCCCCAACCCCTCGGCAAAAATTTCCGAGATGAGGACAGCTTTTTGATCCCCGGCCTGCAAATTCCGCCCCGCCGTCAGGCGCCGCCCGCCAGCCGTGATGATATTGAAAGCATCATCATTGCTTTTCGTATCGACACCATACACCTGGATCGACGTAATCTCGCGCCCATCGGGCGTGTAGTATTGTTCAGACGGCACAATCATGTTACGCACGATCATACTGGCCGTTGATTCAACTCCCTGCACCGCTGTTACCTTTTGGCGATACGACTCGTTGAAGAAACTGCCATCTTTGCGGGTGATGTACAGATCCACCTCAGCCAGGGACATGGAGCTGGAACTGGAAACAAAAATATCCTTCAGCGCCGGAGCCATACCGTTCAGGCCAAACATCATCATCACCCCAATCACGATCGACAAAACGGTCATGATACTGCGAATCGGCCGGCCTTTCAGATAGCTGAGTGCAAGCCGAAACTCAGCCATTGCGGACCTCCCCGGCCATCCGCCTGTGATTTTGTGTCTCCTCGGAAATCTTGCCGTCCTGCAGGTAGATCACGCGGTCAGCAAAAGATGAGATGCGCGGGTCATGCGTTACCAGCAGGATACTGCGCCCCCATTTGTCCACCGTCTCGCGCAGCAGCACGGCAAATTCTTCTGCGGCTTTCGAATCCAGGTTGCCGGTGGGCTCATCCGCCAGGATCAGCGAGGGTTCGGTCACCATTGAACGCGCAATCGCCACCCGCTGGCGCTGCCCGCCGGAAAGTTCCTCCGGGCGGTGCGTGCTGCGATCGGCTACTTCCAGCTTCTCCAGCCATTCCACGGCTTTGACCTGCGCCTCGGCCGGTTTCATCCCGCCCAGCACCAACGGCAGGGCAGTATTATCCAAAGCAGTCAGCGTGGGAAGCAAATTGAAAAACTGGAAAATAAACCCGATATGCTCACGGCGCAGGTCAGTCAGGGCATCATCATCCAGGCTGCTCAAATCCTTGCCTTCGATTTTGACCGTGCCCTCACTGGGGCGGTCCAGCCCGCCGATCAGATGCAGCAGCGTTGACTTGCCGCAGCCGCTGGGGCCCATCACTGCCACAAACTCGCCAGTATCAACATGCAGAGACACGCCGTCCAGTGCATTCACCTGCACCTCGCCGCTGCCATAGATGCGGGATAAATTTTCCGTTTCAACGATTTTCATGATATTCCTCTAGGTTGATGAACAATTGCGACACAATGCCTCTGATTATATCCCGGATTCTGATCAAAAAACCCGGCAGTTCATGCCGGGTCACATAGCCCGTAAAATCACTTCCCCCCCTGGAAAGTCTGGAGCCTGGAAAAAATTTGTGTACTTCCTTCAAGCATCAACCCGGTAATTACGCATCATCACCATGTCTTCATGCTCCAGGTTGTGACAATGATAAAGATACAAGCCTCGCTGAAAAAGTCACCCCGCGGAAACCATTACTCTTTGGGATAAGAGGCATACACCTCTGTTTCACCAGCCTGATCAAACGTGACCACATCGTAAGGCGCTGTTTCACCACTTGCACTTTCCATTCCCGGAGAGCCCACCGGCATGCCGGCAACCGCAAGGCCAAGCACATCCGGCCGCTCAGCAAGCAATCGCGCAACTTCCGCAGCAGGTACATGTCCTTCTATCACATAGCCATCCACGATGGCTGTATGGCAGGACTGGAACGAAGGAGGAACCTGATATTGTTCCTTGATGGAAGTCAGATCATCCATGTCGATTTCCTCAACACGATATCCATTGTCTTCCATATATTCACTCCAGTCACCGCAGCATCCTCAGGTAGGAGATTTATATACCGTTACGGTTGGCCCGGTTTGTTGGTCACCAGCCACGCCGCTGCATCCGGCCAGTAATAAAACCAGAAAAGCGATCGCAAAAACTTTTTTCATTTTTGCCTCCCAGGATATAAGAGATAGTACATAAATATTACCATATTTATCTTGATGCAGGAATTATTAAACAACGTATCTCCCCGGGACACCTCCGGTATGTTATACTCGCCGTTATCGTGCCATTTACTTGCAAGCAAAATGAAGAGAGAACAGTTGAGCTTTTCCAACGACAATCCCCTCATCAATCCCAACCGCCAGCGGATCCTGCCCTTCCACAAGATTGCCAATTTCCGTGACCTGGGCGGCTACCCTGCTGCCGACGGCAAACGCGTGAAATGGGGTCTCCTCTACCGCTCCGGCCACCTTGCCAAAGCAACCCGGGCGGACTTGAAATACCTGCAAGCGCTGAAGATCAACACGATCATCGATTTCCGCTCCGCACTGGAAAAAGAAGAAGAACCCGACCGCTTGCCCGATTCAGACAGCATCCAAACCCTGTCCCTGCCCATGCTGGACGTGGTCAATGAAGCCATGTCCAAAGAAATCTATGCCGTTGTACGCAGCAAGAACTATCAGGACTTTGATGCCTTCGAGAAAATGAAAACAATGTACCAACTGCTGGTCACAGATCACAGCGCCGAGTACCGCCAGTTCATTGAAACCATCCTGACAGCACAGGGCAGCCCTGTGCTGTGGCACTGCACCGCCGGAAAAGACCGCACCGGTTTCGGCGCGGCCATCCTGCTGCGTTTGCTGGGTGTTGCGGATCCGGTCATCATCCAGGACTATCTGCTCAGCAGCCATCACATCGAAAAGCGCAGACGATTGATGCTCATACTGCGCCTTACCAAAGGCAGACAAGCCCTCCGCATCCTCAAAAAGATGATGAGCGTCGACGAAGCCTGGATGCAGGCCGCCTTTCAGGCTATTGAACGGCAATGGGGCAGCTTTGAAAACTATGCCAGACAAGGTCTGGCCCTTTCCCCGTCAGACATTGCCCAACTGCGGCACACCCTGCTGGACGGAGCCGTCCAGGAAGGGATCTGATTTCAACACCCCGTCTGGTTTTGCCCTTTCTTTTAATTCTCCCCTCCTCTTTTCTTTGCATATCCCTCACATAAATGATAAAATCCAACTACTGGATCATTTTTTGGACCATTGTTTCCATAGAGGGAATAAGACATGGTTGACCTGTATCACATTTTGGGCATGATCACCAGAGGGGACTATCATGATGCCAGTGTGGCATTAACCCGTCTGCTGCAAAAGGAACCGAAGAATGTGCAGGCATGGTCAATGCTTGCTCTGGCTGTTACTGACCCCCAAAAAAAGATTGACTGCTATCAGCGCGTCCTCCAGCTTGAGCCGGGCAACCACAATGCCATTGCCCAATTGAAAACCCTGGGCGCTGCTCCCAAAGATGCCCCCGCCCCGCCCCCGCCCAGCCGGGAAGAATCTCCCGTGCCAAAACCGGTCACCGGATCATTGATCGTCAACGAAAATGAAGTGCGCCTGCTGCTTGTCGCCGGCGAACTGCACAATCTCTTTGAGGGCGAACTGACCCTGCGCGTGGACAACGTCCAGCATGATGTGGAAACCCAGACGCCCAGCGCAGTCGACTTCCGCCTGCTTGCCGGGGATAGAGAAGTGAAGGAATACAAAAACATCCCTGCCGGGGCACAGCTCGAATACCGCCCCAGGCATCGCTATCAGATCGCCATCGCCAAGGCCCCCGCCAGTAACAACCTGCTCGCCATGCGCGTGCGGCGCATCATCTGAAATTCCAAAAACCTGAAAAACAATCTGAAGACGAGCAAACAAAAAAAGCATCCTCCTGTGCAGGGAGGATGCTTTCACCATAATAAACCCACTCGTCTTAGTGTCTTGCCGGGCCAACGTAATCGGGTTCCCCAAAAGCCAGTAATGGAAAGAAAACAAAGGGGACAAAAAACAAACCGGCAGCAAAGGGGATGCCCCTGTCAAAAGCCACAGCCAGGTCGATGCAAATCATAAGCCACACAATCAGGTTGACGACAGGCACCATCATCAGCAAAAACCACCAGGCTGGCCGCCCGGCAATCTTCAGCAGGATGATCATATTGTAAATCGGCACAAAGCTCGCCCAGCCGGGCTGCCCGGCGCGGTCGTAAATTGTCCACATGACCATAATGGACATGACTGCCACGATCAATTCCACTGCCAGAAGCAAAATTATAACCAGCGGGTCCTGTTGTGCGAATTCCATAAACTTCCTCCTCAAGCCAGATATGGAGATCAGATCCATAAAAGACAATTTCCATCCTTATATTTTATCAGAAACAGCACATCACGAAGTTGGTTGTCCCAAAGAATTCTCAGGAAAACCAAACCCGGATACAATTAGCCTTATTCGTATCGAAACAGGAGAAAACCATGAGTCTCGTAGGCATCATCGCAAATCCCGCTTCGGGAAAAGACATCCGCCGTATCGTCGGTAACGCCATCACGGTGGACAACCAGCAAAAGCTGAACATCATCAAACGTATTGTGGTTGCCCTCGCCGGATCGGGCATAGACCACATCCTGATCATGCCAGACCAGTTTGGCTTCGGCAAACGAACCCTCAACGACTTTACCAATCGCCAGGATGTACAGCAAGCCCTGCAGCTCCTGGAGATGCCGTTTGAAAACCTGCCGGATGACACCTCCCTGGCTGCTGCCCGTATGGTGCAGGCCGGAGCAGACTGCATTATCGTCCTCGGCGGGGATGGCACCTGCCGCCTGGCTGCCAAAACCGCCGGCAGCGTGCCGCTGCTGCCGATTTCCTCCGGCACCAACAACGTCGTCCCGCAATTCACTGAAGGCACGGTGGCCGGGCTGGCCGCTGCCCACCTCAGCCAGCAGCCGGTCGAAGAACGTCAATCCCTGTGCTGGCAGCACAAACGTCTTGTCGTCCATGTCAACGGGGAAGAAATGGACCATGCCCTGGTGGATGCCGCGGTGATCGACACCCCCTACGTTGGCTCGCGCGCCGTATGGGAGCCAGACCTCATCCGGCAGGTATTTGTCACCCGGGCCGACCCCGCCCACATCGGCATTTCCTCCATCATCGGCATGGCACAGATCATTGACCCCCGCCAGCCGCAGGGCGCCTGCGTCCGTACCGGCGGCCAGCACAGCGTTCTGACCACCATCCTGCCCGGGAAACTGGTGCGCGTGCCCATCGGAGAAATCCAACCCATGCAGCCCGGTACTCCCATGCCTGTCATCCCCAATCGCCCGGTGGTGCTCGCCCTTGACGGCGAGCGCGAGATCGTCCTTTACCCTGGCGACGAAGCCCAGATCACCCTGCAAAACACCGGTCCCTGGCTGGTCGACATCCATGCCGTCCTGAAACATGCCCTGAACGAAGGGAAGTATCTGCAAACAGCGTAATGGAGGGGAGCCGAAGCGATAGACCGACGATAATTTCTACATTTTTTGATCGTACTCCATTTGCCGTTTACGCTCTCTATTCGGATAATTTATGGTATAATTATCTCATTAAAAGATTGGTCGTACCCATCAAACTTGTGATCGAAACAGGCTGTACAATGAAAACACAGCAAAACAAAATTCTCATTTTAATCACCGGCATAGCGATTGTGCTGCTGTCCATTTTTTCAGCCGCAGCTTTTCGGCCAATTGACGCTGTGCAAGCAGGCGCAGTAAGCCAGGCTCTCGCCGCGCAAGTCTCCGTTAACGAAGCGGCGCAGCTCCGCGAAGAAGGCGCCTTGATCCTGGATGTGCGCGAGCCCCAAGAATGGGAAGCCGGCCATATCCCCGGCGCTACCCTCATCCCCCTCGGGCAAATCCCCGACCGGCTGAATGAGATCCCGCAGGATCAACCCGTTGTCGTTGTGTGCCGTTCCGGCAACCGCAGCGCACAGGCCGTGCAATTCCTGCGGCAGTCTGGCTATGGGCTGACCACCAGCATGAGCGGTGGAATGAACCAATGGGTTGCCGCCAATTTTGAGATTGTCACCGGACCTTAAACAGGAGGAATCATGTCACGCTATTCAACCACCAGCAAATGGAGCGCCGAAAAAATAAGCGCTGCTGCACAAGATTATTTCGGTGAAAAAGGCCTGGGACTAAAAAATACCAGCCAGGATGATTGCTGTTTGTCCTACACAGGCGGCGGGGGATACGTTTCGATCACCATAAAAGAAAATAATGGGAAAAACTACGTGGAACTCGACGTTTCCGAATGGGACAATCACATTGCCAGCTTCCTGAGAAAAATTAATTGATTTTTCTCCTCCAAATCAAAGAACCGCTCCTCGCCAGGGAGCGGTTCTGCATTTAAAATTTTCTTATGGGGATTACCGCACAGCGCATCCTGAGTCTGCCGCAGGCTGAGCCTGCCGCAGGCTGAGCCTGTCGAAGCCTGAGCCTGTCGAAGCCTGAGCCTGTCGCAAGCGGAGCGAAAACACGAAACCTGCCCTTAGCCCGCCGCCTCCTTCTCCATCTTAAACTGCTGTTTCCACCAGCGCACCGTATCCGCCAGGCTTTCCTGCAAAGCACGCGGACGGTAGCCCAATTCACGCCCCGCCTTCTGACTGCTGATCACCGAATTATCGCGCACGGTTTCCAGGGAATACTGGGTGAAACGCGGTGAATGGCGGCTGATGCGCGACATCATCGGGGTAAATTTGGCAAAGAAAGCGGCCAGCTTATACGGCACATTCACTACCCATGAACGGATCCCCGCCAGGTGCTGCACCAGCTTTACCAGGCTAAAAATCTTGATCTGCTCTCCTGACAAAATATAGACTTCCCCTTTACGCCCGTGTTCGGCAGCCAGGATATGCCCGCGGGCGACATCGCGCACATCCACAAAGTCAAAAGCGCCCTCCACCGAGAAATTCAAGGGCCGCCGCAGGGCATCCGCAATCAGCCGCCCCATCTCCGAGAGACGGAAATCGTACGGCCCAACAATCCCGGTCGGGCAGATAATGACGGCGTCTACTCCTTCCTCGTGCACGGCCTGCAGCACTTCCAGCGAAGCGGTCGCCTTCGAGCGGTCATAATCACTGATGTCTGTCTCCGGGTCAAAAGGGATCAGCTCATCGATCACCACGCCGTCCGGGATACGCTTCAAGGCATGGATTGAGCTGGTATACACCAGCCGCTCCACCCCCATCTTCTTGACGGCATCCAGCACATTGCGCGTGCCCTGCACATTCACCTGCCACACGCGCTCATCCCTGCCCGGCAGGATCGAGATCATCCCCGCCAGATGAAAAACCAGCTGCGCCCCTTCAAAAGCTCGCTCCACTTCCTGTGGATGGAGTACATTCCCCTCGACAACCTCCACGCCCAGATCATCCAGCACGCTGCAATCCTCGCCGGGCAGCACCATCGCCCGCACCGTTTTTCCTTCCTCACAAAGCTGGCGCACCAGCACGTTACCCACATGTCCGGTTGCCCCGGTTACCACAATCATTCTGACCTCCTCTGCATACTCCTGATCATCCTCGCCAAACCCTGCTGGACCTGCTTACTCCAGTCCATCCCGGTTGGGTCGCCCAGCCCCTGCAGAATGTACCCCACCGCGATGGAAACCAACATCCCCGCGGCCATATCGGCGTCCACCTCCGCGAACTCGCCCTGATCAATGCCCTGCTGGATCATGCCCGCAAACAACTGACGATAGCGCCGGTAGGGGGCCAGCACCAGGGCCTCGATCTCTGGATGGCGGGCAGCCTGCACCCAAAATTCCAGGAACATAGGCAGTTGTCCTGCTGCCTGGGTAAAGATATCTTCCATCATGCCCGCCATTGCCAGCAGACTTTCCGTCACTGACCCGGAAACGCTGCGCAGGCGCTCCATCTCACCATCCAGCCCGGCCAGCCATTCTTCCAGCACTGCCACAAACAAATCCTGCTTGCCAGGGAAATGATGATAGAACGCGCCTTTACTAACCTCTGCCGTATGGCAAATCTCGGCCACACTGCTGGCGTTGTACCCCCGGGTGGAAAACAACTGCACTGCTGCCGCCATAATGCTGCGCCGGGTTTCCCTGCTGCGCTGCTGCATATACCCTCCATGAATTTGAACCCTTTTAAAACCGACCGGTCGGTCTTTTTCTTAACCATAACACACTCCCCCACATTTTACAAGCAGGCAATCGACCGGGAAGTACAAAATTTCGTCTTGTTGGATAATTTAAACTATACTATACTAGATGTCACCAAACAGGCATCATCTGATCTGAGGGAAACATGACCAGGGAAAGAATAAATCAAGCAATCCAGTTGATCCGCGAGGGCAATACCAAAACCGCTGGAAAAATCCTGTCCGAAGTCGTTAAACAAGAACCCAAAAACGAAACTGCCTGGTTATGGCTGGCCGGCTGTTTTGAGGAGAATGAAAAGAAAAAATTCTGCCTGAAAAAAGCCCTGGAAATCAATCCCAAGAACCAAAAAGCCTGGGATGCACTCAACCGGCTCTCGCAAGAAGAGCTGGCATGGCAGGACCGCCTCGATGTAGCGCTGGAACAAGACACAAAACTGGAAATTGATCCCGGCTTTAATATGAATGACAGCGTGTATGGAGAAAACCCTTTTAATGGGGAGGGAATCTCTTTTGAGGGAAATGGTTCCTATGCAGACAGCGTCCCGCGCGGAGCAGAGCTGTTCGAAACCCTGCCAGACCCCTCCACCCCCAAAGAAGACGAAAGTCAGTTTGAAAACACGAAATCCTTCACCGGCATTTTCATTGTCGGGTCTCTTGCCATCATCGGCGTGATCGTAGCAGCAGTTTATATTTTGATCAGCCAGGGGATTCTCTTTCCTCCCAGCGCTGAAAAAATATATGCCAAAGAAATGCGCAGCATCCTCTCCGGCTACAACGCATGGGAAAATGATGTGGCTGCTTTCAATACCGCCATGAACGGGCCATACAGCGGCGTATTGAGCGCCACCGGCGGCACTGCAATGTCCGCCCAAAATGCCTTGTTTGCTTACCTTGCGCTGCTGGCCGAACCGTCCGAAGAAATCAGCCCTTCTGCTGCCCGCAATGAACTGAATGCCCTGCTAGGCCCTGTTTCCACAACGGCCTACCAAAGTGGAACAGCCCTGTTAACCGCCCTGCAGGCAGCCGACCCGCCGGACAAGATCCTCGCGGCCCACCAGGGATTTTATGCCTGTGTTCAGCAGGAAACCCGGCGGGTCGAAGCGGTCAACCAGATCGTCACCAGCGGCGTGCGTACCGGATTCAGCTACAGCACCGCAGCCTGTGAAACCCAGCCGG
>Ga0334889_1004119_pt1 | contig 13425 bp, 9 predicted proteins | sample GraSluR1_MG_2_FD_207222 | JGI IMG/M metagenome (GOLD analysis project Ga0334889, IMG submission 207222) | Sludge microbial communities from methane-producing bioreactor in Wageningen University, Netherlands - Granular Sludge_8_08-R1 | ecosystem: Engineered > Bioreactor > Anaerobic > Unclassified ... | reverse complement strand
CGCCGAGGCAAAGAAACGGTTCAATGCAGACGCACGAGATACGTGTTTTTCTGAGTCGCGAGCTTCAATGCAAATGAACTTTGCAGGGCCCATCCGGCGGAGTTCGATCGCTGCGATCTCATCCCATCTGATCACGCCGATCCCGCTACGACGATCCTCAATTCCTTCATCGTTGATGATGATCCTCGTTGTTGGTCGCAGCAGGTCGCGAAGGCACACGCAAAAGCCGATGCCGAAGAAAACCAGCCCGAGCCAACCTGCTGCGATTGCGATCGGCCCGCGGTCCGAAAGAACACAGATTCCGCTGGCCCCCAGCATGACCAATGAGGCGACCAGCAACCCAACGTGCTTCGTCCGGTCTATCCTGCATTCCATCTGTGGATTCCTCAACACCAGTCCTCGCATTCTACTCGTTCACCGGTGAAAGACGCTACGTAGGAACTCATCGCCCAATGGGTGTCCGCCCAATATTGCCCATTGTTCACACGTCGCATCCGGCCCGGTCGTGTACTGATTTACGTCAGGCTCGCTGGGGATGCAATTGTTGGTGAAGGTCGGCTGACTGCGTTCACGACGGAGGATGCTGGAGAAGGCCGGGTTCCGACGGCTCGAAGCCGGGGGCACTGACCGGCCGGCTCAAGCCGGCCCCGGGAACCGGAAGACGGGCCTCCGCCACTCTGCGATCTCGTCCCTGTCGCAAGGCAATCACCCCGTTCCACAAAGGCGCGATTACTTCGCATCCAACGCAGATTTCCACGCTCGCACGGGCGCCCCGCCTTCCTCCCACAGCCTACAGCCTCGCCCGACCCTCCGCCCTGCGGACCCCAATCAACCATCCCCTGCCCCCATAAGTGGACGGTCGCTGCTCGCCGCGCGCGCTGCGAACGCCTGGCATGTTCTGCTCGCGTGGGTGTGAGTCCGCTCAACCCCTGGAGGTGCGAAGATGAAACGATGCCTTGTTCTTGTGGGTGCTTTGCTGACGGCCGCCGTGGCCGGCTGCGGCGGCGATGCTCGCGTGGAGCTTTCCGCGGCGACGGCCATCCAGCAGTTGACGGCCGGATTGGCCGTGGCACTGGATGAGTATCACGCGGAGGTCGTCTCGGCGGACGACCGGCGGGAGGACGCGGTGGTGGATGCATTCATCACACGCATCCGGGCCGACCATGCGGATCCCGCCGCGACGGATCAGCACGTGGAAGCTTTCCGCGCCGCACTCGACCGCGTACGCGCCGATCGGGCGGTGGAGTGGCGGCGATATCACCGCACGCGTGACATGCTCGAAACCCTCGACGAAATCCGCGACGGCCTTCAGCAACTCGCCATCGACAGCCTCACTCTTTCCGACGAACTGCGACGATACCTGCACGACATGCTGACCCGCCCGTCCATCACGGGCCCAACCGCTCCGCAAACGGAGGACAAACGATGAGCACCGCGACCGAATCCCTGGACCGGCTGATCGAACAACTCACTGCCCGGGCGTCCGCCGCGGCACCCGGCGCCGGCCGAGGCGACGCGATCGACGAAGTCTTGAGCAGCCCGCCGCGACAATCCGACGTGCCCGACCTGCACCAGCACCCGGTCGTGCGGCAGTTCCGCCAGGACCTCATCGACGGCTTCATCCGCGTGGACACCGCCCGGCAACTGCTGGACCTGGTGAGCCTTGTCGTGAGCGCCCTGGCGGTGCGATGACCGATCGGGACACCGCGGGCGCCCGCTCACCTGCATCGGCGTACGAGCGGCAAACGACTGCATTTCCCATGTGAATTTGGACTCATGAACCTCGATTCCCCAACAAACAAACGACGGACCACGTTCAGCAGCCTGGTGCCCGAGTCCACCCGGCGTGAACTGGCGGAACGCCTGCTGTGTGAACGCGATTCGGCCGCCCGGACCGCGTTGTTTGACGACTATCAGCTCGATCGCAGGTACGGAGTCTCTCGCATGCAGTTTCGCCGCTTCTCCAACCGGTTTCCGTGTTCGCTGGAAGCGGTCCCGGTCGCGTCTCCGCCGGCGATCGCCGAAGCCGACGGACCGGCCGCTCCGCCCGCCCCGTCCATCGCGCCTTCATTGGCCGACGGCTATCGCGCCTGGCTGACGCGGGCCGGCGCGGTCCTCGCGCAGCAGGCCGAGCGCCTTTCCGACGACAATCCGGAGGCGTGGGAGCATGGGGCGCGAGCGGCCCTGGTCGCCCGGGTCGTGGCCGTGCTGGCGGGCGACCGGACCGGCCCCTCCATGCACGAGGTTCTCACCGCCTCTCGCATCCTGCTGGAACAGAGGTCTGCCCCCGCGAACCCCGAACCGGCCGGCCGCAAGGCGTCCGGTCCTGCGAAGAACGCGCGCTGCCAGTCCGAAGACGCGGAGATCACCCTGGACGTGATGCACAAGGCTGTGCGTGATCTCTACGGCGGCGACATCCAGAACGCTCAGCCCTTCCGCGGCCCCGTGGCGCCGCGCGAAGGGTCCTGTACCGCTGCGCGTGCTCCCTCCTCCGCCGACGCCCCCTGAGCGACACGGATCGGCCGTTCGTCTGGTGCGGGGGCGCGGCTACTGCGCGCGGGCTTTCTCGCCGTCCAGGGCGGCGGTGGCCGGTGCGGACGACATCTTGTCTATGTATTGCGCGATGGCCGGATAGTCCTCCTGGATCAGGCGCACCCGCATCAGGAGGAGGGCCGCTTCCAACTGCGGATCGACCTTGGCGTGCTTGTTGGGGTCGGGTTCGTCCGGTTCCTCCTCGACCGGCCGGGTGGTGGTTGGGTCGGCCTCATCCGCGCCCTCGGCCGGCCGGGTGGTGGGTGTTTTCGGCTCGCCGGCGTCCTTGCGGGGGAGAACGAGATCGATCTCGCCGGTTTCTTCGTCTTCGTCGTCGTTGATTTTGCCGCGGGGGCCGATGATGTCGGCGTCGCGGCGGATGTCCAGGACCTTGCGGATTTCCTTGGGCACGAGGGCCACGGCCACGTCCGGCTCCACGCCCCATTCCGTGCAGCCGTCGACTTTGTGGAGCGACCGGCCGCTGGGCAGGTAGTAATGGGCCGTGGTGAGTTTCAGGTGGGCGTCGGTGCGAAGGAGCTGGATGAGGTTCTGCACGCTGAACTTGCCGAAGGTCCGCTGGCCGATGACCACGCCGCGATGATGGTCGCGAATGGCCCCGGACACGATCTCCGAGGCGCTGGCGCTGTACTCGTTTACCAGAACGATCAGCGGGAGGTCCTGGAACGGGCCGTCGCCGCGGGTGTCAATCTCCCAGGGCCGGCTGCGCAGGCCGCGGGTGCTGACGATCCGCTGTTTCCGGCCCAGAAACAGCTCGGCCATCTCCACGGCGGATTGGAGCAGCCCGCCGGGGTTGAAGCGCAGGTCCACGATCAGCCCGCGGAGGTTGTGCTGCTCCTTCAGCTCGGTGATGATCGTCCTGAGCTCCTCGACGGTGTTTTCCTGAAAGTTGGTGATGCGCACGAAGCCGATGCCCAGCTCCGCGTCGAGCATGAAGTTCCACTTCTGCTCATCCGTCTTCTTGCGGACGTCGCCCTTGACGGACTGGATGACGACCTTGCGCCGTTCGAGCCTCATTTCGATGTTGCGGTCTGTGCTCGGCCGGTACAGCGTGAGCGTGACGTGCGTGCGTTCGGGCCCGGTGATCATCTCGACCGCCTTGCTCAGTGAGATGTTCATTTCGCACAGCGACTTGCCGTCCACGTGCGTGATCACGTCGTCCGCCTGGACCCCCGCCGCGTACGCGGGCGAGTCTTCGATCGGCGAGACGACGACGATGTCGTTGCACTCCGTCTGGGGGTTGTACTTCTGCCGGATGGAGATTCCCACGCCGATGAAGTTGCCCTGGGTGTGCTTGCGGAACTCCTTGTAATCGGCCGGCCAGATCACGGAGGTGAACTCGTCCAGCTCGCTGAAGGCCCCCTCCGCAAACTCGCTGATGAGGAGGGCGTCGGGCAACTGCACGGTCTGGGCGTTGATCTTCAGCATGCGCGTGAAGTGGAAGACCGCCTCTCCCCGGTCCAGCGTCTCGGCCGTGCGCACCTGGAGAAGCCGGACCTTCAGCCGCTCCGTGAACTCCTGTCGGCGGGCGTCGTCCCGGACGTACTCAAACAACTCGCGCAGGGCGGGGGAGTCCGCCAGCAGCAGCACGTGCCGGAGCCCCGCTTCCGTCAGGGCCCGGAAGTCCGCATCGACCACGTACTTCTGGTCAATCCGCCAGAGGGCCTCCGTGATCATCTGCACTTCGATGCCTTCGAGCGATTCCTCCCACCGGCTGTCTTTCTTGTACAGCTCTTCCAGGCGGGCGTGCGTCAGACACTCGTGGCGGAGGTCCTTCAACGGCGTGTCCTGTTCGAAAATCTCGCTCAGTTCATAGTAGATGGCGTGCGCGTCGAGCCACTCCTTCGCCTCGCGATGCTCGGCGGCCCGTTCCTCCGCGTCCTTTCGGAGGCGGATCAGCCAGGGCTCCTTCCGGAACGCATCCTCATCCTCCGCGTTGCGGAACGCCCGCAGCGCGTATTCCAGGGCCCGGTCGATCCGGCCCTTCTCGTGCCATCGGTTGGCGCGAGAGACGTACGTCTCGAAATCCTCGCGCGACAGCGCCGACCGGCTCGCCTCCAGCTCGGACCACGCCCGGAACCACCCGACAAGCTTGCGGACCGGGGCCTGAACGGTCTCCGGAACCGCGCCGGCCGAAATGCGCTCCGCCAGCACGCTGCTCTGGTCCAGAAGCTGGATCGCGTCACGCCACGACGGGTCCAGCCCGACCGGAGCGGATCCGTCCGGTTCGGTCCCGGAGGCGGCCCAGGACGCGACCGGGGTGAGCAGGACGGTGATGACGAAGGCAACGAGTATTCGCCGACGGCGAAGATCGAACATGACTACTCCTCGGCTGCGTCGGAAAACGGGCCCCGACACGCACTCATGAGACTGCCGGATCACACTCCGGGCTACCGTACTATCTATACGCCGTGAGGCGTCTCCGCGGTGCAGCCGGCACCCGGATCACCAGACGCGCCGACCCCCCGCCATTATAGGACCGGCCGGGGCGGACCGTCTAACCGGGGTCGGACGCATTACCCGGACGTTACGCCGCCCCTATAACACTCGGTCAGCGGCACGACAGGCTTGATTTGCCCAACGGAATTCCGCCGACGTCCCGGGGGCCCGACTCCAGGCGCCGAGAGCCGTGTCGATACCCATGCTTCTGGAATGTCGAAAATTGTCGACGGGGCACGCACCCACTCCTCACGCGGGCGAACCCCCCGTCCCGCGCTTCCGGCCGGTGGTTGGGCTTCCCTTCCAGACCGGACGGCGATTGGCCGGGCGGGCGGAACGCGGTACGCTGTCCGATCATGAACCATGTCGATGCAACGGCAGAAGCGGTGGACCGGCGGATCATGGCGGCCGTTCGCCAGGTCTGGGGTTTTGACCGGCTGCGGCCGATGCAGGAACAGGCCATCCGGGCCGGGCTGGAGGGTCGGGACTCGCTCGTCGTGCTGCCCACGGGCGGGGGCAAGTCGCTGTGCTACCAGATCCCGCCGTTGCTGGCGGGCCGGACGGACGTGGTCGTATCTCCCCTCATCTCCCTGATGAAAGACCAGGTGGACGGGCTGCAAGCATGCGGATACCCGGCCGCGGCGTTATACAGCGGCCTGTCGTCCGAGCAGCGGCGGGAGATGGAAACGGGCCTGGTGCGGGGTCAATACCGACTGATCTTCGTCGCCCCGGAGCGGCTGCTCACGCCGCCGTTTCTGCGGCTTCTCGACCAAGTGAAGGTCCACGCGTTCGCCATCGACGAGGCGCACTGCATCAGCCACTGGGGCCACGACTTCCGGCCGGAATATCGCCAGCTCGCCACGCTGAAGGAACGGTTTCCCGGGACCAGCATCCATGCCTATACGGCCACCGCCACCGAGCGGGTCCGCCGGGACATCCTCGCCCAGTTGCGCCTGGAGAACGCGGCGGTGTGGGTGGGAACGTTCGACCGTCCGAACCTGGTGTATCGGGTTGTACCGCGGGTGGACGCCCACGAGCAGACGGCGGCGGTGCTGCGTCGCCATGCGGGCAGCGCGGTGATCGTGTACTGCCTGAGCCGCAAGGACACAGAGGCGATGGCGGCCTGGCTGCGGCGCAACGGAGTGAAGGCGGAGGCATATCACGCCGGATTAAGCCCGGACACGCGTCGCCGGATTCAGGATGCTTTTGCGGCGGAATCGCTGAACGTGGTGGTGGCCACCGTGGCGTTCGGCATGGGTATTGATCGGAGCAACGTGCGCTGCGTCGTGCATGCGAACATGCCGAAATCGGTGGAGCACTACCAGCAGGAGACGGGCCGGGCCGGTCGCGACGGGCTGGCGGCCGAGTGTGTCCTGCTGTACTCGGCGGCCGACGCGCAACGATGGGACTCCCTGATTTCCAAGAGCGCTGCGGAGGCGAAGGCGGCCGAGGAGGTCGTGGAGGCGGCCCGTCGGCTGCTGCGGAAGATGCAGCGGTTCGCCAACGCCGCGGTCTGCCGGCATCGGGCGCTCGCGGAGTACTTCGGCCAGGCGTACGAGCGGGAGAACTGCGGCGCGTGCGACATCTGTCTGGACGAGGCGGAGGGGGTGGAGGACGGCACGGTTGTCGCGCAGAAGATTCTGTCGTGCGTGGCGCGGGTGCAGGAGCGGTTCGGGGTGGGCCACGTGGTGGACGTGCTGCTGGGCGGCGATACGGAAATGACGCGGCGGCACCGGCACGGGCAGCTCAGCACGTACGGATTGCTGAAGGACATGCCGCGCAAGACCGTGATGAATCTGGTCTACCAGTTGCTGGACCAGGGTCTGCTGCAGCGGAGCGACGGCGAGTGGCCGGTGATCCAGTTGAATGCGGTCTCCTGGGAGGTGCTGCGCGGGCAGCGAGAGGTCCGGCTGACCCGGCCGCGGGCCGCGCCCGTGCGCAAGACGAAAGCGGAGGCCGACACCTGGGCCGACGTGAACCCGGACCTGTTCGAGCGGTTGCGCACCGTTCGGAAGGAGCTGGCCCGCCGGCGCGGCGTGCCGCCGTACCTGATCTTCACCGATGTGTCGTTACGGGACATGGCCCGCCTGGCGCCCACCACGCTGGATGATTTCCTTCGCGTCAACGGCGTCGGGCGCCAGAAGCTCAGGAACTTCGGTCGCGAGTTCGTGGACGCCGTGCGGGAATATCTGGGCGAACCGCCGTCGGCGTCGGCGAAGGAAGCGATTCCGACGAAACCGCACCCGCCGAAAATGACGACCGCCCGCCGGGCCGCCTATGAGCTGTTTGAGAAACGGATCGCGATCGACGAAGCCGCGGAGTTCCTCCGCATGACGCCGACCCGGGCGTTCCGCTACCTGCGCGAGTACATCTCCCAGATGCGGCCGGACAGCATCGATGCCTGGGTCCAGTCCCGCGACTACGCGCCGGTCGCGGAGGCGGCGAAAGACCTGGGAACGCGTTCGGTCCGGCTCATCCACGACCGCCTGGAGGGCCGGGTATCGCTCGATACGATCCGCCTGGTGACGCGGCACCTGGAGGTGCGGGAGGACGGGGGCGGTCGACCGGGCGGCGCGGCGTGAAGTGCGACATGCGCGCCCGCGCGCGGCGCCCTACGAGTTCAGGTTGAAGTTCAACCGGGCAATCTCCACCGTGGCGTCCATCGGCGACTCCACCCGGATGCACAGGCTGAAAGAGGCGGCGTTGACCAGGCCGATCGTGCTCTCGCTCAGGGCAACGCTGCGCGGCGACACCGACACCGGGACGTTGTTCGCATCCAACGTCACGTGGAACGGCCCGTACGGATCACCCTCGCTGCACACCGTGTTCTGACGCTCGATGGCGTCAACCCGGACGGTGATGACCAGCGACGCGCCTGACTGGACGGCAGAGAGGTCCTCCTGCGGCCCGTTCGGCGTGACCGTCACGGCGGCGGGGTCGAGCCGGAGCGATCCGCTCCCCGCGGTCAGGTCGGACAGAAAGAAGCGGCCCGTGCCGCGGTTGGCCGCCGGCACCCCGGCCTGAACCTCGAAGGTCCCCAACCCGCCGCTCTGGCTCAGATCCAATGCCACCGCCACCGGGCTGGCGTCCCCGCCCCCACCGACGACTCCGCCGGTCGAACAACCGACGAGCGTACATACGCCGACAATCCCCGCTCCGGCAGCCCTCCGCACGTTTCTCAGCATGATCGTCGATCGTTTCTCCGTGGCTCCACCCACACATGCTACGAACCGCGTGAACTCGGGGCGCTACAATACAAGCGTGGGTCCTGTTTTGCCAGTGTACGTTTAGCAGCACAACGGATGCCGATCACCTGCCACCGCAATCCAGTCGGGCTTGACGAGGCCGCACGTGGGAACTGCGTCCACGGATTTTGCGTCTGAAAGATCGGGGCCATGGCAATACATTCTCAGGAGCGGAAGCCCGCCGGGCCGGGTCGCGCTGAGGCCGGCACGGACGGAACACGTTGGACCGAAAGGCGTACGGCAAACCGGCTCGTTGTAACGAGACGGAGGCAGGCATAGGATGGTGGGTGTCGGAGGGGCTTCGACGCAGGTCTTTTCGGGACGGAACGAGCGATGACGGCACTTCGGCAACAAGTGCGGCGGACGCAGAAGCGGTTGTGGGCCAACCGGTGGTTCCTGCTGCTGGCGTGGTCCCTGACGGTCGCCGCGGGCGTGTATGCGTGCGTGGTGTTCGGGGTGAGGCTGTACGGCGCGGCGGCGCCGCTGGGCTGGATCGCGCTGGGGCTGACCGGGGCGGCGGTCATTCTGGCCACCGTGCTGAGCCTGGTCGGCCGGCCGGATGACGTGGTCGCGGCCACGGAGCTGGACCGGGCGGCGGGTCTGCGTGAGCGGGTCAGCAGCGGTCTGTACTGCGAGGAGTCGGCGGACCCCTACGCCCATGCCGTGGTCGCAGACGCGGAGCGTGTGAGCCGTTCCCTTACCGTACGACAGCACATTCCGTTGCGGGCGCCGCGGCCGCTGTGGTACACCGGCACGGCCGCGCTGCTTGCGGTCATTCTGCTGCTGTTGCCGTCCGGATGGATCACGCGGTCGCAGGCACAGGCCGACCAGCCGCCGGACGAGTTGGTCCGGCGTCAGAATGTGGAAGTCCGCAAACAGATCGATCTGGTCAAGAAGGAGGCCCGGATCCACGAAGGTCTGAAGGACAACCCGGCCATGAAGGACCTGGTGGCCGGTCTGGAGAACCTCGCGAAGGAGCCGATCGAGAACCCCGAGGCGCGTCGCACGGAGGCGATGAAGAAGATCGCGGCCGCGGCGGACGCCCTGCGCCAGCAGCGTCAGGGTGAGCCGTTCGAGAAGGTCGGTGAGATGAAAAAGATGCTTCGCAGCATCAAGCCGGAGAACGACCCGAACTCGCCCACGCAGAAGCTGTCGGAGGCGCTGGCCCAGGGAGATTTCAAGGCCGCCAACGAGGCGGTGACGGCGCTGCAGGAACAGCTCGCCACCATGCAGAACTCGCAGAACGCCGAGGCCCTCCAGCAGACGCAGGAGCAGCTTGAACGGCTGGCGGAGCAACTCCGGAAGGCGGCGGCCGACAACGCCCAGCTTCAGCAGAAGCTCGAGCAGTCCGGCATGAAGAAGGAGGACGCCCAGAAGCTGATGGACCAGATCGCCCAGGGCGACACCTCCGAATTGGAGAAGCAGCTCTCGAAGCTCGGCATTCCGCAGAACCAGATGGATTCGCTGATGCAGCAGATGCAGAAGCGGGCCAGCGCGTGCAACGCGTGCCGAAACATGAGCAGCGCCCTGAGCCAGTCCGCCTCGTCGATGCAGCAGGGACAGTCGGGCGACGCCGCTTCCGGCCTGCAGTCCATGGGCGACCAGCTCAGCGACATGGAGACGCTCGAACAGCAGATGAACGAGCTGGAGTCCGCCATGGCGTCGCTCGACAACGCCAAGTCCCAGATGAGCGACTGCCCGCAGTGCAACGGCACCGGGATGTGCAACGGCCAGGCCTGCTCCATGTGTCAGGGCAAGGGGTCGGGCGGGCAGGGCGCCGGCATGGGTCAACTGGGCCAGGGCCGCGGAGGGCTGGCCCCCGAGGCGCCGACGGCGGTCGGCTTCAAACCGGAGCGAACTCCGGTTCACACGGGGCCGGGCAGGATCATCGGGCAGTTCCTCGTGGAGGGAGAGCAGATCAAGGGCGAGGCGTCGAGCGAACTGGTGGAAGTGGTCACCGCCGAAGAGCGCAACGCCACTGACGCCATTCAGCGGGACCGGATCCCGCGGCAGTACCAGCGCTCCGTGAAAGAGTACTTCAGCCGCATGCAGCGGGCCCTGGGGGGTGAGAGCGGCGCGGAAGAAGAAGACGCCTCGGAAGACGAGAAGCCCGCGGACGCGCAGGACGAGAGACAGGACGCAGGATCGTAACGGTTTGGCGCGGGATGACGCACCGCGGACGCCCGGCGGCGGGCGGGCGTCGGTCGTGTCACACATCAGGAAAGGCTTCCAACATGATGAAGTGTGCCGGATGGGGGCGTTGGGGTCTGGCCGTTCTCGCGGTGTTCGTGAGCGCGTGCCGCGACTCGGAGCAGACGGACACCGTGCGCCTCTATTGCAGCGTGGACGAGGTTTTCGGCCGGCAGGTGGTTGCCGAATTTGAGAAGCGCACCGGCATCACGGTGCAGGCCACGTATGACAGCGAAGCCGGCAAGACGACGGGCCTGGTCAACAAGATTGAGATGGAGAAGGACCGCCCGCGGGCGGACGTGTTCTGGTCGTCGGAGCTGTTCAACACGATTCTCCTCGCGCGCAAGGGCCTGCTCCAGCCGTACGATTCCCCCGTCGCCGCGGACATTCCGCCGCGGTACCGTGACCCGGATCACCGCTGGACGGCCAACGGCCTGCGGGGACGGGTCATCGCGTTTGACCCGGCCCGCATTCCGGCCGACCAGGTGCCGCAGCGCTGGGTCGACATGGACGACGAGGGCGTCGCCGCGAAGGTCGTCTACGCCAATCCGCTGTTCGGCACCACGCGCGGGCACGTAGCGGCCATGGTGGCCCTCTGGGGCCGCGACGAAACGGCCGGGTTTTTGACCGGGCTGCGCGAACGCGGCGCCAAAATGGTGGACGGCAACAGTACGGCCGTCCGCGAGCTGCTGTCCGGCCGATTCGTCCTGGCGGCCACGGACACGGATGACGTGGTCCTCGCCAACCGCCAGGGCGCCACGCTGGAAATGGTCTATCCCGACATGGGCGATGGCGGCACGCTGCTGATTCCCAACTCCATCGCCATCCTGAACGGCGCGAAGAACGTCGAGGCCGCCCAAAAGCTGGTGGATTTCCTCGTTTCGGCGGACGTGGAGGAGATGCTGGCCCGCAGCGCGTCACAGAACATCCCCGTGCGGACCGAGCTTCGCGAGAAGCTGGCCCTGGCAATGCCGCCGGAGACAAGCATCTCCTACGAGGCCGTGGCGGATGCGATGCCGGAGGCGGTGGAACTGGTCCGCGAGATTCTCATCCGGTGAGCGGCCGAGCCTGTCGAACGCTGTGGACCATTCTGGCGATAGGCCTTTTCCTACTCGCCATTGTGATTCCATCGGTGGCCGTTGTCGCCCGGGCCGTTGCGGACGGGCTGCCGCCCGCCGGAGGTTGGATGTGGTCGGCCCGGCAATGGGGCCTGCTCAAGGACACGGTGATCCTGGCCGGGGCTGCCGTGGCGGTGGCGGTCGTTCTGTCTCTGCCGGCCTCATACGTGGTCGGGCAGACCCGGCGTCTTTCCACGCGGCCGATTCTGGTGGCGTTGATGGCCCTGCCGCTTCTGCTGCCGCCGATGGTGTACACGTTCGGCTGGCAGCGGCTGGCGGCGGCGCTGCCACCGCGTCTGCTCTGCATCTGCATGTGGGCGGCATGGGGATGGCCGATCCCCGCCCTGATCGTCGGGTCCGGCTGGGCCCGTGCCGGACGTGCCGGCTACGAGGCGGCGCTGCTGTCCACGACGGCGGGGTCGGCGTTCGTGCGAGCGGGCCTGCCCCTGCTCTGGCGACCACTGGCGATCAGCGGGCTGATTCTGCTGGTCCTGTTTCTGGGCGAGTACACCGTGCCGCACGCCTGCGGGCTGAGCGTCTATGCCACGGACCTGCTGGGCCTGGCGGAGGCGTACGGCCCGCGTGCCATCGAGGTGCTCTGGCCGTCGGTGCCGCTGGTCGGCTTGCTGGCAATTGCGGGCGGGCTGGCGTGGTTGACGTGGCGCGGGTCCGCGGATGACGACGCCGGGGCCGCGGGAGCGACCGGTGGCTCGCGGCGCTCGCGGGCCGCCATCGCCGGCGTCATCGTGATTCTGGGGCTGACGATTGTCACCCCGATAGTAAGACTCGCGTGGCACGGGTCAATTCTGGAGTGGGTGGACCTGGCCTGGCAGACCTACCGCGTGGAACTTCTGCAGTCCGTGGCCGTGTCGGTCGTCAGCGGGCTGGCGGCCGTCCTGATGGGAACGGGGATCGCGATGCACTCGGCGGGACGCCGCCTGGCCGTCGGTTGGGCGGTGGTGTTCGGGCTGCTCCCCGGCGCGCTGGCGGGCCAGGCGCTGGTAGCGGCGTATTTGCCCGTTCCGCCGGTGTACAACCATTGGCCGATCGTGGTGTTCTGCCACGTCGCACGGTTCGGGTGGATCGGCCTGCTGGCAGCGCTGCTAGCGTGGCGGCAGGTCCCGCCGGATCTCGTGCAGCAGGCCCGGGCGGACGGAGCGGACGCGCTGGCCGTCGATACGCACGTCCGGCTGTGGCCGAACTGGCCGACGCTGTTGTGCGGGGCCGGCCTGGTCGCGGCGTTGAGCCTGGCGGACATCACCGCGATCAGCTTGGTGCGCGTCCCGTCCGTCGGTACGATATCGCTCACGTTGATCGAGAAGATGCATCGGTTTGAGGAAGGAATGCTGGTTGCGTTGAGCCTGTGGCTGGTGGCCGCGGCGTTGCCGCCCGCCGCGTTGATGGCCGTGGCGCTCCGGCGGCGAGGGTAACGGGGCGGTGGGCAGGCGGTTGAACATCCCGGTTCGGACGGCGCGGGCACGCGAGGCGGGCCCCCGGCCTTGGCTGGGGCGGCTTCTTGCGCTGCTGCCGGCGCTGGTTGCGGGTTGCGATCCGCCGCCCCTGACGCCGAGCGGGGTGATCGCCGCGTTCGGCGCGCAGGGAATGGCGCAAGGCGCGTTCGTAACGCCGCGGGCCATCGCCGTCGGCCCGGACGGATCGGTATACGTGGCGGACAAGACGGCCCGGATCCAGCGTTTCAGTCCGCAGGGCGAGTATGAGGCGCAGTGGTCGATGCCGGAGCGGGCGGCGGGCAAGCCGGTGGGCGTTTTCGTGTCGCCCGACCAGCGGGTGTTCGTCGCCGACACGCACTACTCGCGCATCATGGTGTACGACCGCGACGGGAACGAACTGGCCCGGTTCGGCGAACACGGCACGGGCGACGG
>Ga0334889_1004118_pt1 | contig 13430 bp, 13 predicted proteins | sample GraSluR1_MG_2_FD_207222 | JGI IMG/M metagenome (GOLD analysis project Ga0334889, IMG submission 207222) | Sludge microbial communities from methane-producing bioreactor in Wageningen University, Netherlands - Granular Sludge_8_08-R1 | ecosystem: Engineered > Bioreactor > Anaerobic > Unclassified... | reverse complement strand
CCGAAGTTTTTCAGTTCGACGACTTGTGAGGATTGCAGATAGGCATGGATGAACTTTTCTTTCAACAGCGGGGCGTGCCAGAAGCGCTGCATGACAGCGATGTTCTCGCCATATCCATGCAGACTGAGAAATAGAGGATAGGAATGGAGAAGATCATATCCATCAGGAAGTTTGACCACCCATTGCGGCTGCGCGCTTTGTCGGGCAATATTTTGTAGTTTTGTGTTATATGTTTTCAATTCGTTAAATTTTGGCATTGCGCCAAGCTGCTGGACAAAGATGCCGTCTTCTGGCATGCCAAAAAAATAGCCTCGTTCCAGTCCTGCGGAAAGCAGAGCAACCGCATCCTCCTTGTCGCCCCTGGCGAGATGAACATAAGCCAAATCACGGATCATTTCCGGCAGATAGTCAGGGAAATTTTCCAGCTCACCTTGATAGAGTTCAATAAAAGAATCAAATTGGCCGGTTTGGTAAAGCCATTCACCAATAGATTCCAGCGCTTGATAAGTATTCTTTTGCAAAGGCACTCCTCCAACGATAACGAAAGGTGGTCAGGATTATAACCTTTGACTTCTTTCAATGCCATGCTGCTGGCATAATTCGATAAAAAAAACCCGCCAGACGACTGCGTATTGTCTGGCGGGCAGAGGAAAATTGAATACCTGAATTAATTGTTGCCGTTTTAATTCTTGGGCCCTTGCTGTGGGCCTGATTGTCCTGGCATAGGTGTCTTTGTTCTTTGCAACTTTTGCCCGCCGTTTTGTTGACCTGGCGTATCAGGGTTGGCATTTGGGCCGCCGGGAGTCTGTTCTTCCTGATAACCGTTGGCGTCCGGGTTGCCGGAACCTTCGGGCTGGTTCGTGCGCAGGCGGTCACGATCTTGCGGTTCCGCTGAGGCAGAAGGGTCGGCATTGGAAGGAAGCGCTCCGCCATTTACCGGTGTTTGATCGATCTGGTGGATCTGTTGCCGGATCATGTCACGGGTACGCCGCATTTGGGCGTCTTCGGGTGCGTTGTCCAGCAACCTCTCTTGATTCATTAATGTTTGCCGCATCTGCTGGCGGGTATGCAGCGGGTCGCCAGTTTGATCGCAGAGCTGGGCAGCACGATTCAGATGTTTTTGTAGTTTTGTGACAAGCAGTTCCGGGACTTCGCCGCCTTCTTCTTTCAACCTTAGCATTTCATCAATTCGCCGGCCGGCGAATTTAAGCGAAAGATCGATATCTTTCTCTGGAGATACGGCAAGGTCCAACCGGGCATTTTCGCTCCATGTTTTGATCGGGTAAAGTACATCATCGGGCATGCTCGCCTGGGCAGCGTAAACTGTTCCGGCGCCAGCACCTCCTAATAAAGTTATAAGGATAAGCAGCGCGGAAATAACTTGTGTTAACACGGGTGCACCTTCCTTTCTAAACGGGAATATGGTTTGGAATCTCTCCATCCACTTACTGTGACGCCGTTTAGGAACAGAAGTTGTGCTGTTTTTCAACTTGTGCGCCTCGCCCAGGAATAGATTGCGACCACGCAGTACTGCATTGGCCTCCCGCTCCGGGACGTCATCAAGAATCACAAGCGACGCTTGAAGTTTTGCATCTAATCGCGGATCATGATTATTATGGGTCATTCGTTTTCCTCCTGAGCTGTCAGGTATTTTCTTAATGAAGTTGTTGCGCGGTTTTGAATGGCTTTGACAGCTCCAGATGATCGTTTTAAACTTGCTGCTACCTCTTTAACACTCCAGCCTTCCAGATACCGCAGAACGATCACCTGACGTTGTGTTTCAGGCAGCAGGTACAATGCTGCCCGAATGCGTTCCTGGTGCAGGTTATGTTCAACTTCATCCTGGACAGTTTTGCCACTATCGACGGTCATGGCTTCATCCAGTTCCAGAGGCGGCGGAGGTTGGCGGCGATATTGATCGGTGATCCAGTTGTGCGCAATTCGGTAAAGGTAGGCTTTCAGATGGTCTTTCGGGCCTTTCCCTTTGTGAAGTACGCGCAGCAACCGGCTAAAGGTCTCCGCAACGCAATCCTCCGCCAAATCCGTGTTTCCCAACAGGCGCATCGCGTAACGAAAAATACCGGGGCTGAGCTGGTCATATACTTCTGCCAGCGCCCGTTCATCTAATTGATGCACACGGTGAAGAAAATCAGATTCAGATAAATTCATACTCATTTATTAAGACGCCAAAATATTGAAAAGGATACGGAGCAATGATCAGATCAAGCGGATACAGGAACGGATCGAGCCAACGGTTGAGATGAAATAAAAAAGAAAACAAAATGCTTTCGTTTGTTTACCAATCCAGCAGGCAGAGATAACCAATTTCCTTTATAATTATAATTGATGAAAAACCGATTGCTATTTTCGCTTGTTCTATTAGCTGTCTTTGCTGCGTTTACTGCCTGTACAACTGGCAGCAATACTGAGGATACGCCTTCGTTTTCTATTCAAAACAAAGGCTCTGACACGATGGTTAACCTCGCTTTATATTGGGCGGAGGAGTACCAACAAGAGTATCCGGATGCGCGGATTTCTGTTACAGGCGGGGGAAGCGGCACTGGTATCACGGCTATGATCAGCAATACAGTCGATATCGCCAATGCTTCGCGGGCAATCAAGCCGGAAGAACGGGAACAGGCACTCGTCAATGGCGTTGAGCCGGTTGAGCATGTGGTTGCCCGTGATGCGATTGCTGTCATTGTCAATCCTGAAAATCCCGTTCGGCAGCTGACCTTACAACAAGTATCTGATATTTACGCCGGCAAGTTCGAAAACTGGAAAGAACTGGGCGGGGATGACCGTCCAATCGTGCGGCTTTCGCGTGAGACCAATTCGGGAACGCATGTTTATTTTCTGGAATCTGTGATTCGTTTGGGGAATAAAGACAACAAAACGTTGTTTTCGAGGAATACACTGCTGCTGCCTTCTTCAGAAGGGATCATCGCCGAAGTGCGCGATAACCCGAATGCAATTGGGTATGATGGCCTGGGATATGTCACCCCTGATGTTAGGGTAGTTGCGATTTCACAAGGTGCAGCGAATGACTATATAATGCCTTCCGTGAAAACCGTAAATGAAAATCTTTACCCTATCGCCCGCGACTTGTATATGTATACAAATGGAGAGCCGCAGGGACTCATCGCAGAATATCTGAATTGGATCCATTCACCCGCCGGGCAACAAATTGTTGAAGAATTGGGGTTTGTTCCCGTTGATTAACCCTCAGGATACCTGATGAGTGCAAATAAACTGAAGTTTTCTGAAAAAATAATCACCCGGGGAATACAATTTTCCGGTTTATCTTCCATCGTGTTTGTATTGATGATCTTATATTTCCTGGTTGCCCAGGGATTGCCGGTATTGTCTGAAGTTCCTTTGAGGGATTTATTCAGCACCCGTTGGTATCCTATTGAAGGGTACTATGGCATTTTACCGTTGATTCTGGGGTCGTTGGTCGTAACGGTGGGCGCTTCGCTGGTGGCCGTTCCCATGGGTGTACTTACTGCGATCTATATCGCAGAGATTGCGCCGGGTTGGGCAAAAGAGATCCTCAAACCCCTGGTTGAGCTGCTTGCCGGACTACCCAGTGTGGTGTTGGGTTTCCTCGGTATTCTGATCTTATCGCCATTTTTGCGGGATACGCTGCACCTCCCCACTGGTCTGACTGCCCTAACAGGAGCGCTGCTGTTAGGCATGATTGCGGTCCCAACGATCGTCTCGATTTCTGAAGATGCATTAAATAACGTGCCGGAAACGTACCGCACGGGTTCGCTCGCATTGGGGGTGACACGCTGGCAAACGATTTGGGGTGTTACGGTCCCTGCTGCCCGCTCCGGCATATTAACGGCCATCATGCTCGGTGTAGGCCGGACGATTGGGGAGACCATGACGGTGATGATGGTGACGGGCAATGCGCCGGTTATGCCTGATTCTTTTCGGGTATTATTCATGCCTATCCGCACGATGACAGCGACGATTGCCTCAGAAATGGGGGAGGTTGCAGCGGGAAGCCTGCATTACAGTATGTTGTTTTTTATTGCAGTTGTATTATTTTTGTTCACCCTGGCTGTAAATATCGCGGCATCAAAGATCAGCTCCAGGCAGTTGAAACGATCCGAACGAATCTTATCGTGAGGGCGCTGTGAAAAATAATCATCGATACTTGTTCCTCAACCCGAAAATAACGGAAAAAATTGGCACGGTAGCATTGACAGCCGTGGCGTTTTTAACCGTAGCGCCGATCATTGCCATCGTAATTTATATCATTTACCTCGGTGCACCGGCGATCACCTGGGAGTTTTTGACGGCAATGCCCAGGGATGGGATGCGCGCGGGGGGAATCTGGCCGGCCATTGTCGGTACTTTTTACTTGACAATGGGGACAGCTATCTTTTCAGTGCCTTTGGGTGTAGCTGCCGCAATTTATCTTTCGGAATACGCAAAAGACAATCCGTTGACCAGGAATATTCGTTTGGCAATTATCAATCTGGCTGGAATTCCCTCAGTTGTGTATGGGTTGTTTGGCCTGGGGCTGTTTGTTGTATTTCTTAATTTTGGTACAAGCATCCTTTCCGCGTCATTGACGCTTTCTATTATGACTCTCCCGGTTATCATCACCACCACAGAAGAGGCTTTACGTGCTGTTCCCCAATCTTTTCGTGTGGTCAGCACCTCGTTAGGAGCAACCAAGTGGCAAACTATCCGCCGGGTGATTTTGCCTCAAGCGCTGCCAGGTATCTTGACGGGCGTTGTTTTGGGACTGGAACGGGCGGCGGGAGAGACGGCTCCGATCTTGTTCACGGGTGCCGCGTTTTTCCTGCCGCGGCTGCCAAACTCGCCGCTGGATGCTACGATGGCATTGCCGTATCACTTGTTTGTGATTTCTACCCAGGTACCCGGTATGCCGATTAAAATACAATATGGCACTGTGCTGGTATTAATGATGTTTGTTTTGATCATGAATTTGATCGTGACGCTAATCCGCTCCCGCGCACGCGCTCGCAGGCAATGGTAATGAAAGACAAGATCATCGTCGAAAATCTGGGCTTAAAATATACTGATGGCACGGAATCCCTCTTTGGTGTCAATTTACGCATTCAGGCCAACAGGATTACAGCCTTGATTGGCCCTGCTGGCGGGGGAAAGTCAACATTTTTGCGGGCTTTGAATCGTTTAAACGACCTGGCCGATGTCGCTGAAACTTCCGGGAAAGTGTTGATTGATGGTGTGAATGTACTTGACCCTGATCTCGATGTGATTGCCTTGCGCCGGAAAGTAGGCATTGTCTTTTCGCGCCCCTTGCCGCTGCCTTTAACCATTTACAAAAATGTAGCCTATGGTCTTGAAGTGGCCGGTGAAAAAAAACGGGCCGTACTGGACGAAGCCGTAGAACGCGCTTTGCGCCTGGCCCAGTTGTGGGATGAGGTCAATGACCGGTTAAATGATCCGGCTGTGGCTTTATCGGGCGGGCAACAGCAGCGTTTATGCCTCGCCCGAACGCTGGCATTGAAACCGGAAATCATTTTACTGGATGAACCGACTTCTGCGCTTGATCCGATTGCCACATTGAAAATTGAAGATTCGCTGGATATGTTGAAAGAAGAGTACACCATCATCATTGCACCCCATAACACCCAGCAGGCCGCCCGCGTGGCAGACAGGGTCGCTTTCTTTTTACAGGGGCAGGTTATTGAATATGACACCACTGCCAATATCTACACCCGTCCAAAAGATTCCCGCACCCAGGATTACATTACCGGGAAGTTTGGCTAAATAATTTCTCTCGATATGTTACTTCCGCTCCAGGCGATAAATCACACCTTGCTGGTAATCGCCAAAATAGAGTTCGCCGTTTTCATCTTCACCAAATGTACTGATATAAGCCCCTGTCTGAAATATTTCTTCAACTTCCCCGCAGCAAGGCAACATGCCCCAGATACGCCCGGAAATGAAGTCCCCAAAGATGTACATTCCGTAAAATGCCGGTAAAGCCTGACCACGATATACATAACCGCCGGTAATCGATTTGCCCTGCGCATGATCGTATTCATACACGGGGTCAACAAACGTACCATTTTCCGGGGGCGTGCCGCGGTAAGAGTGACTTCCTTCCAGAAAATTCCATCCAAAATTAACTCCGCCTGGAGAGCCAGCCGGCAGATAGTTAATTTCTTCCCAGGCATCCTGACCAACATCAGCAATATAAAGATCGCCGGTGAGAGAGTCAAAGGAAAACTTCCACGGGTTCCGTAATCCCCACGCCCAGATTTCTGGCTGACCACCATTCTGGATAAACGGATTATCCTCCGGGATTGTGTACCCGGTGGAATCAGAGACGTCAATTCGCAAAATTGTGCCCAGCAGCGTGTTGGGGTTCTGTCCATTATTGTCAGGATCACCCCGTCCGCCGCCGTCTCCCAGTCCGATATAGAGATAGCCGTCTGGACCAAACTGCAATTTCCCGCCGTTATGATTACTGTAAGGCTGTTCGATCTGCAAAAGCATCTCTTCACTGGATCGTTCTGCGATATCGCTGTCTGGGGAGGCCCGAAAACGTGAAATTACTGACGCGCCGCTGCGGTTGGTGTAATTGACATAAAAGACCTGACTGCTGTGAAAATCTGGCGGGAAGGCCAGCCCCAATAAACCTTGCTCGCTTTGATTGCTGTTCAACTGGCTAATGGCGTCACTTAGATCTAAAAATGGACGCGGCAGCAATTCATTCTGTTGGACGATTTGAATCTTCCCGGTTTGCTCAACCACAAATAGCCGCCCTGTGCCGTCTTTGGAAGAAACGATGTCAAGTGGCCGGTCAAGCCCATTAACTACCGGCTGCCAGCTAAAATCTGCCAGATTGGGAAACGTATCGACATCAGCCTGTCCGGAGATTTCAGGAGTAACGAAACTGGTGGCAGCAATTGGCCGATCAGTTTCTGTCGCTGATGCGCTGAAGGTTGATGTCAGGGACGCCGGTTCGGTAGCGGGCATAGCAGAAGGAGTTGTTTGGCACGCGGTCAGTACCAGCATGGCAATCCCCAGGCTTAAGCTAAAAAGGGTGGCTCTCATCAGTTTTCTCCTTATCATTAAAACGTGTTCTTTCAAGTTGAACTGGCGGCATACTGCATGTCTTTAATATAGACGTTTTTCCTCGGGGAGAACTTACTTTCACTTACCGCATCGTGATGAGGCTGTTGACTGACAAACAAAAGCTGTACCATTATAAAATGGCATAATTTATTGATTCCTCGCAAAACATCCTGTTATATAATTATCCTAGCATTGTCATTACAAATTCACCAAATACGACAAAGAAAGGCTGATTTATGAAAGCTAACCATATTCTTGCATCACAGAGCGCGCTGGGGGAGGGGCCTTTATGGAGCACGAAGGAACAGGCGCTTTATTGGGTGGATATTGAGGGGAAAACAATTAATCGCTACCGGCCGTCAAACGCACAGCACGAATCATTCCCCGTGGACGCAAAGGTTGGCGTAATTGCTTTTCGGAAGGGGGGAGACTTCATTGCTGCCGGCAGCATGGGATTCGTGTTCTGGACCATCGGCAGTCCAAAACTCGACCTGATTTTTGATCCAGAAGAGAATAATGCTCAGTCTCGTTTCAACGATGGCAAAGTGGATCGTGCTGGTCGATTTTGGGCCGGCACAATGACTCCTGAAGGCGCGGTGAGCGCTTTGTACCGGGTGAATGCAGGCCTGAATATTCAAAAAATGGAATCCGGGATCACCATCTCCAATGGCATTGGCTGGAGCCCTGATAATCAGATCATGTATTATGCGGATTCGTCGCGCTATGTGATCTATGCCTATGACTTTGACCTCAATATCGGTTCTATTAAAAACAGGCGCGACTGGATCAAATTTTCACCTGAATATGGTATTCCTGATGGCCTGACTGTGGATAGCGAAGGATATGTGTGGTGCGCTTTTTATTCCGGGGCAAAGGTCACGCGATTCAATCCCCAAGGAAAGATGGACATAGAAATTTCTTTGCCTGTTTCGCAGCCAACGTCATGTGCTTTTGGCGGGAAAGACCTCACTGATTTATATATAACTTCCTCATGGCTCGGATTAACGGAAGAAGAGCGAGCAGCGCAGCCGCTTGCTGGTGACATCTTCATGGTAAAGACCGATGTGCCTGGCCTGCCAGAACCGGAATTTGAGGGATAAGTATAGACCGCCTTCGTTGCCCTCATTACCGAATATAGCTGTTGATAATGTTAGTTATCACCAGCTATATGGTATACTATTTCCAGCACCTGAAAAATAGCAGGAAAATGCCGCTCCCCTGTCGCTCTTGTGCGGCAGAATTATACGAATTAGTAGAGATATGGATTCCATGGATACACTAAACGCCTCCGTCCCTTCTCCCAAAAGCATCTCACACGCAATGGCAGCTTATCTGGATATGGTCAGGATAACCCGCAGTAAGCGTACCTATTTATCCTACAAGAACGGCCTGAATCGTTTTACCGAACTTTTGGAGGAGCGAAATCTTGACCCTGATAAATCGCCGGTAGCCACCCTGCCCGAGCTAGCGATCGGCTGGTTCGCAGAATGGCTCAGCGACGCATATTCGCCTGCTACCACTCATCTGTATCTAACCGCCGTTAAAAATCTATACGAATATATTTTAGCGGAAGACCTGGCCCAGCCCAACCTGGTGCGCGTACAACAGCTGATCCGCCAGCGTTCACGGCGCTCAGGACAGCGGTTACCGCAATTTCCAGTCGATGACATCGAAACTGTGCTTCAGAAATGTGAAGGACTAAAAAACGCACCCGCCAGGGATAGCAATGCCCATCTGCGCAACTTGCGAGATCGCGCCTTTCTGCTCACGCTGGCGGATACCGGGCTGCGTGTGCATGAAGCCGTCGCACTGCGGCGCGGAGACCTGGATTGGCAGGAATTTCAGGCGATCATCATCGGAAAAGGCGACAAACAGGCTGTGGTTCGATTCTCACAGCGGTCAATTTCGGCTCTCAAAGATTACTTGAACGCCAGGGCTGCCCGTGACGGGAATACCGGACGCCCCCTCCCCTCTTTACCCCTTTTTGCAAGGCATGACATTGGAGCCGGTAAAGTGACCAAACCCATTCACACCAACACAGGCCGTGATATTGTCCAGCGCCGTGTGATTGAATTCCTGGGCGAAAAGGCTGCCGGCACCATCACCCCCCACTCTTTCCGGCACTACTTTGTCACGCGTGTGCTGCAATCTTCTGGAAATCTCAAACTGGCACAGCGCCTTGCGCGGCATACCAGCATCACTGTAACGCAAAGATATGCGCATTTGTCAGACAACGAGCTGGATCAGGGCTATTGGCAGGCGATAGAAGAAGAGAATTCAGGCGACAGAGATCTATAATTTATGTCTGCCAAATCGGGACGATTGACGGTGATGAAGTAGTATTTTTTCAATTGATCCACGCCTGCTCCCCTGCGCAAGCCGATATCCCCCCCTGCTCCGGCTAAATGGATGTGTTGTTATTCTATTTGCGCCCAAAATCGGCAGGAATTTCTCCCCAGTTGGCTGTATCCCATTTTAGGATTTTGTTATCGTATGAGTTGTTCTCTAACCAGTATTCAGCTTTATCGACCAGATCAAAAAGTCTGGCATTGCGATCGCTTCGTGCCAGCTTTGTGCGGCATTTTTTCTTTTTTACCCAAGACATGGCATTTACCGAATCGGAATATATTGGGTCCGTAATGCCCCTTTTACTGAAACAGGACAAAGCGTGCACTAGCGCCAGAAATTCTCCAACATTATTCGTCCCCTGTTCAAATGGTCCTTGATGAAAGATTTGTTTGCCGCTTTTGGTGTGGACGCCGCGATACTCTACCGGGCCAGGATTGCCGCTGCACGCAGCATCAACACAATAACTCTCGGGAATTGGCCCTCCTGGGCCGAACAAAAGTTTTTGAGAAACGCCAGGCTTGCCAATGTACGCATCAGGGCTTTCTTTCCAGGCGTTTTGTGCGGAGATTTGGGTCGGAAAGCCTTTATACTTTGCTCCTTGAAATCCTTTTACCTGCGCTTCACAATCTTTCCAGGAGCTATAAATCCCGGGCTTTCGGCCTTCCCAAACAACATAAAATTTATTCCTTGTTTTGCTCACACATCATCCCTCTTGCCCCGCCAGCACTTCCAGTTTTGCTAACGCATCGGACATATTTGCATAATCTGCCAGAACAATGTTTGCTTCGCCAAATTCAACACGCTCATCATCCTGATATCCTGTGAAACGAATGCTCCACATGCCCATGCGATTTGCACCGGCAACATCTGTGCGGCGCAAATCGCCAACATGCACAGCTTGTTGCGGTTCCACGCCAAGTCCTGATAGCGCTGCCTGAAATGGCTGTGCGGCCGGCTTACTGCTGTTGATTTCATCTGAATAGACCAGTTTTTTGAAAAATCTTAACAAGCCTTCCCGTTCCAGCAGCTTATTCAATGTTTTTCCCGAAGTAACACCAGTATCCGAAATAATTCCCAATCGATACTGCTTCGCCAATTCGGGAATCATCTCCACTACACCAGCAATCGGCTGTGTATTCCCATCCAGCACCACCTCTTCCAGCTCTTGTAAAACACGGGGTCGTATATCACCAGGGAGATCAAATTCCAGCAGAGCTTGCATAGTGTCAACCCATTCAGCCGCGCCCCACGTTCGATGCTCATTTTCCCATACATGCACCCACCTTTTCCACGCCTCTTCGATGGCTTCGATAACCTTTTCATCCGGAATGTCTGCTAACCCGGCCTCGCGGATAGCATTCTTCACTATTAAAGTCCGGTTAGAGTTGTTTGTACGAGCACTGCGATACAGTGTCCCCCAAAAATCAAAAGTAATGGCTTGAATATTTTTCATTGAAGACCTCCTGCCTTTTATATTTGTTAATTAATTGTACCCGTAAATGGATTTTATTTCTTTCAAGGCTGCGAACGATCTTTGGGTTATTTCACGCCAAACAATGATTATTGGGGGAAATCCCCTGATAATTGTTAACGTTTCTTGATTTTGTGTGAATTTTGTGGTAAATTAGTATTGATAACGATAACGATAACGATAACGGGACGATAACAGGTAAATTTTCGACAATGGAAAAAAAAGTTACCATAAAAGACGTTGCCAAAATCGCAGGGGTATCTGCCCAAACTGTTTCGCGGGTGGTCAATAATCATCCAGATGTAGCGGATGAAACACGTACCAGAATCCAAAAAATTGTTAAAGATTTGGAATATAGTCCTAATATCATAGCCCGGAGTTTAATCCAGGGAAAAACAAACACGATTGGTGTAGTTGGTTTTCGCCTGGATTATTTTGGTTCCAATACTATCCTGACTGCCATTGAACGGAAAGCGGGCAAACTAGGGTTTTCTTTACTCCTGACTTTGATCAATGACCTTGATGAATCTAAAATTGACCCGGTATTGAATCAATTGCTTTCAAGACAGGTAGATGGCCTGATTTGGACGTTGCCGTGGTTGAAGGACACGCAAAATCGCATTTCAGAAATCACAAAAAATTTATCTGTACCGGTCGTTTTATTGAATCGCAAAGCATTTCCAGGGGACATTGTCGTTTGTTTGGATAATCGGCATGGTGCCCGTGTGGCAACAAAACATCTGCTGGAAAATGGATACAAGCATGTTGGCATTATTACCGGCCCTACCAATTGGTGGGAAGCAGAAGAACGTTATGAAGGTTGGCGCGAAGAAATGGGTTTTTCTATCTCTTCCCGGCAAGCTGAAATGTTGACAGCCCATGGTGATTGGACGCCACAAAGTGGTGAGGATGCTTTATACGAATTGATAAAGAAATCACCGGATACGGATGCGGTTTTTGTAAGCAATGATCAGATGGCGATTGGCGTATACCGTGCGGCTGGAAAACTGGGACTTCGTATTCCTGACGATTTGGGTATCGTTGGTTTTGATAACATCCCTGAAGCCGGTTTTCTCTCTCCCCCCTTGACAAGCATAGACCAACATTCTCGTTATCTAGGCGGCGGTGCTGTACAGCAAGTTGTTGAGCAAATCAAAAATCCTCAAAAGCGCAATGATGAAGAAATTGCGCCCTCTTGGGTGAAACCTGAATTAATCATACGAGAAAGTTCAACCCGGAATAATGACTAACTCCTTCAAGTAGTTTTATCGAAACAAATGAGCGTAAAGCTTAGATCAAGAAAGGAGAAAAACAAAAAAATATATCACCATCCGCAGGTTCGAACCAATTGTTTACGATATGTTCAAACAAAAAAGGAGAATTAGATGAACAAGAAGTTGTGGTTAGTTGTAAGTATTTTGGTTGTGTTCGCCATGGTATTGGGCGCGTGCACCCCTGCTGTTCCCGCTGCCGAAGAGGCTGCTCCCGCTGCTGAAGAGGCCGCTCCCGCCGCCGAAGAGGCTGCTCCCGCTGCTGAACTCCCCAAGATCGGTTTCACGATCTACAAATATGATGATAACTTCATGTCATTCGTGCGCCGTGCAATTGAAAAAGGTACCGAAGGCAAAGCCGAAATCATCATGAACGATTCCCAAAACGACCAGGCCAAGCAAAACGAGCAAGTCGACACCATGATTGCCAAAGGTGTTCAGGCTCTGGCGATCAACCTGGTTAACCCTCAGGGCGCTTCCGCGATCATCAAGAAGGCCGAAGAAGCAGGTCTGCCCGTTGTTTTCTTCAATAAAGAACCAAGTGCAGAAGATATGGCTTCCTGCGACCAGTGCTGGTACGTTGGTACCCAATCTGCTGAATCCGGAGTTATGCAGGGTCAGATTATTGTTGACACCTGGAAAGCTAACCCCGAATGGGACAAGAACGGCGACGGCGTTTTACAATACGTTTTGTTGAAGGGCGAACCCGGACATCCTGACGCCGAAGCACGCACCAAATTTGCAGTTGATACCATTACCGAAGCTGGCATCGCAGTTGAAGAACTGGAACTCCAGACCGGTATGTGGGACAGCATCAAGGGCAAGGAACTCATGGATGCATGGCTGGCCAAACATGGCGAAGGGATTGAATATGTGATTGCCAATAACGATGCCATGGCGCTCGGTGCGATCAATTCCTTGCAGGCCGAAGGCTACTTTGAAGGCGATAAATTCATGCCGGTCGTCGGTGTGGATGCTATCCCCGATGCCCTCGAGCAGATCAAAGCCGGCACCCTCGTCGGTACTGTCTTGAACGATGCTGCAAATCAGGGTGGTGCCACCGTTGATTTGGCGCTAAACGTTGCTATGGGCAGAGACCCCTTATATGGCACCAAATGGACGCTGGATGATGTTAAAGCAGTTCGTGTTCCGTATCTTGGCATCACCATGGACAACATTACGGTTGCCGAAGAAAGCTACAAATAGTATATAATTATCAGGTGGAGATGTAAGTACATCTCCACCTGATT
>Ga0334889_1004113_pt1 | contig 13445 bp, 11 predicted proteins | sample GraSluR1_MG_2_FD_207222 | JGI IMG/M metagenome (GOLD analysis project Ga0334889, IMG submission 207222) | Sludge microbial communities from methane-producing bioreactor in Wageningen University, Netherlands - Granular Sludge_8_08-R1 | ecosystem: Engineered > Bioreactor > Anaerobic > Unclassified... | reverse complement strand
AAAACACTGTTATTTTTCATTCCATTGGTTTTATTGGAGCTCCTCCTTTTTTAATCTTTGCACGTGACCGCGACCGAGTGCTTTGACCTCGCACCCCATTCTGAAGTATTCCCGAATGGTATCGTCATCCAGAATACCAAAACAATCAATAACGGCCAGCGGTTTTCCGGCCCATTTGACTATATCTGCGGGCTTTAGGTTCAGATAATCATGATGAGGCACAGCCAGCACCAAGGCTTCAGCTCCCTTGAGCATAGCCTGCAGGTCCTTTTCCACCTTCAGATTTTTCAAATTTTCCTGGTTGCGGAAGAAACGGGACCAGGATTGTCCGATGGCAGGATACGTTTCCTGGGATTCAAACTCGTACCAATGATCTACGTAAGGATCGTGAACGCGGATTTCTGCACCCATCTCGGCCAGTTTCCGGACGACCATTTCTGATCCGCTGTAGCGGGTATCTCCCACATCCTGCCGATAACTTGCTCCGCAAAGAACGACATCGGCACCGGCAATGTAACGGCCCATATTCCGCAGGGCATCACGAACCAGTTCAGCCACATGAAGGGCACGGGTGTCATTAATGTCAATGGCTGTCGGGGTTATTTTGAATAGGTTGTCTCCGTCTTCAAAACCCAATATGTGACGGTATGCCCAATAACCCAGCCCGCCGTCTTTGGGAAGGCAATACCCTCCTATCCCGGGACCGGGGAAGATCATATTGCTGTGGGTGGGGCGCATTTTTATGGCTTTGATCACTTTGATCAGATCCACCCCGTTGCGTTCGGCAAAAATGCTCCATTCGTGCAGGTAGGCCAGGATGGTTGCCCGGTAGGAATTTTCAACGATCTTGGTGGTTTCGGATTCTATGGGACGGTCCATGACGGTAAGGGGAAATTTCTCCGTGTTCAAGACTTCCCGCAGGAATTTTTCCACCCGCTTGCGGGCCTCGGCATTGCAACCCGAGCAAACCCTCCAGAAATCCCGGATACTGGCCACGTATTCCTTTCCCGGCATAACTCGTTCAAAACTGTGGGCCAACAAAGGTTCGGATTCAATGCCACGGGCAGCAAAGGCTTTTTTCATAATAGGCCAGGCAACAAATTCGGTTGTTCCCGGAGCCACGGTGGTTTCAATAAGCGTGAGGCAATGCGGCTGAATTCTTTCCCCGATGGTGCGAATGGTTGCTTCCAGGGCTGCCATATCGGCTTCCCCGGTAACCATCATGCCCAGATCCTGCTTGACAAAATCACACTGTACATCCACCACCACACAATCGGCCAACGATAAACAATCGCTGTTGAAGGTTGCCACCAGTGTCTTTTCTTCCTTCACACATTTTGAGATCAGGGCATCTACTTCAGGATCTTCCGCTTTAACGGGAGATTCTCCCCGATTGATCATGGGGATCTTCCAGTAACTGCGCGTACTGGGACGCTGGCAGACAATCACAAACTTTGAATATTTCCCCTGCTTGTCCTTAGAGCCGGCCACCACAGCAGCCATAACAGCCCCTACAAATCCGGCCCCCATAACCACCACTACCTCCTGTCCTTTCTGGTGGGCCTGCTTTGTTAATTCAGTTAAACGTTCAAATTCAATTTGGTAATCTTTTGCCTCCGGAAGCGGGAACTTTTCGCCTGCGGGGTTGGTGGAGTATTGAGTCTTTGTAGTTGATGTCATAAATTCTAATTATTTGTATTTATCCTGTCTCCTTGCCCTTTACCTAAAACCGTTGCAAATATGTACTTAAAATAAGTATATAGATTTAAGCTTAATAACATCTCTGCATCTTTTTCTGCTAGTTTTTCAGGAGTGGACATATCAATTTCATTAATTTGAGCCAAACCAGTTATGCCGGGTTTGTGATCGTAGACGTTTCTTTTTTCTCGCTCAGCAATAAGTTCTGTTTGATTGAATAAATTTGGTCTTGGTCCTACAAGGCTCATATCTCCTTTTAACACATTCATTAGTTGAGGCAATTCATCGAGTTTGGTTTTTCGCAGAAATGATCCGAATTTTGTAACATCACTTTGATTGGCAAGATGTGTCGCTACTGCTTTTGCGTTTTTATTCATTGTCCGAAACTTATACAACGTAAAAGCCTTCTTGTTCTTCCCTACTCTTTTCTGTCTAAAAACAGGCGATCCGGTATCAAACAAACCAATAATATACAATACTAATATTAGGGGTAATAGCAAGATCAAACCAAAAAAAGAAGCCAAAAAATCAATTAGACGAATCATACAATATTACTCTTTATTAAAACTTGATAGTGTTTTCATCATCCCATCTCTTGCTGTGACTGGCATTTTCTCTATACCCAAGGCTCGTTTGATTTTTGCATTGCTCACCACGTAGTTCTCCGTGAGCTTCCGCAACCGCTCTTTGTTCAGCGGCAGCTTCAAAGCCCCGCCAATGGCAGCAGCACCGTTCATAAACCCTTTCGGCAGTTGCCAGATATGTGACTTTCTACCCACCGATTCACCAATCAATCGGATCAGTTCATTGGTCGATAACGACTCATCATCACCCACGTGATAGATCCCACTCTCAATGTTCTCCTTCACAATCAGCTGCTCCACCACGTAAGAGATGTTCTCGATGGAACAGAACGAACGACGGTTCTCATACGCACCCAGCGGCCAGGGAATCCCCTTCTTCACCACGCTGTACAGCAGGTTCAGGTTCCCCTTGTTACCAGGGCCATGTATCATACAAGGCCTCAAAATATATACCTTTTTCTCTGAAAACTGACTTCTGACAACTGACAGCTTCCTTAAAATATACTCCTCCGCCCTGATCTTCGATTCACCGTAGGGACCCACCGGCGCCGGTACAACCTCCTCCGTCAGCACATCACCCGGCACACTGTCCGCAGCTGCTTTCACCGAGCTGAAGAAGATAAACGTCCGCGCATCCGATTGCAGGAAATAGTCGAATATCTTTTGCGTAAGGCCGGTGTTCACATCAAAGTAAACCTGCGCTTCACTCCTATTCTTTGTGTCATGCGCTTTCCCCGCCAGGTGCACAATCGCATCCACCGAAGGCACCTTACCCAGTTCATCCCAGCCGAATATGCGTTCCACACCCTCCCTTTCAGGCTGATGAATGTCCAGACCAACAATCTTGTGGTTCCTGAACCAGCTATTTGTGAAGTTGGTACCTACAAAGCCGTTGATACCGGTGATAAGTATTTTCATATTATAGGTAGCTTAAAATCGAACGCGCCATATCTTGATTGATATTATCTCTGCTGAATTTACGAATAAATTCCTGGCGTTCCACGTTTTTGTATTCGTAATTCTTTATTTTAGTAACCATGGAATCAGCATCACAAGGTTGAAATAATATCACATTGTCCACATTCTCATAAATAAACCTGTTCGCATAACCTCCAACCCCAGCAACAACAGGTTTATTGAAAGTCGCCAATTCAAATATTTTAGAAGGCAGTACTTTTTCAAACGCCTCATAATCATTTAAATGAAGAAATAAGAAATCTGAATTATTATACTGTTCCAATAACTCATTCCGTGACATAGGAGGCAATAACTCAACATTGGTCACACCAAGTCTTTTCAACTCTGAAACCAGCATGCTTTTTGCACCCCCATCACCTATTACTTTAAATTGATATCCCGATCCAAGACCAGCGGCAGCTTGTGGTATTATTTTATGAAGACCCTGTCCCTCACCAATATTCCCCGCATAGGTGATGGTGAAATCACCTTCGTTATCCCTGATTGGCTGTGAAATATTTCCAATAAATATATCATCAATTCCATTTGTAAAATAAGAATATGATGGTGATTTAAATTCCGAAAAATAAGGTTTGAATCCAGCTGATATTAGGTTAATGTGGGTGGCATAATTGAAAGTCCTCTTTTCGATTAATTTTAGAAAAGGAATCAGAAGTGATTTGATTAACTTATTCTTCATAACGTTATTCATCGTATCCACAAATATATCCCTTATATCCAGATACAATGGAATTCGTTGTCTACGAGCAATTACATATCCCAGGTATGCTGTAAACAACCTTGAAGAAGATGCAAATACCAAGTCATAATGTTTGCCCTTTGTAATCTTTAAAGCTTCGGTAAAATATTTACTGAATGATCTCACTTGATCCATCATCCCGCTTTTGTGTGAAGGAAGATCAATCCTATGAATACTCATGTTCCCTACATCTTCCCTTTCTTTTGCCTCAACTTTAAAAGAGCTGTATCTATTTGGTTGCGTTGTCACCACTTCAATATGGCAATTCTCACCACCCTGTTTAGAAAGCTCCTTTGCCAGAGGAGAGTTTCTAAAAGAACCGGCACATAAATCCGGTTCAAAATAAAAAGACAAATATAAAATGTTCATATTAAACGTATTCGGGTAATCAAATTTTCATTGAAAGCAACTTCCAGAGATTTATTATCAATACGCACATTAAATTTTGGAGAGTAGTGTGACGTGATTAATTTTAATGACAAAGCTTTCTCAAATGTCAAAACAAAATCCTTTCCTCTCACTTCATTACCAAATATTTGAATTTCCTCATCAGGGTGGAAGTGGAAATTGGCAACAGCTTCTCCCTTTGTCACATTATCCTCTATCAAAACCTCAGTTTCATTTAATCTTATGCACCTATTGTGATTTACTCCAAAACGCTTGAAATAACCATCATGAGATGCAATGACACAAGAATCTGAATCTTCTGTTATCTTCGTTAGAGCTCTTTTTCCTACACGATGTCCTGCCCAAACCTCACTTGAGTTCTCGCCATTTATTGATACTGTGTTATGTGCAGCAGTAGAACGTTCGTAAAATCTTATTTCATTCACCTCATATGTAGAAGTACCGGTATCAACAATAACGGGGCGATTATGGATGTGCAGTTCAAAAGAAAGCGTATCTGCATGAGCATGTCCCGGCTGGTACGTCGGTCCAACTTCACCAACATCAAAACATAAATCAAAATTTTCGTTGGTTAGTTTACGATACCCAGATTGAGATAACTTAGACTCACGAACAATAAGACCCAAGGACCCTGCGTATGAAAAAAGTTCTTCATTAGATGGCGCAATACCGTTGGCAGCGTCATTCATCAAAGGGATATCTCCATTTTGGTAAGATATTTTTTGTGAAAAAGAGAGCATCAATTCTGCTTTTTCTTTGAGAAAAATCTTTAACTCCTTATCAAACAAATCATTACATAATACCAGATTGTAGCAATCCATCACCCTATAAGACATCAGTGAATGATACATTGGGCTCAGTTCAAAATGAGCACCGTCATCTAATATCTGTTCATCAAGTTCCTTTAATAAAATATTCTTTGCCTGGTCGTACATACGTGCATCGTTGAAATAATAAGCACCAAACAAAAAAGCAAATCCATTTTCCAATAAATGATTTCCCAATAAATGATACTCTTTTTGTTTCGTTAAGCACTGTAGCTGTGTCCAAATAATGTTCTTATATTTTTCAGGATTAATTTGATGATAAATAATGAATTTTATCCAGTTCATTATCCGGAGAGATAATGGATAAGGCTCAAACCCGGTAGAATTGTTTTCTATTGAAATAATGAATTCATCAATAATTCTTACTCCATATTCTATTGACATATCCTTTTGAGAAAGGAACTCAAAGTAGTTTAAATTATATGTCCATAGTTTGCTATACTTAGATAACTCCCAATCAATATTATACTGAAAATGATGTTTAATATTCAAGAACTCAAATGATCTCTCAGGATAATATGATGTATAATTTATGATAGACGGTAGTAAGTTCAAGCTTTTACAAATACCATTAAAAATCTTTTTATGAACGATTCTTTTTGTAATACATTTTAGCTTCCTTCTAATATAATAATAAATACGATATCGTATCTGAATTGTTTTCAGATGCAGAATCGTGCTATATAATAATGCAATTTTCCTAAATCTAGTTTTATTATTCAATTTGTATATAATACTTTAGAATTATTCTAAGAAACAGAATAAATATTAGAAACTGCCCTCCAAAAAAATTTTTAGGAGAATTTTTACAATCCTTTCTGCCGTGTGGCCATCCCATAACTCAGGGATGCTGCCTTTTTTCCATTTGCCAGAAAATAGTTTTTCCATGGCTGGTTTTATACTCTTCGGATCAGTTCCCAGAAGCTCATTTGTACCAATTGCAATTGTTTCAGGACGTTCAGTATTATCACGCAGGGTCATACAAGGAATTCCCATTACTGTTGTTTCTTCGGTAATACCACCCGAGTCGGTAATTACAGCTAACGATCTTTCTACCAAATAATTAAATTCTAGATAGCCAAGAGGTTCAATCATGTATAAGTTTTCTTTAGACAATAGATCAGGATTCTTTATTTTTTCCGGTATTAAACCTTTATTATATATTCTACTAATGATTTTTGCAGTACGAGGATGAACAGGGAATATTATTGGAATACCCCTGGATGAACTGATAATCTCATCCAACAATTCTTTGAACTTAATTTCCTCATCCACATTGGCAGGACGGTGGAGGGTCATAACGATGAATTTTCCCTTTTCCAGATTAAGTTCATCCCATACTGGTGGTTTTTGAAACCGAGGCCGATGTTTCAACAAGGTGTCAATCATTGTGTTGCCAACCCTGAAAATACATTCCTTCGGTATTCCAAATTTCAACAGATTTGTATCTGCAATATTTGTAGTGGTAAAAAAGTAATTAGTTATACTATCCGTTACCATACGGTTGATTTCCTCGGGCATACTCCAATCACCTGATCGAATACCCCCTTCCACGTGGGCCACTTTTACATGCATTTTTTGTGCAGTAATAGAACAGGCCATCGTAGAAGTAACATCGCCTACTACCATGCACAGATCAGGCTTTTCTTCAAACAATAATTTTTCATAACCCAACATTATGGCTGCTGTTTGTTCTGCCTGTGTTCCACTTCCCGCTCCCAAGTTTTTATCAGGTTCAGGTATATCCAATTCATCGAAAAAACTGCCACTCATGTTGCGGTCGTAATGTTGTCCAGTGTGAACAAGCCTGAAAGAAATATTCTTGCCATTGGATTGTGCTTTTTTTATTGCATCAATTAATGGAGATATTTTCATAAAATTGGGACGTGCACCTGCGATAAGATCGATTTTCATTTGTTTTTTTCTTTTATAAAATCACTGTGTTTACAATTCAATCCATTTTTTTTCTTTTAAACTTTTTATGGCAGCGAAGCTGGCACGAGTGGTATTGATGATGCTCTCGAAGGGTATCAGGGCATCTCCCCCGTTTTGTATTGTCTTGATCAGACCGTGGAATTGGTTCTTGTGCCCTTTGTTCATAGATGTTTTTAATTTCGAGAAACCCTTCACGCCATAACCTTTCGTCTCCCGGAAGTTGTCCATGATCAAGGTGCGCTCCTGTGAGAAGACCTCAACCCGTTCCTTGGCATAAGCCTTGGAGCCGTTCGCAAAGTAGTTGATCACACCGGACGACCCGTTTTCATATCGCAACAGGATAGAGGCATTGTCCGTATTCTCTTCGGGGGCAGTCCCCATGGCATTCATACAAACCGCTTTCACCTTACTACCGGTGAGGAAACTAATCAGGTCGATATAGTGACAAGCCTCACCGATTATTCTTCCACCACCAGTCTTCATGTCATGCACCCAGACGTTGGCAGGTATAAAACCGGCGTTCATGGTGGCAATCACGTTCATCTGACTGTCACCCACCAGACGCTTTATCTTCTCTATGTGGGGAGAGAAGCGGCGATTGAACCCCACGGTAAGTGTCTTGCCCGACTGTGCATACACCTCAATGATCTGTTGAAGCTCCTCATTGTTCAGTGCGAGGGGTTTCTCCACGAATACATTCTTTCCGGCCTGCAAACCCTCAATCACCATTTGTGCATGCAAATCATGACGTGTGGTGATCAACAGGGTATCCACCTCTTCATCCTTCAGGATTTCCTTGTAGTCGGTCGTTGAATGCGAAAAGCCATATTTCTTTGCCAGAAGTGTACTACTCAATCCACCCTGGCTCGATACATATTTAAACCCCGCCCCGCTATCTTTCAGGGCAGGCATCATGGTCATCTTTGTAAAGTTACCGGCACCAATCACGCCGATCACACCTTTTGCTCCTTTAAAGCTGTTGTTGGCAAAAGAGACAGTATGCATTGGAACCTTCTTCTCTGAGCCTTCATAATTGATGATGTAAGCGATCGACTTATGAGTACCGATATCGCCATAAATCTTTTTGTATTCCTCCAAAGGCACCACCTCTGTAATCATCTCCTTCACTTGAAGAGCACCCGAAGAGATGGCATAGAGTACCGACTCAAAGTTCCTCTGTTCCGTCCATCGTACAAACGGTAGCGGGTAATCCACTCCTTTCTGTTCGTAGTCATCGTCATACCTGCCGGGACCGTAAGAACAAGAGACCTGAAAAGTCAGTTCCTTTTCGTAGAATTCAGCGCGACTGATATTCAAGCCAATCACACCCACCAGTACAATCTTCCCCCGCTTGCGGCTCATTCTTGCAGCCTGCGAGATAATTGCATCCGTATGCGCAGAAGCGGTGATAACCACACCATCGGCACCCACACCACCCGTCTGTTCCTCTACGAACTTCACCACATCACCCTTGCCGGAGTTAAAGGGTATAATCCCCCATTTCTCAGCCAGTGCCAGTTTCTCTTCATCCAGATCAGAACCAATCACCCTGCAACCATTTGCTTTCAGCAACTGGGCAGTCAGCAGACCGATCAATCCAAGACCAATCACAACCACGGTTTCTCCCAGTGTAGGATTCAACAACCGGATGCCCTGAAGGCCAATTGAGCCGACCACCGTAAAAGCAGCCTCCTCGTCCGAAACATTCTCCGGGATATGCGCCACCAGGTTCTTGGGTACACATACAAACTCCGCATGCGGACCGTTCGATGCAACACGGTCGCCGATTTCAAAACCGCTCACACCATCGCCAACAGCGATCACCTCACCCACGTTGCAATAACCCAAAGGAATTGGTTCACCAAGCTTTTTAAAAACAGCTTCAACTGTAGGCTTCAAACCATCGGTTTTCACTTTATCCAACACCTGCTTCACTTTGTCCGGTTGTTGCTTTGCCTTCTGCAGATAGTTCGACTTGCCGAACTCCACCAGCATCCGCTCCGTACCCAGTGACACCAATGATTTAGATGTTCTTATCAGCAGGCACCCTCTTTTAACCTGTGGTGCCGGCACCTCTTCCAATATCGTTTCTCCTGTTTTAAAGGATTGTATGATTTGTTTCATTATCTCTGTAACTGATAAAGTTTATTTCTTTCCTCTCTGTTGGGGTAATTGATCAGAACAGCTTTGTATTTACCTTTAAAAACAAATAAGCTTCCTGCAGCTGTTCCTATAGTCTTATATCTATTTATTGCTGTTTGAATGTCATCTAAACTTCCAACACCCCCCAATATTGTCATCGGAAAATCTACGGCATTACGTGCAATATCAAACAATTTAAAATTATAACCAGTCATTTTACCATCATCATCTATTGAATTAATGACTAATTCTCCAACACCTATTTCATTTAATGTTTTTAAAATCTCTTTGAACTTAATGCCTGTTCTCTCTTTACCATTGTGAATATAAATCTCATAATCACCTAACAATCCTTTCTTCTTCACATCTAGAACAACTACTACACTTTGAGTGCCTACAGCTTTTGCGATTTCTTTTATTAGCAAAGGATTATTAATTGCAGCAGAACTAATTGCAATCTTTTCTGCTCCTAAACCAATTATTTTCTTTGCCTCCACAACTGAGGTTATACCTCCACCATAACAGAATGGCATTCTGCACTCAATAGCTAAATTGCGAATTAATTCAAAATCGGGTCCCCTCCCTTCAACTGATGCATCGATATCGAGAACCATTAACTCATCTGCCTCTTTTTCATTAAATATTTTAACAGCATTTATAGGATCACCTACATATTTTGGATCTTTAAATTCTGTGGTTTTAACCAAACCCTTTTTGTGAACCAACAAACAAGGGATTATTCGGGAACGAAGCATTTCTTAAATTTTAGCGAAATTATGAAGTAATTGTATACCATTACGGTGACTTTTTTCAGGATGGAATTGTACACCATAAACATTCTCTCTGCTTACAGCAGAAGCAAATGTTTGGCCATAAAATGTATTACTCACAACATCATCAATATTTGAGCAATCAAAATAATAAGTATGTAAAAAATAAAAACCTACTTTTGGATCAATATTTTCAAATAAAGCATTTGATCCTGATAGACTAATACTATTCCATCCTAAATGAGGTAACTTTGGTTTATCAGTCAACAACGCTTCATCCAATTTTCTTACCTTTCCCTTTATATAACCCAAACCAGGTAATATACCTTCCTCACTGCTTTCTGCAAGTATTTGCATACCTACACATATTCCAAGAATTGGGACTTTATTAACTAAAACTTCCTCGTCTAGCACTGTTCTAAATCCTGTTTCGTCTAATTTTGAGATAGTTTCATCAAATGCACCAACACCGGGGAGAAATAATTTCTCGGCACCAGTAACCTCATTCGGTGTCCCTGCTATTTTAAATGGAATTTTCAGATTCTTGTAAATATTCCCAATTGAATTAATATTTCCGGATCCGTAATCAATTATTGTAATCATCTTTTTATTGATCTTTCTACTCCTATAAATTTAAGGACCTTCGCACCCAAATTGAATACTGATTCGTAGTTTTTATAATCCCAATAGAATTTTTTGGGCATTGTTAAATAACTCCTTAGTTCATCTGTAGTAATTCCTAATTTGGTTGAAATATAATCAAATTCTTCGTCTATTGTTTCAGGATTGTATGCTGGTAATTCTAATTTCTTCAATGCATCTTCTCTTTTCATTTGTCCTGTCAATATAAGACTTGAAAACTGAACTCTTCTAGTGTCAAACCCGAATCGTTCAGGCAACCAATAACCTTCAAAAAACTTTGTGAATCTCGATTCAAAATGCTTTTGAGGGTAAGGTGTCCATCCATATTCTTTGCTCAAAAATTCCAAAGCATCTTCTTTAATGTATGGCATATAATTAAGTGGTTTTACCACTTGAACTCCTTTTAAATATCTTAAATAGAATTTATGACGTAGTATAGAACTGAAAGGATATGTCTTCATTTCAACTGTGCTGAATTTTTTCATAATATCCTTTAATTGTGCCATGTCGGTTCCATAGTATAGCCATTCCATTGGGTTTCGTACACACTCAGTAGAAATATTTCCTCCGTTCAGGATATATTTTATCTTATATTTATCTGCAAAATTGTACAGTGTCGCAATAAAAGCGTGGTCTTGAGGAATATCAATATGGGGAACACCTGATTTAAAAAAAGCGAGTTGAAAATCTTTCATCTCTTCCCAATTGATTACTTCTGTATAAAGATCCAAACCCAACTTATCTATCATAACCTGGATATTATGAACAGCCAGTTCTGAATTCCAACCACCATCAACATGAAACACAAGAGGTCTTAATCCAAGTTCTTTCACTGCTAAATGAAGTAAATAAGAACTATCAACACCTCCACTCATACCTAAGAGACAGTCAAAGTCTCTACCTTCCCCATCTTTTTTTATTTTTTCAACAAGCTTAACCATCTCGGCTTTTCCGCGTTCGTCAGTATGCCAGTTTGGTTGTACATTAGTATAATAATCGTTACAATGATCACAAACGCCGTCCTTATCAAAAATAATCCGGGAATCTGTTGTGTCCATTACACAATTTGTGCATATTTGATATTGTACATTCATAAATAAAAATTAATCTTTAAGGATTATTTCTTGAAGTTTATCTCCTAATATTTTACTATCATTCATAAACATGAAAGTATCAAATGATAAAGAATTTATATTATTTCTCCAAAATTGAATTTTTTCAATTGTAAGCTCCCTTTCGACAATGTCTATTGATTTTTTTAAATCATAATCTTCTAAAGTTAATCCAATTTGAAACTTATCAATTTCTATACCATCGTATGTAAAAGAAAATGAAACAATAGGTTTTTTAAAATATAATGATTCATAAAACCTATTGGAACGGCAAATACGTTTTATTTCAAACCAATTCATTGAAGAGTTCATTTCCGGATAAAAAATTAAATTAACATCTATCTCCTTATAGAGTTTAGGTAAATCACCTGGAGATTGAAAGGGGCCATAATATTTTATACCTCTATTTTTAGAAACGAATTTGTTAATATCAAAATTATCTATTTTAATAATGCCTGCAATGATACAATCAAATTTTTCAGGGTATTTATTTATAAGCTTTTCTAAAAATAATAAAGTCCATTCGTCTCTTATCATTCCTAAATAACCTAAGGTTATTTTATTAGTTTTCTTATTTTCAGTAATTGTTTTTATATCAATGTCATAATCTACTTTATTTTCTAGAAGAAAAAAAATCATATTAGTTAAACCTAATTTTGCATTGTAATAATTATCAATAAATCCTTTTGAAGTAACAACGACTAATGATGCTCTTTTTGTAACATAGGTTTCAATAAATCTTAATAACTTACTAATTAAAAGATCAGATACTTGAATTTCCCTAATATCTGCAATATCTATAATGAATTTCTTATTGTCTAAGAATTTAGCCGAGAAATATGCTAATATTGCTAAGTCAGCACCAATACAATAAACTAAATCGTTTTCTTTAATTAACTTCCGTAATTTAAAAAATGATTTAATAAAAATAATAACTCTAATTAGATATTTCTTATTATACACTTTACCTAATAAAATAAAACTGTCTGCTTCAGGTTTTCTTGTCTCAAACTCCTTTCTTTCATAATAAGCTACATTTACAATAAATCCAGCTTCTTTAAGTAATTTAATCCTTTTACTGTCCTTTGTGTCACCTAAAACAGGAAGTATAATTAAAATTTTATTCATAATTAGTGCTATAAATAGGGTCTGCTTATTTAATCCCAATCAGGCACAAAAATTTATTTGTGACCCGAGTGGATAAATGTTTATATTTCTCACTTTCATCAGTTTCAATAGTAACGAGACAAAATAAGACAAGGGAATATCCCTCATGTGTCGGATCAGGTTCATCACAAAAATGATAGCCCCTATCCAACTGTTTGACGTCGTGGCCAATCTGGCACGGATATCATTTAAACCATATCCACGTTTCCCCTGAACAAACTTTCCTTCAACCTGATTGCGTTCCGCCGCCTCTCGTCGCTCTTTACGTTTTTGGTATCTGCTCTTGATCTCTTTTACCGGTTTTCGCCCCAGTGGCTCCCCGGTGTTACCAGGAACCAAAAATACAGTGAAAATGGGAATAGGGGTACAGCAAAATCGGGAACAAGAATACAGTAAAAATGGGAACAAGAATACAGTGATAAGTATAAATATTATTAACCAAG
>Ga0334889_1004110_pt1 | contig 13457 bp, 13 predicted proteins | sample GraSluR1_MG_2_FD_207222 | JGI IMG/M metagenome (GOLD analysis project Ga0334889, IMG submission 207222) | Sludge microbial communities from methane-producing bioreactor in Wageningen University, Netherlands - Granular Sludge_8_08-R1 | ecosystem: Engineered > Bioreactor > Anaerobic > Unclassified... | reverse complement strand
GATTTCCTTTTCTCCAGTATCACTGGCATTGGCATCAAAAGGAGAAAAGACCAGAAAATATCCGATGAAAACCAAAAGAGCAATGAAGCTATTCCTCTTTTTGCTGAGTCCTCGGTATGTCATGATTTATCATCACCTCATTGGGGGAAACAAGTTCTATGTCGATAAATAATCACGAATCATTAATGAATGCTTCTTCTAAAAACTGTAGTTCTCCATGAATATACACTAAAATGATTTATTCAAAACGTAAAGCGGTAATTGGATTGAGTTGACTGGCACGGCGTGCCGGATATATTCCGAAAAATAGCCCGACGGCAACGGAAATGCCAAGAGCATATATTATCGAAGCCCAGGAAATGGTGGTACTCCAGCTGGATACTTTGGATACAATGAAAGAACTCAGTATTCCTAAAATTATTCCAATTAACCCACCGGTAAGACTCAAGACTGAAGCTTCAATCATAAACTGGGAGAGGATATCAGTGGTCTTCGCTCCGATGGCTTTTCGCAATCCTATCTCCCGAGTCCGCTCGGTTACCGAAACCAACATGATATTCATGATACCGATGCCACCAACTAAGAGAGATATTCCCGAAATAATAACTAAAAAGAGAGTAATACTGCCGGTCACGTTAGTAACGGTATCTAAAATATCTTGTGAGTTCATAATATCAAATTTATCCGGATCGTTATCGAATTTTCGTAGAAAATAGGCTTCCAAATAATCACTTACACTATCCATATCTTCTATCGTGTTCGTTTCTACGGTTATGGTTTGTAGGTATTTACTTCCCGTAATTCTTTTTTGGGCTGTTGTAATAGGAATAAACACCTGATCACCACGATCCATGCCCATGCTGGTTTTTTTCTCCATTATTCCAATAACTGTAAAGCTAACATTTCCAATTTTTACTTTTTTGCCAATATTGGAACTGTCATCATTGCCAAAAAGGTCTTCAGCAACCGTTTGACCCAATACAACGACTCTGGTCATATGATCCAGGTCATATTGGCTAAAAAAACGCCCCTTAGCTGGTTTAAAATTTTCAAGCACAGGATAATTTGGAGTTGTTCCTATAATGCTGGTTCTGGTACTTTCCTTCCCAAAGGTAACAACCTTATTGGTTGACGCTTGGGCCCCAATATTTTTTATTCCTCTAACTGGGGAATTCCCTAATCCTAAATAGTGGTCGTAAGTGAGGATATTCATGCCTCCTCTTTGCATGACTCCCATTCCAGGGGGTACCCTTTGGAAACCAGGTCTTACTGTTAAACGATTAGACCCCAGACTTTGAATTTGGGAAGTAATATTGGTTCTCATTCCTTGACCGACCGAAACCATGGTGATAACTGCTGCGACTCCGATAATAATGCCCAACATGGTAAGAAAAGAACGAAGTTTGTTGGATAAAACATTCGAAATAGCACTTTGAAGTTTTTCAAATATGTTCATAACGATTATATTGCCTCCAAGTTTTCTTTTGCCATCTGGAGAACTTCTTCTGCTTGAGTCGGATCATCAACGGATTCTTCCTTTTCTAGTTGCCCATCACAAAATCGGAGTATCCGTTTGGAATGAAAAGCAACATCCGGTTCGTGAGTGACTAATATAATGGTCTTTCCTTGTTCATTTAAATTTTGAAAAACTTCCAAAACTTCTTCCCCGGATCGAGTATCCAAGTTACCGGTTGGTTCATCGGCAAGGACGATTGATGGATTATTAGCCAGAGCACGAGCGATTGCAACTCGTTGAATTTGGCCTCCAGAAAGTTGATTCGGACGATGAAATTTTCTTTGGCTAAGCCCCACCTTTTCCAAGAGAGGATTCACTATTTCGCATCTTTTGGTTTTAGGGATGCCGGCATAAAGGAGTGGAAGTTCAACATTTTGAAAAGCGTTTAATTTTGGCAAAAGATTGAAACTCTGAAAAACAAAACCGATTTTACGATTACGAATCATTGCCAACTGGTTTTCTTCAAGGTGGGATACCTCTTCCTGATCAAGAAAATATTGGCCACTGGTGGGTGTATCTAGACATCCTAAAATATTCATCAGGGTTGATTTTCCTGAACCAGAAGGTCCCATTATTGAGATAAAATCACCCGGATAAATCTGGAATGTAACATTGGTTAAGCCATTGACTTGAATTGATTCCAAAAAGTAGATTTTCCCTAATTTCCTAACGTCAATAACTGGTGAATTGGTTTTTTCGTTCATGAAATTTCTCCTAATAGCTGTTATTTGCTTTTACATTCCAGTGGGGGGTGGACCACCCATACCCATCAGTCCTCGATTGGGTAAAGAATTTTGAATATTTACAGAAGGAATCATTACTTCCTGATCTTTTTTAAGACCTTCTAATATCTCAAAAAATTCATCATTTCTTAAACCAACTTTTATAAAGATTTTGCCTGGTTCTTTCTGTGATCCTGGAATAAGAACAAAGGTTTTTCCTTCTTCCTCTATCAGTACTTCTAAGGGGAGCAATAAGGTGTTTTCACTTTGATTTACAATGACAGTTGCATCGACAGTCATTCCTGGATAGAGCCTTCTATCTGAATTGGGGATTATAATTTCTCCTTCATAGGTTACGATATTATCAATAACTTGTGACTTCAAGGAAATGAAAGACACCTCTCCCTTGATTATTTCACCAGGAAAAGCATCGAGAGTAATTTCTGCTTTTGCACCGGTTTTTATTTTGGGAATATCAATTTCATTGAATGCTACCAGTGCTTTCATTTGATCTAAATTTCCAATCGTAATTAAGGTCTTAGCTTGGGTAACAACATCCTCTTTCTCTACTGAAACATCTATGGCAACACCATCAATCGGCGAGGTAATGGTTCCATATTCAATCTTTTTTTGGGCATCAACAACGTTAGCTTCTGCTTGGGCTAACTGAGCTCGGGCAACCTTAATATCGTCTTGATCTGAACCATCTAAAAGATTATCAAGTTGTTTTTGAGCAGATATAACGTTTTGTTTATAAATTTCCATTTGGTTTTGACTTTCGTTAAGCTCTCGTTGTGAAACAGCGCCACTCTCGAAAAGTTTTTGGTTTCTTTCGAATTGGATTTGAGCATTTTCATGATTTAATTGAGCTTGTTCAAGAGTCGTTTTTGCCTGGGTGATTTCTAATTCGGTAGCTCCCTCTACAAGTTTTTTGAGTTTAGTCTGAGCTGATAAGAGCTCGGCCTCGGCTCTTTTTAAATTGGCTTCATAATCGCTAACATCAAGCTTTACTAGCTCTTGTCCTTTAGTGACCGAATCTCCTTCTCCAATCAAGACAACTTCAACCTTGTAACCATCCTCTTTTGATTTTACATTTACTGTTTCAGAGGGAGCCAAACTACCCTCGGCTTCAATGGTTTCTCGTATTGTTCCTTCGATTACCTGAATGGTGGGGATACTTATGTCTTGGGCCTGAGTAGAATGAGACTTATTGAAAATGAAAAGGGAAATAATTAATGTGAGTATAAAAATAAGTACAATGGAAACCAGAACCATTTTTTTACTTTTATTCATTTTTCCACGTTCCTTTTTCCTGATTATTAAAAAGATGATTTCTAGATAAAAAGGAAGAGGATCCTTCGAAAAAAATACATTTTAATCCGGAAGGTCCCCTTCCTTTTATTAAGTAATCTCCTCCTTTCGAACTAAATTAGCCAAGGAGGGGCAACAGAAAGGAGGAGAAATGAGAGTAAGTTCTATTCCTCATTCCTATTTTTTAAAATTTCAAGATGTTCTTCCAATTGTTGGTTACTCTCTTGGAGTTGTTGAAAAAACAAGGGAAGTATGGATTTAATTTGAACTTCATCACCAATTTCAACGGCTTCAGTGAATTTCTTAAATAGTTCTCGGTTTTTTTCCATCGCAACTCCTTGGTTTTTAAAGAATAATTGGTTTTTCTGGTCTAAAAATCTTTGTTGGGGAAACCTCGGTCCTTTTCTAAAATTAGGTTTTTCCTTTTCAAGATGCATTTTTTCTTCATCCATTTCAGGTCCGACTGGCGTTTTTCTTTTATCAATTTTTTCTTCCAAAACCATGAGTCGGTTTTTAATTTCTTCCAAATTATCAAGGATTTGATCTACTGGTTCTTTATTTTTGTGGAGTTGGATAATTTCTCTCCTAAGGGCATCACGTCGATTCAATTCAATCTCCCAATCTCTGGTCAATTCTGGAGTAAACTTTTCTGAAAGAAGAAGTATATACATTTTTTGATGTATTCTCATTTCATTGATAAATACTGGACCATTTCTTCCTTCGGCAAAAGAAACTCCAATTAAGGTGATGAACAAAATAACCAGAATACCTCCGATAGCTATAATTTTTTTCAAAATCTTACCATTCCTTTCGGTGAAGAGAATTTTTAATGGATAGAAACATAAATGTAAATGAAGTATAAACTCCAATTTTGGAGGAATTATCTGAAAATTATGGGAAATTATGGGAAGAAGTTTAAATTGAATTAATAAAAAGTAATTATTGCCGGGTTGCCATTTTTTATTATGGCAACCCGGAGAGGTTTTGTGAATTCGTTATGAGTTCATAGTTAGTTCAGAAGTAAGTAGATAAGTGTTTTTAAAATATATCAGAATTAAGGTTTTCTAGTTGGCCACGGTGTCGGGGTTGGTGATGGTGTTGGATAAATATCAGACTTTTCACAGCGTATGGTAGCTAGGAAACAGGCTGATTTTGCTGAATAGGTATAGGTTCCTCCTAAGCCAGACGGATCAAAACGCCAACGCCCAGCAAGCGGAGTGAAGTTGGCTGGTCCATCATTTCCAGTGATATTAAAAAAAATTGGTTTGGAGCCATCCCAATTGGACTTTTTGCAACCCCAATTTTCCCAATATTCTGAGACACCGGCACATTGAGCTGACCGTATTGCCGTTACAATTAAATTCTTGGACAGGCTTTTGGGGTTGATGTCAAAGAAAAATCCAATATCGATATTGCCATTAGCTACAATGGTATAAGGTTCTTCGCCTTTGATAACACGAACGTGAATTGATTTATTAAAAGTACAACCGCCTCCAGTAAATTGGACATTCCAGTCTCCAGAAGTTCGAGGTGTAACAGTAGCATGCCCTTCGGAAATGGGGAAATCAAAACTTTCCCCACCCGGACCAGTGATATGGACATTGCTGGTTAATGAAGCATCGGCTTTCCAGTAGAGTTCAATCTGGTCCCCATCACAGATAATTAATGAAGTAGGACAATCTTCCAGAGCGGGTTGTACCGCAGAAGGTGCCAGTTCTTTAATAATTGCACAAAACTTGGTATTATCAGTACAAGATGTACCGATTGTACCCTCACAACAAGTCATAATTGCTATTAATATACTAATTGACAATCCTGAAACGATACAGAGAACAACTTGGTTTTGAAGTTTTTTCTTTCCCCACATCGGTTTTCCCTCCTAAAGAAAAAAATTAAAAAATCAACCGCAGTTTTTTGGAAAGAATGAGCGTAATATGAGGTGTTAGTTTGCTGGGATAGTTAATTGATGTTTGTTATTATACTCTATTCTATAACAAAAATTTAAAAAATTTTGGCTAATTTATTAACCGTTACTCTCTTCCATCAAGAGGCGAGGGGAAAACTCCCCCTTTAGAAAAAGGAGATGAAGGGGATTTGAATTTTTCACTGCTCCGTCATTGCGAGGAGCGTAGCGACCTGGCAAACTCATCCACCCTCTCCGTCATTGCGAGGAGCGCAGCGACGTGGCAATCTCATCCACCCTCTCCGTCATTGCGAGGAGCGCAGCGACGTGGCAATCTCATTTAGTAATTTTTTTTAAAAAATGAAAAGATGAGATCCTCACGCCCTCGAAAAGCGAGGGCTCAGGATGACACCGGCAGTGTCAGATGAGATCCTCACGCGGGAAAGCACCAATCCGGATGACCGATTAAAGAATTCATTTGAAAGTATTTACAGGTTAAACCCGTATGCTGCTTTCGCAGCACCAGATGATGATTAAAAAACCCAAGATTCGACATGCCATGGCATGTCGCTACATTAATTAAAGAATGGGCATAATACATTGTGCCCTTGGATTTTTAAATTCTTTTGTAGGGGCTTGATTTATCATGCCCACATATAGATTTTCAGGATAGACCTTCATGCTGCTTTCGCAGCACCAGATGAATATGAAAATAAGTTGCCCCCTCACCCTGACCCTCTCCCACCGAGGGGCGAGGGAAAAAAGAACAAAAGAATTCAGAGTTCCTTCTCCCTTGATGGGAGAAGGTGAGGATGAGGGTGAAAGCCCAGAACAGAGTGAAATCCTGGTGAGTTGCTCTAAAAGAATTACCTTAAAAAACGTTCTGGTATTTTCAGGATAGGCTGAAATTCTCTTCCCTATGATAAAATTTGAAACAGTATATTTTCGAGGAGTGGTTTATGGCACGCTATATTATGTTTCAAGGAACTGGATCTGGAGTTGGAAAAAGCCTAATTACAGCAGGTTTTTGTCGAATGTTTGCGCGAAAAGGCATAAGAGTTGCTCCGTTTAAAGCGCAAAATATGTCTTTAAACTCGGGGGTGACACCATTTGGTGAGGAGATAGGCAGAGCACAGATGCTGCAAGCTCGAGCAGCTCTGATTGATCCTGATTCTCGAATGAATCCAATTTTACTGAAACCCCAGGGAGACTGCATGAGCCAGGTGATCGTTCGTGGAAAAATCTGGGAGACTCATGAAGCCTATGAGTATTATCAGTATAAAAAATTTCTCTGGGAAAAGGTCGTCGAATGCATGAATTCACTTGCTGAAGAATATGACCTCATCTGCATTGAAGGAGCTGGTAGTCCAGCAGAGATAAATTTACGAGAACAGGACATAGTTAACATGTCAGTAGCTCGATATGCACAGGTACCAGTATTTCTCATTGGTGATATTGAAAAAGGTGGAGTTTTTGCACAACTTTATGGAACCTGGGCACTTATAATTCAAGAGGAAAGAGAATTGCTGAGGGGCTTTATTATCAATAAATTCAGAGGGAATTATGCTATTTTAGAACCAGGATTGAAAGAAATTGAAAAATTAACTCAAATTCCAGTTGTGGGTGTTGTTCCTTATTCTCGCTTTCAGCTGGAAGATGAAGATAGTATGACGGAAAAAATTGAAAACTCGTATAAGTTACCCAAAACCGCTGATATTCAAGTCGGTATTATTCGTCTTCCCCATATTTCAAATTTCACCGATTTTGATCCATTAACGAATGAGCCTGATGTGGAAATCCAATACATTTTTCCCGATGAAAATCTTAGCAAGTTTGATGTAATAATGCTTCCCGGAAGTAAAAATACTACTCGAGACCTTCAATGGCTGCAAAAATTTAATTTTCAAGAGCGTTTGGAAAGTTATATCAACAATGGTGGCGTGCTGTTAGGAGTATGTGGTGGTTATCAGATGCTGGGAGAATCTATAATAGATATCGATGGGAATGAAGACTACCAAGGTGAAATGGATGGATTGAGAATTATTCCAATGAAAACCTTTTTTGAGAAAGAAAAGACCCTTAAAACCTTGCAAGGATGTTTGGCGAAAGCTGAACACATTTCTGTGAAAGGATATGAAATTCATCAGGGGAAAGGCTTTATCCAACAAGCCTACGAACCGCTTTTTAATCTCAATTTGGGGAACAGAATCGAACCTGAAGGTATAGTAATCAATAATCAGATATTCGGAACCTACCTTCATGGTTTGTTTGATGATGGATCGTTTAGAAGATATTTTGTCAATTTGCTTCGCAAAAGAAAAGGGTTAGGAACCATTTCCGCGGTTTCCCCATCCTGGCAGGAAATGGTAGAAGAAGAGCTTGACCGTTTGGCAGACTTTCTTGAAACCTGCCTCGATATTGAAAGGATAGAAAGCTTGATGGAGAATTTTTAAATACAACAGGAGGGTCTTTATGTTACTCCGACGATTGGAAGACTGTGATGAGTTCATAGCTGGTGATCTAACTAGACTTCGTGAAATACTCCATCCGGATAAATTAGGAATTGATATCCATTACAGTCTTGCCCATGCTACTCTTCCACCCGGGCGCGCATCTCAGCCTCATTACCTCTATTCATCAGAGGTATATTATATTTTATCTGGCAAAGGGATTATGCACATAAACAACCAAATCGAGCAGGTGGAGGAAGACTCGACCATCTACATTCCGCCTAAATCCATACAGTTTATTGAAAACACCGGGAGCCAAGACCTGGTATTTCTATGTATTGTTGATCCAGCCTGGAAAAAAGAAGATGAAATTGTTCTTTGATTCGGAGAGATAAGTTTGAGTTACGATTTATACTCTAACATACGCTGAATACTTCGTTCGGCTCGCTGGCGAATCGTCTCGGGGAGGTTAATCTCCCCGTAACCGAAACGGAGAGAATAAAGCACCTTTTCTAGGGTTATTTTTTTCATATCGGAACAGATAGCCTGTGCTGAAGCGGGATAAAAATTTTTCTCGGGATTTTCTTTACGAAGACGATAGAGAATGCCAACCTCTGTTCCAATGATAAATTCGCTATTTTTAGATTGACCAATAAATCGGGACATTCCTTCGGTCGATTGAACCTCATCAGCTAAATCAATCACTTCAGGAAGACATTCAGGGTGAACAACAACCAACGCATCGGGATGGAGTTTTTTTTGAAAATGGATATGTTCAGGAAGAATATGAGCGTGAATTGGACAATCGCCATCCCAGAGTATAAATTGACGCCCAGTTTTTCTCGAAACATAATTGGCTAAATTTTTATCAGGAATAAAAATAATTTCTTTGGCATCTTTTAACCCATCGGTAACGATCTTTAGGGCGTTAGCCGATGTACAGCAAATGTCACATTCAGCCTTAACGTCTGCAGTTGTGTTCACATAGGCAAGCACCGTTGCTTTGGGATGTTCTGATTTAAGTTTTTTAACTTCTTGTACGGTAATGGTATCTGCCATAGGACAACCAGCATTTTTCTCAGGAAGAAGCACAACTTTATTCGGAGAGAGAATTTTGGCGGTTTCCGCCATAAAGCGAACACCACAAAAAACGATTATATCGGCATCAGTTCGGCTGGCTTCAATGCTCAAACCCAAAGAATCCCCTAAAAAATCCGCTATATCCTGTATGTCAGGGGGTTGATAGTTATGAACTAGAATAATCGCATTTTTTATTTTTTTTAATTCTTTAATTTGTTGGATGACCGCTTTCATCGTAAAACCTCCTTAATAATTCCTCCTCCGATTACGATTCCTTCACGAGTGTACCATACAACTGATTGACCAGGGGTTATATTTTCCAAATTTTTATAAAAGACGACTTTTATTTCATGGTTTATTTTTTCTAATATACACTGATGTTCTTTCTGAGAATAGCGCGTAACTGAAAAAATTTCCTGGTCAGGGATTTCATCGACCAAGAAATTCACTTGAGTAGCGATCAAAGCCATGGCTTGTAAATCTTTTTTTTCACCAACTATTACGGCATTTCGAGAGCAATCGATATCGAAAACATAGAGAGGGTGCGAACTACTGAGTCCTAATCCTTTTCTTTGGCCGATAGTATATAGATATATTCCATCGTGGTGTCCAAGCACTTTTCCTTGGAGATTAACGATTGGACCTGATAAATCCAGATGAGAACGGTTTTTAAGGAAATCACCATAACCACCCTGAGGAAGAAAACAAATATCCTGGCTCTCGGATTTTTCATCCATTTGTAAATCAAGTTGATCAGAAAGAGATTTAACCTCTTCTTTGGTGAGATGAGCTAATGGGAAAAGAATTCTATCAAGGGTTTCCCGAGGGATGCCGTATAAAAAATAAGTTTGATCTTTTGAACGGTCCCGGGGTTTCCGTAAAAAAAATTGATTGTTGATAAAATCAATTTGAGCATAGTGTCCGGTGGCAAAATAGTCAAAACCGTTTTTCATGGCATAATTAAACAGAAAACCAAATTTTATCAACCGATTACAGATTACACACGGGTTGGGAGTTCTTCCTGATAAATATTCTTTTATAAAAGGCTTTACGACTTCCTTTTCAAATTCGGTGCTTATTTCAAGGGTTTGATGAGGAATCTCAAGAATTTCACATATCCTTTTCGCATCAATTAACCCCGAACCAGAACGTGGATCGTTAGACGAGCCGTGAATAACTTTAAAAGACATGGTCATCCCATGAACCTGATATCCTTGTTTTTTTAAGAGGAAAGCAGCAACCGAAGAATCGACTCCCCCACTCATAGCAATTAATATTTTTTTTGTTTTCACGTTAACTCCCTGATTTTAGGTTCTTCATTCATACTGCCAGAACGATATCCCTCAAGGTCTAAGGTAACCCATTGATATCCTAAGGATTTCAATCTTTCGACGATTTGGCGACGATAGTCACAAATTCGAGCAAAATTTTTATTGGACAAGAGTATTTCAATTCGAGCAATTGGATAATGATCCCTTACCCGGAATTGGGAAAAACCCAGTTGGTTAAGGAATAATTCTGCTTTTTCGATTCGACTCAAATGTTCAGAAGTTATATCTGTTCCATAAGGAATGCGGGTAGCTAGACAAGAAAACGAGGATTTATCCCAGGTTGGTAAGTTCTTTTCTTTCGATATTTGACGAATTTCTTCCTTGGTAAAACCAGCATCCACCAAGGGGCTTTTAATTCCCATTTCTTGAATAGCTTTTATTCCCGGACGAAAATCATTTAGGTCGTCGGTGTTTGAGCCTTCGATGATGAGTTGAAAATTTTTCTGATTGGCCACTTCTTGAATAGTTTCAAAGAGTATTTTTTTACAAAAATAACAACGGTTTGGTTGATTTCGAATAATTGAAGAATATTGAAGAAGGTTTATCTCTTGAACTATTAAGGGAAGATTCAGTTGGCTGGCGGTCTTGAGAGCGCAGCTTTTTTCGCTTTTTGGCAAAAAGGGGGTATCGATAAGAATTCCACTGGTTTTGTCTCCCAACACTTCATAACTAGCAAAGAGCAAAAAAGCACTATCAACACCACCGGAATAGGCAACCAAACAATTCTCGAGGTCATTTAAAATTTGTAGTAAATTATCGTATTTAGTTTTAATAATATTATCCATGAATCTCTTTACCAAACTGATAAATATCGTTCTCCAGTGTCAGGAAAAATAGCCACAATCAACTTCCCTTGATTTCCCTTTCGTTTTGCCAATTGAAGTGCTGCCCAACCGGCAGCCCCGCTTGAAATGCCAACATGGATACCTTCGACTTGAGCAATGCTTTTTGCCGTTGAAAAGGCGTCTTCATCTTCAACGGGAATAATTTCATCGATTAATTCTCGGCGTAGCACTTCAGGGATGAAGCCGGCTCCAATACCCTGGATTCGATGAGAAGCTGGGGCTCCTCCTGATAATACTGCTGATTTTTTTGGTTCAACAGCAACTACCCTGAGGGACGGCTTTCGATTTTTTAAAACTTCAGCGGTTCCCGTGAGGGTTCCTCCGGTTCCTACTCCGCAAACCAAGATATCAATAAGCCCATCGGTATCAGTCCAGATTTCTTCAGCAGTTGTTTCCCGATGAATTTTTGGATTGGCAGGATTTTTAAATTGCATTGGCAAAAAAGAATTAGCATTCCCTTTTGCCAATTCTTCAGCTTTTTTGATCGATCCTTGCATTCCTTCTTCTGAGGGAGTGAGAACGAGTTTAGCACCGAACCAGGAAAGAATTTTTCTTCTTTCGACGGATACGCTTTCAGGCATGGTGAGTATTAATTTATATCCTCGTTGAGCACAGACAAAAGCCAAGGCGATACCAGTATTCCCGCTAGTTGGTTCGACTATCAAGGTATCTTTACTTATAGAACCATTTTTTTCAGCTTCGTTTATCATTGATACTCCAATACGATCTTTCACGCTTCCACATGGGTTAAAGTATTCGAGTTTGGCAACTACCTCCCCGGGGAGATAGGCGCCCAATTTAGAAAGACGAACTAAAGGAGTATTTCCTATGAGCTGAGTAATATTTTGGGCAATTTTCATACAACTCTTCCTTTCCATCAAGTGGATAATCTACCATAATGGTATCACTCTGAACTAAGATTGGTGAACAAGTTATTTTTGAGGAGTTTTTTGAGTATTTTGGCGAATAAGTTTAATAGGAAAATTTTCAATCCGGTATTTTTCTATTTGATTTAGTGATAAGGTTATGGGTTGAACCATTTTTGGCGATGAATAGTTTTGATGCTGTATTTTAATATTAAGTGGTTCGATAAGAGAAGAAGAATAATAAGCGATAATGCCTGAAGCAAGTTGTTCAGTATAGAAGTCGATTATTCCCTTTCCCAGGCCAGTTGGTCCTTTAGTATGGGAAGGAGTAAAAACATAGTCTTCTGGTTTAGCTTGGCTAAGTAAAGCCAAATTATCTTTTTCATTCCGGCCAACTAAAAGCTTGAATTGGTTACTCAGTCGAAAATATCTCCCTAATTTTAAAAGTTCTATATTTTCCATCGTCAGTTCATCATGGATAAGCAGGTCATAAACTCTTCGAGCAAAAATCGGATCGGTGAGAAGACATCCACCGGCTGGGGCTGGATAATCATTAATTCCCAATTTTTGAGCTAAGGCAAATTGAGGTCCACGAATGCGGCCGGAAAAGTTATATAGCTTATCCCGATCAACCCACCCTTTTTGTTCGGGAATGGTTTCTTGTAATAATTTCGCTGAAAGGGGCCTTAAAATTAAGCCTTTTAAATGAGAATCTCGGTCGATGATACTCAACCCCCATAAGAATTGAGATTTTGGTCTCTGAGAGAGGACCTCGCCAGTTACAATAAATGAAGCCCTTTTTTCCTTCATGACTTCATGAGCTTGGGTAATCATTAAAATTTTACAATCGATACATGGATTCAAATTTTTACCAAAATCATATTTTGGGTTTCGAAGAAGGTCTAAAAAGTTTTCTTTCAGTTCTATTTCCACCAATTCAATGCCCATTTTTTGAGACATGGTACGGGCATAGTATTGTTTTTCTTTCATTTTTTTATTATTGGCAAAGGGATTAATGAAGTTAACAGCAATGACTTCGATGCCTTGATCCATAATGATTTGAGTTGCAAGTAAGCTATCAAGGCCTCCTGAAAATAACGAAACCGCTTTAGTCATAAAATAACACCTCAAAAGAATGGAATGTTTAATTCGAATTGATAAAATACTCGTTGATTCAAAAATATTCGGATGCATAAGACAAATAAAAGTTGCCCCCTCACCCTGACCCTCTCCCACGGAGGGGCGAGGAAAAAAGAATAAAAGAATTCATAGTTCCTTCTCCCTTGATGGGAGAAGGTGAGGATGAGGGTGAAAGCCCAGAATAAGATCCTGGTTAGTTGTTCTAAATGAGTTATTTATAAAAAATCGTTCATGAATTTTTAGGATAGATGTTACTAATATTATAAAAACACTAATATTATAGGTTTTATACT
>Ga0334889_1004101_pt1 | contig 13496 bp, 7 predicted proteins | sample GraSluR1_MG_2_FD_207222 | JGI IMG/M metagenome (GOLD analysis project Ga0334889, IMG submission 207222) | Sludge microbial communities from methane-producing bioreactor in Wageningen University, Netherlands - Granular Sludge_8_08-R1 | ecosystem: Engineered > Bioreactor > Anaerobic > Unclassified ... | reverse complement strand
TCACCAGCGAATTCAATGGCTAAGCTGGGATTACTAAAATAAAATAACGGTACAGGTGCGAGGCGCATCAAAGAACCATTACCTGCTGATCGCTCATGATCTGGACCGGAAAATGGTTCACCAGTTCTTTCGTATCTCCTTAATGCCTTACGAGTGGTGTTTCCAATATCGAAGCAGCTGCCATTAACACTTAAATATCCTTCATGATACCATCTCAGGTATTTGTTTATCTGGTCTTCCGGGTCAAATCCTTTCATCTCAATAAGACTTAACGCCAAACATAGAGCTGTAGATGTATCATCAGTCCATTCACCCGGTTCTAGATCGAATACTCCACCACCAACCATGTCAGTTACAGGCTCAAATGTACCTGGAGGCTGGAATTCCAGGGGAACTCCCAGGGCGTCGCCTATAGCTAATCCGATTAGGGAGCCTTTGAATTTATCGGTTACTTCCTTATTAAGTTTTGTCATATCTCATTTACTGTCTGTATCGAATTCCACAGTTCGTTTCCTACTTAACAATTTTCCCATGATAGCAGCTTAAATTAGAAATATTGTAAACAAAAATATCTAAAAATTTAATCTATTTCTTCATTATTAATTTTTGCTTCTGATTTTGCAAGTAAGTACGCTATTGCAGCGTGTTCTTCAATTTTATATGTTCCAAGGTATTTTTGTTCTCCTTTAACCATTATATGGGCGCTCCAACCATCTTTTTGCTTCCACACTCCTTTATATTCACTTCCTTTACCGTTACTCATTTTTATCACCTCTGAAATGTTTATTTATTCTTGTATTAGTTTAGATGTACTTCTCAAATAAAATTTTTCTATTTGATTGATGGAAAAAAATTAAAAATTTAGTCAGTATTAATATATCATTTATTATACTAATCAAACAGTCCTGTGCCAAAGAAACAATCAATGCAGTATCCATCACTACCCATATGCATGATACAATAGTATCTGTTGCAAAGCATACATCTATCCAAGCCAGGATCTTCACAATGATCAAATTCACATTTCTCGCACATTTTTCCCCACATAATTGATTATTTAGATTCTATCATCAAATTTATTCAATATATTTTTTATAACCGCAACTATGAATGAAGTTAATTCTTCTTCCTCTAAACCATTTTTACCTGGAGTTAAAGGGAAAGCACCGACAGAGGGGATTTCTTGTTCGTCAACTACTCTGAAAATTTTCTTTTTATCGCCAGGATAAAGTACATAAGCACCTTCCGTTTTAAGTATAGAATCTTTATAAGTGTGCATTTTGTATAAATCACCATATTTAAATGTTCTTTTAGTTTCTTCTTCTAAATCTCTAGTTTCAACCTCTTCTTCAATCATTTCTTCTTCTTTATTTTGATCCAGTTGATTTTGAGCAATATTATCATAGAATGTTAAGACTTCTCCTTCTGAACGATATTTAGCATCAAAATGTATAAAATAAATATTGGAATTAAATTCTATTAAAAGAGTGTAATCCGGTCTAAACGGTAATGAATATGATTTAAAATGTGTATTATTAGAAAAAAGATTGTTGTATCTAAGTTCCGTGTAGATTTCTTGATTTGCAATGTTAAGGGTGAATTTTTGTACGGAATTTAATCCTTTTTTGACTTTGATGGACCATTCATCTTTATCTAATTCATATAAATCATTAAAATTAAGTTTTCCATCATTAAGTCTGTCCAATACTTTAACTAATTTAAAATAGCACCAATATTCGTAAAGTTCACTGAGTTTTCGTTCATATCCCTTTATTTGTTCTTCAACTTCTTTCCATTTTAAGCGGAAGGCTAATTCAAAGTTTAAAAAGTATTTAAAAGCATCCCTATATCCCTCTTTTTTCTGGAGAACTTGTGAATTCAAGGGTAAGTAATCTAAGCGACCAACTTCAGATGTCCATTTATCACTCAAATAATCCTGTACTTTTCTTTGGTAAATAATAAGCTGGTCCTTAATGTAACCATCCTTATCATCAATTGATACTAAAAGATGGTTGATTACCTTATCGAGTAGTTCAAGGAAATATTTCAAAAAGCGATTTTCTGGAGTATCTATTTTGTCTTGATAAAATCTTTGGATTATAACATCAGGTACATATCCTTCTAAAGAGTTAGGCCAATCTAAAGGTGGATCAATGGCTTGATATAGATGTTCAGGTCTTGATATTATATCTAACATCTCAGATGGACCCACATTCATAGCAAAGGTAGCTGGAACATCTTCAACATAAACATCAAGCCTTGTGTACAAATTTCTTATGATATAATCATAAGAATTCGGAAAATTTTCTGGTCTAAACAGATATTCAAGAAACATGAAATCTTCATATAAAGTCGTACGTTTACTAAAATCAAAATCTAAATGTTGATATAAGGGTGAACTCATCTCATAAATTAAACCAGAAGCTATTTCTGAAAGATCACCAATCATCTGAGGATACTGGTCCCAATAATTCATCTTTTTAGATCGAACTTCAATCTTAACTGGTTTTGAGCACTCTCCATTAACTTCAACATCTAAAAAAGATTTACCCACGTAACTATGGAAATTTAAGATTCCAAGAAATCGGGATAAATTATTGGTACTTAGATCAAAGTTTAAAGGTTCAAAAACAGTAGATTTATTATTTCTTCGTATAGTTGGAAAAATATCAGCTGATTCTACCTCCAATGTGGTCTCAAACATGACATCGTATCTAGTTTCTTCTAGTAACATCAAATAAGAAAGGCTATGATCATCTGGATTATCTAAATATTGGATAGGTATATGATTATATGGTTTTTCAGCTCGAACTACATTAATAAATTCGTTTCCATCCACTTCAAAACTACTAATTTCATTAATAGTGTTGGTTGTTGCTTTTATGATTAATAAACCCAATTCTTGATGGTTTCCATTTTTGAGTTTTAGCTTTACTTGTTGCTCAACCATAAATTTGAGCTCCTAATTTATAAATGAAACATATCTTTGCTCATTTAAGACTTTGTCCATTTCTCTAATCTTCAAAACCGAAGAAGGATATTTTACATATGGATCAGATTCAATGTCATCAAAATAGCTAGGTGAGGGTTCAAATGATTCATTATAACATAGAAGGAGTAGTTCTTTTAAAACGTCACTAAGCACTCTCTGAGAACCATGTAACTTTGGTAACATCTTTTGTTTAATCTGGGCATCAAAATAACGCATAAAATTATTCCATAAATCTGGTTTACCTTCATATATCCAGGCCACGTACATGAACCTTAATATTTCATTGATAACACGGAATCCGAAATCAAAACCAGCCTTAGCAAGCACTTCCTGGAATAATTGAATTTCATGGGCTAGAAAATCTATAAGATAAGTTTCATCATCTATTTTAACATATTGAAGCAATTCTTTTAATTCTTCAACAGTGAAATTTCGTGTTTCTAAATCAGAGAGGGGGTTTTCAAGATATTCAATATCTCCTTTAGGAGTATCATCCTCATAATCACCCAATATATACTTTTTAGCTGGATAAGTCGAAAATTCAATGGTATTTGCACGATCAAGAACCTTTGGACTGAACATATAAGTTGTTTCATCTACATTAACTGTACCAACTACAAAAAGATTGTTAGGTATGTTTAGATCAGATGGAATGTCATCCGTGTGTTCATCTGTTTTCTTGTAAAGTGGAATGGCTTCACCACTTTCCATTGCAGATAAAAAGTCAGCAAAATACCGTTCCACATGAGAAAGGTTCATTTCATCTAAGATAAGGAAGTGGGGAATATAAATGTTTTCAACAGAATTTAATATCAGCTCTAAAGAAGATGTTTCTTGATATTGCTTCCTAATAACATTAAAAAACCCTAGTAAATGTCTATTTTCAGTCCAATTAGCCCCAACAGGAACAATTCTATATGTGTCACTTTTATCTGAAGGTAGAGTGATTATTAAATCGATTTTCTGTTTGGGATCGATTTTTGCAAGCTCTTTAAGTCTAGCTTGGATTTTTTCTTTAGAATCATTATAAAAAAGTTGTGGCCAAAGAAGAAGGTTCCCACTACTTGGAATACCATCAATAGTGATTTGGTATTCATGTTCAAGATTTTTCAGTTCTGGATAAAAATTGTAAAATTCGGATTTACTAAGGGTCCATCCGCCGGATTTAGCAGATTTTCCTACTTTAACTTCTGTTTTTATATAATCTGATTTTCCATTAGGTAAAGATTTGTATTGAGCAAAAAGTTGTGCTAGTTTAGTCTTACCTGTACCTGAATTTCCAGTTAAAATAACAAATGGTTTAACTTTTAAGGATAATAAGAAATTTTCGATAAGTTCTGAACTGAAGGTATAACCTCTTGCTTTTAAATAATTGTGGAAATATTCTTTTGTAGGATTATTGTCTTCATTTGAATGGGGTATTATCGGAGTTTTTCCAGTTTTCATTCTGTCCACATCGTGAACAAATTGGCTAACTTTTTCAGGTAGCTTAGGATCATTTAAGCTACCAATCAGTACAACTTCACTTTCTCTATCTCCGTCTTGAATTGTTGTCCATTCACCTTGATAATTTTCATCAAAAAACTTCTTAGAATAATTTCCACCTAACTTTCCTCTATGCACGACATAAATTTCATCTTGGTCTTTAACAAAAGCACCAGCAATTCTCCGTGTAATACCTTCTATAGGAAAATTAATTTCGGTTGTAATAGCAGATCCACGTCCTTCTACAGGTTCTTCAACACCAAATCCGTTCCAATATCTGCTGTTTTCGATTTTACGAGAACAAAGCCATATTTTTAGATCATCAGACCAATGCATAGCACCTTCTTCAGCACCACCTTGAAAACCAGCTCTTCCTTTAACTATTTTAGTGGTATGGCTTTTAATTAAATCTACAAATCTATTTTGGGCCGCTTCTATTTCATCAGCATCTTCTATTGTCGTTATCACCTTTCCACCTGCGAGAGAATCATATAAATTTAAAAATATTTTATAATCGGCTTCTAATATTTCTTCAGAGGGAAGATCATCGGATGGGTAATATTTTGCGACGATATTTCCGGCTTCATAAAATGGCGCATTTGGAGAATTTATAACACCTAAATCAATTTCTTCAATTAATCCATCATTTGAAAGAGTTGGTAATTTTTTTCGAAAATCAGAAGCTCGTGATCTTAGTATTTCTTTAGTACGTGTATCATTTGGGGTTTGATTTTTAACATCTGTCATTCCTTGATTGAGTGAAAGATAAACCCCTTTCATATCTTCACGAAATAGATACACGATATAATAACCTCTTTGAGCAGAATTAGTAATTTTTTTATTGAAAACACCCACCCATGGCGAATGAGTCCAGTTACCCTGTCCAGCAGAACCAGTGAACTTATATTTATCAGGGTTATCAGTTAAACTTTCAAGATCATTTGGAAAACCACGTCTTAAAACAGCAGCAATTGGATTATTAGCGAATTGTTGATTTCGAGCAGATAAATAATCTCTAAATATTTTTTCAATATTATCTCTAAGCAATATAATCCCCTAGCCCTTCTACTTACCATCTTATTTCATTAATAATTCGATAAAGTATTTCCTCAATTTTAGATATTCATCTTCAACTATATTTATGGAATTCCTTTTTACAGATATCATTGACATTACATTCAACACACTTATCCGGATTTCGACAGAAACAATATTTATCACAACCTAATTTGCTGCAATAAGCGTAGAGTCCTTTATTAATTTCTCTAAGAGTATAAGGAAGATTTAATTGTTCCAAATAATTGATAACTTCTTTATATTCTAATTCATGTGGTAAACAATTAAAAATACCAGTTACAGTTAAAAAACGTTTGTTGGCAGAATCCAGTTTATATGAAATTTTAACAAATTCCAGTTCTTCAACATCACCCATGATATAGTCAAATACATTTAATCCAACACCATATAACTCATTCCAGGGGTTTGTTGATTCTTTGAAATCGGTCCATTCCTCATTTGACATAGAGAGAAATTCATTGTCTGAGATATTAGACAAATCCTTATATTCAGCGTATTTAACTTTAAGATAATAACCAAGATCACCTTTGTAATTGTTTTTGAGATAATTACAACAAATGAGCATTTGCCATAACAATTTCCAGAAAGCAGCTCCCTTCCTACCAGCGAATTCATTAACAGATTTATAAAAGTTAATACCTTCCTCTCCAAAGACACCTTTCTTCATAAGTATGTAAAGAGGTCCCGTTAGTGATCCAGCAATCTCACGGTCATATTTTCTTTCAAAATTACCATGATCAAGAATAGAACCAATTTTTTCTATTGATAAAAGGTTATTTTTCTTTAAGACAGATGCAAATATCCAATCATCAAAGCCAAGTTGATCATAGGCTCTATATAAGAAAACATCATTCAATTCATTCCAATGCACACCCCAAGTACTCCAAGTAGGTTTGGTGGTTTCGATTGCGTTAACAATAATTTTTTCAGCAATAATGGATTCCATTAATAACTCCCCATCATTCTTCATTTCATATTAAATATCAATATTAAAATCATTTTCGAGTTCTAATAATTTTATGAATCCTTTCTCCATATTTTTATCCTGTAAAATAAAAACTGGTTGTTCAAGTGCCTTGTCCATGTTTTTCATATTTGCACCATCCCAGATCACTAGTACTCCCTGTGGATTGTTAGTCTTTTTAAAACACCATTCAAAATCGTTTAAATAACCTAAAACCTTATAAACACTATCAACAATGTAGTTTCGATCTTTTGTGCGTTTAACTTCTATTAATCTATAGAATTTCTTATTACCTTTACTAATTTTTAAAATAATATCCGGACGTCTTAAGCTAACGTTTGGATCATAATATTCAAAGATATCTTTGTTCTTACTGTATTCCATGAATTTAAAAGGCATTTTTTGGTACAAAACACAAATTTCTAAATCTCCTGAAGCGTATCGAGCTGTATAATTTTGTCCAGGTTTAAATAAACCTAATTCCAGTATTCCTTCTGAACTATCCAATACATCTAATAATTTGATTAAAACATAAATTTCAAACAATTTATCATTGTTTAAAGGTTCAAAAATCTGTTTTTCTATTAATTCTCGTAGAACTTCTTGATCATTAGTAATAAAGAGCTTTTCATATAATTCGTAACATTCAGCAACGTTATCATATGCATTGTTACGATTTCGGTAAGCTTTATAAATCATTTTAGGTTTTATATGGCTTGGAGTACTTATTTGTTGAAAGTAAACATTTTTTGAGATATTTTTGATTTTAAAATATTGGGCAATGATTTTATCCATCCAGCTTTGCCACTCTTCGGGTTCAATTAGTTTTTCCGGGATAGATAACTCTATTGCTTCTGTTAAACTACGGATTTTCCATAAAATAAATTTTAAGAGCTGATTTTCAGGTAAATCATACATTTTTATAGTAGGTTGGCAGATGAAAAGGCTTGGATCATTGAATCCTTGACTATATCTTTCTTTAAGAGTTAAATTCCAATCGATTCTTCCCCTAACTATTCCACGATATTCAACCACTTCTTTATGTGTAGAATGGGATAAATTCCTAACTAATTTAGGTAATTCTTTAATTAAACTCTTTACTTGGGGGCTTAAAAGAAAATGAACAGTTTTAAGATAATTTAAATCAGCTTCAGAAAGATTAAGCTCCTTTAATGCAACTTCTAAATTAGGTAAGGCTTCCCTAAAGAAATATCTGTATAATGATGGTTTAATATGATCAATAACTGCTTTTCGATCCTTTTTATTCCAACAACCATCTTTAGAAAAAGAGTTCATTTAATTTCATCCAGTTTAATGGTAGATATTTCTTCGAGTCGTCTTTGTAACTCATCTGTATCATCGAAAGTTTCATTAAAGATCTTCCAGATCTCTAATATTTGAGGTTTCTCCAACCCTTCAAATTGAGGCATGATAAAGGACATAACTGCATCCTCGAGTACATGATAGTTACTACCTATTTTTTCCCTCTCAGCAATATACTCAACTACATCTTTAAAGATGGCAGGCCCTATTTCTCGATGTGGATTTATTCTAAGAAGTTGTGCTACTTTATCAAGGGTTTCATCATTTAATCCATCACCCCATTGATTAATAAGGTCGATGAAAACTTCATCTACAGGTAATTCAATATAGATGAAAGTAAACCTTCTCATAAAAGCGTATGACATCTCAAAGAGGAAATCTTTATCATATATATTCATAGTAGCAAGAATTCGCCAATTTTTGCCTACATTATATGTTGCAGTTTCTGAATCAAAATAACTACTAAGTTCTTCTGTTGGTTGTATTTTCACTGATTTACCGTCAATTTTGAAGGGTAATTCAACACCTTGACCCGATAAAACTGTGAAAAGTTGACCAAATGCCTTATCAATATCAGCACGGTTAATCTCGTCAATAATCAACCATTTATCTTCTTTTATTGCCTGTAAGAATTTACCCTCCTCAAAAATTAATTTATTACTTTTTTCATCAGGCATATAGCCACCAATAGTATCAAAAGTAGTCCAATCAGATGTGGCTGTTGTTAATACATATCCGTTAGTAAAATTTCTAACTTCAGCAACTTTACAAATATCTTCAGCCAAATTCGTTTTTCCGGTACCTGGAGCACCAGTAAACATGATATTTTTATTAGAATTTATAGTTCCACAGACTTGTTCTTTTATTTTTGGTGCGATTTTTAATTTAGTTTCTATATAATCTGGTTTGATGAAAACAACGGGTTTATCAGAAATATAACTTTCTATAAGTGGTAACGGGTTTCCTTTAGCATAATAACCTAGCTTTTCATCGCATAACCAATGACAAAATATTGTAAAGGTAATTGGATCTAGAATTTCTGGTAAATATTCTGATAAATTTTCTAAAAATTGATTCAAGGTTTCTTTATTTTTAATATAATTCTTAAGATCCATGTCAATTCTAATTGGTTCACCAATTATTTTAGATAAAAATAGAACTGTATCTACTGTTTTTTTATTAATTAAGGGATAGTAAGAATCAATATAAAATAAAATAGGGGATAAAATTCCAGCTCCAAACCCTTTACTAAATTCACTGTTAGCAAATTCTTGTATTTTATTTTCCTGAATTTCTGGATCATCTACATTTTCAATCAATGTATTAATCGTGTCAAAATAATTAATTGCTATATCGGGGAATTTTTCAGGCTTTATTTCGTAGGTTTTTTCAAAAAATGCTTTGATATTAGCTATAACCCCTACAATACTACGACCCTTATGAGGAACGAGTTCATAAAGAATTTCATCAGTTGCATCTATATTATTGTTTACCTTATCTAAAATGTCTTCATATGTTTTTTTAGCTTTGTCTGATTCATCATTGTAAGCTTTTATATGTCCTTGACCAGTAGGTATATCTAAATAATTATTAGTAAATTCTTTATAAATTTCTTTTAATAAGTCAAGTTTAAAATCTGGATTTAATCGAGAATAGGAACTTATTATCTCATTCCATCTCTTCCCGTCGAGTTCTGTTACAGTTTTACGATCAAAACGGGTTTTAACTTTTATATCATCGATTATTTTCCAATCAACCTTCCTTACATGAGGATATTCAGGTAAATTAAGATTTTCTGGATCATTGGGACCTATATAATCACTTTCAATGATACCTATTCCTATAACATCGTTTAAACCCTTATTTGCAATAACATAATCGCCTATTTTTATCTCGTTCGTAAAATCCCAGATCATTTTTGCACTTTGAGGTTTTGATTCCTCATATACTTCTTCTAGAGCCGTCCTTAATTCTCGTTGTGATTTAAATTTACGGTAATCTACGTTAAATTTGTTCCAACCTATTCCTATGTATCCTTCTTTAGTGTAAATTGGCCAAAATTTTTCAGTTACCTCAGGTTCACCAGGAGTAATTTTCCATATCCTTGGTTTTTCATCTAACAATTTAATCAAATCCCCCAATTCTACTTCTGCTTCTTTATCCCAATAAATATAGTTACCAGAATAGCCAGGATCTTTCCCCGTTAAATGCATAGGTGTGATTCGGCTACACATCCAAAACACATATCCACCAGTTTCTTTAACTTTTTTGTCAGTCTCAAATGGTAAAGATGTTTCTTTTATATGATTCATGAGTAATCTATCACAATTTCTACATTCTTTATGTTTTTTTTCCTGACATAAGAATTCTTCACCATTTTCAACGTAATTCCAGATTACTTTATTAGTTAAATCACAAGTTGGGGCATAAAACCGTAATCTTTTCCTTTCTCGGAGAATTTGCATCGCTGTTTTAATAGTAAGATTTTCCACAGCTAATTTAAAGAAAAATTTTTTAATATTTAAACTGTAATGATGAGTGAACAATTCTTGAATTTCAACATTTTGAGTTAATTCCTGGCCTAAACTTGTTAATCTGAGACTATTAGGTTCGATTAATCTTAAATTTTGAGCGCTTTCTAAATTTATCTTTGGAATATTTTCTTTTTTAGCTCTTTGGTAATAAGCTCTCCAATAATCATTATTATTTCCAACTTTATCCTTTAAAATCTTAAATAATTCCTTTTCAATTAAATTTGGGTTTTCAGAAATAAGATAACAAATATCTCTGATTACATGAGCTCTTCCCCATCCAATATCAATATACTCTGATTCTAGTTCCTCAAATTTATATGCCAATTCAGAATTTTTCTCTAATATTAATCGTTTTAATTCTTCATGTTCTTCATCAGACATTTTAAAATGAGAACCTTGAAATTTAAAATGTTTTTTCCTAACAGGAGCCCAATTACTCAAAATAGGATTAAGAGTTAATTCTTCTAATGTAATAGGATTTGTTATCTCAATTTCTTTTTGGACTAATACCGCTGGTCTATTCCATTTCTCACGAATTTCTGGATCTTCGAAAGGATCAGTCATGGCCTTTAATATGAAACCAATATTGCTATATGGAGCTCCGGTATAAATAAATATAATATCGTCCTTTTTAACTTCTTTAGCACTGTTCCAGACGATTTCATCTGAATTTTTAAGTTCATAATAAAAGTCTTTATTTATTGCAAATGTCCAATTTTTAGTTTCATTAACATCCTCATTAATATCAGAATCGTGTTTTAAAGTTATTGGACCAATATCATACTCTAACTCTGGGTTTTTATTTATAATGAGTTCTTTAAGTCTTTCCCATTCTCTAGAAGGAACTTTAAAAAATGAACCCATAAATCTCTTTCTTACAGTATTCCACTCTCCCAGGATATGGTCACCCTTCATTTCACTATATTCAATCGGATGGGGAATTTCGATTTTTTCATGCAAATCTATGGCTGTATCCCAATCCTCTCTGAAATAAATATCCTTATAAGCGTCGTTCTTAGCTTTAAAAATATATTTGATATTACTGTAAGGTTTACCCCTGTAAATAAGGATAATATCATCTTTTTTGACTCTATCTGTGGCTGCCCTTTTTAATTCTTCACCTTCGTCAAGTTTAAGATATTCTAAAGGTTCTTTGGTTGTAAAAATCCATATCTTCATTTAACCACCCTAATTATAAATTTCATTCAAGTTTCATTCCTAATTTAGATAAGACATCCGCTAATTCAATATGATAAATGTTGGGATTTGTTTTAAGAGCAGATCTAAACTTGTTATCATAACCTCGACTAATTACAATTCCCTTAACAGGTTGTCCATTCGATTCATTTTCCTTCACCCAACCTATATAACTAGAAATCTGGCCAAAAGTGCATCTATCTGCCTTTACGATTTTTAATTCGATAACAACGTAATCGCTAGTGTTTTTGTCCTTAGCCAATATATCAATAAATCCACCATCACCAATACATGCCTTTTGACGGGTTTCAAATTCCAATTCATATCCAAAATCCTTCATTAAATGGAAATTTTTAGACAATTCCTCTTCAACCTTTAATTCATCTATTATTTTAGCCATAATCCCATCCCTATCAAAAGTTTCTAAATACTCGTTATAATCATGATTTTTTTCAGAAAGTATCTCATTTAGATGTTTCCAAACTGATTCTTCAGTTTTAAAAACAATTCCTTGGAATCTTTTCCTCAAAGCATTCCATTCATCAAGATAAGGGTCATTACGCATTTCATCGATTTTTAAGGAGTTATTAAATTTGAAAAGAGGTAAAAAATCACATCCATAATGCCAATTTGTTTCTCCAGCCGTTTCTTTTGAATTTAAAGGATATGCATCGCTCCTAGCCATAACTAAATATTTAATATCCCTATAAATCACTCCATCTTCTTCTCCAGCTCGGTATATTAAAGCTAAATCCCCTGCCAACGTATCTTTATGACAAGTCCACCATCTTCCTGGATCAACCAAACTCCAAGGTTCAAGGACCTCCCTTTCGCTACCATCTTCATCTAGGAAATATTCTGCCTTAGTAACCCATTGCCAATATCTGGGCTTATCCTTAGGTGAAAACGTAACTCTTTTACCACTTTCATCAATCCAATTAAGATAGTCACTTACTCTACGAGCTTTAAGATACAATTCAGAGATTTTATTCTTTCTTACAATTTTTACAAAATCTTTATAAGCTTCAATGGATTCTCTAGATTTTCCAATATCCTTTAAAACGTTTCCTAACTCAAAAAAAGTTTCAGCATATTCTGGATTAATTTTCAGTGCTTTTTTAAAACATGTTAATGCCTTTTTTGGTTTTTTCATATCTTTATAGATGATAGCTTTGTTAAACCCGGCATAATCTAGATTAGGTTCTATTTTTAGGGCCTTATCAAAACAAGTCAAAGCTTTTTTCATATCCTCTAAATCTATTAAAGCCACACCTTTATTATTAATAGCATCAAAATCTTCAGGGTTAAGTTTTAATGCTTCATCATAACATTTAATAGCTTTATAAAATTCTTGGAGGTTGAGATATGCATTTCCCATTAAATAAAAAGCATCTTCATTACGAGGATCAATTTCTAGAACATCATTGAAAATCTTGATAGCAATTTCATATTCACCTGAATCTAATTTTTCATTTCCTTCCTCTAATTTTTTGATTGTCTCATCTGAAGACATCAACAACCCCACCTTCTAATTATCATCTGATTAATGTTTTTTTTATTATAATCCTTATAAACTTAAATAGTTCAATTCTTCGTATTTATCATAAATATCGTCAAATAATACTCAATTTCTTTAAAAATTGTTTTAAATTTATAATCAGGATATGATATATGAAATTGATCAGGATTCCATGCATCTTTGAAAAATTTATTGCATCTTCAAAATCCATATTATAACCTACTGCCCTTTTTTATTTTAGTATACGTAATTTTTATTCCTTTTTCTTTAATTCTTCTTCGGCTCTGTCAAAAACTTGGGGGTTGAGTGTCGAAAACCTTTTTCTGGTTTAGGATTTCTTTTCTGATGTTTATTCTAGACATTGCGCCTTTTTTAATCTTCATTATCCGCTTAATACTTTTAGGG
>Ga0334889_1004097_pt1 | contig 13503 bp, 6 predicted proteins | sample GraSluR1_MG_2_FD_207222 | JGI IMG/M metagenome (GOLD analysis project Ga0334889, IMG submission 207222) | Sludge microbial communities from methane-producing bioreactor in Wageningen University, Netherlands - Granular Sludge_8_08-R1 | ecosystem: Engineered > Bioreactor > Anaerobic > Unclassified ... | reverse complement strand
GCCGCCGTAGATATCCCCATCATCGCCAGTTTGAATGGCAGCTCACAAGGCGGCTGGCTGGAATACGCCCAGAAAATACAGGAAGCGGGTGCAGATGCCCTCGAATTGAATCTCTATTATATGGCAACAGATTTGCTGTTGACCAGTGATACCCTGGAACAAACCCAGCTTGACCTGGTGCGCCAGATCAAGGAAAAACTGACCATCCCGCTGGCGGTCAAGCTTAGCCCCTATTACACCGCCTTTGCCAGCTTTGCCCGGCGGATCACCGAAGCAGGCGCAGACGGCCTGGTGCTGTTCAACCGTTTCTATCAACCCGATCTGGACATCGTCGACCTCAAGGTCATCACCAATCTGGAACTCAGTCGATCCGAAGATATGCGCCTGCCCCTGCGCTGGATCGCCATTCTCTCCAGCAAGATCCAGACAGATTTTGCCCTCACCAGCGGCGTTCATACCCGCGAGGATGTCGTAAAAGCCGTCATGGCGGGTGCAAATGTCACCATGATGGCCTCTGTTTTATTGGAGAAGGGCATTCCCCATGTGACCACCTTACTGAAAGGCCTGGAAAATTGGATGGATATGTTCCAATATCCTTCGATTAAACAAATGCACGGCGCAATGAGCCAACAAAAAGTAGAAGACCCCGCGGCCTTTGAAAGAGCCAATTACTTGCGGATTCTCAACAGTATGGATACCGATCAAGGCTGAAATGTGGCCCGGCGCCACAACTTTAAAAACAAGAAGCTGCCCAAACGGGCAGCTTCTTAAGCACACAATATAATATACAAGGACTGTCTAAGTTTCTGTTCTTACAAATATACAGACCGGCGGATTACTTTGTCTGTGGAGGAGCGGAAAATTGTTTCTTCTGGCGGTAAACGATACGTCCCAACGACAGATCGTAGGGCGACATCTCAACCCGAACGTGGTCACCCAACAAAATTCGGATATAATACTTGCGCATTCTGCCAGATAAATAAGCCAGCACTTCGTGGCCATTCTCCAGCTTCACGCGGAACTGTGTGCCGGGCAGTGCCTCGGTCACAACACCTTCCACAACAATTTTTCCATCTTCTTTGGCCATACATTCCTCCTCAGAAACTACATACCTGCAAAAACTTATCCTGAACCCTGTACCAAAACTTCATCATCTAAAAACCCAGACAATTTACCCCCGGGTTCGGGGACTCATCTGGCGGCGTTTCATCCGACGAAGCGCTTTCTTTCGTTCAACACGGCGGTTTTCAGTCCGTGAAACAAACCATCGCTTGCGGCGAATCGTACTTAAGTTTCCTGCTTTTACAACCTTCTTGCGAAAACGCTTCAACAGGGAATCCTGTGATTCGTTAGGGCGCAATGTAACAGTTGGCATATGAGGTCTCACCTCCTCTTCTTTTTCAGAGTTATCTCACCTGGCCCAGGTGCAGATAAGAAAAAACTCGGCTGGCTGATTTGCAGTAGAGTTTACGAGTAAAGATAGTGTAGATCCTTGGTCTCGTTGCAACCAGGCCATAGCCTCCAAAAATGATGATCGACAGAAAATAAACCTCAAAAAACAGGCATCTCAGCCAAATCATTATACACGAGACACACCTTATTGTCAAACAAGCGTGTCCCCAGCAAACCGTCGGGCAAGGCAAACGGTAAAAACCTGCCATGCCAGGCCAGCTGCTGCGGCCTAACCATTCTTTAAAAATAGAAAAAGTCTCTTGGCAATGAACTACTCTCCCAGGGGGCTACCCCCCAAGTACCATCGTCGCTGACAGCCTTAACTACTGGGTTCGGGATGTGACCAGGTGTACCACTGCCGCTTTCGTCACCAAGAGACTTTATTCACATTGTTAATCCTTACCAGAAAAGCTTTCAAAATAGTATTGTAGTTTTGTTTTTTCCTGCACATAGAAGAGAACCCAATTCTCCATATCACACGGGAAGCCCTCGACCATTAGTACAGCTTAGCTCAACGCATTGCTGCGCTTACACACGCTGCCTATCAAGCAGGTAGTCTTCCTGCGGTCTTACTCCCTTACGGGATCACAGGGATCTTATCTTGAGGCGAGTTTCCCACTTAGATGCTTTCAGCGGTTATCTCTGCCAGACGTGGCTACTCAGCGATGCCGTTGGCACGACAACTGACACACCAGAGGTCTGTCCGCCCCGGTCCTCTCGTACTAGGGGTAGCTCCTCTCAAATCCCTTACGCCCACAGCGGATAGAGACCGACCTGTCTCACGACGGTCTGAACCCAGCTCGCGTACCGCTTTAACGGGCGAACAGCCCGACCCTTGGGACCTTATCCAGCCCCAGGATGCGATGAGCCGACATCGAGGTGCCGAGCGAGGTCGTCGATGTGAACTCTTGGACCTCACCAGCCTGTTATCCCCGGGGTAGCTTTTATCCGGTAAGCCACGGCCCTTCCACTCGGTACCGTGGGATCACTAAACCCGACTTTCGTCTCTGCTCGACGCGTTGGTCTTGCAGTCAAGCTCCCTTATGCTTTTGCACTCTTCGACTGGTTTCCATTCAGTCTGAGGGAACCTTTGGGCGCCTCCGTTACTCTTTAGGAGGCGACCGCCCCAGTCAAACTGCCCACCAGACACGGTCCCGTACCCGGTTTACGGCGTACGGTTAGGGTCTAAACATGATTAGGGTGGTATTTCACGGTTGGCTCCACCAAGGCTGGCGCCCTAGCTTCCTAGCCTCCCACCTATGCTACACAAATCATGCCCAAACTCAATGTCAAGCTGCAGTAAAGCTCCACGGGGTCTTTTTGTCCTGCTGCGGGTAGGCCGCATCTTCACAGCCATTTCAATTTCACCGGGTCCTTCGTTGAGACAGTGCTCCAGTTGTTACACCATTCGTGCGGGTCGGAACTTACCCGACAAGGAATTTCGCTACCTTAGGACCGTTATAGTTACGGCCGCCGTTCACCGGGGCTTCAGTTCAGAGCTTCGCTTGCGCTAACCCCTCCCTTTAACCTTCCGGCACCGGGCAGGTGTCAGCCCCTATACATCGTCTTACGACTTTGCAGAGACCTGTGGTTTTGTTAACCAGTCACTAGAGCCTGTTCACTGCAACCCTCTATCGCTACGTATTGCTACTCACGACGAAGGGCACCCCTTCTCCCGAAGTTACGGGGCTAATTTGCCGAGTTCCTTAACGAAGGTTCTCCCGATCGCCTTAGTATTCTCTACTCGTCTACCAGTGTCGGTTTGCGGTACGGGCACCTAAACTTCATCACTTAGAGGCTTTTCTTGGCAGCAAGGCTCAACTCACTTACGCCTCATGGGCTCGCCACACAACCTCAACTCAGTCCGCGGATTTCCCTACGGTCCTCATCGTCTGACGTTGCATGCACCTGAATCCATTCACAGGCTGGCCTACCTCGCTGCGTCCCCCCTTCGCTCCATTTAGGTGGTTCCGGAATGTTGACCGGATGTCCATCGTCTACGCCTCTCGGCCTCGACTTAGGGCCCGACTAACCCGACGCGGAACAACCTGGCGTCGGAAACCTTAGACTTACGGCGAACATGATTCTCACATGTTTTACGCTACTCATGCCTGCATTCTCACTTCTGCCCGCTCCAGTACTCCTCACGGTATACCTTCTCTGCTGACAGAACGCTCCCCTACCGCCACAACTTGCGTTATGGCCCATGGCTTCGGTACTAAACTTAGCCCCGTTAAATTTTCCGCGCAAGATCGCTTGACCAGTGAGCTGTTACGCACTCTTTAAAGGATGGCTGCTTCTAAGCAAACCTCCTGGTTGTTTCAGCAACCTCACATCGTTTCCCACTTAGTTTAGATTTGGGGACCTTAGCCGATGGTCTGGGCTCTTTCCCTTTTGACCACGAAACTCATCTCCCGTAGTCCGACTGCCATGCTCTGGAGTACCGGCATTCGGAGTTTGATTGGGTTTGGTAAGCTCTAAGCCCCCTAGCCCATTCAGTGCTCTACCTCCGGTACTAAACGCATGACGCTAGCCCTAAAGCTATTTCGGGGAGAACAAGCTATCTCCAAGTTCGTTTGGCATATCACCTCTAACCACAGTTCATCCCCTAACTTTGTAACGTTAGTAGGTTCGGGCCTCCGCGAGCGTTTAGACTCGTTTCACCCTGACCATGGTTAGCTCACCTGGTTTCGTGTCTAATCCCTGCAACTAATTCGCCCTATTCAGACTCGCTTTCGCTCCGGCTCCGGATGTCTCTTCCTTAACCTTGCTACAAAGATTAACTCGCAGGCTCATTCTCCAAGAGGCACGCCGTCAGGCTTAGCAGCGCGTAAACGGATCTCTCCGCAACACCGTCCTGCCATTAGCCCTTCGACTGCTTGTAGGTTTACGGTTTCAGGTTCTATTTCACTCCCCTCAACGGGGTACTTTTCACCTTTCCCTCACGGTACTTGTTCACTATCGGTCGCCAAGTGTATTTAGCCTTGGGGAGTGGACTCCCCTGCTTCCCACCGGATTAGCGTGCCCGGCGGTACTCAGGATACCCGACGGAGTTGTCTGTCTTTCACTTACGGGACTCTTACCCTCTCTGGTTGGCTTTCCCACACCATTCTGTTAGACAAACAGTTTGTAACTCCATATGTCAGGTCCTACAACCCCAACACAACTAGTATGCTGGTTTGGGCTTTTCTCCGTTCGCTCGCCACTACTAGGAGAATATTCTCTTTTCCTCTGGGTACTTAGATGTTTCAGTTCCCCAGGTTCCCTTCACTACCCTATATATTCAGATAGTGATACTGTTGGTTCGCAACAGTGGGTTATCCCATTCGGAAATCCCCGACTCAATCGCCTGTTCGCGGCTCATCGAGGCTTATCGCAACGTCCTGCGTCCTTCTTCGGCACTTGGCGCCTAGGCATCCACCGTAAACCCTTAGTAGCTTCCGCATGTGATACAGAGAATTTGATCCTCTTCCATGCTTTCTTCTTCTAATGTTTTTACTGTTTCTTCTTTTGATGCTTTGGCCTACAATACTATTCTGTTGGTAAGGTTCTGGTGCGCTTTCTCTCGCGCTGTCTGCCTCTCACGTTCCCGTCAGTGTCAGACAGCACCAGACAAATCTGCTTCCTTCTCTTCTCTTTTTAATCCAATCAGCGGCCTGAGCTTACCGCCAGGTCGCTGTTTCTCTTCCCGGTCCGGTCTTGCTCTCTTTCCCTACTCCGCTGTTTTTCCCAAATACTGCTCCTCCTCCTGCCTGTTTCCACCACCTTGCTTCTGGTGGAGATGAGGGGACTCGAACCCCTGGCCCCCGCCTTGCAAAGGCGATGCTCTCCCAACTGAGCTACATCCCCATTTGTCTCTGTGTGGGCCTGAAAGGACTCGAACCTTTGACCCCTGCGTTATCAGCACAGTGCTCTAACCAGCTGAGCTACAGGCCCTTTCCCTCAACAACTGAAGAGTGATAAGAAGTTACTTTATGCCAGCGCTTCGCGCACCGCGCGCAAAACTTCTTTGTGTTTCCACAGAGCTTCAAACTCGCACCCTCAGGCGCTCATTCTTGTCTCCCTAGAAAGGAGGTGATCCAGGCGCACCTTCCGGTACACCTACCTTGTTACGACTTCGTCCCAGTTACCGACCCTGCCTTTGACGGCTCCCTCCCTTGCGGGTTAGAATACCGGCTTCAGGCATTGCCAGCTCCCATGACGTGACGGGCGGTGTGTACAAGACCCGGGAACGTATTCACCGCAGTATTGCTGACCTGCGGTTACTAGCAACTCCATCTTTATGCAGGCGAGTTGCAGCCTACAATCTGAACTGGGGCCAGCTTTTACGGATTGGCTCCGCCTCGCGACTTCGCTACCAATTGTACTGGCCATTGTAGCGTGTGTGTAGCCCAGGACATAAAGGCCATGCTGACTTGACGTCATCCCCACCTTCCTCCGGTTTATGACCGGCGGTCTCGCGTGACACTTGTAACACACGACGAGGGTTGCGCTCGTTAGCGGACTTAACCGAACATCTCACGACACGAGCTGACGACAGCCATGCAGCACCTGTGCAAGCTCCCCGAAGGGTCGTTCTGCTTTCGCTTCACTACCACTTGCATGTCAAACCCTGGTAAGGTTCTTCGTGTAACATCGAATTAAACCACACGCTCCGCTGCTTGTGCGGGTCCCCGTCAATTCCTTTGAGTTTTAACCTTGCGGCCGTAGTCCCCAGGCGGTAGACTTAATGCGTTAGCTCCGGCACTGATGGGTTTGACCCCACCAACGCCAAGTCTACATCGTTTACAGCTAGGACTACCGGGGTCTCTAATCCCGTTTGCTCCCCTAGCTTTCGCGTCTGAGCGTCAGTCATGTGCCAGGAAGCCGCCTTCGCCTCTGGTGTTCCTCCGGATATCTACGCATTTCACCACTACACCCGGAATTCCACTTCCCTCTCACATACTCTAGACTGACAGTATTAACCGACGTCTCCCAGTTAAGCCGGGAGCTTTCACAGCTAACTTATCAATCCGCCTACACGCGCTTTACGCCCAGTAAATCCGGATAACGCTCGCCTCCTACGTTTTACCGCGGCTGCTGGCACGTAGTTAGCCGAGGCTTATTCTGCAGGTACTGTCCTTCCTCTTCCCTGCAAAAAGTACTTTACAACCCGAAGGCCTTCATCGTACACGCGGCGTTGCTGCTTCAGGCTTTCGCCCATTAAGCAATATTCCCTACTGCTGCCACCCGTAGGTGTATGGACCGTGTTTCAGTTCCATTGTGGGGGGCCACCCTCTCAGGTCCCCTACCCGTCATCGCCTTGGTAGGCTTTTACCCTGCCAACTAGCTGATGGGACGCAGGCCCCTCCCAAAGCGGATTTCTCCTTTTCTCACCAGTTCTCTAACACTCGTGAGCTCATGAGGTATTAGCGGTTCTTTCGAACTGTTATCCCTCTCTTCGGGGCAGGTCACCAACGCGTTACTCACCCGTTCGCCACTAGAATTTCATAAATCCGAAGATCCAATCGTTCTCGTTCGACTTGCATGTATTAGGCACGCCGCCAGCGTTCATCCTGAGCCAGGATCAAACTCTCCGTATAATTTATCGCTCCCTTGCGGAAGCGTTCATTACGGCTCTTTTTACTGACATGTTTCCCTTCTTACCACTCTTCAATTGTTAAGGTCCCGCCAGCCTGCTCTGTCTCTTCCCGATTAAAAAGCCCCGATGTCTTTTATCCTCTCAGGACCTCCATCGGCGCTCTCTCAGCGATCTCTACAGTATAACGACTGGATTTTTCAGCGATTTGCCTGACGCGCAGGCGAAATCTTGCCCGCTTTTTAAGCGCGGGTTATTATTGTATCCGCATTTATTTTTCGTGTCAAGCGATTGGTCAATTCAATTTGGTTTTTTCTCAAATTTCGTTGTTCTTCACTGCATCGCCTGAAGCGGATCAATTTTTATCGATTTGCCCTCTCGGGCGAAACCCATCATCTCTCAATGACTTGACGATTTTACCGCAATTCAAAGAGATGTCAAGTGATTCCAGAAAATTGGTCGGGCTAACTTTTTGATTCGCAGTCTGCTTCTTTTTTATTCCCCGGATGTGACCTTCACCACACGGCTGGATGCCCGCCGCAGACGATCCAGGATCGCCAGCCCCAGCCCCTCTTCACCAAAATCATGCGCCAGAATCACATCCATTCCAGCTTCGTCCAGATCACGCAAACCGGCATACAAATGCCGCGCAATCTGCAGCGCGTCCGCTTCCGAGCCAATCGTTCTCACGGTTAGCTCCACCCCGGCAAATACAGGCAAATCTTCCTGTGCTGCCAACAAACCCACCCGCTGGCCTTGCCGCACATACGTCGCCGCTTCCTCACGCATTCGCCAGAGCACAGCCTGCGTATTTGTTCCCTGAAACAGGATCATTGGCGTTCGCGGTGCATAGTGGCGCGACATCATCCCCGGTGATGGCAGCGGCTGCTCTGCTTCGGCGGCTGCTCCATCAAACACTTCCACCGTGCCCAGCATTTCTTCCAATGCCTCGCGTGAGACCCCTCCCGGACGCAGGATGCGTGCCGGCTGCACAGACACGTCCAGCACGGTCGATTCCACCCCGATCGTGGGGCTGCCGCCATCCAGGATCATCTCAATCCGTCCATTCAGATCGGCATACACATGCTGCGCAGAGGTTGGGCTGGTGAAACCAAAGCGATTGGCCGAAGGTGCCGCAATCGGCACACCCGCCGCCTGCAGCAACGCCCGTGCCACCGGATGGGACGGCACGCGCACTGCCACCGTATCCAGTCCGGCTGAAACCCCGCGCGGCAAATCATCGTGTCGAGGCATGATGATCGTCAGCGGCCCCGGCCAAAAAGCCTCCGCCAGGCGGCGGGCAATTTCGGAGATATCGCCTACCACCTGCGGCAGGTCCGCAACCGAAGCCAGATGCACGATCAATGGATCCTGACTGGGGCGGTCTTTGGCTGTAAAAATACCGGCCACCGCCTCCGCATTCAGGGCATTGGCCCCCAGTCCATACACCGTCTCCGTCGGGAAAGCCACCAGCCCGCCCGCGCGGATCACCCCCGCCGCTTCGGCAATCAACTCAGGCTCAGGCGCCTGTGGATTTACAATTAAAATACGCGTCATTGGATCATTAATCCTGTCACCCTTCATAGTCTCTAAAACACGTCTAGCATACCACAACTGAAATGGGCGGATGGGGACGATTTCTGCCCGGAAATCCCCTCATGACGATGGCACACAGCATTCAATCGTTTGCTGTACCATCGTCTTTGCAGAATCCCCCCTCCGCAACCTTCCCCCGCCCGCCGGGAGAGGACGATAACAACGCAAAGTGTCGTTATCAGGTGAGGGCAAAATGATATAATCTCATCATGACCTACACAACCCGCAAGATTAAAACCACCGCTGCCCCCACCGTCGAACAGGCTGTCCTCGCGGCAGCCCTCGGCCTGGGTATCGCCGTTCTCCTGGCCGCAGCAGCTTTTCTCGGCTTCCAGCTATTCCATAGCACGCACATCTACCCCGGCGTTTCCGTCGGCGGCGTAGACCTGGGCGGAATGACCCAGGCCCAGGCCGCGGCTGCTCTCTCCACCCAACTAAACTATATCGATGAAGGCCGCATCGTACTCACCGACCAAAACAACACCTGGGCCGCCAGCCCGGAACAACTGGGGCTTTTCCTTGACCCGCAGACCTCAGTCCGGCAAGCCTACCAGATCGGGCGCACCGGCACCCTCACGCAGCGCCTCACCGACAAACTCAACGGCCTGCGCCAGGGGCACGAAATCGCACCCTCTTTCATCTTTGACCAGCGCCTGGCCTTTCATTATCTATCCACTCTCGCCAGCGAATATATCAATCGCCCCGTGGTTGAACCGCGTTTGAGCATAGAAGGCACCGAAGTCATCATTCACCCCGGCCAGTCTGGCCGCCAGCTGGACAATAACGCTGCCCTGGCCGCGATCGGCGACTTAATGGAAACCCGCGAGAACGGCCTCATCTCCCTGCCGGTAGTTGAACCAGACCCCGTCATTCTGGACGTGGAACAGCAAGCCGAACTGGCCCGCGGCATCCTCAGCCAGCCGCTAACGCTCAGCATGCCCCCCGGCGAAACCGGCGAGCTTGGCCCGTGGGCGTTCTCCCCGGAAGAGCTGGCCGCCATGCTCATTTTCCGTCGCGTGGACGACCACGACAGTTCCTACTACCAGGTCAATCTCAATTACCGCATGTTGAACGACTACCTCGTCCGCCTGGCGCCCGCCCTGCAGAAAGAAGAACAAAACACGCGCTTTATCTTTAACGACGACACCCGCCAGCTCGACATCATCCAGCCAGCCGTCATCGGGCGCACTCTCGATCTGCAAAAGTCGATCGAGGCCATTCAGCAGGGTGCGGCAGCCTTGCAGCATGACATCCCGCTTGTCTTTGTCTATACGAAACCGCCTGTCACCGATGAAGCCACCGGCGAAAGCCTGGGGATCACCGAACTGGTGCAGGCGCAGACCTCCTATTTCTACGGTTCCAGTGGGGCGCGTATCTTCAACATCTCCCTTTCTTCCAGCAAAATGCATGGCGTACTCATCGCCCCCGGCCAAACCTTCTCCACCGGCCACCAGTTGGGCGAGGTCAGCGAAAAAACCGGCTATAAAGAAGGCCTGATCATTTTTGGTGACAGCACCATTGAAGGTGTAGGCGGCGGCGTCTGCCAGGTCAGCACGACCCTCTTCCGCACAGCCTTCTTCGCCGGCTTTCCCATCACGGAACGCCACTCACACGCTTACCGCGTTTCCTATTATGAGAAAGACGCCGGCAACAATATTGACACCTCCCTGGCCGGCCTGGACGCGACCGTCTTCGTGCCGGTCATTGACCTCAAATTCACCAATAACACCCCCTACTGGCTGCTGATGGAAACCTACGTAGACGAAGCCGCCCGCCGGCTCACCTGGAAATTCTATTCCACCAAAGACGGACGCAGTGTCGAATGGCAGACCACTGGCCCCATCAATATCGTTGAAGCCCCCAAACCACGCTACCAGGAAAACCCGGAACTTGAGAAAGGCAAGATCGAGCAGATCGACTGGGCAGCCGATGGCGCCGATGTGACCGTGGAGCGTACCGTTTACAAGGATGGCGACATCCTCTTCCAGGACAGTTTCTACACGCATTACAATCCCTGGCGCGCAGTGTATGAATACGGCCCCGGTACAGAGGGTATGCCCCCCAAAGACGCAGAAAAGGACGAAGAACAGGAATAAGCGTCGATCGCATGGACACGAAAAAAACAGATCCTGGATCCCCGGAAAAGGAATGGTGCTTCAGCCTGCCAGACGTAGAGGTGAGGCTGCGCCCCGCCGGCAAACCGGATGCGCACGTCAAAATCCGCATTGAGGTACAGTCTGACGAAAACATTCTTCCCCAAGAGCGCATATTCATCTTCACCGGCGGTGCATGGCGCGAGCAGCTCCCCCTGCGTCCGCGCTTGCAGCAGGCCTGGGAAAAATTCCGCGCATGGCTCACCTGGGAAAAAGCCTTCCTCGGTCTGGCGATCTTTGTTTATCTTCTCACCCGCCTGATCCGCATCACCGACTTCCCGATCTACTTCTTCACCGACGAAGCCATCCAGACCCTGCTGGCAAGCGACTTCGTACGCGATGGCTTCAAAGGCTATGACGGCGTTTTCCTGCCCACTTATTTCTCCAACTATGGCAAATACAGCCTCGGCACCACCGTCTACCTTCAGCTGGTGCCCTGCCTGCTGTTCGGGCGCAGCATCTGGGTCACCCGCACCACGGCCGCCCTGGCGACCCTGCTCGCCGCCGGCAGCCTGTACCTGATCCTCAAAAAAGTCTTTCATATAAAAGCCCCCTGGCTGGGCATCCTCGTCCTCGCCGCCACACCCACCTGGTTCCTGCATTCGCGAACAGCCTTTGAAGCCTGTCTGGCCGCCAGTTTTTATGCCGCCTTTCTGTATTTTTACATGCGCTACCGCGAAGACAATCCCCGCCACCTGTATATGGCAGTGGTCATGGCCGCCCTCGCTTTTTACAGCTATAACCCCACCCGCGTCGTGGTGGGCGTTACTGCCATCCTGCTGTTGGTCAGCGATTTTCGCTATCACTGGCAGCAGCGCAAGACCATCCTGATCGCCCTCGGCGTAACTGCGGTCTGTGCCCTGCCCTACCTGCGCTTCACCCTGGCTCACGAAGGCGAAAGCCTCAAACACTTGCAAATGATCGGCTCTTACTGGTTTCAACCGATCGGCCTGGACGAGAAACTGGCGCGCCTTGCGGCTGAATATTTCAAAGGCATTAACCCCATCTACTGGTACTTCCCTTCGGACAGAGACCTCAACCGCCACGTGATGAAGGGCTACGGCCACTTATTGTGGGCCAGTCTGCCCCTGATGATTGCCGGTCTGGTCATCACCCTGCGCAACTTTAAATCCTCCGCCCACCGTGTGCTGCTGATCGCCGTACTGGCCGCCCCCAGCGGCGCGGCCCTGGTCGGCCTGGGCATCACCCGCAGCATGACCATCGTCATTCCGCATGTTCTCTTCTGTGCCCTCGCCCTGTCTGCCGGTCTGGACTGGCTGGCCGCCCGCAAATGGCCGCGGCTGGCGCTCAACCTGTCCGTCTTCGCCATCCTCTCTGTTTTCAGCTTGTGGATGATGAATGATGCCCTGGTCAACGGCCCGCTGTGGTACGAGGATTACAGCCTGACCGGCATGCAGTACGGCGCGCGCCAGCTCTTCAGCGCCGTGCAGGAGACCCTGGACGACAACCCCGATATCAAAATGTCTGTCTCGCCTTCCTGGGCCAATGCCAGCGACATCCTCGCCCGCTTCACCCTCGGTGACCCGCTGCCTGTCACCATGGAAAGCATCTACGGCTATATGGACGAACCCAAAGACCTCTCCCCTGAACAGGTTTTTGTGATGATCCCTGAAGAATATCAGACCGCCCTTGAGAGCGACAAATTCACCGGCATGGAAGTGCTGCGTACCCTGCCCTATCCCAACGGCAAACCGGGCTTTTACTTCGTCCATCTGCGCTATGTGGACGACATCGAACGCGTTTTTGATGAAGAGCAGCAAGCTTTGTATGACCTGCGATCCGGGCGGATCACCTGGCAGGGGCAGAAAGTGGCCGTGCGCTTCCAGGCCCTCGACATGGGTGAACTCGCCCACCTGTTTGACGATAACCCCAACACCTTTATTCGTTCGGCTGCCGCCAACCCCCTCCAACTCCAGTTTGATTTTCCGCAGCCGGTCACGGTCAGTGCTGTGGATGTGTACCTCGGCGGCGCGCCCACCCACATAATCGTCCGGGCCTACGACGCCGAAGGGAATTTCCTCGAAGAACTGACCGAATCCTGCCCTGCCGTTCCTGACCCGCGCGAGGTCAACCTGCACTTCAGTGCCCCCCTTCAGGCCGCCGCCCTGCACTTCTCCATCAAAAACACGAACGAGGGGCAGCCCTCCCATGTCCACGTGTGGGAAATAGGTCTGGATTAACTTTGCAGGGATGATTTAGATTTTTTCCAGTATAATATCCGTATATCAGACTTTATTTATCCGTATTACTGTAAAGGCCCGCCCATGAACACAATCACCATTGTCTTCCTCGCCAATTTCCGTGAAGTAACCGGCATCAAACAGCTTGAGATGCAAATACCAGCCAGCGCCACCGTCGGGGATGTCAAGCAGGAACTCCTCAAGCGCTACCCCCGCCTGCGCACCCACTTCGCCAATATGTCCACCGTGGTCAACAAACACACCATCATCCTGGACACCGAAACCCTGCCGGAAAATGCCGAACTGATGCTCATGCCCCCCCTCGGCGGCGGGTAACCTGAACCATTGTCGTAACGACTTCAGTTGTTACAAACTCGCACTAACGCTCTCTAACGAAAGATTTCGTTACATCATCAGCATTCGCTCCTCTTTAAAGAATACATTTTGCTTTGCGGCCTCGCTCCGCGGCAAGAAAAAGATTACAATAAAACAATGACCCCCCCCCAAACCACCCCAAAAACCA
>Ga0334889_1004077_pt1 | contig 13542 bp, 12 predicted proteins | sample GraSluR1_MG_2_FD_207222 | JGI IMG/M metagenome (GOLD analysis project Ga0334889, IMG submission 207222) | Sludge microbial communities from methane-producing bioreactor in Wageningen University, Netherlands - Granular Sludge_8_08-R1 | ecosystem: Engineered > Bioreactor > Anaerobic > Unclassified... | reverse complement strand
CGATCCAACTGCCCACCAGGACTTGCGCTTGCTCCCCGGAGAGTCCGGCGCAGAACGCGGCGGCCCCGGCAGGGAAGATGGCTGATGGCGTGTCGGATAGCAGTATCATCAGCAGGGCGAAGCCCACGGCCACACCGCCGGGCACAACCGCGCCATCCGGTGGGATGACCAGGGTGCGCAACAGTCCCAACACTGCTAGCGGCAAGGCCGTAGCCCAGGCCGGAACAGTGCGCGTCCGCAGATCGCCGTAGCTCAGCCCGGCCAGCCAGAGGCCGACCAGGACGGGCACGAGTGTGACAGCGGGTGTGCCTTGACTCACTGGCCAACTCCTAGCGGCGTACTCGTCGCGGCGCACGCCACGAGCGCCACGAGGCAGATCAGGACCAGCCCCGCGATCAAAACTAGCTCGACACTGGCTTCGGCTTGTGTTCCCTGTAGAAAACGCATCGTCGTCACCCCCGTTTGAAGTAGTGGTGCAGGCTGATCTGCTGCCCGGTGCGCAGGTAGATGCTCTCTTCCAGCGTTTGCGGGTACAGGCCCGTCCACTGCAAGCCGTTGCCGGTGTCCTGCCACAGCACATTGATGGCCGGAATGTCCCCTTCCATTTGCCGGGAAGGTAACAACTCGGCGACCTCGCGCACGATGCGACGACGTTGCCCATTGACCGTCACACGCTCGATGTAGAGCACCAGGTCGAAGGCGTCCACCAGGTAACGGGTGATGACGCCAGGGGCCATCGCGGAGTCGGCCAGTTGCCACATCTGCACCACGCGGTTGGCAATCTCGTGGACGCCGTTGGAGTGCAAGGTGAGCAGTTGCCCATCGTGACCGGTGTTGGCCGCCATCAGGACGGAGCGAATCTCCGCCCCGCGCGCCTCGCCGGTGACGATGCGGTCCGGGCGCATCCGCAAGGCATTGATCACCAGGTCATCCAGCGTGATAGCACGTTGCCCTTCCTCGGTCTCCTCGGTGGTGACCATTGCAATCCAGTTGTCGAGTCCTAACTGGAGTTCCGGGGTATCCTCCACGGTGACCACCCGTTCTTCCGGGGGCAACACCGCGCACAGGGCGTTGAGGGTGTTAGTCTTGCCGGAGCCGGTCCCGCCGGTGACGATGAGGTTAAGGCGTCCCAGCACGCACTCTTTGAGGAACCCCGCGATGTCGGCAGTGAGCGTGCCCAGGCGCACCAGGTCATCCAGCGTGCGGGCGACCAGGCGGTGGCGGCGGATGGTCACCGCGACGGGCACATTGTCCACCAGCGGTTCCATCACGGCGTTGAGGCGGCTGCCGTCGGGCATCTTGGCGTTGACCCGTGGGTTCGAGCGGTCGAAACGCCGTCCGTGTCGCGCGGCGATGCGGTCAACCAGTTTCTGCACCTCGCGGGCACTCTCGAAACGAATACTGGCGCGGTACATCCCCCGTTCGGCATCGTCCACCCAGATCACGTCCGGGCCGTTGATCATGATTTCTTCCACGGTGGGCATATTGAGGTACGGGGTGATGACGCCGTAGCCGAAGATGTCGTACTGCAAGCGCGCGACCAACTCTTCCAGCGATTCGGTAAAGGGCCGCCCGTGCTGCAACGCAGCGTTCGCGTGTTCGTCGACCAGGGCGCGCAGCAGCGTCTCGGCCTCGCGTTCGACGTTAGCGGTGGGCGTGCGCAGAGCTTCCAGGCTGAACTGCCCGGTCAGGCGGTCACGGGCGGCAGCGAGCAAGCCCGTGTAGGGATCAGGGTACTCCGCGGTCGCGTGCGCGGCGACCCGTTGGGCAAAGGTCGAGGGCGCTGCCATTAGGCCCACTCCTCTATCTTGCCGGCGATCTTCCGTGTGGGAGCGAGTTCCCATTCCAGGATGTGTCCGGTGATGTCCAGCACCGCCAGGGTGGTTTCAGCGTCGATCAGAGCCGCGTGTTGGCCCGGATACAGGGTCCGTGTGCTGCGCGCCGGCTGGTGTTGACCAGTGGGATAGACAATGAATCCGGCGTATAAGGCGGCCTGGTGTATGATGGCGTACACCGCGTCCGCATCCCAATCGTCCCCCTCCGGGCTGGCATTTTCGTTGACATTCAGGTCAATTGCGATTGCCTCTGGCGCTAGGCCGGCAATGAATTGCACGAAGATGGCGGCCACGATGGCCTCCGTGTCCGGATCGGGGATCAGGCTATGCCCGGTCACGATCCGCCCGTCGGCGGTCTGGATGTGCACTTCGCAGTCGAACCGGTAGCCATACGGCGGTTGCTTTCCCTGGTACAGGCCGTATTGCGCCAGGAGGCGTTTTTTACCAATACGCGCTGGTTGCTGTTCCGCATCCACGTCAGCCTGGGGGGGCGTAGCGGGGGCCATACGGTAGCCAGGAATATACCGGTTGTTCTCCCAAAGCACATCCAGTTCAAACTCTAATTCGTCCGGCGTGCTCAGGGCTACTGCCCAGGTGACATTGTCTGCGCCCATTTGGACGAAGACGGACTGCGGGGGATAGCCGGCCCGTTTCAACGTCAATACTCGCCGCAGTATCCTGGTGCGGTCCTCTGGTCGGCCGAGTCGCTCGGCGTGCTCGGCGGTGCTTTCCAAAAACAGATTTGTTCTCATTGTTCCTCTCTCCTTGTTGTGGTGTTGTTTTATGATTGCTGTGCTTCCCGTGTGGGACCGAACGTCCATTCCAGTGTCCGTCCGGTGACGGCCAAGACTGCCAGTGTGGTTTCCCAATCGATTAGCGCCTCGTGTTGGCCGGGGTATAACATTCCCGTCCAGCGTGCCTGCTTGTGGGTGACGTCGTGATAGACGACGTAGCCAGAGTACAGCGGCGCGCGGCGCACGATGTCGCGCACATTGGCCTCGCCCCAGCGTCCGCCATTGGGGCTGCCGATGTCGCGCCGGTTCAGGTCGGCGGCGATAGCATACGGTGACGCCCCACCGATGAACTGCGCGAAGATGTCCTCTACCACGGCAGCTTGCTGTGCATCACGCACCAGGCTGTGCCCGGTCAGGGCTTGGCCGTCGCTAGTCTTGACGGTGATGTCCGGGCCGAAGCTGTAGCCGTAGGGCGCGGTGCTACCGTTGTGCAGACCATACTGGGCACGGAGGTGCTTGTTGCCACCCCTTGCCTGTGCTCGTCCGGCCTCGGCCACGGCCCGAGCTTGCGCGGCGGGCACAGCGGGGCTGTCGGGGACGTAAACCCCACCTTCCCACGCCACGCCCAATTCCTGTTCCAACTCTTCCTGCGTCCGCAGCGCCACGCGCCAGGTAACGTTGGCCTTGCCCATCTGGACACGGATGCGCCTGGGGGTATATCCTTCCCGTTTCAGCGCCAACGTACGGCGCAACATCCCGGTACGGCGCTCCGACAATCCGATGCGCCGCGCGTGATCTGCTTCGCGTTCCAAAAAGATACTTTCCTTCATTGTTCCTCTCTCCTTGTTGGTTGTTGTTGGTTGCTCGATATTGGATGTTGGATTCTGGATACTTGATACTTGTTGCTGGATTAAGCGTGAACTTCCAGTTTCAAGCATCAAGCTTCCAGCAACGAGCTTCTAGCTTCCAGCTTCCTGCATCCTGCGTCTTGCGTCTTGCTTCACTTGCCGACGAACACACTCTGCACCTGCTGCCACAGCCCCGGCTCCTTACGGCGCTCCGGTGGCTTGAACGCTGCCGCCTCTCCCTCGATGCACCCACCACGGCTAACCCATTTGGGGGCCAACAACGGGAAGAAGCGTGCGGCCATCGACACAATCGCGTCCGACGTGGGATTGGGCTTCTCCAGCACGAAGGGCATCTTGTGGTTATTGCTGTAGGTGAACTGTGAATCGTAGGGCACTTGGGCGAACTTCTTCATCCCTATGGTGCTGATTAGCTCTTTCATCTTGAGGCCCGCTTCTGTATTCCACTGGTTGATGACCAACTCAAACTTGCCGATGCCCTCGCCAAAGGTCTGCTTCAGTTGCGGCACAGTCTGGCCGGTGGAGTGCATATCGGCCACATCGGGCCGCACCACGGCCAGCACCAGGTCGGCGGCGTCCAGTGCGGCGAGATGTACATCGTTGTTGACGTCCGGACCCAAGTCGATGACCACGAAGTCATAGAGCTTACGCGCGGTGTCGATGATGGCGCGGGTCAGTGCCTGCGTGCGGTGCGGGTCTTCGCGGAACTCTGACCGACCCGCGACCTCCATTGAGGCGATACCGCTCAGGCAGTGCAGCTTCGAGGCCAGCCTCGTGTTCCACAGGTGCACTTTCGTCTGGAGCGTCTGGGGCGGGCAACTGGCATTCCGAGTGCGCAGATAGTCCAGTAGCAAAGTATTGATCAGGCCGTAGATGTTTTCCTGCGTGGATAGTCCCAGGCGGGGCGCGACTGCGCCGCGAGTCATATCCAGGTCCATCAACAGGGTGTTGCGCTGGCCGATGACGCCTAGAGATGCCGCGAGATTGATCGCCAGACTGGTCTTGCCCACGCCGCCGCCCGTGCCCCACAAGGCGATGACCATACGTCGCCACCCGGCCTCAGCCAGGGTGTAGAGAGTAGGCGTGTCCAGCGGGACGTAGCTGCTGCTGGCCCGTTCGGCGCGCGCCTGGGTAACGGCGTTGGGGATCAGTTCCAGCAAGCGCCGCAACTGCGCGTCGTCGAGGGGCAACGAGACGTGGCCTTTCATCCCCAGAGCCAGCAACTCGTCAGTCCGCGATTCCAACGGGGGCAGCAGACCAATGCACGCGATGGGCCGTTCGTCGTAGTGCAGCAGTTCACTGACCAGTTCTGACCGGAAGCCGGGCAAGGTGGGCGAAAGCAGCACCAGGTCGGCTTCCATTTCTGTGGCGTCGGTGAACACCCCGGAAGCCGTGGTCGGCCCGGCGACGATTTGCAGTTCTGGTATCTCGGACAGCGCCCGCTCCAGACGCTGCATGTCGTCCCATACTTTTGTGCCGATGACAATCTTGATGCGTTCCATATTCTTCTCCTCGGTAGACGGTAGACGGGGCGGGGGGAAGGGGAGAGGGCAAAGGGTGAAAACCCACCCTGTACCCGACTTTTCGTCTCTCCCACTCACCCATTCACCCACTCTCCCTAAATTCCTGTTACCGCGTCTCCGTCTCCCCCTGTCTACTGTCTACCGTCTCCGGTCTACCTCCCCAAAACATCGCGTTGAAGTCTTCCCACGCGAAGCCTGGGGTCTCCGGCAAGGCTTGTCCCGCCGCGACGGTCGCGCGCCAGATGGCGGGGCGTACCGCGAGGGACATCTTGCCGTTGAACACCGCCCAATCCAGGCTCTCGGCGGTGGTTTCGGGGACGAGGACGTCCACGCCCACCACCGGCCCGGCGATAAACGGTGCGGGTTGCTGCCCGTCAGTGGTCACCGCCCCATATTGCGGGTTGGCGATCTGTTCGTGGTTGACGCGCACCACGATGGCCCCGGCCACCACGCGCTTGGTCACCGGCAGTTGCAGCGTGACCGTCACGGGCTGTAACAGCGCCTCGTAGTCGGGCAGCGGCTCCGGTGTAGGCGGGGGTGGCGTGACCCCGGCGGGCAAGGGTGGCACGGTGCTGGTCGCCAACTCGGTAGCGCGCACTGTGCCTAACGTGGTATACAAGTCCACCAGGTCGCCGACCGCGATGTACGGTGTGGTTTTGGCGTCCACCGGAATGGACTTGATGACCAACTGGGGATCGGTGAGAGCCAACGCCAGACGGCGCACTTTCTGCGCGTTCTCCCCGGTGGCAATGCGCCCCCGGTTGAGGACGTCGCCCGCGCGGACCGTCTCGACGAAGATCCCATCGGCCAGCATCGCTTGCAAGGTTTCCGGTGTGAGCACGACTTGCAGCAACGACGGACTGAACGATTGCTTATCCAACGCGATGTAGCCGTTGGTGTAAGCGTCTTGCAATGCCGTGTACGCCGGAATGTCCTGCACCGCGATGGCGACTTCGTAGGTGGGCGGGGTGGTGAGTTGCGCAAACAGCAGCACCCCCACGAACGCGCCCCCGACGAGCAGCAGGCCGACCCAGAATTGAATGGATTTCAGAATACGCATTTCGTTTGTCTCCTTGATGTGAGTTGTCAGTTTTCAGTTATCGGTTTTCAGTAAATCAGTTTTTTCGCAGAGGCTTGCTGACTGACGACTGAAAACTGACGACTGATAACTTTTTCTTTACGCCCAACGTTTCCTCCGCAATGGCTTGGGCTGCCGCCTTAAGATCACCGACGACAGCGTGAGCCTGTGGCCATTGCTGCTTGAGGCGCTGCTCGTGCCATTGGGCGACCGGGTTGTCGGCGCTGACGATGAGCAGCAGGCTGGCGAGGTCTACCAGGGCGGGCGGCGGGGTTGTGCCACCGTCGGCGACGACGTGGCCCAATGCCGCCGTGTCCCACACGAAGGCCATCACTTGCGCGCGCCACACGGTGCAGACTGGCATCCACAACAAGGGCTGCCGTGTTTCGACGGCTTGCTCGACCGCGCGTCCCCGGCGACTCGCCGTCCACTGCGCTGTCAGGCTCAGGTCTAGCACCGGCGCGCCTGGCCCGGCCATTTGTAGGGCCAATGTGCCGTCGGCGGCATCCAGAGGGACGGCGTTGGCCTGCTGGCATAGGTGTTGGGCCAATGTCGTTGTGCCGAGGCCGCCCTTTGCACCAACCACGAGGATTAGCATTGTGTGGCCTCCTGAGTGAGCGATGCAAGGTCAATGCCCAACAGCTTGGCAACAGCGGCTTCGGACAACGGTTTATCAACCGTGATCCAACGCGCGGGGAAGGCCCGCCGCTCGCGTCCGCCGTCTACGATGATGGCGTCGTAGCTAACGCGCGCGTCGTCCAGGGCTAGATTGGGGTAGATGGTGATCGTGCCGGTGGTCGCCGGTTGATCGGACGGGATTAGGTCTAGCAATAGATAGGGATCGCCGCGCTGTGCCGCATCGAAGAGCGCCACGCACTTACCCTGTGCAGCCAGCAGCTTGGCGGCGGTGACCACGGCGGTCGTTGTGCCTACCCCGCCGCGCGTGCCGTAGAAGCCGAGGCGCAGTTGGCGGCGGAGTGGGGCGAAGGGCAGCTGTGGAGCGGGCGCTGTGGTGTTAGCGGCGGGCACGGCCTGTTGCGCTGGTGGCTGCTTTGCAGCTTGCGCTTGCAGATAGGCGTCGAGCACCTTGGCTGGTTCGGCGTCGGGTGCGATGTACAGCACTGGCAGGCTGAGACTCTCGACATTGGGAATCTTTGTCCCTTCCGGCGCGACGATCAGGCCAGCATTGACGAAGTCCAGCATTTGCCGCGTCTGTTGCGGGTCACAAACGCCGACGACTAACACGTCCGCCACAGCGGTCACGGCGTCGCTCAGGGCCAAGGCCTGATCTTCTTGCGGGGCAACACAAAGTATGTTATGCATTTAGTCCTCCACGGTAAAAGTATTGGATGTGATGGGTTGGCTACCGGGTATCCGCGCGGTCAGGCGAAAGGGTGCGGCGTAGGTTGGGCTGACGTCGAAGACGAGGTAGCCCGTGGCTTGTGCATTGGGTGGCAAGGTGTGATCGGAAAGCAGCGTGCTGTCCGTGACGCTCAGTGGCCCTTCGACTACACTCAGGGCGAGTTCTGCGACTTGCGCGCGGGGATAGCTGTGCCCAGCGTTGTCGGTCAGGGCGAACTCAGCCTGGGTAAGATCAAGGCGCACCGTGCCCGTGTTCTGCACCTCGGCCACGACGACGATGAACACGCCGTTTGGCTTGGCGGACAGGTTCAGGTCTAGGGGGTGCGTCAGGGTCACGGCATTGCTTGCCGTCGGGGGCGCGACGTGGGTGGCGGTGTACGCCCGCGTGACGCGCAGTTGCCCTGCCGTGGGTGTGGCCGTGGCGACTACCACCGGACGCACCGGCAGCGGTTCGATGGGCAAGGGCAAGATTGAAAAGATGGTGCAGCCGAGTAGCACCCCCAGCCCAATACTGATCCCTATGACTTTGACGATGTGATGCATTTCCTGACCCCTTTTGACGCAAACAAAAAAGGGGAGGACCTGGAACCGAAGTTCCAAGTCCTCCCCTTTCATTTCCCGGCCAGGTATCCTGGTCAGGACGCCGCAGGCTTGAAGGCTTCCTGCGGATCGGAGCGCTTAGCCCCAGACCTTTTCACGGTGGTTGTTCACCGTTACATTTTGATTATACATGGGGGCATGCCAAAATCAAGGGGGGATCGGCAAATTGGTTTTCGGAAATGTGCACATAAGTTTGGCTGCGCAGTAGAGGAAGGCAGAGGACGTGCGCAACGAAAGGGCGAACTTCGTGATCCGCCGCAAGCATGTCGGCGGCCGCAGGGGGTGCCGATGCCGGGCTATTGTGTCAACCTTAGTGACTGTCAGATTCTGGAGGGCGGCGAGCCGGGTGTCTATGTGCGAGGGAATATCCTGCATCACGACGACCGGGCCAAACTCAAAGCGTGAGCAATGAATATCCTTGCCGAGCAGAAAAAGCGAGACGAGGACTCGCTCTGGTCTGTTGTCGAACGACTCAACAGAACGGTATCGCAGATCGCAAGGGTCTCCCGGCAATGATTATCCTGGCCTTGGGCGCTTCGTCTACGCACACTGGCTACTGTATCGGCGAGGACGCCGACTATGTTATAAGCGGTGTTTTTGTGCCGAAGGGAAGGCCGACGAACGGGTAGCGTAGATCGTGACGTGGGCGCTCGACAAGATCAAGCGTTATGAGCCGGACATCGTCGTGATCGAGGAACCTGCCGCGAATAACTCCCACCGAAATGCTCGGACTGACCGGCTGTTATCGCGGGTCTACGGGGCAATCGAAGCGGTGGTAATCTGCTCCGGCTGCAAGTTTGGTCGCGTCTGGCCGTCGTAGGTGAAGGCGACGGGGTGCAGTAAGGACTCCCCCCGCTTTGCCGCTGGCGTGACTCACAAAGAGAGCGTCGGGCCTGACGAGGCCGATGCGGTTGGCGTTTGGCTGGCATGGCTGACGAAAGGTGGGCAGTAGCACCCCTGACGAGTTCTGAACAAAACCCTATACTCCTTCCGTACCAACCTGCAATATGTCATCTGGCAACCTGCAACTTTCGCTTGCATAATCCTCTCTTTTCTCTTATACTGAAAACGTATCAAAAAAACAGCCCCGCAGTGCGTGAGCGCCCGGGGCTTCGACTTCCGGCGATGACGCGCCGTGGTATGTACACCATACCGTCCCCGCCCCCACGCGTCAAACGCCGGGGGCGGGGTATTTGGCATCGTCTATCAATGCAATTACATGTTGGGCGGCACAAGCGCAGCAAACAAGTGATTGTGGTAAGTCCTCACGATTTCAGTAACAGGAGTGGTCAAGTGAAGAAATACCAGTATCTCCAAATGGGTATTTTTGACGATATTGAAGCAAAAGGCACAGATGCGCAAACTCTGAAGTGGATTGCAGGAGAGAGCGCGCGACTTGCACCAGGATGCCGAGTAGAAACACTCGAGTTTCAGGGGAATATGTGGCTTGTCAGAATAAAAAACCTTCATAGTAGAGCCCACGAAGTCCTCTGGTGGATTGTACGCGAACTATGTACACAAGGATACGAACCATTTACCGCCCCTAATGGTTACCATTTTCGTAGGGAAAGCATTACAGATTGAGCGTGAAGGGTAAATTTATGCCTGAAACAAAGTGGGAATACGCACGGGTTGCACTATATGGAACCGAATATGAAGGCAAAGACAAACGTTACTGGAGCATTTATATACATTTTATGGGAGATATCGTTACAAGCCAAACAGTAGCATCTCTAAAAAGCCAAGATAAGGAACACGCTAAGGCATATCCACTTAATGTTGATTTATGGGGATTAACAATCGCAAAACTTGGACAAGCAAGTTGGGAACTTGTAATGGTGCAACATCCGTACGTATTCGGAGCAGGAGAGCAATACGGTACTCCACAGACGCCCAATACATCTAAGGGTATTGCATATTTTAAACGCCCCGTTATTGAAGGCAGAAATGTAAATACTCCTGCCATCTCAATTGAGTGACTTGTTTCTAAAAAGGTCTATTCATTCACAGTATTTGGTTTTTATATGATAAAGTCGTCCAACATCGCGTCAACTCGACCGCGCTATCGTGCGTGCAATCGGCGGCTCTACGCGCTTTCAGGTAGTCTGCTGGCGAAGGGGCTTTCCCCGCAGCCGCGCGGCGGGTTACGCTGGCCGTTGGGCGGCAGCACTAATTTGAAGTGAATTTCCATATGCAGCTTTCGCAACTTCCGATAAACGAAATCCTTTTGGCTATACTAAGTTTCGGCTTAGGTGTTGCTGCAACATTTCTTGGGCAGATGATTTCCAGGAAGTTGAAATTTATCGACGCTCGGAACAAACTTCGTTATGAAAACTCAAAAAAGTTCCGTGTTTGGATGGAAGCATATCGAGATATTCTAAAGTGTTCATATCCGGAGATTTACCCTTTTTGGTTAAGCCAGGTTATCGCACCTCCGTTAGGAATTCCTATTGGCGAAGCAAAATTCGAGAGAGATCAAGCCGTTACAATTTTACGGCAACTGAAAGAGTACAGGGATATCAGGCGAGTTGTTGATAAAGCGAGCGAAATCGGTAAAGAAGCATTTGACGCACTGATTGAACGTCCGTCTCGATTCAATTTGAAAGCCAGGTGGCTTTATTCAAAAGGCGTGTTTAATCTTGGTGTAGGATTTACGATAGAAGTCATTGGCCATTTAAGGAAATTTCATACGATTTTCGACTTTCTTTATACAGGCATAGAAAAGAACTATGCTAAAAGTAGAATAGACTGGGACGCTGTAGATATAATCACGCCAGAAGAACTCGACCAAATAGTACTGTACGCTGAATTGCGCAATGACCGTCAAAATTTGAGTCAGCTCAAAGATGATTATTATGGAGACCAACTCAGCAACCTTGCCGACGCACTTAGTTCTATTTCATGGAAGAAACGGCAAGCAAATCAAGAGTTAGAAGAGATATTTTCTGTTATCAGAAAGTATGAACAAAAATGGGTTGTCCCAGAAAGTTGAAAGTCAAAAATCTGCGCCTAACATCGCTTAGTGCGACCTGTTCGCTTGAAACTGGCTGCAAAGCCGGGAGCAAAGCGACAAAGTCGGCGAGATAACCCCGAAGCACTCTCGGAGTTATCAATCGGTACTTTGACAACTGTATGTCCAAGCAGGTGTGACCGGCAACCAACCGGTCAACTCCTGCCCTCCAGGCTTCGGCGTAAGCTCAGCCGAGCGGTGGAGGGGAGACCTCATCACCCTACGTTGCGCGCCTGGTAGACGCGCGGCGGAGTGCAAAGGTGAAAAGGGGATAAGGCGGATACTACGTATCTGGGCTGACCGAAAGTGGCAACCGCCTCAAGCAGGTGACTATGGGTGGGCAACGAAGGTATGGGCAACCAGTGGTTGCACAGAAGCGTCGTGAGTTGGACCCTGGGCCGGTACACGGGAAGGCATAGGAGTAGAATGAGGGCCGCGCTGCAGACAGCGCCGTCTTAGGCAGACGTGCTGTGCGTATGCATACCACGGACCGAGTACGGGATGCAAGTCCACCTCTGAGAGTGCAGTTGCCAAGCGCCGGGGACGAGTCATCGCCGCCAATGGTGTACCTGTGACAAAGGCTCGTGTACTGAGGAGCCGGATGAGGGGAAACGCTCACGTCCGGTTCTGAACCGACGGCGGGGCGGAGGACTGCCCCGCCGACCGTAACCACCCGACCGCGCTTGCGCGTGTGCAATCGGCGGAGCCACGCGCTCTTTCAGGCAGTTTTCTGGCGAAGGTGATTTTCACGCAGCCGCGCAGCGGGTGAAGTCTAGCGTTGGGCGGCTGGCAGCTATGCTATAAGGTAAATTGACAGTGGTGTCAGATTATGAGTTTCTTCTTTGATGTTTGGACTTCTGAGGGTTTTGTTCTTGCCAGTGATATCAGGTTAATTGTGAATGGGGAGTCGAAATATGCCCACAAAATAGCGATATCAAGCCCTCAGTCAAAGGTGAAGTGTGCGATTGCCGTGTGTGGGGAGTATCCATCAAATAGTTTGGGGTATTTCACTGTAGCTACATTATCGAAAGACTCACTCAGAGAAGTTGCTCAAAGATTCGCAACTCAGTGGGTTGAGCGGTATGCAGGCACTGAAGACTATTCAGCCATTCATCTGGTGGGATTCGAGAATACGGGTATCGCTAACAGGTTTCTACCTCAGATGTGGTTTTGGAGCAACTGGGATGGAGAAAGGTATTACAGCCGTGAAATACTTGAGGAACAGTTGCGCAGTTTTGCCAATCCAATCCCACATAATAATCATATCCCACAAAAGATAAAACAACTCAACGGAAGTTTGCCTAATCCTGAACAAGAATACTCGTCAGTAATGTCTTTTTTACAGTACTATGAACCTTACTTCACCTGGAATGGCGATACTTCCTTCTGGAGAAGTGCGGTACAGGCAATTGGTTCTGCACTAAACCTATTGAGGGGAAAAAAGCGGAACTGGACCCTTGATGAAGTCAGTAGGGTAACTGGTTTGTGTTTGGAGTTTCTTGTCAAGTTAGGAAACATTTTACCCAATTCCACTGTTGGGCTTACAGATGAAGGTGATTTTGATGTAGTTAGCGTTACTCCACAAGACGCAATGTGGATAAAAACGGCTAAATTCGAAGAATGAAAATATTCGAGAATACTTGGGTGCTTTTCTTTCTAGGCCGCTCAGAAAGTGGCAATCGCGTATTGTTTGCCATTTGAGCACACTTCACAAGTAGCAAGTATACCGTGTTAATTCGGAGATGAAAATGGGAAACACTGATACATTTCGTAAATTCTATCCTGCCATACTTAACTTGACATATGAGGAACTTGCAGAGTTGTGTCAGAAATTAGACCCGAGTTCGATAATATTTTGGACAGGTGTTTACCTGGATTTACAAAGAAATAGGAAGTATGCACGATTCGAGGGTTGGTATTATCCATATAACCCATTTTTAGCAATGGATACGAGTTTTAATGTTAATGATCGTCCAATTCCCGAAGATGTTTTAAGTGCTACTCATCACATGGTAGCTAAAGCTCTTGCATGGTTAGGAATTGGCGTATGGCCTATAGCAGAAAAGTATTTTAAAACTGCATTGTCGATAAATTTTACAACACATAACATTGAGTCTGCTCTAATATGTGGAGCAAATCTGGGGTTATGTTATCTCGCAGGTGAAGACATAGAGAGTGCCTATAACTTGACCGAGCAGCTTTTACCATTGGCAATTGAAACGCATCATACTTATCCAGGTACTCGAATTGCGACGATTAAACAGATTTGCCTGGCTAGATGCAATAAGTGGCAAGACTTAGTCCAAGAAAATTCCAATTTGAAGAAAATAGGTTTCGATAGATTGGATGATTCTTTGAATGATATACTTATAGATATATATGAATCCACTGGTCTTAATCTCGCTCTAACTGTATGGAGCAGAGAATGGGAAGATATGCAAAAACTCTTGGCGGGAGATGAAATAGAGCTTGTGGTTGTCTCTATGAAGGATGATGATTTTTGTGACTATGTTCTTGAGATACTCGCTGAGAGT
>Ga0334889_1004069_pt1 | contig 13571 bp, 9 predicted proteins | sample GraSluR1_MG_2_FD_207222 | JGI IMG/M metagenome (GOLD analysis project Ga0334889, IMG submission 207222) | Sludge microbial communities from methane-producing bioreactor in Wageningen University, Netherlands - Granular Sludge_8_08-R1 | ecosystem: Engineered > Bioreactor > Anaerobic > Unclassified ... | reverse complement strand
ATGGAGGCGGTTTTTATCACCGGAACTTCTCCTAAAGTGTTGCCGATAAAACAGATCGACAATCTAGAGTTCGATTCTGCTTCGCATCCGGTGGTCATAAATATTATGGAGGGGTATAATAGAATGATCGATGACTACTGTGAGGATAACCCCTTTGAATAATATCTTGCTTAATAAAAAAGGAGTGATAAAGTGGACCATATAAGAGTACGCTTTGCTCCCAGTCCCACTGGAGCTTTACATATAGGCGGGGCACGCACTGCTCTTTTCAACTGGCTCTTTGCCCGCAAATACGGCGGGAGGCTGGTACTCCGCCTGGAGGACAGTGACGCCAGCAGATCTGACCAGGCTTCCGCCCAGGGCATAATAGAGGGCTTGAATTGGCTGGGATTGGATTGGGATGAGGGCCCCCAAATCGGAGGAGAATACGGTCCCTATCGCCAGAGTGAACGCCTGGATATCTACCATAAATGTCTGGACCAGTTATTAGCGCAGAACAAAGCTTATTACTGCTTCTGTTCTGCTGAACAGCTAGCTGAAGAAAGAGATACCGCCCGGCGAAATAAAATTGACTATAAATACCCAGGTCATTGCAGCAATATCAGTATAAGCGAAGCTGAAGAACGGATTCATAAGGGTGAACCAGCAGTAATTAGGTTCAGGTCGCCTGAGAACGGTGTGGTAGTGGTGCCGGATCTGATCAGGGGTGAGGTGGAATTCAACAACCAATTGCTGGATGATTTCATTCTGGCCAAGTCTGATGGCTGGCCTACCTACAATTTCGCCGTGGTGGCAGATGATCACTATATGCTGATATCCCACGTTATCAGAGCAGAGGAACACCTCTCCAACACCCCCAAACAGATTCTGCTTTATAGGGCACTGGGCTGGGAGATTCCTCATTTTGCCCATGTTTCCATGATATTGGCTCCAGATCGCAGCAAACTATCCAAGCGCCATGGCGCTACCTCGGTTCAGGAATTTCGCGGGCAAGGATATCTGCCGGAAGCATTGATCAATTATCTGGCCCTGCTGGGATGGTCGAGCGGAGCAGATCGAGATTTTTGGACAGTGGAGGATTTGCGGGAAAGCTTCGATCTGGCCGGGGTTTCTCGGTCCCCGGCCATATATGATATGGAAAAGCTGAGCTGGATGAATGGTCATTATTTAGCTGAAGCAAGCTCTGAACGAATAGCCAATCTGCTCCATGATGATGCTGTAAAACGAGGTTTCATAAGCGATGCTGATCCGGGAAAACTATTGAAGGTGGTAGCACTCCTTAAAGGGCGGGTTAAGACGGTCCAGGCTATCCTGGACGAAGGAGCCTATTTTTTTCGGCCAATTTCCGCTTATGATGAAAAAGGCTGCCAGAAATATTTCCTGCCCAAAGATTCTCTGGTTCTCCTTAAAGAGGCCTTGATAATCTATAGAAAAAGCAGCTTCGAATCTATTGAAGGGCTGGAACTGGAGCTGCGACAGCGAGCTGAGGAGTTGAATATAAAGGCGGCCAAACTGATCCATCCCCTGCGGCTTGCCTTGTCCGGTCGCACTAATACCCCGGGAATATTCGAGCTAATGGAAGTTCTGGGAAAAGATGAGTGCATACAGCGTATCAGCAATGCTATACTATATGTGGAAAATTTATCGAAGTAAATTCCGTTAGGCCTTTGACAAGAGGCTCACCCTATATTATAATAGTTTTCGCACGGGTAATATACCCTTCGCTGCCGGTTGGTGTAAGTGGTAGCACGACTGACTCTGGATCAGTTCGCCAGGGTTCGAATCCTTGACCGGCAGCCATTTATATTTCTGGCCCCATCGTCTAGTGGCCTAGGATGCCGCCCTCTCACGGCGGAGACAGGGGTTCGACTCCCCTTGGGGCTACCATGTTAGAGCCAAGTAAAAGCCGGGAAATATCCCGGCTTTTTTCGCAGATTACATAGTATTAGTCTGCACAGGGAGGTTAATTATTGTCATCAGCTCCCCTTGTATTCAGATATTCTTTTGATCATCATCCAGAATAAATAGGCGGGAACTGCCTGGGCCAGTTTATCTGCAGTACTCCAATTTTCCGGATTATTCACCAGTCCTTTGGCGCTCAGATCCTGCAGAGCTTCCTGCCCCCCATCTATCATCCATTTTTCCAGGGTCATTTTAATCACATCCTTGTCTAATTTTGCGTTCAGTTCTGCCCAGGGAAACAAAGCACCCGGACAGGCGGTGGCCATAACATCTTGGTGGCCGATTATCGGTATTGACGGATATCTCTTCCATATGTCCAGTACCAGCTCCGGCAGGCTATCCATCTGCTTGCCGGTGGGCGGTTGCTGATCGAAATTCCCGATCAGGCAGATCCCGAGCCCATTGCTGTTGGCCTCATGATCAGCATCCTGATAGGCATGGGCGCCCATGGCCAATTCAGGCCGCCCCCGATAGATATCTCCGTCGGCATATATGACATAATGATAGCCGATTCCTATCCAATTCCTGGCCAGGTGCCAGCGATGAATATCCTGAATAGTAGTATCCAGGCTGCTGGCCGAATGATGTATTACTATTCTCTCGGTTCTTGGCCGGTTTTTAAAACTGCCATTAAATATAAGCTGATTCTCTATTATTTTCGCAGACATGCCATTCTCCTTCCTGCTGTTTTTCATTCCAGGATTTATTGAACAACCTTTCATCAGAATTCCTTTTTATCCAATATATGCTTAAATCAACAACAGTTGTGATAAGATATACTCTAATAAATACAGCGGCATATGGTATTGTCCCAAAATTATTATTGGGTGCTATAATAATAATTAGGAAGTTTTTGTCGAGGGATTCTATTATGGAGGTATATATGGAAATGACAGCTCCTCTGCATATTGGTCTCGATACCAGTGCAGCTCAGGCATCAGAATACCTGCTGCAACACCAGGTTAACGGGGTTAGAGTGATTGATGACAATATGAACGTGGCCGGCCTGATCAGCTGGACTCATCTGCTGAAAGTGTTGGCAGATGATCTGCCCCGAGATACACCGGTGAGCAAAATAATGTCCTATGACCGTGACAGTATTGCCATTCTGGATGAACTGCAGTCTATGGCCGGCAAGTATATTGAAGAGGGCGGAGAAGCTGACCGGGAAGAAAACCGGGCTTTATATAACCTGACTATGTCCTTTTTTGATATCCTGCAAAGAAAACAGCAGGAATGGGAGGTCTGTATCAACTCCATATATAATCCCCTGTTGGGTGTAGATACCGAAGAACGTATCACCATTTTCAATAAATCCCTGGAAGAGGTATCCGGGATCAGCGCTCAAGAGGCTTATGGCCGGCCTGTTAACGAGGTCTTTGATATGAGCAATCTGGGTACTATCCTAAAAAGCGGCCAGAAGCAATCACTTCATAAAATCATATATAAGGATAAGATTCTGTTGTCCAATCGGGCCCCAATTACCGTTGATGGCCAGATAACCGGTGCAGTAGCCTGCTTGCAGGATATTTCAGAGTTGGAAAACGTGGTACAAGAATTAGAAGTAACCAGGAAACTCAACCAGCAGTTGGATGCTATTTTCGAATCTTCTTATGATGGTTTATATATTACCGATGGGGAAGGCAATACCCTGCGGTTGAATAAGGCCTTTGAGCGCATTATGGGAGTATATGCTGAAGAGTGTGTGGGACGCAACATGGCGGAATTAGTAGAGGAAGGCTATTTCACTCGTTCAGGAACCCTGCTGGTATTGGAAAGAAGGCACTCGGTTACCATACCTTTACAATCCAAAACCGGCAAAAATGCACTGGTTACCAGTAACCCCATATTCGATGAAGACGGCAACATTATTCTGGTAGTTACCAATGTACGTGATTTAACCGACTTAATTGATCTGGAACGACAGCTACAGGATGTAAAGGTCCTGAGAGAGCGGGAATTGGATGCCATAGTTGAGTCTTCCTTCGATGGACTATATATTACTGATGGACAGGGTAAAACTCTTCGGGTGAATAAGGGCTTTGAACGAATTACAGGCATAAATGCGAAAGAACTTACCGGTCGTTATATGTCAGACCTGGTTCAAGACGGGGTTTACTCAAGCTCCGGCAGCTTGCTGGCTATAGAAAAACGGGAAACCGTCACTGTTCAGCTTAAGGCTAGATCCAAAAAGGATATCCTGGTTACCAGCACTCCAATTTTTGATGATGAAGGCCAGGTTGTCATGGTAGTAACCAACGTCCGGGATATGTCAGAACTGATGGCCCTGGAACACCAGCTGGAACGAGTGGAAGGATTAAGACGAAAAGAACTGGACGCAATTTTTGACTCCTCTTATGATGGACTGTATATAACCGACGGGGAAGGCTATACCCTGCAGCTTAATAAGGCTTTTGAGCGCATTATGGGGGTTTCCGCGGAGGAGTGTGTGGGACGCAACATGGCTGATCTGGTCAGAGATGGAGTATTCACCCGGTCAGGAACCCTGCTGGCTATAAAAACCCGGCAGCCTGCTACTATCCCGCTGCAATCCATAACCGGCAAGAGCGCTCTGGTAACCAGCACTCCCATCTTTGACGAAGATGGCCATATTGTTCTGGTAGTTACCAATGTCCGAGATATCACCGAGCTCAATGATTTACAGGGCAAGGTGGAGCAGTTGGAGGGCTTGAGCCGAATGTATCAGGTACAGTTGAATCAATTGAAGAGCTCCAAAAGCTGTATACTGCACTCGGATAAAATGCGCAAATTGCTGAAAATGGTCAATCATGTTTCAACTGTTGACTCTACCGTTCTTATCCTGGGTGAATCGGGAGTGGGCAAGGAGGTCATCGCAGACACCCTGCATAACAGCAGCCCCAGGGTCAACAAGCCTTTCATAAAAGTAAACTGTGGTGCCATCCCGGCTAATCTTCTGGAATCGGAGCTATTTGGCTATGAGCCCGGCGCCTTTTCTGGAGCCAGCAAAACCGGCAAGGCGGGTATGTTCGAATTGGCTGATGGCGGCATCCTCTTCCTGGACGAGATTGCTGAAATGCCTTTGGATCTTCAAGTAAAACTCTTACGAGTGCTGCAGGATAATAAGATAATGAGAATCGGCGGAACCAAAGAGCTGGCAGTTGATGTCAGGATTATTGCCGGCACTAATCGAAATCTGCAGGATATGGTAGCCGAAAGCCAATTTCGCAAGGATTTATTTTACCGGCTTAATGTTGTTCCCATATTTGTTCCTCCTCTGCGGGAGCGCCGGGAAGATATCCCGGTTTTGGGCAGGCATTTTATTCAGATGTTCAATCGGCGCCACCGGATGAACAAAAGCCTTTCCGCTGATGTTCTGAAATACTTTATCTCCTATGATTGGCCGGGTAATGTAAGGGAGTTGGAAAATCTGATTGAGCGTCTGGTAGTTACTACCCAGCAGGATGTCATTGGCATGGATGACCTGTCGGCCTGGGTGGAGTTAGAGGCATCTGCCCGGCCCAAGACAGAGATCATACCACTGAACGCAGCTCTGGAGAATACTGAGCGCAGCCTGCTGCAGGAAGCTTTTTCAGTATATAACTCCACCTATGCTGTAGCACGAGTGCTGGGAGTAAGCCAGCCCACCATCGTTCGCAAGGCTGCCAAGTACGGTATTGTCAGAAGCAAGTAACCCTTAAATACGCCAATACAACCCAATCAAGAAGGCTCCACTATTTGGCCCCATATATTAACTCGAAAAGCTAACGGCAGGTGAAGCACCTGCCGTTAGCCATTATATTTGCCGAAGCAGACTATTTAATTTTGTTCGCTTTCCGCCAAATGTTCATGTTCTGAGCTTCCTTGATCAATTCATCTCTGAAGTCAGGATGAGCTATATTAATCAGTGCTTCAGCTCTCTGCCAGGTACTTTTACCTTTCATGTTGGCTATACCGTATTCGGTTACCAGCATATGAGTTGCTGTTCGGGGATCGGTCACAATGGCTCCGGGGCTTAGTATCGGCCGAATCCTTGATTTGACTTCCCCTTTGCTTTCAATGGTGGAAGGTAAACAAACAAAGCTCTGGCCACCCTTGGACTTATAAGCACCCTCAACAAAGTCCAATTGTCCGCCCGTGCCGCTTATGTGACGAGTACCAACACTTTCTGAACAAACCTGTCCGAATAAGTCTACCTCAATGCAGGCGTTTATTGACACGAAATTATCCAGTTGAGCTACCACATAGGGGTTGTTGGTATAATCAACCGCGTAGGAGGCCAATCCGGGATTATCGTCAATAAATTCGTACAATTCCTTGCTGCCCATGGCAAAGGAATAAACCTGTTTGTATTTATCGATATTTTTCTTGGCTCCGGTTATTTTACCAGCTTTGGTCATTTCCAAATAGGCATCTACGTACATTTCCGTGTGAACTCCTAGATCCTTTAGGTCCGAAGCCGCTACCATGGTTCCTACCGCATTTGGTATACCACCAATTCCCAGCTGTATACAGTTGCCATCATATAATTTTCCAATTATGTTCTGGGCGATTTTCACATCAGTGTCGCTGGGAGCTGCCGCACCTAGTACCAGCAGGTCAGGATTGCTTCCTTCAATGATATAGTTCACCTGAGTTACATGAACGCATTCCTGGTTGCCGCCCAGACAGCGGGGCATCTTTTCATTCACTTCTATTATAATACAATCAGTGTTTTCCATAGCTGCCCAGGTAGTAGCCGCGCTGGCACCAAAATTGAAATAACCATTTCGGTCCATAGGAGTGCACATAACCACGGTTACGTTGTTGGGTATGATATCTTTTCTAGTCATCATAGGGTTTTCATGAAATTTCATGGGAATGTAGTAAAGATTCTTGCCAATAAATTTCTTGTCATGGCCGGCTACATGCCAGCTGTTCCAGGTGAATATTTCTCCGCTGGGATCAGCTTCGGCAGTAAAATGCTGATAAGCTCCGATGTCACATTTGATGTTTACGTCATAAAGTTCTTCTTTTCTTTCGGCCAATGCTCTATCAAAATCATAAGAGCAGTTAACCCCAAACGCATATTCGACCCAATCGCCGGATTTTACTATTTTGGCGGCCTGCTCAGCGGTAACCAGTTTACTTTTATATTCTTCTAACCATCTCTGATACATGAAGTTGCCTCCTCCATTGTATTATATAAACAATAATGTTGACCATTTCCATTATCAGGTTATTACAGATATTGATTAAACTGCCCGGTTTTTATTCTCTATGATGTTCCCCTCAAATAGATAATATTTCCTTGGCTGAATATGGCTCGGCAAAAGTTCCTCGTTATTGCTACCCACGATCTTATCTACTTGAGATATGTGAATGGATTCCTGATCCTTGCAGCCTTCCAGGATACGCTCATTGATTTCCAAAATGACATACTCCGCCATCTCGTAATACTGCCGGAAATTATGCTTCTGGGATTTGCTGCAGCCAAACCAGAAGTGCCCGTTTTTATCCATAGGACTGACTGTTGCCATAAAAATATGTCCTGTACTGTTTCCGCCCTTGAGATATTTTCTGGTCAATGGCTTATCTGTATTGATTGTTCCTCCCTCATGCCGAACACTTTCACGAGCTCCAGGGCATATCCCCTCATAGAACTTAAAATGATTTCCGGAAATATCACTATCCATTGCATAATACCGGCAGGAGATATCATTGCATATTACTTTTACCTCCTGAAGCTCATTCTTGCGCGCAGCCAGGGCACGATCCAGCTCATTTACACTGCAAACTCCGAAAGCATAGATGACCCGATCACCAGATTTTATTACTTTTACCGCTTCCTCGGCAAAGGTAAATTTGCGGCTGTATTCATCTGCATACTTTAAGCTCATATCTCTAGTCTCCTCCATAATAACCGCCCGGTTAAGGTTTGATTATCTGAGAACGGAACCAGAACCGGTCCCGTTCTCTTAATGGCTATTTCAGTTTCTTCTATCCACGACCGAATATTTGATATTTTAGTCATTCGCTATTGTTACTTATCACCTATTGCCACTAGCTTCATTGTCTTACTGCACCCGGTGATGGTTTTCGGTATATTATGCTTTTTTACATAAACGCTTCTTCGGCCAGGTCAATACAGCTGGTGTCAGGATTCTCCATGGCTTTCAATACACCAAATACTTCTGGCACAACATTCATAACAAAGAATTTGGCGGTAGCAATTTTGCTCTTGTAGAAGTTGGCATCGAAATGATCTTCGCCTAATTCCGCCAGCTTCTGGGCAGCTATAACGGCTTGTTCGAGCAGGAACCTGCCGCCGAGAACCTTCGCAGCCGAATGCAGTATCCGGGTGGCGTAAAGCTGTTTAAGTTCAAAATGTTCCTTAATCCATGCTCCATTCAGATCCATCATGGTTTTGAAAGCGGCGAAAGCATCTGCCATCATGGCAAATTCTTTATCGAGTTCCGCAATCTTTTTGTTGTTAAGGAAGTCTTCGATCAGCGCCATCCATTTCTTGAACGGTTCGCCGCCCTTCATAGTATACTTACGGCCGGTTAAGTCTTGCCCGTGCATAAAGTTGGTGCCTTCCCAAATTGAGTATATCTTGCAGTCGCGGGCCAGGGAGGCCGGTGCATACTCTTCCATGAAGCCGTAGCCGCCGTGTACCTGCATCGCTTCTGAGGTCATAGCCCAAGCCATGTCAGATATAAATGCCTTGCAGATCGGGTTTTGAATCATGAAGAAGTCTTCAGCGAGATCTCTTTCTTCTTCAGTGGCAGCTTCCTTGCCCATATCAATATAGTAGTAGGAGGAGTAGACCATCGCCCGGCAGGCTTCCATGATGGACTTCTGCAGCATCAGCATGCGGCGGACGTCTTCATGCTCAATGATCCGAACACTTGGCCCTTTGGGATCGGTGGCCTTTTTACTCTGCACGCGGACTTTGGCATAATCCAGGGCTGCGTAGTAGGCTGCGCCGATAACGCCCTGAGAAAATAAGCCGGTGTTGATACGTTCTTCATTCATCATCTGGAACATCTGTGCCATTCCTTTGCCGCGGCCGTCCACCGGTCCGTCGCCGATCATCCAGCCATAACAATCGTCGTTTTCACCGAAGGCCAGGGAGCAAGTAGCAGAGCCGTGGATGCCCAGCTTGTGCTCGATGCCGGTGGTGGTTACGTCATTCCATTTGGTGATGTTGCCGTCATCATCAACCCAGAACTTGGGAACCATTAAGCAGTTAATGCCGGCGGTGCCGGGTTTTGCATCCGGAGCCTTGGCCAGTACCAGATGGATAAGGTTGCTTACACAGTCATTGTCTCCAGTGGTGATGAAGCACTTTTGGCCTTTGATCTTCCACAGTCCCGGAGTGTCGGTGGGGAAGCATTTGGTCTGAACAGCGCCCACGTCGGATCCTGCGCCGGGCTCGGTCAAACACATGGATCCGCCCCATTCGCCCGTGTACATCTTGGGCAGGTAGAGATCTTTAAATCTTTGGGCGGCATTATACTGGATGACAGTGGTAGCACCCTGGGTAAGAGACCACAGCATTACCATAGCCGGTGATGCACCGGACTGCATTTCCAAAATGGGAGCGTACCAGGCCAAGGGCATGCGGCCTTCTACTTCGCGATCACCGAACTGGGGTCCCAGACCGGCTTCGCAAACCGTATTGTAAACCGTCTTGAAGACATCTGGACTTTTTACGGCATTTTCGTTGCCTCCGACAAACTGGAAACCGACTTCATCAGATTCTTTGTTAGCCGGGCAAAGCACGTCGCGACAGATTTTAAAGTTGACATCCAGGAACCCGTCCAGATCGTCAACTCCGTAGTAGTCTTTGTAGCCATCGCAAGACAGGAGTCTTTCCATGTCAAGCCATTCCTTCATCTGGAACTTAATATCCCTCATTTGATATAAATAATTATCATGTGGCATACACAATTACCTCCTAGTTATTTAAATGATAATTCCAGCCCAATACCGGGCTGCTATAGCTTGACCTGTCATATCCAGGCGTTTAACCACAAGACGCCTTCTGAATAATCAAACTACAACAGCTCCAGTACCAACTGCACGCTTTTCTACTTGTTTACCACCTGGTTTAGAGCATTTCAAAGATAGTGGTACATCCCATACCGCCGCCTATACACAGAGTTGCCAGGCCGGTTTTGAGATTGCGTTTCTGCATTTCATAAAGCAGGGTTACCATGATCCGGGCTCCGGATGATCCAATGGGATGGCCTAGAGCTATGGCTCCGCCGTTTACGTTGACCTTTTCCATCTTGTCCGCCCATCCGCAGTCTCTGGCTACAGCTAGTGACTGAGAAGCAAAGGCTTCATTAGCTTCGATAAGGTCGATATCATCTACAGTCATGCCCGCTTTGGCCAGGGCTTTTTTGGTAGCCGGAATTGGTCCTAATCCCATAACTGAAGGATCCACTCCGCCTGAAGCGTAGCTGACGATTTTAGCCATGGGTTTGATTCCCAGTTCATCAGCTTTTTCTTTGGACATTACGATCATAGCTGCAGCACCATCGTTTATTCCGGAGGCATTTCCGGCAGTAACGGTTCCGCCTTTTTTGAAAGCAGTACCAAGTTTAGCCATGGCTTCAGGAGCACTTAAACGGGGATGTTCATCGGTATCAAATACCTTGTCACCTTTTTTGCCTTTAATAACTACCGGTACGATTTCATCTTTGAATCTTCCAGAGGCAATAGCTTCGGCAGCCCGAACCTGACTGGTATATCCAAAAGCGTCCTGTTCTTCCCGGGTCAAACCATATTGCTCTGCTACATTTTCTGCGGTTATACCCATATGGTAGCCATTGAAGATTTCCCACAGTCCGTCATAAACCATACCATCTATGAGATCGCCTTTTACCATATTCATTCTGTATCCCCAGCGGGCATTAGGCAGATAATACGGGTGGGCACTCATGCATTCCATTCCACCCGCCATAACAATGTCAGCATCCCCGGCTTTAATAACCTGGGCTGCCAGCTGAACTGCTCTCATTCCGGAGGCACAGACTTTGTTGATGGTGAAGGCAGTAGTTTCAATGGGGATTCCTGCATGTATCATGGATTGGCGGGCAACGTTTTGTCCCTGTCCACCCTGTAATACACATCCGAATATTACTTCCTCTATCTGTTCCGGTTTAACTCCGGACCTTTTCATAGCTTCTTCCATTACGATTCTGCCCAGTTCCACGGTTTTAGTATCTTTCAACGTACCCCCAAAGGTTCCTAAAGGTGTACGACATGCTCCTACTACTACTACTTCTCTTGACATTTGTCTTCACACTCCCTCTAATTTAACTTAATCTTAATATTTGAAGAATCCTTCACCGGTTTTACGACCCAGTTTGTTGGCCCGAACCATCTTGACCAGCAGCGGGCAGGGCCGATACTTGGGATCGCCAAACTCTTTGTATAAGGTTTCCATAATCTTCAAGCATATGTCCAGTCCGATCATGTCAGCCAGTGCCAGCGGTCCCATGGGATGCCCGGCGCCAAACCTCATGGAAGTATCGATATCAGCAGCGTTGGCTACACCTTCCATCAAAGCATACATACCTTCATTCAGCATAGGAATAAGCAGGCGGTTGACAACAAAGCCCGGAGCTTCGTTGATTTCAACCGGAGCCTTACCCATTTTTTCAGATAATTCCTTGATGGTGTCGTAGGTAGCTTGGCTGGTGTTAGATCCCCGGATGATTTCAACCAGTTTCATTGCCGGTACCGGGTTGAAGAAGTGCATTCCGATTACCTTATCTGCTCTGCCGGTGGCGGCTGCAATTTCGGTAACACTCAAGGCCGAGGTGTTAGAGGCCAAGATGCATTCGGGTTTGCATATTGAATCCAGTTCCTTAAAGATGGTTTTCTTGATATCCATTACTTCCAGCGCGGCTTCTATTACCAGATCGCAATCAGCAGCTGCTGCCATATCCACTGTGCCGGAAATTCTGCCCATAATAGCGTCTTTGTCTTCTGCGCTCATTCTGCCTTTGTCAACACTCTTGCTCAAGGTTTTGTTGATCCCGGCTATGCCATTGTCTACAAATTCCTGCTTGATATCGCGTACGATAACTTCGAAGCCAGCTTGTGCAGCAGTCTGAACAATACCTGCTCCCATAGTACCCGCTCCAAGTACCATTATTTTCATGTAATTACCCCCTATAATTCCTAAATTCAGTCCAGTTCACAGGCATTTTATTTACCCGTAAAGCCAGCTTTCCGCTTTTCGATAAAAGCGGTCATTCCTTCCCGCTGATCAGCGGTTGCAAAACAGAGCCCAAATGCGTCTGCCTCTATGGTCATACCCCGGTTGATGTCGGTCTGCATACCTTCATTAGCGGCAGCTTTGCACAGCCTGACGGCCACCTGGCCCTTGCTCAGTATCCTTCCGGCAGCAGCTTTCACTACCTTCATCAGTTCTTCAGGAGCTTGCACGGAGTTTACCAGTCCTACCCTGCACGCTTCTTCGGCACCGATTACATCAGCCGTATACAATAACTGCTTGGCCATGCCAGCCCCAATCAAACGGGCAAGGCGCTGAGTACCTCCAAATCCGGGTATGATCCCCAGCCCTACCTCAGGTTGTCCGAACTTGGCATTGGCAGATGCGATGCGAAAATCGCAGCACATGGCTAGTTCGCATCCTCCTCCCAGAGCAAATCCATTAACCGCGGCAATAACTGGTTTTTCCATGGTCTCTATCATCATAAAGACCTGCTGACCCAGGGCAGCAAAACTACGAGCTTCCATAGCAGACAGGTTCTGCATAAAAGCTATGTCGGCCCCTGCCACAAAAGCCTTATCACCTGCTCCGGTGATTATCAACACATCAATGGCGTCATCCTCAGCGATTTTGCCTATAGCATCCTGCAGTTCCAGCAAAGTCTCCCGATTAAGTGCGTTAAGGGCTTTAGGCCGATTGATGTATAATGTTGCTATTTTATCTTCTTGTTCAAGCAACAAATTCTCGTAGGTCATAAAACCTCCCCCCTCTGTAGATATTAAACTCATCCGGTTCCGAACCGGCTCGTAATAAGTGGCTGCTGCCCCCCTTTCTGCAATATATATATTGAAATATAGAAGTATATGATTGGACTGATTTACCCGTGGTAGACCGAAACCTCTTTTTTTAACCAGGTGTGCTTTCACCTGGCCAAAAAAAGAGGGGGTCTACTGTTGTATAGCGAATAAAAGGGTGTGAGTGGTAAAGGGGTACTACCGCTATATAACAGTAGATAATAATATGAGAAAATGTGTTAATGGGATTATGATATAATAATGTTGCGTATCTGATGTTTTATAAAGCAATAAACGTGCCAACAAGACCAAGACGGGGGTTACTTCTCCCGACTCCCACTACACTGGCTTTTATCTCCTCAATATCCAATCAGCATTTCACCGCTAATCCATTATTGTATTGTTATGTGATTCATTGTTGTATTATTGTTCCGACTATATGCTGGGGTGTATCCTTATGAACCTCGAAGTTATCAGAGCAAAAGGTGATCTCAACCCCTCTTGCAAAACAATGCATTCCTGTATCATACTGTCGAAGATGCTCCCCTGAGCATAGTTTTTGTCTTCTGGAGGCATATTAGATAAACCGATCTGTAAATTCT
>Ga0334889_1004066_pt1 | contig 13576 bp, 12 predicted proteins | sample GraSluR1_MG_2_FD_207222 | JGI IMG/M metagenome (GOLD analysis project Ga0334889, IMG submission 207222) | Sludge microbial communities from methane-producing bioreactor in Wageningen University, Netherlands - Granular Sludge_8_08-R1 | ecosystem: Engineered > Bioreactor > Anaerobic > Unclassified... | reverse complement strand
ACCAGAGGGTCAATCTCCTCTTCCAACCTCATCCTTGTACATCAGGATTGCTCCTCGCTGTTTTTTTGGGGAGACTGAATCGAATTGTTATCTGAGTACTATTTCAGTCACTAAACCGCCGCCGGGGTGTCCTCACATACCTCATACCCAATTGCTCAAGAATCTGAAGGTGACCGCAGGTCACCCCGGGTCGAGGGCGAAAAGCCTCGCGGTATTTTTTCGGGGGCGGCGGCACGGCATCGCACATGGGGATGTGGGGGCAGGTAGCCCCTACAATTTGTATCCGGTTCATCAATCCTGCCCTCACCAGGTAGAGAAGAACCTATTTTTTTCATAATTGTGGCGATTTTATCGAGTTTTATAACAGAATCTCCTTTTCATCCCGATGCGGCAAACCCGCTGTCCTCTTGCAGCAGGAGAATATCAGCCCGGGAAGTGGGGGCAGTGACCTTTGACGAGATAAAGGCTACAACGACATCATACGCATTTCGAATGAAAATGCCTCCGGCATTTTCACGCATCGGGCCTGCTGTGAGACGCATCATGATTGCATGGAGAACAAGGGCAGGACGAAGTTTTGTAGCAGAAAAATCTGTGAAGGGAAATGGGACCAGGACAACCGCACCCTTCATTGATACACAACCTTCACATCGCTGATAGTATAGATGTCCGGTTCGTCATTCAGAAATGTGGATAATGACTGTTCTGACAGTTTCATGAGAGCGATGGTCTCATGTTCCCTGAGCAGTTCATCCAGCTTTCGGGATATTTCATCCACTTTCTGCAATATATCCTGTACATCAGATTCGATGCTCGTCATGGCAGCCACATCCTTTATCTAGAGTTATCTTTTATGGGATATAGGTTCTTTTCATTATCGACATTGTTGTTGAATTCGACCAGCCAATTGGTCTTAGGGCATGTGCAATCCGTCAACCCCCCACAACACGTAATCCTCCTCCTCCACTGTGCCTTTCTTCTCCGGATACCCGTCCAGACTGCACAACACACATCACATCTCATTCACTCATGCCTTTCATCTCCGTATATCCGTTCACCCCACACCGCGTATCGCATCATTCATTCCTGTGCCTTTCTTCTCCGGATACCCGTCCAGACTGCACAACACACATCACATCTCATTCACTCATGTCTTTCATCTCCGGATATCCGTCCACCCCACACAACACGTAATCGTCCTCCTCCACTCATGTCTTTCATCTCCGGATATCCGTCCACCCCACACAACACGTAATCGTCCTCCTCCACACCTGGTCCACGTAATCGCCCTCCTCTGAACTCCTATCACCATTTCGAACATTTTCATACCCTTTTTTGCCAGAATCCGGGCAAACCTTTTTATATTGAATAATGCATATTCAACTATTGGAATATCGAAGGCAAAAAGGGGTTTTCGCCTTCCACAGTCATATATGTCAATAATTTCTATCGGACCAACAATTGAGTCCACCAGGAGGAAGTCCTACGTCGTACGATGAGCACCCTGAATTGCCCCGAAACTTCCCGGAATCGAGAAAATGCGCAAGCAGCATCGATTCTTTGATCTCCCACTACTCGAGCTTCGGCGAGGCGATCCGGGCGAACTCGGCGATAGGGCTGGTGGAGAGTGAGAAGGCGGGGGACAGGGCCACCGAATACCACCCGACGATACACATCCCCCGGTATGAAGAGATACCCGAGCAGATCGGTTATGAGACCGTCCCTGCCGATGAACGTGCTGCCACACCGGCTCCACGCCATAACGCCATCGGGCCGGGAGCACTCATCGCAATAATCCCTGCATACAACGAGGAGCTCTCCATAGGAAGTGTCGTCCTCCAGACAAAGCATTTCGTCAACTACGTGATCGTGGTCGACGACGGCTCGGCCGACGACACGTCCTTCATCGCCGAGGCGGCCGGGGCCGAAGTCATCAGGATCTCGCAGAACAGCGGCAAGGCGGCCGCCATGATGAAGGGCTTCGAGCGTGCACGGGAACTGAATCCTGCAATTGTCGTGATGCTCGACGGCGACGGCCAGCACAACCCTGCCGAGATCCCACACTTGGTAAAGCCGGTCCTCGCCGGGAAGGCCGACATGGTCATCGGCTCACGGTTCCTCATCCAGGGGAACAATATCCCGAGATACCGCAAGCTCGGCCAGAAGACGCTCGATGTCGCAACCCAGATGAGCTCGGGCTATCCGTCCACTGATTCCCAGTCCGGGTTCCGGGCCATCAGCAGGAACGGTCTGACATGTCTAAACTTCATCTCAGAGGGGTATAATATCGAATCGGACATGATCACCCATTTCCTGCAGAAGGGACTGGTGATATCCGAGGTGCCCATCACGGTGAAGTACGACGTGGCCAATGGGCATAAGAAGAATGCATTCTCACATGGGTACGATGTATTGAGCCATCTCGTGGGATTGCTTGGGTACCGGAGGCCGTTGTTGACGTTCGGGGTGCCGGGGGCGGTATTGACAATGATAGGGATTGTTACGTCACTCTACACTATGACGGCGCTGTATACCGGAGGGGTGTTTCATTCGGTGATGTTTATCGGAGGAATTACGTCCCTGATACTGGGATTGCTACTGGTAACGTCTGGCCTGATACTGAACAGCCTGGTACAAATTGTGAAGAAAGAAGAGTAATTATTGTATTTTATAAATGGAACCAAGGAAAATTTTGGTCACGGGCGGTGCCGGATTCATCGGCACGAACCTTGTTTTCGAACTTGAAAAGAGGGGCCATGAAGTCATCGCCTGTGATATATACAATACAGAACGTGAAAATTATATTCGGGCAGATGCGAAAAATTTTCGCCAGATAGAACGTATCTTCGACAACCACACGTTTGATTTTGTGTATCACCTCGCCGCAGAATACGGGCGCTGGAACGGTGAAGACTATTATGAAAATCTCTGGCAGACGAATGTTATCGGGACCAAGCATATGCTCCGGCTCCAGGAGAAGCAAAAATTCCGGATTATCTTCTTCTCGAGTGCCGAGGTCTACGGGGATTATACCGGAGTCATGACTGAAGATGTCATGGAAAAAAACCCGATAAAAGATACCTACCAGATGAATGATTATGCCATAACAAAGTGGGCCGGCGAATTGATGTGCATGAACTCGGCCAAGATGTTTGGAACTGAGACTGTTCGTGTGAGACCAGTGAACTGCTATGGCCCACACGAGCACTACACTCCCTATAGAGGGTTTATCCCGAAGTTCATCTACCACGCTCTTTACAATAAACCGTACACTGTTTTCAAGGGGCACAAGAGAATTATCGATTTTGTCGAAGATTCCTGCCGCACCTGGGCGAATATCGCCGAGAACTTCATTCCCGGTGAGGTCTACAATGTTGCGGGACGGCCCGAATGGGAACGGGATATCAAACAGTATTCTGATCTTATCCTGAAGGCAGTGGGAAGAGACGATTCCCTGGTACACTACGAAGAGGCTGAACCCTTCACGACACAGATCAAGACAATAGACTGTTCAAAAGCAATCAGGGACCTGGACCATAACCCGGTTATTCCCCCGGAAGAAGGGATTGCACGAACTGTTGAGTGGATGAAGGAGTATTACCGAATCGGAGAGATGTCGCAATGAAAGAGATAGAGGAAGGATTTTTAGGGAAAACCGTCCTTGTCACCGGAGGTGCGGGGGCAATCGGGGGCAACCTTGTCCGGGCGCTGGATACGATCGACACAAAAAAGATCATAATAATCGACAATCTCTCATCATCGTACGCCTGGAATATCCCAAAGGGGCCAAAGATACAGTTCATCCACGGCGATATACTGAATGACGAGAATCTCAAGCGGGCTTTTCGCGAGAAGCCCGATATCGTCTACCATCTGGCAGCCCACTTTGCCAACCAGAATTCTGTTGACAACCCGGAAAAAGACCTCCTCGTAAACGGTCTTGGTATCCTGAAAGTACTCCAGTATTCCCAGCTGGTCGATGTCGAGCGTTTTGTATACTCGTCATCCGGGTGTGGAGTGTACGGCCTTGAATCCAAAATGCCGTTTGAGGAGCATGATGTTTCCATCAAGTTACATACGCCGTACCAGGTGACAAAGCTCCTTGGGGAGCTCTACACGAACTATTTCCACAACCTTTACAAACTCCCCATCGTCAACGCCAGGTTTTTCAACTCGTTCGGACCTGGAGAAGTACCCGGGAAATACCGGAACGTTATCCCCAACTTTTTCTACTGGGCAATGAAGGGCCTGCCTCTCCCGATTACCGGTGACGGGACCGAGACCCGTGACTGGACCTATGTAGGTGATATTGTATCCGGACTTCTCGCGATGGGAATAAAGGAGAAGGCAATAGGCGAGGCATTCAACCTTGGTGCAGGCAGGGAACAGCGTGTCATCGATATGGCGAACTCGATCCTGGAACTGACCGGAAGCACGGCAGGAATTGTGTACACGGAGAGACGGGACTGGGACAAGAAGACGCACCTGCTCTCCTGCATTACCAAGGGGCAGGAAATGATCGGGTACCAGCCGAAAATGAGTTTTCATGACGGGTTGAAAGAGACTCACCGTTGGTTTGTTGAAAATTGGGAAAATATCGAAAAGAGTGCGGAATTTTGATTGCTCAATGAAAATTCTCGTCGTCCAGGAGTCAAACTGGATATCAAAGGGTCCTCACCAGAGCCACCACCTCATGGAGCGTCTGGTCTCCCGTGGTCACGAGGTCCGGGTGATCGATTTCGATATCGTATGGCGGAACAATCCCGAGCGGAAGATCCTTTCTCCCCGCACAGAGGTTCGCACGCCCCCAAAGGTGATCCCTGGCGCGTATATCACCGTGATCAGGCCAGCAATCATCCAGCTCCCTCTCCTCGAGTACGCATCTCTTCTGTACTCACACCGGAATGAGATCATCCGCCAGCTGGACACATTCAAACCGGACGTGGTGATTGGATTTGGCATCCTGAATGCGAACATCGCCATCTCCCAGTGCCGTGCACGGAATACCCCCTTCGTCTACTACATTATCGACGAGCTGCACCGGCTCGTGCCACAACCCTTCTTCCAGGGAATTGCACGCTCCATTGAGAGCGTGAACATGAAACGGTCCGATCTCGTCCTCTCGATCAACGAGGGGTTGAGAGAGTACACAATCAGCATGGGTGCGGACCCAGATAGGACGGAAGTGATCCGTGCGGGTGTGGATCTCGATGTCTTTAATCCTGACGACCGGGAGGCGATCCGGGCAAAATATGGTATCGAGGACGATGAGACCGTCCTCTTCTTCATGGGATGGCTCTACGATTTCTCAGGCCTCAAGGAGGTTGCCCAATCTCTCGCGCATAACCGGGATTCGAAGATCAAACTCCTGATCCTCGGCAAAGGTGACCTCTGGGATACGCTCCAAGAGATCCGCCGCGATCATATTCTCGAAAACAGGATTATCATGGAGCCCTGGGTACCCTACCAGGAGGTTTCAAAGTTCATCATGGCCGCCGACATCTGCATTCTCCCTGCTTACAAGAACGAGATAATGATGAATATCGTCCCGATAAAGATGTATGAGTACATGGCTGCGGGAAAGCCGGTCCTTGCCACCAGCCTCCCAGGGCTCATGAAGGAGTTCGGCGAGAAGAATGGGGTTATCTACGCCGAATCGCCTGATGCAGTATTCGATAAAGCGCTGGAACTAATTGAGAAAGGGAGAATTGGCCCAGAGGGACAACGGGCACGAAATTTCGTAAAATCGCTGAACTGGGACGGTTTAACGGATATCTTCCAGCAAACGCTGAGCAGGGGGATGCCTGGTGGGTGAAAGCGGAGATACTGCGAGGTATTTCCATGCATAATCTCATGCCCTGCAGTCAACCGATTATTGCCATGGTCGCAGGGAAGAGTGAGACTGCCGATGTCATACATAGGGCACAGTGCGGCATAGTGGCAAGGCCCGGTGACACCGGGAGCGTACAGTCGGCCGTGTCCTCTCCCGCGAGGCGATGGGAAACAACTACAGAAGTTCCCTGGAGGTTATCATGAACCTGGAAAAGAACGTCACCTTGTACGAAGAGATTTTCCAGGCCCTTGCCGGGATGGTGTCCGGGCGAGGAGGTCGTCTTCTTCGAGGAGCAAGGATGCGCTTGGGGGCTTAGATTCCTATGGCACTTAATGTTGCGGTATTAGATACGAATGCTCTGGAAAACAAGGGAAGCTATGGGAGACTGGTGGGTCTGTTGAGGGCCCTTGATGTCTCCCTGCCCCGCCATGAAGTGACGGTATACCACCGCTACTACGATGTGACAAAAAAGGAGCGCATTGAGGATCTAAAACAATATCATCCTAACGTGAAGATAAAGAGACATCCCTGGTACAATGAAAAGGGCTCGTTGATAACCACGACTCTGGCGTATACTGTCTCTTTTTCGGCATGTATTCTAAAACAGACTATTGGCTGGATAAGGCCAGAAAAGACAACTCTGTTCGATGATTTTGATGTGATAATCGATCTGAATCTGATAGAGCCTGATAGGTTTAACGACGAGAAGATCGATCCGGTAAATGTATTTGGACAATTATTTGCTCTGTTAAGCATATGGAACGCTTCCCTGAGTGATAAAAGGGTTGTCGTCTGCTCGGCAACTATAGGTCCCTATAAGAATCCAGTACTAAAAATTTTCGCCCGGCGTATACTGAACAATGTTAGCCTCATCTCATTGAGGGAAGAGTTCAGTAAGGATTATCTGGAATCTATTGAGGTTAAACGACCAGAGATTCAGGTAACCGCAGATCTGGCATTTCTAATGGAGGGCGACAACGACGTTGACTACACCAGGGTTTTGGAGGTGCTCAATGTTGACGCAGGTGGCAATGGTGTTGTCGGGATCTGTCCTGCCGCCATGATGAACTCGATGTTGCCTGAAGAGGGGTATATTCGACTTATCTCTGAAGTTAGCGACTTTCTTATTAAGGATATGGGTGCTATGGTCGTCTTTATCGCGAACACTTTTCAGGATATTGATTTAGTTGAAAAAATATATCAGGCGGTAAATAATCCAGAAAAGACCCGGATAATTCCCTTTAGCGCGTCAGCTATAGAGATAAAATCAGTTATCGGACTTTGTGATCTGTTTATATGTTCACGGTTTCACGCACTTGTTGCCTCGACCGCCCTGGGGGTTCCGAGCATAGGCCTTGTCTCGTATAGTTACAATAAATTCCATGGGATTATCGGAAGGATGATGAGGCAGGAGGAATACCTCCTGGATATTGACCAGAACTTTGAGTATGATGCGTTTTTCAACGAATTGAGACTGAAATCAGAGAAAATACTGCATGACAAGGAATTTGTACGGGCGAACCTTCTGAAAAATTGCGCCTCCACGAAAAAGCAGGCTCTGATTAACGGCGACCTGATCCGAGATCTCGTTTTGGCGAATGGTAATGCCACTGGTGATTAAATGGGGCAAACCATTCAGAAAGTTTTGGACGAACACCTCTGCTGTAACTGCGGGACGTGCGCAGGGGTATGCCCGCAACAGGCAATCTCCCTGAGTCTGGATAAGCATTCCCGGATGTATGAGCCAGTGATACGCTCCGGCGCATGTAATGAGTGTGGGATCTGTTACGAGGCCTGTCCCGGCCATTATGTCGATTTCAAAGGTCTAAGTATGGATATCTTTGGAAAAGAGGCTGATGATATCATACTGGGCTCGTATCTTAAGTGTTATACCGGGTACGCGACGGAGTCCAAGGTCCGATACAAGGCATCATCTGGGGGAGTCGTCACCGGACTACTTATCTATGCTCTCGAACATGGGATCATAGACGGGGCGCTTGTAACCCGGATGAACAAAGATCGGCCCTGGGAGCCTGAACCATTCATCGCGAAAACCAGAGATGAGATCATCGAGGCCTCTACGTCGAAGTATTGTCCGGTTCCTGCAAATATCATGATTACAGAGCTTCTGAATGCTCATGAGGGTGAAAAATTTGCAGTTGTAGGGTTGCCGTGTCATATCCAGGGTATCAGGAAAGCCGAGCAGGTCTATAAGAAACTCAGGGCACGGGTGGTACTTCATATCGGGTTATTCTGTTCACATACCGATACTTTCTGGCAGACTGACTATCTGCTTAAGTCGATGAATGTATCAAAAGACGATCTCAAGAGTATCCGGTATCGGGGTGAAGGATGGCCGGGTACCATGTCTGTACAACTGAAGAATGGTACTGACTCGTCCGTCCCTTTCCATAAGGGAATATTCCCTCATGTCATGTGGTTCAACGCGATGAACCGTTGCCTCTACTGCTGTGACTTAACAGCAGAACTGGCAGATATCTCTGTAGGCGACCCCTGGATCCCGGAGATGATGGCCGGGGAGGATGCGGGCCAGTCGATTATTCTGGTCAGGACAGAGGATGCTCACAGTCTGGTTCTCCGTGCTGCCCGTGATGAGCACTTGGATATCACCTCTATCCCTGCGGAAAAGGTGAAAGAGTCTATTTCGATGGGGGAGACGAAGAAGGTCGATGTTCAGGTGCGTATAGCGATCCGGAAGATGGTCGGAAGGAGTGTTCCTGATTATAATGTGGATTTGATGGTTCCCCGTCCTTACAATTACGTCCGGAGTGTTATCCCCATGATCGGTTCAGTTTTATCATCAAATGTATATTTCCGGCCGTTGGGTGAAAAAATGGTCAACCTCGGTTCGCGTTTATCTGAAATGAAGCAGCGAGGGAGCAAGCGGTGAAAATTTTACAATTGAATCCTGCTTTCTATCCCGCATTTGCTTATGGTGGGACGGTTAATGTCTCTTACAATCTGGCCAAAGCTCTGGCTAAACGCGGCCATGATGTCACGGTCTTTACCAGTGATACTATAGATAAACATACCCGGCAAAATGATCTGTACGTAGAGCATGAAGGGATGAAAATATTCTATTTCAGGAACGTCAGCAATCTACTTGCCTGGCATCGCTACCTTTTGTATCCAGGTCTAATTCGTGCACTCAAAGATCATATTCAGGATTTTGACATTGTCCACTTACATGGTACCCGCAACTTTCAAAATATCATTGCGGCGCACTATGCAAAAAAATACGGCATCCCCTACGTCATCCAGCCTCATGGGTCTCTTCCAAAAATTGTCGCGAAACAGAAGCTCAAAATGATCTATGATGTCTTCTGGGGGAAGGATATCTTGAAAAGCGCCTCAAAGATCATCGCCGTTTCCGGGAGCGAAGTTGAACAGTTCAGGCAGGTCGACATCCCAGATGAGAAGATCAACGTGATCCCAAACGGGATTAACGATGTTTCCCCCACAGATCTTCCACCCGCCGGGCAGTTCAGGGAGCGATACGATATCCATGAGAAGCACATCATCCTGTACGTCGGCCGGATTCACAAAAGAAAGGGCATTGACTTCCTGATACATGCATTCAATTCCTTTATCCAAACCTGGACCGGGGACGATGTCACCCTGGTCATCGTTGGGCCTGATGACGGCTATAGATCTACTCTCGAGAACTTGGTGGAGCAACTCGGCCTTTCAGAGAAGGCAAGGTTCATAGGATATGCACCCACCCTCACAGCTGCTTATCAGGACGCCGACGTTCTCGTCTATCCCTCAATCTACGAGATCTTTGGCCTTGTCCCCTTCGAAGCCCTGCTCTGCGGAACTCCCGTAATTGTGACCGACGACTGTGGGTGCGGTGAACTTATCGAGGAGGCGGAGTGCGGATATCTTGTCCACTACGGGGATGTGGCTGGGCTTAGTGAGACGCTTAGGAAAGCTCTTGATCATCCGGATGTTAATACAAGGATGGTTGAGGCAGGGAGGCGTTATGTTGAGGAGCACCTTGCGTGGGAGAATGTGGTAAAACTAGTGGAGGAGATGTACGAGAATGTGGTTGTCCCAAAACACCAATGCTAGGGAGATGCCTATCACCCACTCCTGCCCCCGCGTGACGATAATTGGATAATTGCCATTCCTCTTTGGTAACTTGTGGATTAGTTGCAGTTCATAAATACTAACTAAGAAGGAATATCTCGAAGAAACGAAAAGATAATGAATATGAGCACCGGTAAAATAGGTGTAGTCACATTTCCAATAGGAAAATCAAATATAATTCCTTTACATAACCTAATAAACATAACGGGCCGTCTTGCAAAACAAGTCTACATTATAACGGGGAACGCAGGGGACGATGTTGCCCAGAAATTAAAAAACCTTCACTTTGAGTTGATATCTCATACCTCTGGTTCAAATATAATTACAAGAGTTTACAACTATGCCAAGACCCAATTGAGTGTAACCGTCCACATGGTGAAATTGTCAAAAAATGTTGATACTTGGATCTTTCCCATTGGAGGGGAAGCCTTGCTACCCTGCATAATTCTCGCAAAAATCCTACGTAAATCTGTTATTATGTCATTAACTTCATCGACAGAATGTATGACGAACTACCAACAAGGCCATCTTACATCGATCGTTGTGTTTTTCACGAAAATTGACCATTTTCTTGCAAATAAAATTATCCTTTACTCCCCTTCCCTCATCACTGAATGGAATCTCGAATCCTACCGCCACAAAATCCTCATCGCCCACCGCCATTTCCTCGATTTCAATACTTTCACCGTCACCACCCCCTATCACAACCGCCCGCCCCTCATCGGCTACATCGGCCGTTTGAGCGGGGAGAAAGGCGTCCAGCATTTCACCCAGGCACTCCCTGCCATCCTCAGCAACAACCAGGATCTCCGTGTGCTCATCGGCGGGGACGGGCAGTTGAAGGGGGCGATTGAAGCCTCCCTGCAGGATGGGAGTATCGCAGATCGCGTCGACCTTCCGGGCTGGATCTCCCACGATGATCTCCCAAAATACCTGAACCAGCTGCGTCTTCTCGTCCTCCCCTCCTACACCGAGGGGCTCCCCAATATTATGCTCGAGGCGATGGCCTGCGGGACGCCGGTACTTGCAACGTCGGTCGGGGCGATACCAGACGTGATACGGGATGGCGAGACGGGCTTTATCATGGATAACAACTCACCGGAATGTATTGCGAGGAACGTGATGCGGGCGTTGAGTGATCCTGATTTGGAGGGGGTTGCGGAGCGGGGAAGGAGGTACGTGGAAGAGGAGTACACGTTTGAGAGGGCGGTGGAGCGGTGGAAGAGGATATTTGGTGAGATTTAAGGCTAATATTCAAACAGGGAATCAACTGCATACTGTCGTAGGGTGATTTCTTTTTCAAACCAATACTGAGTTCAAGGCCTTAATACTATTACAAAGAATGGGGATTGACGAGATAGACTTGTAATTCTCCCCCATCCTGAATCCGCATAACACTGCAATCTTCATCAAGATACTCATAATTTTCTGGACTAATAAATGCGTAATACTCCACGGCATCCATAAACCGACGTGTATAGGGATTTGTAGGAGGATATTTCAGGAAATACGTTTCAGATGTGTACTGTTCTCCAAGTGTCTTGTTTCCATCATAACCAAATCCCACTGGAGGCCTTACTTCGTTATCAAAATTATTCCAGCGAATACCGCTCATACCCAATGCATTTGATACGCCATACAATAGTGCATTGTATCGCATCTGATGTTGTCTGGTTAGCGTTTCTGATATAAGATAGGTCGATTCGCGATTCTCATAAAATAACTGCATTCCTGAAATATCCTGATTTGTGACCTGGTAGCTAACCTGCCCAATTGCAGGGCTCGGGTAAAAATTCCCTATGGATATGATAACTACCAGAATGAGCGAAATACTAAAAATAGTTGAGAGTGTTTTTTTAATGAAATCCTTCTTTTGTGCTAATAGAATGTCGGAAAAATAAAAACCAAGCAGGAACAAGGAGAAAAGAAGGATATACTTGTACTGTCTGTATACGTGAAGTCCAACTGCAGTTCCAAGTGCCAGGAAAACTGTTGCAAGGATTACAGAAACAACAAATAAAATTGATATCATCAGATATTTTCGATTCCATGCTTGCGGTTCTCGACATAGAAAATGATAAAGCAGAAATAGCACGCTTAAAAAAGAAAGGATCACTACCGGTCCATAGACCTCGAATAAAATAAGAATTTTTCTCATAAATGTTGCATCACTGGTCAATTGGTTGAATGGAGAGTGTTCGATACCTCCGGAACCTATTAAAAGATTATAGTAAACCTCTATCTGCGAAGGAAACACCACGGTTAACGAAAACTGATAAATAAACCCTATCACAAGTACAAGTAATAGTATGAGAACTTGAGTGTAATGCATGAAATGATGCTGTCGGAAGAAACCTGCAGTTGTGCAAACCACAATAATTGCTGAAACTATGACAGATAAGTAAAGTATTGTTTCTGGATGAACAAACCAGAAAGCAACAGAAAGAATTAGTCCTAATATATGATAGCTCTTGAAATTTTGTTTGGAAAATCCAATTTTATAGAGACAATAAAGAAACAAAGGGATCATCTGCCAGCCGATCGTAGATGGCATAATTGGGGCTCCTGTTATAAAATTCCCCATAATTGGAATTATCGCCATTGCGGTAATGGCAATGACCTGATATAATGAACAGCCAATAGTACGGGAAAGACAAAATATAGTTATTACAAACAAAAAGGAAAAAAATGGTATTATATGGTGTGTCAGGGATATGCCCTGGACCCCAGTTATCAAAGACATAATTGAGACAAGTACATGAGAGTACGGATAATGATCTATTGGGATATAGCCTGAATTGCAAATATCAAGCACATACCCAAGATGTGAATGTGTATCACCCCCTGAGTACATGACATATCCTCTCGCTGCGGGAATATAGAGAGCCAGCAATAACGTTGCAAGAGAAATTATCAGTAACCCGTATGCGGTTTTTTTACGAAAAGAAATCCGAAAAAGATCTGAGGCCGTAATATATAGATAAGGAAATGGGAGAAAAAATAGAATGCCAACCAAGATCCAGAGAATTAAGGGATATATTTCATATAGCGAATACTCATAGCCTAATGCAGGTGGGGTTGTGGCAAGGATCAAAGAAACACTTGCAAAACATAGAACTGCAAATATTAGCATTAATTTGTTACGGAGATAGTTAAGATATTTAAAATTGGAAGGATCTGGCATAGCCTTTTCTACCTTATCACTACGGACTCAAGAAGATTTCGAAAACCATTCATTCGAAGTCTATTAAATGTGCAATTTGTATAAATTCAATGGGTCATCTTTTCTGTGCAGGTGGAACGTTTTGATGAGAATTTGAATGAGTATCTGGAGATCATCAGATATATCTGCAATTGGTGGTTGTGCAGGACGATTCAACATTCTCCGCACACGTGTAGACATCCCACCAGGAAGATAGGACAAGATATACATACCCCAGCGGAGAGCCTCTGATTGGGGGTATCCAAAAAAACCACGATTCATCTGCAAATTTGTTATTGTAATCTTCATTAAATCATTTACCTCCTCGACTGTCATTTCAGATGAACCCAATGATAGATATGTACGCGTGAGACATGATGATAAGCGATCCATATAATCTGAATACAGCCCATTTTGGACGTATTCATTGA
>Ga0334889_1004049_pt1 | contig 13641 bp, 8 predicted proteins | sample GraSluR1_MG_2_FD_207222 | JGI IMG/M metagenome (GOLD analysis project Ga0334889, IMG submission 207222) | Sludge microbial communities from methane-producing bioreactor in Wageningen University, Netherlands - Granular Sludge_8_08-R1 | ecosystem: Engineered > Bioreactor > Anaerobic > Unclassified ... | reverse complement strand
AGATTGCCGCGGCCCGGCGGGACGCGGTCCAGGAACGCGCGGTCGTAGCAGGCGATGCCGGTGAACGTCAGCGGGCGATCGCCCGCGCTCGCGGGCGCTTGCGCGCGGCCGGCCACGTCGCGGACCCGGCCGTCGCTGCCGAGGATCACGCTGTTGACCTCGGGCCAGTCGCAGAGCGCGAGGGTCGCCGGCGCGCGGCGCTCGCGATGCGCGGCCAGCAGCGCCGCCACGTCCAGATCGCAGAGGATGTCGCCGTTGTAGACCACGATCGTGGCGGCCTCGGCCAGAAAGGCCCGCGCACCGTCGAGCGCGCCGGCGGTGCCGAGCAGCCGCGGCTCCAGGCTCAGGTAGAAGCGCGCCGCATCCGCGCGCGCGGCGAGGTAGGCGGCGATGCGGTCGGCGCGGTGATGGGCGTTGACCGCGATGCGCGCCACTCCCGCGCTGGTGAGCGCCTCGATGGCGCGGTCGAGCAAGCTCGTCCCAGCGACCGGCAAGAGCGGCTTGGGCACGTAGTCCGACAGCGGCCGCAGGCGCACGCCCAGGCCCGCCGCGAGCACCATGGCCCGCACCTCACGCATAGAGCAGCCCTCCGCTCGCCGCGGCCCGAAACGCGGCGGCTTCGCGGCGCCAGCCGTCGGCGATCTCGCGCGGGTCGGCGCCGCCGTCGACCGCCTCGCGCAGCCGGGAACCGCCCGCCAGGATGTCGATCGGCAGCTTCGCGACTTCGTACTCGTAGGGCGGCTGCTTCCAGGCGAAGCGGTCGGGCCAGAGCCGGCGCGCCGCGGTCAGGATCGCCAGGTACGTCAGCACGGATTGGAACACGGCGCGGTCGGTCACGTGCACCTGGACACCGCCGCAGAGCCGGCCGGCATGCTTCTGGAACGTGGGTTGGAAATGCAGCGGCCGCAGCACCACCCCGGGCAGCGTCAGCGGCTCGAGGTCGCGCACGAGCGCGTCGGGCTCGAGCCATGGCGCGCCCAGGATCTCGAACGGCCGCGTGGTGCCGCGGCCCTCGCTCAGATCGGTGCCCTCCAGGAGGCAAGCGCCGGGATAGACCACGGCGGACTCGAGCGTGGGCAGGTTCGGCGACGGCATGACCCAGGGCAGCCCGGTCACTTCGAAATAGGCGTCGCGGCGCCAGCCCCGCATCGGCACCACGGTGAGGTCCACGTCGAGCGCACAATGGGCGCGCAGCCACAGCGCCAGCTCGCCGATCGTCAGGCCGTGCCGCATGGGGATCGGCGCCAGGCCGACGAAGCTGCGCCACGCGGGGTCCAGCACGTTGCCCTCGACCGCGCCGCCCAGCGGATTGGGCCGATCCAGCACCACGACCTCTTTGCCGGCCTCCGCGCAGGCCTCCAGGCAGAGCAGCAGCGTCCAGACGAAGGTGTAGTAGCGGGCGCCGACGTCTTGCAGGTCGACCACCAATACGTCGAGGTCGGCGAGCATCGCGGGCATCGGCTTGCGGTATTCGCCGTAGAGCGAATGCACCGGCAGCCCGGTCAGCGGGTCCATGTATCCGCGCCACTCGACCATGTTATCCTGGGTCTCGCCGCGCAGGCCGTGCTGCGGACCGAATAGCGCGCGCAGATCGCCGCCGAGCGCCGCGTGCAGCAGCGGCACGGCGTGGCGCAGGCGCCGATCCACGCTCGCCGGGTGCGCGAGCAGGCCGACGCGGCGGCCGCGCAGGCGCGCCGCCTGGTCGCTGAGCAGGATATCCAGACCAGTATCCACGCCGGCCATGGGCGCCTCCGCACTTCGGACCACGCACGCAGGGTTTTCTGGCGGGAGTGTAGGGCAAGCCGGGCCGAGGGCCAAGCCCGGGCTACGATCGGCCAGTGTCGTCGATCTTCTGTTTCACGATGGCATTCCCACCAACGCCTCGATCACCCGCGCCTGCTGCTCCCATGAGTACCCGGCCTTCGCCGCGGCCACCGCGCGCGTCATGGCCGCGGCGTGTCCTTCGTCGAAGAAACGAATGCAGGCCGCCGCGAGCGCCGCAGCGTCGCCCGGCGGCACCAGGAACCCCGTCACGCCGTCGGCGACCACTTCGGGCAAGCCGCCCACGCGCGTCGTGACCACTGGTTTGTCGTAATTCCAGGCGATCTGCACGATGCCACTCTGCGTGGCCGACACGTACGGCAAGGCCACGAGGTCGCTCGCGACGAACCAGGCCTCGACCTCGTCGTCGGGCACATACTCGTCGTGCAAGCGGATGATGTCCTGCGCGCCCGAGCGGGCGATGCGATCGGCAATCGGGCGGCGATCGCCGTAGATGTCGCCGACGACGAGCACCCGCACACCGTCCGGTCCGTAGCGTTCGCGCAGGCGCGGCGCGGCGTCGATCAGGTGCACCAGTCCCTTGTAGGGTTTGATGAATCCGAAGAAGAGAATCACGCGCGCGCGGTCCGGCAGATCGAGCTGACGGCGGGCTTCGCGCTGCGTCGGCCGCGGTCGCCCTGGGTCGCCGTAGTCGTAGACCGGATGCGGCGCCAGGCGAACGAGCGCGGAATCGACGTCCGGCAGCAGGTTCAACAGATCGCCCCGCACCTGCTCGCTCTGCGCCACGAAGGCGTGTCCTTGCCGCAGCGCGCGGCGCGTCAGCCACATGCCCAGCGGGTAGCGCTCGTGCGGCACGACGTTGTCAAGCACCCAGATCAGCCGCGTGCGCCGGCGCACCTGCCGCGCGACGCTCCAGAACCCGGGCGCGAAGAAGGGGATCCACCAGCGCGCCACCACGCCGTCGGGCTGAAACGCGAGCAGATCGCGGGCCGCGCGGCGCCACGACCACGGGTCCCAGGGCACGAACACCCGGTGGCTCGGACAGTCGAGCCAGGAAGCGGTGGGCCCTTCCTGGGCGGACCCCGGGAACAGGAACGCCGGGTACTGCCGCCGGAAGCTGGTCCAGTGCAGCGTGTGGCCTCGCCCTTGCAGGGTGCGGTAGAGGTTGGCCTGGGCGGCCACGATGCCGCCGCGCAACGGCGGCGCCGGGCCGAAGAGCGCGAGGCGCATGCGAAGCTCCGATCGAGGTCCAGACAACCGATCGCGCGAAGACTAGGCCATCGCGGCCGCGGCGCCAAGGCGGAAGGCGGCGAGGCCGCTCACCCGGCCAGGGCGAATTGACCTCTGCGTTGGGCTTCGGTATTCTGCCCGTAGGGTGGTCCTTCATGAACAATCCGGGTTAACCCAGGGGGGGCGTCTATGAAATCTTCATATCGACGTTCTGGCCAGTACAGGTATATCCGACAAACAAGTATTCTTGGATTGCTGGGCGTGCTCGGCCTGGGTCTGGTCCTTGGCGGCGCCGGCTGCAGTCGTCCGCCCGCCGGCCAGACGCAGAGCGACGAACCGGCGCTCGCCGCGGATCTCTACGTCGACTGGGACGATCTGGACTGGCACCTGGACCGCTACCTGCAGATCAGTCTGCGGGACTTCGCCGGCGCCCAGAACCTGGTCAGCCGCCGGCCGGCCGACGATTACCGGGCGGCGACGACTTACCAGGCGCCCTGGGACTCGGTGGGATTGCACTTCTTCTTACGCCTACACGAGGAGGAGCGACAAGAGCGCCGCCGGCTCGCCGCCGGGCATCACGCCGACGCCCGCCGCCTGCTGCTCGGCGTCATCAACCACTACCGTAGCATGCTCGCCGGCGGCTACCTGCCCAACCTGAACGTGACCGATTTCGCCGCCCGTCCCCAGGGCGTCGAAACCGCCGTGACCAACGCGATCGGCCGCTGGATCAGCGCCACCGGCCTGGATCCGTCCAACGCCGCAGCCTGGCGCGACCTGGCCTACTTCTGCGGCGTGGTCGGCGATCGGCCGCGGCAACAGCGGTCGCTGGGCGCGGCCCTGGCGGCCCTGGACCGCATCGATCCTCGGCAGGTAGCCGAGGGCAACGCGGGTCGCCTGCGCCGCGACATCTTGCTCGACCTGGCCTGGCTCGCGCTCGATCAACGCCAACCGGGCCTGACGCTCGCCTATCTGGAGCACGTCGAGCCCTGGCTTGCCACGCCCTCCCCGGAACGGGACGACCGCCGCTTCGAAGCCCAGGTCTTGCGCGGCCTGGCGCTGGTCGACCGGGGCCGGACGCGCGACGCCGCCGACCAGATCCGCCAGTTGCCGTCCGCCGAACTCCGGCTGCGCGCGGTGCGCGCCGGGGTGCGCGAGGACTTGCGCTGGCAGGTGGCGCCGCCTCACGGCGGCCAGCTCGGTTATCAGCGCGCGAACTGGCCGCGACAGACGTCGTACTTCACGCGGGACTGGATCCGCGCCCGCATCGGCGCGCCGTCCGGCGAGATCGAGGACACGCTCTGGCTGCTCGGCCCGCCCCCCACGGCGCTCGAGCTGCCGCCGCGACTCGCCTGGCGCTACTGGCAAGATCGCGGGCAGCTGCATGCCCAGGCCGGCGACCGCTACCACGCAACCCGTTGTTTCGAGCGGGCCGCTTACTTCCGGCCGTACCTGGCGTTCTTCCCCCTGCGCGGTTCGACCGGACCGTCGCGCCTGGGACCAGCCGACGTCTTGCATCCGTTCTTCACCGGGTACGACCGGTTCTTCCTCTGCGGCGACCTCGACGCTTACCAGCAGCGACTGCAGACCGCAGCGGCCGCGCGACCGTGACCGTCAGTTCGCGGCGAGTCATCTCGCGCCGCCACCGTCACGCCGAGGTAGACAGACTCGAGCGCGGGCGGCATACTGCGCACTCGGGACCGCGGCCGCCGCTGCGGGCACGCCCGCGACGCGGCCGCTGGCGCAAGGTCTCGCTGAGCGTCCGGGGAACTAGCCCGGCGACCGTTTCCGGAGGTCTTTCGGTATGATGCACCGCTTTCTTGTCGCGGCCGGCCTGCTCGCCGCCATCGCCTGGTTGGCCGGCGCCGGTGCGGCCGCAAGTCAGGACATCATCCTCGACAAGCTCCGCGCCGACTTGACCGTGCGCGTGATCAATGCGACGACCAATCAGCCCGCCCGCGCCGAGCGCGTCTTGATCCGCGAACCAGGCGCCGTCATGACGACCGTGGCCGAGGGATTCCACGTCGACGGCGCGATCACGTTTCCCCAGGTCGAGATCTACAACTACAAGCCCTACATCGTGTCGACCTGGGTCGATGGCGTGGACTACCATGTCGAGCACCGGGGCCAAGCGTTCCTGGACGGCGAGGCTGCCACCGTCTATGCATTCGAGCTGAGCGCCGATCCGGCGGGGCTCGTGGTCACCGGCCTGAACGTGCTGGTGCGGCGGCGCGAAGAGGCGTACTCCCTCGAGTACGTCCTGCAGGTCGACAACCAGACCCGGCCGCAACGCACGCTGACTGCGGCGTCGCTGCCGGTTCAATTGGCCCTGCCGGCCGGCATCGAGCAGGTCGACGTCCAGGTCAGCCGCGGCCCCGATCCCTTGACCGCCCGCTTGCAGCCGACCGCCACGTGCCTGCACGGCGTGCCCGTCGCCTTGCCGCCCGGCCCCGCGCGCGTCGCCGTCCGCGGCGTGGTCAACGGCGATCGCCTCGAATTCAACGTGGGCCTGAACTTGGCGGCGGACACCTGGAGCCTGCTGGTCTGGCCGGCTGAACTCGAGGTCGGCAGTTTCGATCTGGATCGCGATCGCGAAAACCGCTACAGCGAATTCGACCGTTGGATCGGACGGCCACTGACGGCGGGCCAGCAGGTCCGCGTCACGGTCGATTTGCCGCACGCGATCGCCACGGCCACCGATACGATCGGACCGGCGCAGCCGCGGCGACCAACGACGGCGCGGGTACCCCAGCAACGGCGCTTTCCGTGGCTGACGGTGGTCAGCGCGGTCGTGCTGCTGGGCGCCTACGTCTTCTGGCGCCGGTCTCGCTAGCGCGGCATTCTGAAACTTGATTTTCGCCGTGCACATCTATTTCAAACACTTATAATCTTGTTTGATCTTGCGGGCGCCGTTCTGACCGCCTGGTCGCCGTAGCCCTCCCAGCTCCATGGACCTCAGTAAACGAGGTGAATCATGCATCGTCCCGTCATCTTGCAACTCGCCGTTCTCGGCTTGTTGATCGTCGCGCTGCCCGCGGCGGCTTCGGTCGAACCCACGGCGGCCCGATATCCCGCGCTGCCGCTCTCGGCGGTGGCGCGCCTCGAGCTCGCGGCCGTCGACATCGACGCAGCCGCACGCGAGGACGAGATCCGAGCGCGCGACGGTGAGCCGGCGCGTTTTGCGATCGCGGAGCGTATCTCGCTCACCCCGGAAACCGACGGCACCTGGGAAGTGCTGTCCGACCCGCGCTTTCTTCTCTGGCGCCTGCGGATCCACGCACCAGGCTGTCTGTCGCTGAATGTGGGATTCGAACGTTTTCAGTTGCCCAAAGGAGCCCGCCTGGTGATCCACCCCGCCGGCGGCACCGAGTTGGCGCGAGAATACACCGAGCGTGACCACCAGCCGCATGGCCAGCTCTGGACGCCGGTGATCATCGGCGACGAACTGGTGATCGAGCTGACCCTGCCCGCCGCCAGCCGCGGCGATTATGCGCTGGAGCTCGTGCATATCGGCAAGGGCTACCGCTTCTTCGGCGAGGATAGCAGCCAGAAATCCGGCTGGTGCAACATCGACATCGTCTGCCCCGAAGGCGATCCCTGGCGGGACGAGATCAACAGCGTCGCCGTCTATACGCTCAACGGTTGGTGGACGTGCACCGGCGTGATGGTCAACAATACCGCCGAAGACGGAACGCCGTACTTTCTCTCGGCCAATCATTGCGGTATCAGCGCCAGCAACGCCGCTTCCATGGTCGTCTACTGGAACTACCAGAGCCCGGTCTGCGGCCAGTTGAGCGGCGGATCGCTGGCCGACAATCAGAGCGGAGCGATTTTTCGCGCCGCGTACAGCACGAGCGACTTCAGCCTGGTCGAGCTGACGGCTCTGCCCGATCCGCAATGGAACGTAACTTATTCCGGTTGGGACCGCAGCAACGCCGACCCGACGTGGGCGGTCGCAATCCACCACCCCAGCACAGACGAGAAAGCGATCAGCTTCGAGTACGACCCCACGTTCACCACGAGCTACCTGGGCACGACCTCCCCGGGCAACGGTTCGCACATCAGGGTCGTCGACTGGGACCTGGGGACCACCGAACCGGGCTCGAGCGGTTCGCCGCTCTACAACCAGAACAAGCACATTGTCGGACAGTTGCACGGGGGCTATGCCGCCTGCGGCAACGATCTGAGCGACTGGTACGGACGTATTTCGGTCAGCTGGGCTGGCGGCGGCGCCAACAACAACCGACTGAGCAACTGGCTCGATCCGCTCGGTCAGGCACCCGTGTCCTTGGACCTCTATAATCCCAACGCCACCGGCCTCGGGGTAACGCCGTTCACGGCCTTCGCCGCGCAGGGTGAACCGGGTGGACCGTTCACACCGGCCAGCGCGCAGTACGTTTTGGAAAATCGCGGCAGCACCGACCTGCTGTATTCCGTGACGGCCGACCAGACCTGGCTCGCAGTCACCGGCGGCGCTGGCAACCTTGCCCCCGGCGCCAGCGCGGTCGTCACGGTGGCCATCGCCTCGGCTGCGGAATCTCTACCGGTCGGCCTTTACGGCGGCCAGATCGCCTTCACCAATCTGACCAGCGGCGACGGCAATACGACGCGGCAGGCCAGCCTGCAAGTGGGTTCGGAAACGACGATCTACCACTGGAACCTGGATACTGATCCCGGTTGGACGCGCGACGGCCTGTGGGCATTCGGCCAACCGACCGGCCAGGGCGGCCAGTACGGCAATCCCGATCCGACCTCCGGATACACTGGCTTGAACGTCCTCGGCTACAATCTCGACGGCGACTACGAGAACGATCTGCCCGAGCGCAATCTGACCACGCATGGCATCGACTGCACGAACCTGCAGGCGGTCAAACTGCGTTTCCGCCGCTGGCTCGGCGTCGAGCAACCGAACTACGACCACGCTTATCTACGGGTCAGCACCAACGGCACCTCCTGGACCACGATCTGGGAAAACGGCTCTGAGATCACGGACGCGAGTTGGCAGCTCGTCGAGTACGACCTCAGCGCCCATGCCGACGGACAACCTACGGTCTACTTGCGCTGGGTCATGGGCACGACCGACAGCAGCTGGCGTTACTGCGGCTGGAACCTCGACGACATCGAGATTCGCGCGCTGCAGTCGACGGCCACGAGCGCGCCGCCAACGCCGGTGACATTGACGGCGTTACTTGGCGCCTCCCCCAATCCGTTCAACCCCAGCACCGACGTCAGATACTCCCTGGCTCGTAATTCCGAGGTTCGTATGACCGTCCACGACGCTCGCGGCCGTCTGCTGAAGACGCTTGTGGACGGCATGGTGCCTGCCGGTGCGCAAACCGCCCGCTGGGACGGAACCGACCAGTCCGGCCGACGTCTCGGCAGCGGCATCTACTTCGCGCGCCTGCGCGCCGACGGCGTCTCGGCGACCGTCAAGTTGATGCTCGTCAAATGAGCTTGACCCGGCGCACCCTGCCGCGGTTCTGGACGAGGTCGTCTTCCGGGAAGACGACCTCGTCTTTACAGATCCTACGTCGACACGTTACGATGCGCCCCGGTGCTCGCGGCCGGACCGACGGCCGCCGTTGGACGTGAACCGAAGGACGCCGATGCAGATTCGCAAGCTGGCGCTCGCCGGGATTGGATTGCTGGCGGTCGGCATCATCGCACTCGTTGTGGCCGGTCGCGCGCAGCGAGGCGGTCCCGGCGATCGACCCCAACTGGCTGCGGCGGAGCGGCCGCATTTCGCCCCCGCCGAGCTCGATAGCTTCCTCGACGCGTACAACCTCACGTACCGCCGCCTGTGGACCATGGCGGCCAATGCCGCCTGGAACGCGGCCATCGACATCTCGGTCGCCAACAGCGACGCGGCCGTCGCAGCAGCCGAGGCGCTGGCCGAATTCACCGGCAGCCGCCAGGTCATCGACCGGTTACAGGCGCTGCGGCAGGCCGCCGGGCTCAGCGAGCGCCAGCACCGCCAGCTCGAGAAGGCCTGGGAGCTGGCCGCCCGCCGCCCCGGCACGATCCCGGCCACGGTCCGCAAGCTGATCCAGCTCGAGGCGCGGCAGACCGCCGCCTGGCACGCCCACCGATTCCGGCTCGAGGTGCCCGGGCGCGAATCCCGCGACGTCTCGCCCGCCGACCTCGACCGTCTGCTGCGCGACAGCCGCGATCCGGCGGTGCGCCGCGCGATCTGGGAGTGCGGGCAAACCGTGGGCGTGGCCATGAAGGACGGCCTGGCCGAGCTGCAAACCCTGCGCAACGCGGTCGCGCGCGCCATGGGCTACACGTCTTTCTTTCACCTGGTGAGCGCCGACTACGGATTGAACAGCCGCGAGATGCTGCTGCTCATGGACGACCTGCACGAGGGCCTGCTGCCGCTCTACGAGCAGTTGCAGGCCTGGGTCGGCCATGAGCTGGCCGAGCGCTACGGCCAGGCCCGGGCGCCGCGCCTGCTGCCGGCGCACTGGTTGAACGACCGCCGGGGCAGCCGCTGGCCGGACGTCGTCTCGGCCGCCGACCTCGACGGCAACTTGCGCCAAGTGACGCCGCAGTGGATCGTCGAGCAAGGGGAACGGTTCTATCGCAGCCTCGGGTTCGATCCGCTCCCCGTGACGTTCTGGGGCCGCAGCGACCTCTTTCCGCTGCCGGCCGACGCCAACCGGCGCAAGAGCGGCGAGTCCGCGATCTGGCATCTCGACCTGGACCAGGACGTGCGCGCGTTGCTGAGCGTCGGCAACGACTTCCACTGGTTCCAGACCGTTCACCAGGAGTTGGGCCGGGTCTACTACTGCCTGGCGTATGCCCGACCCGAGCTGCCGCCGTTGTTGCGCCAGGGCGCCAATCGCTGCTTCCCGCCCGCCGTCGGCGCGCTAGGAGCGCTCGCCAGCACGCGTGCGCTGTACCTGAGCGAGGTCGGCATCCTCGAGCCGGAACAGGCGCCGGAACGGATCCGCTGGTTGTTGAGCCAGGCGTTGACCGGGCCGGTGGTGTTGTTGCCGTTCGCCTGCGGCACGGTCGCGCACTGGGAGCACGATTTCTACGAAGGCGAACTGCCGCGGCACCTCTTCAACGAGCGCTGGTGGCAGTACGCCGCGACGTTCCAGGGGGTGGCGCCGCCGGCGGCGCGCGGCGAGGACCACTGCGATGCCGCCGCGCTGGCTGTCATCAGCGAACAGCCGGCCTGGTACCTGGACCGCGCCCTCAGCCACGTCGTCGCGCATCAATTGCACCGCTACATTTGCACGCAGATCCTGCGGCAGAACGTGCACGACGCGAACTACTACGGCAACCGCCAGGTCGGCATCTACCTGGAGGCGCTCATGGCCGCCGGCGCGAGCCGCGACTGGAACCAACTCCTGCGCGAGACCACGGGCGAACCCTTGAGCGCCTCGGCCATGCTCGACTACTACGAGCCTCTGCTCGCCTGGCTGCGCGAGCAGAACCGGGGCCGCGCGGTCGGCTGGCGCTGACCGGCGCTCAGGCCAACGGCGACCGCGACCGCGCCTCGGCCTGGATGTGACGGCCCGTCTCCCAGTCGTGGGTCGACCCGTGGAGACTGTGCGGGATCACGAAGATCGCAAACGTGATCAAGCTGGCGAGGACGACCCACCAGCGCCGCCCCCGGCGCAGTTGCCACGCGGCCACGCCCCAGGCGAGCACCGCGACGGCGAGCTTGTTGTCGGTGAGGTCCTCGCCGACGGGCCAGCCGGTCCAGTAGGCGTCGAAGGCGTACTTCTGCACGACCGGTCCCAAGAGCAACCCGCCCCCGCCGAGGCAGACCAAGGTCGCTGCAACCAGCGGCGCCAGTCGCGGGCCGCGGTTCAACGCCTCCAGCCCGGTCCGCAGGCTCAGCAGCATGCCCAGGAACATCGCCGCCACGTGCACCGCCAGGACGGCACCGGGCACCGCCCCCTTGAAGCGCAGCCGCGCCGATCGAGTGATCGTGCTGCCCAGGCCGTCGGTGATCTCCACGTTGTACTCGATCCGCGCGGCTTTCATCGTCTGGGCAGGAAGTTCGCCCACGAGACGGTCCCCAGCGCGCCGCAAGGCAACCGTCTGCCAGGGATGGTCGCCGGGCCAGCGCCGCCAGCGCACCTCGCCCACGAGTCCCGCGCCGGCCTGCAGACTGATCGGCACGCCCGCGCCGACCGTCTGCGAGCGCAGCAGCCGGCCCGTGATCTCCTGGCCCGCGACCGAGTCACGAACCCGGATCGGATGCGTCGGCCCGGAGAGCCGCTGCCAGACCGCGCTGCCCAAGGTCACGAGCAGCGCGATCGCCCACAGCACCAGACTCCGCTTCAACGCTGCGACCTCCTTCAGCGCGTGAACGCGAAGGTGCAGGGCAAGGCGGCAATGATCGGCGAACTCCGCAGCGCCTCAGGCGCGAGAACATCGCCGATCATCGCCGCCTTGCCCTGCACCGATCGCCTCAGGCGCTGTACTGCTTGATCGCCCGATCCAGTTTGGGCAGCAGCACGAAGATGAACAGGGCGACGGCCAGGGTCGCCAGCGCCAGCACGAAGAACATGCCGGCGGTGGGCGCCAGACCGCTGATGAATCCGGACAGCTTATTGCCGACCGCGGTCGACAGGAACCAGCCGCCCATCATCAAGCCCACGTAGCGCCGCGGCGCCAGCTTGGTCACCAGGCTCAGTCCCATCGGCGACAGGCACAGCTCGCCGAAGGTGATCACCAGGTAGTAGATGAGCAGCCACATCACCGAGACCTTGATGGCCCCGTTGCCGCCGACCTTGGCCGACCAGACCATGATCAAGAGCGAGATCGTGGTCAGGATCAGACCGATGAAAATCTTGCGGGCCGTCGAAACCGGCCGGCCGCGCGCGGCCAGCCGTCCGAACAACAACACGACCACCGGCGTCAAGAGCACCACGAACACCGGATTGAACAGCGCCGTGATCATTTCGGCGTTGACCAAACCAAGGAACCGGCCCGGCGCGAGCCGCGCCGGGCTCGCTTGCTGATAAACCGCGGCGAAGGTCGCCTCGCTGACCAGCAGGGCCGGCACCAGCGTGTCGTCGACCTCGCGCAGAAAGATCACCTCGCCGATCGCCGAGGCGGTCTCCGGCACGACGCGCACCGTCGTCACGGTGACGCCATGCGCGTCGGACGCCGTCGAGACCCGCAGGTTCTCGTCGGGGTAGACCCGGCTCGCAAGGAACCCCCAGCCCGGCGCCACGACCGCCGTCCCGGGCGCCGCGGTCGTCACCAGGCCGTCTTGCACGAGCTGCGCCACCGCGGTCTCGCTCACCCGGCGGGCACCGAACATCGCTTCCACGTCGGAGCTGACCGTGACCAGGGTTCGCTCGTCCGGACGCGGCACGTCCGGCGCCGCGTTGCCGAAGTAGCCGGGCATGGCCTGTTGGCTATAGGGACCGATGGCCAGGGCCGGCACCTGACGGTTGGTCTGGTGCTCGGCGTAGATGGTCATCAAGCCGCCCGAGAGGTGCAGGATCATGAAGAACGTGCCGCCGGCCACGAAGACCGGGATCAGGGCCCCGAGTCCCGCCTTCTCGGCCGGCTTGGCCTTCAGCCAGAGCGTCAGGAAGTACCCCATGATGGGCAGCATGCCGACCAGGAAGGCGAAGGTCACCGCGCCGATAGTCCGTTGCACGAAGTCCCAGCGTTCGCCGACCAGGTAACCGAGGGCGCCGCAGAGCGCCGCCGGCACCAGGATGCGCACGACGATCTGGCCGAACGTGATGTCCTCGGGATCGGGTTGCGAATGGCGATCCGCCCGTTCGAGCTTGCGCCAGTTCGAGCTGAGGACGATCAGACCGATCAACAGGCCCACGCCCGCCGCGATGAACGCCATGTTGAAGCTGAACAGGTTGCGCAGGGGGGCCGAGAGCAGGGCCGACGCCGCGGCGCCGATGTTGATACCCATGTAGAAGATGTTGAAGCCCGCGTCGCGTTTGGCGTCGCCCGGTTCATAGAGATTGCCGACCATGGCCGAGATGTTCGGTTTGAACAGACCGTTGCCCAGGCACAGAAGCGTCAAGCCGGCGTACAGGGTCGTCAAGCTGCGCACGCCGAGCAGGAACAGGCCGCTCGCCATCAGCAGGCCGCCGATGAACACCGCGCGCCGAAACCCCAGGAAGCGGTCGGCGATCATGCCGCCCAGAAACGGCGTGAAATACACGAAGGCCATGTACGTGCCGTAGATCTCCACCGCCTGACGCAGCGGCAAACCGAGTCCGCCGCGCTCGGTGTCGGTGGTATAGAGCACGAGGATGCCGAGCATCAGGTAGAAGGCGAGACGTTCCCACATCTCCGTGAAAAACAGCGGGTAAAGACCCTTCGGGTGACCTTGTTTGCTCACGACGACCTTCTTGGTAAGGGTGGCTCGCAGCGAATACGCGAAATCTCGTCGCAATCTACCATCCGAGCCGCCGGACAGGCAAGCATTCGGTTTTAGCTGCCACGGTCGCGCCCGGTCGCGCGCGCGACCCCCGGCACACCCGGGTCAGAGGGCGGCCGCGGCGATGCCGGTAAAGACCTCGGTCAAATCGTCCAGCCTCAATGCGGCCAGGGAGTCGAGCGGCGTCGGTCCGCGGTTGACGATCACCAGGCGGCCTCCGTGGTGGTGGGTCACCAGAGGGATCTGCGCCGCCG
>Ga0334889_1004033_pt1 | contig 13683 bp, 15 predicted proteins | sample GraSluR1_MG_2_FD_207222 | JGI IMG/M metagenome (GOLD analysis project Ga0334889, IMG submission 207222) | Sludge microbial communities from methane-producing bioreactor in Wageningen University, Netherlands - Granular Sludge_8_08-R1 | ecosystem: Engineered > Bioreactor > Anaerobic > Unclassified... | reverse complement strand
TCAAGGTTCTTTCCGGAATTGACCATCATCGTACTCAGATCCAATGCATTAAGCTCCTCTTCTACGCAGCCAGATAGTGCCGCAATGATCAATATTGGAATCAGCAGAACTCTATTCATTCAGCCCCATTTATATAATTATGCGATTTTTTAACCCCTTTTCTTCTGCTGTGATTTGGATTTATTAGCATTTTTTCCTATATCAACCTTATTGGATATATACATTTCATGTCTGAGACGAGAGAGAGGCTATAGCCCAGATAGCTCTTACCTGAAAATAAGTGCAAAAAACTTATATCGAATTACTTTGATATTGGACATGCTACAAAGAAAGCTTAAAAGCAATATTATTCAAAGGAGTGGTTTGAAATGGGGCGAGTGGATGGAAGAGTGGCAATAATAACGGGATCCACCTACGGAATAGGTGAGGCCATAGCCAGGGTACTGGCAAAAGAAGGTGCCTTATCCATAATCACAGGCAGGAGCAGGGAAGAAGGAAGGAAAGTAGTAGAGGCTATCAATAGTGCGGGTGGACGGTCGGAGTACTACCCCCTGGATGTGACCGATGAGAAGAGGATTGAAGAGGTAAGCAAAGCCGTCTATGAAAAATATGGCAGAATAGACATCCTGGTGAACAATGCCGGCGTGGCAGGTCCCAACAAGCCCACTCACGAGTATGCTCGTGCCGAATGGGAGTGGGTCTTCGATGTCAATGTCACCGGAGCCTTTCTCTGCACCAAGTATGTTGTGCCTTATATGCAGAGGCAGAAAAGCGGGAATATCGTTTACATCTCCTCCATCTACGGCATCATAGGTGCTCCTGACCTTCCTGCCTATCATGCCACAAAGGCTGCCAACCGGGTCATGGCCAAGATAGATGCATTGCTTTACGCTAAAGACAATATCCGCGTCAACTCCGTTCATCCTGGTTTCATCTGGACGCCACTGGTAGATAACTTCCTCCAGGAACAGTGCAATAAGTCGGGATTGAGCTGTGAGGAACTGAAGAAGCAACTGGACGCCAAGCATCCTATAGGCCATATCGGCGAGCCGGATGATATCGCATATGGTGTGCTCTATCTGGTATCCGATGAAGCCAAATTTGTGACAGGCAGCGAGCTGATCATAGATGGTGGTTATACTGCCACCTGATTTCGCCAATTGCACAAGGGAAATTCGACTTGTGGTGAACTACTATGGCTGAGGATTCCGGTTTAGTTAAAAAACCTCCATGATTCTGTGACTCATACACAGAGCATGAGAAACGCTATTTGCCTGAATCAACCATAATATGGATGATATGGGCAGATAAGGCTGTTACGCTTATTGGGATCATAATCCCGTTTAAAAAACTAGCCATCTAACCGCTCGCATACACAGATGCGTCTTGGAACGCGTATGGGAAAATGTCCCTACGAGGGTTTATCGTATCTGCCCATATCAGGCCAGGTAATAGTATGATGGAGCAAAGAAATAAAGTTTGCGGAGTTGATATCCACAAGAGATTTCTGATTGCTACGATACTATCGAGAGATGGAACCAAGATACAGAAGCGATACAGTACCGACATTGATGACTTATTCGGTTTCAGGGATTGGGTACTCGAAAACAATTGTGACTGCGTAGCTATCGAATCGACTGGCGTTTACTGGTATCCTGTGAATGCGGTATTGGAAAACAAGATAGAACTGATACTGGCAAATGCACGCCAGATCAAACACACCCCAGGCAGGAAGACCGACTCCATAGATTCTGAATGGATTGCTGAGGTAGCACTTAACAATTTGATATATCCATCACGAATATTTCCGAAAGAAGAACGAGACCTCAGAAGACTAACAAGGACAAGAGAGAGTCTTGTGAAAATGAGATCTCAGATCAAGAACCAAGTTCACCAAGGACTGGAATCGTGTAGCATAAAGCTCTCATCAGTTCTTTCAGATAACTTTGGCAAATCGGGGAGACATATCCTGGACGGCTTGATCAAAGGAGAGAATATCGATCGTATCATTGAAGAAATACCTTCAAAGAGGGTCAAAAATAACGAAGATAAAATTCGAGCTGCAATCAGAACAGGGTTGGACGAAACTCAAATATTTCTTATCCAATCTCATCTGAATACGATTGACAGCTTAACAAAGAAACTTGATGAAATCGATTCCGAGATTAAAGACAAAATTTCAGGAAGAAAAAAAGATTTGCAGATCGCGATGTCAGTACCAGGAATAGGATTCACAGCCGCTGCAACCATACTCGCAGAAATAGGAAATTATAGGGATTTCAGTACATCGGATAAACTTGCTTCATGGTGCGGAATAGTCCCCAATGTGTACCAGTCTGCAGATAAGCTCATTACGGGAAGCATTACAAAACAAGGTTCAAAGCATATCCGCTGGATGTTGGTTCAAGTCGCCCAAGCTGCACTTAAAAAGAGAGAATCACGATTTAGAAGGTTCTTTCTAAGAATCAAAGCAAGAAAAGGACATAATGTGGCTGTTGTGGCTCTGGCTAGAAAGATACTCTGCATCTTGTATCATCTCCTGATGAACCAGGAAATGTATCAAGAAGATGGAGTAACTAAATCAAGGCAATCCAAAATTGATTGGTCTTCCGCGAGAATTGATAAGATGAGCCTGCAATCCATGATCGAGATAATTGCCAAAGCAGGATATGAAGTGAAAAAGATTAAAGGACAGGGGGGATAGTCCCCCATTCCGGATTTTTATATGTTTCTCATGGGAAAAATGAGAAGCGGGGCAGACTAAAAAGCACAGTTCTCTTTACCTGCTCAGGACGTTCAAATACGGGCAAACTTACAGATATAGCGGCCAGTACGTTGAGTTTTCGCAGACCGAATCTCTTTAGGGCAATTCCTGCACAGAAGGGAGCTGAAAATCTAGAAGATGCCAAACGAGAAGGAGAATTGATTTTTATCGTCGATGGTTGTGAGGAACACTGCGCCAAAAAGAAACTTGAGTTTGCGGGATTAGAGGCAGATATGCAGGTTGTTTTGACTCAGATTGGCATAAAGAAAACCAATCCTTCCGATATTAAATCTGAATACGTCGAACAGGTGATAAATGTATTAAAGAAAACAGTCAAATCGTTGCAGAAATAACTTGTATAATTTCTCATGAATTAAATGGATCCAACCGCCTCTGATTAAATGGTTCAGGCTATTTCTTTATCTCTTTGTAGATCGGAAGCAATCAGGCGCCTGCTATCTTCGCTACCCGTTTCATCAGATCCGTTCTCTCCTCTTCTGTCATGCCATCGCTGCCCTGCTCCAGCAGGACTGCTACCATCCTGGGAATGAACTCCACTCTCTCTTCTTTGCCAATTCTGGGAAGCATCATGCTCAAACACTGGGGCATCATCTTAGTCATCATTTGCTGCATCGCTGGCATGTCTTTTCTCATAAGCTCGAGCATCATTTCCATCATGTTGCCCGGATCTTTTCCTTCCATCATTTGAGGCATCATTTCCATCATCATGGGCATCATGGAGGCCATCATCTGCTGTTTTTCTTCAGGGGTCAGATCGGCAAAAAACTTCTCCATCATCCCATCCATCAGTCTTTGCTTCTCATCCGTGCTCATTCTCTCCATTATAAGCTGCATCATCGTATCCATAAAGCTCAAGGGCCATCAAACTCCTGACCAAATAGATCCCATATCGACTTTATTTGATATTAAATCTTCGAAAGGATTTAAAGCTTTGGACTATTCCGTTCGGGAAAATACCCCGGTGTATTCAATTGTTAATCCCTCTGTATTCAATTGTTAATCCCTCTGTATTCAATTGTTAATCCCTCTGTATTCAATTGTTAATTGATGAGGATAATATCAAAAATTACCTGGCCATATTGCAGTTTTGACTTCATGACATCACAAGATATGTCGAAATCCTTATATCAGATTATATTGATATATAAGTTATAAGTGACCAACATATGAATCAAGGAGGAAGCTTTTGGCAGAGGTATAAACCAATGATTATACTTCTAGCAATAATCGCTGCATTGGCCATATGGACCTATCATTCTGGTGGAGATGGCCAGAGCGGTGCTCCGGATCTGACACCATTGAGGGTTATTATGCTTGTTGTGGTCGGTTTTATTGCCGGCGTACTGGGAGGATTGATCGGCACAGGAGGATGCAGCATAATGCTTCCGGCAATCCATTTTTGGATGGGATATTCCGCTCCCCTGGCTATCGGAACCACCATTTTTGCTGTGATTTTTACTGCAATCTCCGGAGGCTACGGGCATCTTGTTCGCAGAAACCTGGACCGAAAAGCGGTATTATGGATAGGGGGAGCAGGCATTTTGGGCGTCATATTGGGCTCATGGCTTTTCACCATGCTCGTCGACCATATCGATCTTCTGCAGCTGATTCTCGGTTTGGCTTTTCTTCTGCCCGCCATCAGAATGATATGGGAGGGAGCAGGAAGAGCCAAACCCCGGCAGGAGGGGAATGAAATTCCTGGACGCAAAAGCCACTGGGCAGTCTTTGGATTCCTTATAGGCATCCTCACGGGAATAGTCGGATTGGGCGGAGGCTATGCTCTGGTACCTGGCCTGATATACCTCTTCGGCGCTCCGGTTTACATAACAATGGGTTCATCTTTGGCCGTGATGATTCCTCTGGCAGCAGTAGCGGGTAGCATCAAGCTCTATCAGGGATTTGTGGCTTTGACCACTGCTCTCATTTTAGGAGCAGGCACCATCGTGGGTGCGCAGCTTGGAGCTGCAGTGATCAAGCGGTTTAAGCCAAATACCCTAAAGCTTATCTTTGGACTATACTTCCTTTATGTTTCCGCAAAATTCATAGCGGCATATTTCGGAGTAGCCATATGGTAGATGAACGGAGACAAGCTAAGATTATGCTAAAAGAGACGGTTGGGGTTTCTCTCAAACCTTAAGCCGTCACCTCTATCTCCAGAGCATCCACAAAGGTTTCGGAGTTGCCCGAAACAGTGGCCAGTATGCTCACCCCATAGATTCCCGGATCTACGTTGGCATTCCATATACCTGCATAATTGTATCCAGAGGTTTGCAATAGCCTCGTCCTTGCCACCTCTGAGCCGTCAGTCGCAATGACAAGGGCGGTGCAGAGGAGCGAGCTTTCTGTCTCCTGTACAGCGGTTTCTTCCGGCTGGGTGGCCTGGCGGGAGGAGCCGATCCGTGCAACTCCGCTGCTTCGATCTATATTGGCAAAGCTCTCAGGAGATCCGAATCCACAGGTGACACATCCCTTAACTGTCAGCTTTACATCTTCGTTTGAAGAGGAATTGCCTGAGGATGAAATCTCCTCCGCATCACTATCCCTTTCCCGGAATGATGCCGTTATAGTTGTGGCCATTCCCGACCTCACCGGATTGGGCTCGGCCCTAGCCTCTGTCAGCTCATAGCCGAATTTTGGCTGATTTTCCAGCCAGTCCCGCCAGGTATAAAGCCGGGCATCATAACCGGATAGGGTCAGGGCAAACCATACTAAAGAGGCCTCAACGCCGACATTGGTGTAGACGACGATGGGCCGAGCCTTATCCAGGCCGACAAAAACCTTCTCCAGATCCTCCTGTGCCCTTACAGTCTCGTCTTCCACCACACTCTCGAAAGGAATGTTAATCGCGCCGGGGATTGAGCCTATGCTGAAGTCTCCAGGCGGCCTGGCATCCACAATCTGAGCCCCGCCGTTAACGACGAAGTCATAGGTGGCAAGAAGCTCTGGCCTGAGAGCTGGAATGTAGTCGGTCCTCGGCCTCATAGCAGACACATTGCTGGTGTTTAGTCCGGCTGCTGCCCAGTCTTCAATGCTGCCATCCAGGACTCTGACCTTTTCCTGGCCGAGATACTTGAGAATCCAGTAGCTGAAGACGGCAGGAGAAGGGCCGCCACCGCATGGAAGACACTCGCCTGCAATCACCAGAGAGTCATTTCGAGAAATTCCTGCCTGGCCCAAAAGCTCTGCGATCTCCCCAACGGATCTGAACCGGCCACCTTCGGCATAAAAGCGCTCATAGTTGATATTGACTGCCCCTTCGATATATCTTGTCGCGCTGGGGCTTATGTCCAGCACAATATCATCAGATAAGACCTCTTGAGGGGATACAAGTGCCTGGGCAAAGTTGCCTGTCCTCACTCTCGAAATGCCTCCAGTAGCCGGATTGCTTTCGGGTGGGACCTGCACCTGCTCAGGAGGCGCATTCTGCGTGGTCAGTGTTATCGCTTCCTTTTCAAGCTGAGCTTTTTGCTGCTGCTCCTGCTCGTATGCCTCCTTCTTGGCCAGCCAGCCATCCATATCGGTCCAGTCAGGACAGGTGGGGCAAAATTCGCCGGTTTCCGTGCCTGCCAGAGCCGGGTGGGCTAAAGCCAGGCAAAGGAGGAGTAAGGTCAAAGCCGATGCAAAGGCTGTAGCTTTTCCGTTTCCCATTTTGCTCATCCGAAACAAATTCAAGTAAATCATAACCATCACTCCTGGGCATCACTGGATCTTTGCTCTATGAGCTGATTTGCCATCCAATTCTGGTAGCTGTAGAGCCGGGCATCATAGCCCATGATCTCCAGGGCAAGCCATAAAACAGAGCCTTTGAAGCCCGTGTTTGTAAATGCCACAACCTGTTGCTCTTTATCCAAAATGAAAAAGCGCTCATCCAGCTCATTCACATTCCTCAGCTTATCGCCATCAAGGACACTCTCATAAGGAATGCTGATGGCAGAGGGGATCGTTCCCGATTCGTACTCTAAAACTGTCCTGGCGTCTACCACTTGAGCCTGGCCGCTCTTCACATAATTATAGCTTCCAATATACTGATCGGTGAATTGAGGTACGTATTCAGCAACAGGCCTAGTGGTCGCATTTGATGATACCGGCAGTCCTTTATCCTTCCAGTCCTGCACATATCCGTTTAGGATCCTGACATCTTCATGCCCCAGGGATTTAAGCATCCAGTAGACATAGGCTGAAGCCGATGGCCCTCCTCCGCAAGGCAGGCACTCTCCATAGATGACCAGGGGATCATCACTGGAGATTCCGGCATTTCCGAGGATCTCTGCCAATTCCGGCACGGATTTGAGCGAGTCCCCTTGCAGGAACTCCTGATAAGGAATGGCTATAGATCCAGAGATGTGCTCTTTGGCACTCTCGCTGACATCCAGGAGAACATTCTCATTTGAGATCTCATCAATCTCAATTATTATCTCATGCCACCTGCCAGTACTCTGCTCAGCGCTCAGATCAGCTCTCACATCTTCCTTAATAGTAGATGCAGCCCCGTCCTCCCCCTGGCTGTCCTCGCTGCCGGAAGACATATTCCATCTTTGTTTCCTCGACTCTGCGGGCCAATTTGCGCTGGCCTGAGCCTGGTCGTATATTCCGGTGCCTATCTCATCCAGCTTGGCCATGGGATCCCAGTCGCCGCCGTCATCGCAGCCGCCGCCAAGGGAAGCACATTCAGCCCCGCCATATGCGCTCTGCGTAAGGGCCAGGGTAGCCAGCAAAAGAGCGCATGTTATGCTTTTTTTTGCATTTAGAATACTCATATCGCACCTACCTGATTTCATGCGGCAAGCTCATCTTTTACCTTCTCTACCACCAGTGAACAGGCTTTTGCTGCATCATTCGCGATCTGTCCCACATTCGAGCCGCCTGAACAGGCTACTACGCGCACATCCATTGTACCACAAGTGCATCTCTTCTCATCCATAATTCAGGTCACCCTTATTTCTGAAGCATCCTCTTGATCTCTTCAACTGTTGCCGTTCTGCCCGCCATCATTGACTTTCCGTCGATGTAAAGGGCAGGGGTCATCATCACACCTCTGTCCATTATCTCCTGGATGCTGTCAACCTTGACCACCTCAGCAGAGACGCCCAATTCTGCTACTGCTTTCTCCACATTCTTCAGCAGGCTCTTGCACTTGGCGCAGCCTGTCCCCAGAACTTCAATCTTTACCATTTAATTCGCCTTCCTTTTTAGCTCAAATCAGCTCCCAGTAAATCAGCGGAGCAAGAATGATCAATGTAAGCCCTGTTATCACTCTTATGGCCACTTTGTGATTATTCCGGAAATCGTCCACCTGCTCCGGGCTCATGCCAAGGGTCATGATAACTCCCAAGAGCAGCACTGGAAGCACTATTCCCAGGTTGTATAACATCAGATATATCAGACCTGACGAGGCATATCCATGGCTGGAAATAACCCCTATGATGGCGATATAGACCGCTCCTACACAGGGGGCCTTCACTAAAGAGAACAGTGCACCTAATAGGAAATAGGAGCTAAGCTTTTTGCTGGCCAGAGCACCATGCACATACTTCATAGCCCAATCTGTGCGAAAGAGGGAAGCCCGGCTGGCATTCAACCTTCTCGCGTCTTCCATCTGAGTCAAGCCCAGGATCAGCAGTACGGCTGCCAGAACAAGTCGAAACATAGCAGCAGTGGACTTCTCCTGCAGAACATTGAACAGGCCTACTCCGAATATGTAGTAAACGACGAATATGCCCAGGGAGAAGAGTGCTATCATGGTCAATAGATCCCTTCTTCGGCCGGAGCTGGCCAGCACGGTGCTCGCCAGAAAGGCCAGTATGGCCAGAAGACAGGGGTTGAAGCCCGCCAGAAGGCCAGCCGCAAAGACAGTGACAGCGGAAGATAGGTTAAGATTTTGCAGTGCATCTTCAATATTCAGATTGCTATCTGTTTCATCCTCATTCTTAACGCTGATATTCTCTCCCTGCAAAGCGGCATTGATTAGTATCTTAAGTCTGCTTTCGTTTCCGCCATAGTCTTTGTAGCCGATAACCGAACTGCCGATGATTATCGATGGAACATCCTTGACCTTATGCTCCTTTACGATCCTGTGTCCCTCTTCACTGGAAAATATAACCTCTTCAAAGGTGCTCTCCTGGTAATTAGACAGAACCTCTGTCAGCGCCCTTTCTGCAGCAGCGCACTTGCTGCAACCGGGAGAGGTGATTACAGTTATCTCGCTGTTAGCCCATGCAGCAGCAGGCAATAGAACCATGAATAGGGCTACCGTCAGCAGAACTGCTGTGATTCGCCGTCTGGCCTTCATCTCACTTTTCCCGCATCGCTTAATCTGAATAGGATTATGCCGGAGGGAGGTATTCTTCTCCGGCGATTTTTCTCCGATTCTGCTGCTATTCTCATCGATCGGTTCTATCGATCATCAGAATGCTTCATACTGCAAGACAGCCTTCTCCTCCTCGGATCCCTCTTGGGAGGCGAAGCTTATGGAGGCATCTTCATCAGCCACCAAAACCACTGAGAAGGAACAGCCCTCGCTGCACTCTACTGCCGCCTTTTTCACAAAATCTGTAGCATCCCAGGTCTGCCAGCCTGTCTCCTGAATCTCTATGCTTCCCAGGGCCTGCGAATCATATTCAGGCTGATCCGCCCAGGTAACGGTGTTCATGGCTGCATTATCGTAAAGGTAGAGAGTCACCTTTCCTGGCCTTTCCACCCCTTTGACGTAGATCTTCAGGTTGGCGGAGCTTATCTGCTCGGGCAGCTTGGTCATGCCGGCAAAGGAGAGATAGGCAATCCTCACAGGCTCCCCCATGTGGGATGAGACCCATACAGCGCTCTCTTCTCCAAAGCTCTGATCCTCATTCTCGGCGTCGGTATAGGTATCGATATGCAATGCAGAAGTGACTTTCACCGCTCCAGCACAGCTCGCCAGAAGGAATATACAGGCCAATGCAATTATGGCCCGAATGGCATAGTATCTCATTTTATCTCACTCCTTTTATCAATTATGAAACGATGGCACCGTAGAGCATTCCCACCAATGTGGATAAGATCACCACCAGGCTGATGTAGACGCTGGCTTTTTTCGCTCCAATGATCCTCCAGATAACTATCATACTGGGTAGGCTCAAGGAGGGGCCAGCAAGCAGAAGGGCCAGAGCAGGACCGGCAGCCATAACTCCCGTGCTGTAGCCGAAGAGAGTGCCGACGATCGGCACCTCAAGCAATGTGGGCATATAAAGCAACGAGCCGATCACTGAGGCCAGAAAGCAGGCCAGAAAGCTGCTGGTGCCGAAGATTGTCCTGACCCATTCAACCGGCAGGAAGTAGCCGATCACCCCGGTTACAAATGTGCCCACTACCAGCAGAGGAAAGATCTTCTTGGTCAGCCACCAGGTCTCTTCCAGGAAGGCGCTCTTTTCCTCTGGCTCGTAATACTTGTTCATAAGGAAGGCGGCCACTGCTATCAGCGCTCCCACAATTATCGCCTTGGGCAGGAGCTCTATGGCACTTGAGGTGGCAACGAGCAGTATGGCCACCAGAACTGCCATAAATGTGCCTGTGATATAATTTGGCCGGCTCATCTGATCTGGCTTTGGATCGGCCTGAATCATAGAAGGAGCAACATCGGTTTTGCAGCTTGGGTCATGTTTTTGGAACATGGCCGCCATGATCAGACCTATGACCACGGCCATGATCACTGCGGCCACTGCCCTGGCTATGCCCAGGTCCAGGCCCAGGACCCTGGCTGTGAGGATGATGGCCATGAGGTTTATCGCCGGTCCGGAGAAGAGGAAGGCCGTTGCCGGCCCAATGCCTGCGCCTCTCTTTTCGATTCCTGCAAACATGGGCAGGATGGTGCAGCTGCACACTGCCAATATGGTCCCTGAGGTGGAAGCCACGCTGTAGCAGAGCCACTTGGGAGCATCAGCACCGAAGTACTTGAGCACAGTATCCTTGTTCAAGAGAGCTGCTATTGCACCGGCTATGAAGAATGCTGGCACAAGGCAGGTCAAGACATGCGCCGAAAGGTATTCAAGCAGCGTTGCCAGCCCGGCCTCCAAGGCTGCCATGATGGTATAAGTTACCGTAAATATCATCTCCCGATGCCCAATGATTCCTCGAGAATCCTTCCTGCTTCTGCGAGCTGCGATATCTGCTTTAAGGCCATCCGGTCTACAAGGCGAACCAATTCGAAAACCTGAGGGTCTTTTATGCTGTAGAGCGTCTTTTTCCCGTCTATTCTGCGATCCAGAATGTCGGCCTCGAAGAGGATGTTCAGATGTTTGGATATGGTGGACTGAGATCTGGAGAAGGCGGGAAGGATCTCGCAAACGCATCGCTCGCCCCCGCTCAGGAATTCGAGCAGCTCCAGACGGATGGGATCGGACAGAGCGCTCAGAATCTTTAAGCGCAGTTCAGAGACATTCTTTTGAGCCATGATTAAAGCGCGATTAATGCATATTCCGATATAAACTTATCGCCATAAGACGATAATAGAAATGCACATCTAATCGAACCACATTTAGAGCATCACGTTTGTTTTGAGAGCATCGCCTTAATACTCCGTAATAGCGGATATCTTTCCCGGATGGCGATGAACAGGGACGACTGGTGCAGATCCAAAAGGAGCTTTCTCTGCTCTGCGAGCTGCACGAGGCAGTTATCTAAAGGCAGAATGCTGGCATTTCAACTCCCGCACAGAGCTTTTATTCTGCAGACAATTTTGAGGGCTACCGGGCGCCATCCCCCTCCAGCGGCTCGCCAGTCTTGCATGCCACAACCATGATCTCCATCTCATCCAGGTCGACAGGCCTCCTCCCCCAGTTCCCTGCGGTCCCGCCCCATATATTGATCACAGACATCCCTGCCAGGCGGAAGAGCAGGACGAGCTCAGTTGGCACGAATGTCCTCTCTCGAACTGCAACTGCAGCCAGCCCCTCTCTGGGCGGACATTCCGAAGACTCAACCAGAGTCAGAGGATCGAATCGTCCCTCCTCAACATCCTTATTCGCGTTCCTGCGAATCGATGCCAGTGCGTTGAGAACAGTGAATACTGCCTTTGCCTGCGGCTTCAGGCTGCGGGAGATATTGCACAGGATGGACAGGGGCTGGCCAATAGGATCATCGCCCTTGCCCAGAAGCCCAAAAGCTCCCTCGCACAGGCAGATTGCGCCATCGTAGCTATCCGGTAGCTGAAACCGGGCAGCATCAGAACGAATCCATTGCACATTCACTTTTTTGCTCCTGGCAGCATCCGCAGCCCTGGCAAGCATCTCTGCGGACAGATCAAGCCCGGTGACAGCATAACCCCGCCTGGCCAGCTCAATGGAGTGACGTCCTGTACCGCATCCAACATCAAGAATTGAGCCCCCATCTCTCACCGCCAGCTCCTCTGTAAGGAAATTGACCTCCTGAATGGTGTTTTTTGTGAATACGTTTTCCTCATAGATCGGAGCATGAGCATCGAAAAACTCTTCCCATACGCTTTTCCCTGTCATCAACAACATCCCTACCGGACAGCACATAGCTTTTCCGCTCTGCCGGAGGATTGGCCCCAGGGACCAATAACTTGAAAAGGAAAATAGTATGAAAGAACTCACCTATGCTGGAAAGGCTCAAAAAATCATTGCTGGAAGCCCCCGTATTCAAACGGGGAGAGTACGACTACTTCATCCATCCCATTACAGACGGAGTTCCCGAGATCAGGCCGGATCTGATCAGGGAGGTCACCGCCAATATCGTGCGGATCGCCAATCTGGATGTGGATAAGATAGTGACTGTTGAGGCCATGGGAATTCCCATAGGCATAGTGCTTTCCATCCTATGCGATATCCCCCTGGTGATAATAAGGAAGAGAAAGTACGGGCTCCCGAATGAGGTCGAGATCAGCCAGGTCACCGGCTACTCCCGCTCGCAGCTCTATCTGAACGGAATAAACAGGGGAGATAGGGTGATCGTGGTGGATGATGTGATCAGCACCGGCGGCACCCTTCAGGCCACGCTGGACTCTCTGGAGCTGGCTGGGGCCGAGGTTATGGATACAGTGATCGTGGTGGAGAGAGGAAACGGAGCAGAGCTGCTGAGGTCCAAAGGCTACAACCTGAAGACCATGGTCAGAGTCAAGGTCGAAGGCGGCCGGGTGTCCGAGGTAGAACCGGGAATCTCAAAATAAATAAGATATCCTCCTACTCTTATCAATTATGAAACGACGGCACCGTAGAGCATTCCCACCAATGTGGATAGGATCACCACCAGGCTGATGTAGACGCTGGCCTTTTTCGCTCCAACTATCCTCCAGATAACAATCATATTGGGAAGGCTCAGGGATGGACCAGCAAGCAGAAGGGCCAGAGCAGGACCGGCAGCCGTAACTCCCGTGCTATAGCCGAAGAGAGTTCCGACTACTGGCACCTCAAGCAATGTAGGCATATAGAGCAACGAGCCGATCACTGAGGCCAGAAAACAGGCCAGAAAGCTGCTGGTGCCAAAGATGGTCCTTACCCATTCAACCGGCAGGAAGTAGCCGATCACCCCGGTTACAAATGTGCCCACTACCAGGAGAGGAAAGATCTTCCTGGTCAGCCACCAGGTCTCTTCCAGGAAGGCGCTCTTTTCCTCTGGCTGGTAGTATCTATTCATCAGGAAGGCAGCCACTGCTATCAGCGCTCCCACGATTATCGCCTTGGGCAGGAGCTCTATGGCGCTTGAGGTGGCAACGAGCAGTATGGCCACCAGCACGGCCATAAATGTGCCAGTGATATATTTGGGCCGGCTCATTTGATCCGGGTCTGGATCGACATCAAAAGAAGAAGGAGCCGCATCGTTTTTGCAGCTTGGGTCATGTCTTTGGAATATAGCCGCCATGATCAGACCTATAACCACGGCCATGAAGACTGCAGCCACTGCCCTGG
>Ga0334889_1004017_pt1 | contig 13722 bp, 12 predicted proteins | sample GraSluR1_MG_2_FD_207222 | JGI IMG/M metagenome (GOLD analysis project Ga0334889, IMG submission 207222) | Sludge microbial communities from methane-producing bioreactor in Wageningen University, Netherlands - Granular Sludge_8_08-R1 | ecosystem: Engineered > Bioreactor > Anaerobic > Unclassified... | reverse complement strand
CACCGACATGAGTCCGTCAGCGCCCTGTTTGAGAGCGGCTGGAACAACGTGACTGTGAAATGCTGACACGGAGACGACGATCAAGATGGACATCAGTACGCTCAAAGCAACTCCCCGGACGACACTCGGCAGTCATGCGGCTCGCCGCGAGCGCGAGCGGGGACGCGTGCCCGCGATTCTGTACGGGCACAAGGAGACCCCCGAACCGATCACGCTGGACGCGCACGACGTTGAGGTGGCCCTGGCCCACGGTGCCCGCGTGCTGACGCTGGACCTGGAGGGCCGGCAGAGCCAGTACCTGATCAAGGAGGTCCAGCACGACTATCGAAGCTCGATTCCGGTCCACATGGACCTGATGCGGGTGGCCATGGATGAGCGCGTCACCGTGACCGTTCCGGTGGAACTCCGGGGCACGCCCAAAGGCGCCGCGGAGGGCGGCGTGCTGGAGCAGATGCTCTCAGAGGTGGAAGTGGAGTGCGTGGTCACGCAGATCCCGGAAACCCTCCGCGTCGTGGTCTCGAACATGGCGGTCAACGACGTGCTGTTTGTGCGCGATCTGCCATTGCCGCCGGGCGTCACGATTCAGCACGAGCCGGACGAGCGGGTGGCCACCGTCCGCGTGCTGGCGGAGGAAGCCGTGTCGGCCGAGGAAGGCGCCGAGGAGTCCACGCAGCCCGAGGTGATCGGACGCGCCAAGGCGGAGGAAGAGGAGGAGTCCGGGGGTTGATCGCCCCGGCCATTGTCGGGTGAAGCTGATCGTCGGACTCGGTAACCCCGGCCCCCGCTACGAGAGCACGCGGCACAACGTGGGCTTTCGGGTGGCGGACGAACTGGCCGGCCGCTGGGGAGTGAACCTGGGCCGTGAGCAGTTTCACGGCTGGGCGGGTTCGGCGGCGGTGGGGACGGAGCGGGTGCTGCTGCTCAAGCCGACCACCTTCATGAACCGCAGCGGCCAAGCCGTGCAGGCCGCCGGACGGTTCCACCGGCTGGAGCCGGCGGACCTGCTGGTGATCAGCGACGACTTCGCCCTGCCGCTGGGCCGGCTGCGGATGCGGGCCCGGGGCTCGGCGGGCAGCCACAACGGGCTGTCGGACATCGTGAATCGGCTGGGCTCGGAGGAGTTCGCCCGGCTGCGGATCGGCATCGGCGGGCCGGTGGGAGATCCGGCCCGATACGTGCTTGAGCGTTTTGCGGATGCAGAGGAACCGATCGTGCGTCCGGTGGTGCTTCGGGCCGCCGACGCGGTGGAATGCTGGCTGGCGAGAGGCGTCGAGGCGGCCATGAACGAATACAACGGGCTGCCGGACGTGGGCGAGTCGGAACCGACCTCCTGACCCCCGCCCGCCATCGAACCTGGAGGTGTGCGACGTTGAAGAAACAGTATGAAGCCATGTTCCTGTTTGACCCGGGGTTTGCCACCGATTTCGCAAACGCCGAAAAGGAAATCCGGCGCATCATGGATCGGGCCGAGGCGGAGATCGTCCTCTGCCGCCGCTGGGACGAGCGGAAGCTCGCCTACGAGGTGGAGGGCCGCAAGCGCGGCGTGTACGTGCTCACGTACTTCCTGGCGGAGCCCTCCCGCATCCGCGGCATCGAACGCGATGTCCAGCTCTCGGAGTCCGTTCTGCGGGCGCTCGTTCTGCAAGCGGAAGGACTGACACGCGAACACATGGAGCAATTCATGCCGTCCGAGCGGCGGATGGAGGGCCACCCGGACGCCGACGACGGCGAACGGCCCGCCCGCCGGGCCCGGACCACGGTGGCCGTAGCGAACGGGGATGAAGGACCCGCTCCAGATGATCGCGGCGAAGCCGAAACGGACAATGGGTGACCCGCGTGAACCCGAAACCCGCGGGGGAGGGCTGTCATGGCCAATCTGAACCGAGTGATTCTGGCCGGGAACCTGACTCGCGATCCGCAGTTGTCGTACACCCCGAGCAATACGGCCGTCTGCAAGTTCGGGATGGCCATCAATCGCTCGTGGACCGACCGCAACACCGGAGACCGGCGGGATGAGACGACCTTCGTCGATCTGACCGCGTTCGGCCGACAGGCGGAGGTGATCAACCAGTACCTCACCAAGGGGCGGGGGATCCTGGTGGAAGGGCGGCTGAACTACAGCCAGTGGACCAATCCCGAAGGCCAGAAGCGAAGCAAGCTGGAAGTCGTGGTGGAGAACTTCCAGTTTCTCGGCGCGCGGCCGGACGGGACGTCCGGCGGTCGCCCGGCCCCCGCGCGGGAGCCCGTCCACCAGGCGGAGCCGGACGAGGGCTGGTCGGACGACCCGGCCCCGCCCGCGCCCGATCAGGACATCCCGTTCTGACGGCCGCAGCGGCCCGGCCGGGACGCAGACAACAATTTTCTTCCGGTCTGTGATTCTCGCAGAGACGGCGACGAGATTCACAGCAGGATCCGGTCCGCGGGCCGTCCTGCGGTTCGGGAGGTTGCCGCCGCCGGGGCGATCCGCCCGGGTGACGGCACGGCAGAGAGTGTAACAGGTTGCAACCGTCGGATCGGGCCGGTTGGGGGCTTGCCGGTCCGCCGGGTCGGCGAGTATGAAGAACCAGACGGGTCCGACCGCCGGGCCCCAGTGGAGTGCGTCATGAAATTGCTGCTGAAGAAGGACATCCCCACGCTGGGCATTGTGGGCGACATCATCAACGTGTCGCCGGGCTATGCCCGTAACTACCTGCTGCCCAACGATCTGGCGATGGAGCCCACCGAATCAAACATGCGGGCCATCGCCAAGGAGCGGGCGGCCGCGGAAGAACGGCGCCGCAAGGCAATGGACGAGCTGCGCTCACGAGCGGAAAAACTCGCCCAAGTGGAGGTGACCATCCCGGCGGCCGCCAATCCGGACGGGCACCTGTACGGTTCCGTGACGGCTCGCGATATCGCGGCGGCACTGCGCGAGCAGGGCCACGACGTGGATGTCGCACACGTCAAGCTGGCGGAGCCGATCAAGCAGCTCGACAACGTGACCGTGCCCGTGGTCCTGGCCGAGTCCATCAAGGCGGAAGTGAAGGTCTGGGTCGTCCGCTCCAGCGAGGGCGGGGAGGATGAGGGCGAGGGCGAATCCGACGAAACCGGCGCGGAGGCCCCTTCGGATGACGGAACAGAAGCCGGCTAGCCCCGGCGGACAGACGGCCGAGGCGGTTCGCGTGCCGCCGCACGATCTCGAGGCCGAGCGCAACCTGCTCGGCTCGATGATGCTCAATCGCGACGCCATCGCGACGGTCATCCCCATCATCGGCCGCCAGGACGGGGAGTGGTTCTACCGCCCCGATCACCAGAGTCTCTTCGAAGTTCTCGTCGACCTCTACGACGAGAACCGTCCCATGGACCTGGTGGTCATCAAGGACGAGCTGCAGCGGCGCGATCTGCTGGAGCGAATCGGCGGGGTCCCGGCCATCGTCCGCATGGCGGAGAGCGTCGGGGCCTGGGTGAACGCCGAGCACTACGCCCGAATCGTCCGGGACAAGGGCCTGCTTCGCGACGTGATCCGCGTGGCCGGCGAGATCGCGGAGGATGCGTACGCCGACAGCGACGACACGGCCGACCTGCTGGACAAGGCGGAGCAGCGGCTGTTCGACGTCACGGAGCGGCGGGTCAGCGGGCAGGCGATCAGCCTGTCCGAACTGGTGCATCGGATTCACGACCAACTGCAATCCCGCGGCGACCATTACCTCAGCGGCCTTCCCACCGGCTTCCACGAGCTGGACGACCTGACCAGCGGGCTGCAGAAGGGAGATTTCATCCTCGTGGCCGGCCGGCCGTCCATGGGCAAGACGGCTTTCGGACTGACCGTAGCCGAGCACATGGCGGTCGAGGACCGCCGGCCCGTGGTCTTCTTCTCGCTGGAAATGTCGCGCATGCAGGTGGGGCATCGCATCGTGTGCAGCCGGTCGCGCATCGACTCCCACAAGGTCCGCCGCAACATGCTCAACGACGAGGAGACCCGTCTGCTGGTCGACACGTGCGATCAGCTCACGGAGGCGCCTCTGTACATCGACGACACGCCGGGCATGAGCATTCTGGAACTGCGAGCGAAGGCCCGTCGCCTGCGGCAGCAGTTCAACATCGAGGCCGTGTTCGTCGACTACCTCCAGCTCATGCGATGCCCCAGCAAGGAGCGGGAGGGGCGCCAGCAGGAAATTTCCGAGATCAGCCGGGGGCTCAAGGCCCTCGGCCGTGAGCTGGAGATTCCCATCATCGCCATGGCGCAGCTCAACCGCGCCGCCGAGCAGCGGGAGGGGAATCGCCCCCGCATGAGCGACCTGCGGGAATCCGGCGCCCTCGAGCAGGACGCCGACGTCATTCTGCTCCTCCATCGGGAGGAGTATTACCACCGCGGGTCCGAAGAAATCGATCCGGACATCAAGGGCAAGGCCGAGTGCATCGTGGCCAAGCAGCGCAACGGCCCGGTCGGCAACATTACGCTCATGTTCAACAACCGCAGCACGCGCTTCGACAACCTGTCCCCGGTGCCGGAACCGTCCTACGTTCCCCCGTACCACGAAGAGGCGACCCCCTTCTGAATCGCCCCCGGCTCGCCGGGTCCTTTGCGTCACTTCCCAATGCAGAACGACGAGAACACCGTCTCCAGCAGGTCTTCGGTGGTGACGGCCCCCGCGATGTCGTCCAACGCGCTCAGCGCGGCCCGCAGCTCAAACGCCAGCAACTCCGCCCGATCCAGCGTCTGCTCGCACGCGGCCGCCTCCGCGGAGACGCGCCGCATCGCCTCCGCCGCGGCCTGAAGACAGCCCCGCTGCCGTAAGGAAAGCACGACCGCCGTGTCCTCGCCCAAGGCGTCGTGATCACCGAGGATCCGGGCCAGCGCCATTCGCAACTCGTCCAATCCGTGCCCGGTCAGCCCGCTGACGGCGCAGACGGCGCGCATGCCCATTCGATCCGGGGTCGGCAGACTCGCCAGCCGCTCTGCCAAGGCCGGTGCGTCCAGCAGGTCCACCTTGTTGGCCGCAATCACGCACGGCACGGATCGCGCCCCCGCCAGACAGTCAAACGCGCCCGGTTCCACCGGGCCGGACACGTCCACCACCAGGCACAGCGCATCCACGTGTTCCGCCCGGGCCAGCACGCGTTCCCCCGCCCGGCGGATCAGCTCACCGGCGTCGGCGTCCAGACCCGCCGCGTCCAGCATCTGCGCCTCAAACGGCCCAAGATTCACAGGGGCAGCCAGGAAGTCACGTGTGGTGCCCGCCATCGCGGAGCAGATGGCGCGATCCAGCCCCGACAGCGCGTTAAACAGCGTACTCTTGCCCGAATTGGGGCGGCCCAGCAGCAGGATCGTCGGCAGCACGTCGAACCGCTCGGCCTGCGCCGCGTCACGCTGCAGGGCGTCCATTCCGCGGATCAGACTCGCCGCCTCCCGCTCCAGACGGTCCAGCGTGATGAACTCGATCGGCTCCTCCGCGAAGTCGATGTCGGCCTCCACGAGCGCCGTCAGCTCGGCCAGCCGCTGCCGCCACGCATGCACCTGCCTGGCCAGCTCCCCCTCGCCCATTCGCCGAGCCGCCCGAAGCTGCGTGTCGCTGCGGGCGTGAATCGTCGCCGCGACCGCCTCCGCCCGCGCGAGGTCCATCGTGCCCGACAGAAACGCCCGCGCCGTGAACTCGCCCGGCCGGGCCGGCCGCGCCCCGGCAGACCGGGCGGCCTCCACGACTATCGCCAGCAGGGCCGGCGATCCGATCGTGTGCAGTTCCAGGCAGTCCTGGCCCGTATAGCTGCGCGGAGCGCGGAAGACCCAGGCTTCCGCCGGAACAAACAGATCGTCGCCCACGGACAGGCGTCCCTCCCGCCGGCAGAACCCGCGCTGCTGAAAAAGGGGCCGGTCGTCATCCGCACGAAACAACCGGTCCCCGATGGCCGGGGCCTCCGGCCCGCTCAGGCGAACGATCCCCCGCGCCGCATGGCCGGGCGGCGACGCGACGGCCACAATCGTGTCGTTGACCTCCGGCAGCATTTCGCTTCAGGACCCGCCTCCCCGCGGATGACGTACCGCCCCTCACGCCCGGGGCGGGAATCGGGTATAGTTTTCGCCCTGCGCAGCCGTACGGTACCGGTGTCGCGTCATCCGGGTCAACGGGCGAGGATCATGCGAGGTATTCTGGAACAACTGGTGGCCGGCCGTGACCTATCCCGGGCGGACGCCCGTCGGGCCTTCGAGTTCATCATGACCGGCCAGGCGCCGGAATCCATGATCGGGGCTTTTCTGGCCGCCCTGGCGACCAAGGGGGAGACCGTCGACGAGATCGTCGGCGCGGCCCAGGCCATGCGCGAGGTCTGCACGCCGGTGCGCTGCAGCCGGGACTGCATCGACACGTGCGGCACGGGCGGCGACGGCATCAGCACGTTCAACGTCTCCACCACGGCCGCCCTCATCGCGGCGGCGGCCGGGGCGGTGGTGGCCAAGCACGGCAACCGCACGAACACGCGCGTCTGCGGCAGTGCCGAAGTGCTGGCCGCTTTGGGCGTGAACATCGAAGCCGACGTGCCGACCGTCGAACGATGCCTCGAGCGGGTGGGCATCGGGTTTCTGTACGCCCGCAAGCTGCATCCGGCCATGAAATACGCAGCGCCCGTGCGACAGGCCATGGGCATCCGCACCGTGTTCAACGTGCTGGGGCCGCTGACCAATCCGGCCGGCGCCCGTCGGCAGATTGTGGGTGTGCCGCGGGCCAACCAGACGGAATCGCTGGCGACGGTGCTCGGCGAACTGGGGGCGGTTCACGCGTGGGTGGTCCACGGGCTGGACGGGTTGTGCGACCTGACCGTCACCAGCGAGACGCAGGTCAGCGAATGGAAGAACGGGGGGGTCCACACGTTCCGGGTGCGCCCGGAGGACGTAGGGCTGGCACGGGCGGCTCGGTCGATGCTGCTGGTGGACTCGCCCGCCGCAAGCGCAGTCGCGGTGCGGGCGATTCTGAACGGCGAGACCGGTCCCCGTCGTGCTCATGCGGCCCTCAACGCCGCCGCGGCCCTGGTGGTCGCCGGCGTGGCCTCGGATTTGAGCGATGGTGTGGACCGCGCCCAGGCGGCCCTGGATTCCGGCGCCGCCGCCGCCACGCTGGCCCGCCTGATCGAGGAATCGAACCGGCCGTGACGGCCGATGCGTCTGATGAGAGGATGGAGGGACCGAATCCCCGTGCCCGAGGCAACCGGCTCATCCCCGCCGCTCGACCGCTGGCACGACGCCACGCCGGCGATGCGCCAGTATCTCGAGCAGAAGCAGCAGGCCGGCGACGCCCTCCTGCTGTTCCGCATGGGCGACTTCTACGAAACGTTCTACGAAGACGCCAGGACCGTCAGCCGGGTGCTCGGCATCGTGCTCACCGCCCGGTCCAAGGGAGAAAACGCCGTTCCGCTGGCCGGCATTCCATACCACGCCCTGGACAGCTACCTGCACAAGCTGGTGGCGGCCGGCTACCGCGTGGCGATCTCCGAGCAGGTGGAGGACCCCAAACTCGCCAAGGGCGTGGTGCAGCGCGAGATTCTGCGGGTCGTCACGCCCGGCACGCTGACCGACGACACGCTGCTGGACGAAAAAAGTGACAATATCCTGGCATCGCTCTGCGTCGGCGGCCGGCAGGCGGGGCTGGCCGTCGTGGAGCTGGCGTCCGGGCGGTTCCAGGTGTTCGAGCTGCGTCCGGAGGACGTGGTGGACGAGCTGGTCCGGCATCGCCCGGCCGAAATCCTCATCGAGGAGGCCGGCATCGACGCCGCCGGTCAGCCGGCCGCGCGGCTGGCGGAGGAAGTCCGCGCACTCTGCGGGACGTCCGTCGTTCGCCGAGCCCCGCACGAGTTCGCCCCCTACAACGCCGAGCACGTCCTGCACGACCATTTCGGCGTGACCACGCTGGCGGGGTTCGGGTTTGACGGCATGACTCCGGGACTCTGCGCCGCCGGCTGCGCCATTGCCTACCTGCGGGAAACGCAGAAGACCTCGCTCGCCCACATCATCCGCGTGCAGCCGTACCGTCCGACGGATTTCCTCTGCCTGGACCACAGCACGTTCCGGTCGCTCGAGATCGAACGCACGCTTCGCGCCGGCGATCGGGAAGGCAGCCTGCTGCACGCGGTGGATCGGACCGTGCATCCCGCCGGCGCCCGCGCACTGCGGCGCTGGCTGTGCCTGCCGCTGACGCGGGTCGAGGACATCGTCGCCCGGCAGGACGCCGTGGCGGCCCTCGCGGCGGACGACTCCGCGCGGGCCGGCGTGCGCGGCGCGCTCCGGTCCATGTCCGACGTGGAACGTATCGCCGCCCGCATCGCCCTGCGCCGCGCCACGCCGCGTGATCTGGCCGGCCTGGCACGGACGCTCGGGCAATTGCCCGCCCTGCGCGGACGGCTGGAGGGATACTCCGTGCCGCAACTGGCGGAGCTGCGCGACGCGCTTGGCGGGCTGGAGGACCTGGCCGATCTTCTGGACAAGGCCATTCGCCCCGACGCGCCGCTGACCGTGCGCGAAGGCGGCATCATCGCCGACGGCTACGACGCCGAGCTGGACCGGCTGCGGGCCATCGGCCGCGACGGGCAGAGTTGGTTGGCCGACTATCAGCGCCGCGAAGCCCAGTCCGCCGGCATTCCGTCGTTGAAGGTGGGGTTCAACAAGGTCTTCGGCTACTACATCGAGATCACCAACACGTTCCGCGACCGCGCACCGGCCCACTACGTGCGCAAGCAGACCGTCAAGAACGCCGAGCGATACATCACCGACGAGCTCAAGACGTACGAGACGGAAGTCCTCTCCGCCGAAGAACGGGCCCACGAGCGGGAGTTTCAGTTGTTCGAGCAGGTGCGCGACGCCGCCGCGGAGCAGCTACCGGGCCTTCAGCGCGTGGCCGACGCTGTCGGCCGGCTGGACGTGCTCGCCGGGCTGGCCGAGGCGGCCGTTCAGCAGCGATACGTCCGCCCCGAGCTGGTCGAAGGGCGGGGCCTGGAAATCCGCGACGGGCGCCACCCCGTGCTGGAACAGACCCTGCGCGACGGGTTCGTACCGAACGACTGCTGCCTGGACGCCACCGACGCCCGCGTGCTGATCATCACCGGGCCGAACATGGCGGGCAAAAGCACCTACATTCGCCAGACCGCTCTGCTGGTGCTGCTGGCCCAGACGGGCTCGTTTGTCCCCGCCGCCGCCATGCGATTCGCACCCGTGGATCGCATCTTCGCCCGCGTCGGGGCGTCGGATGAAATCACGCGCGGCCAATCCACGTTCATGGTGGAAATGACGGAGGCGGCCAACATCCTCAACAACGCAACGGAACGGTCGCTGGTTGTGCTCGATGAGATCGGACGGGGCACGAGCACGTTCGACGGCCTGTCTCTGGCCTGGGCCATCACGGAGCACCTGGCCAACGTCGTCCGCTGCCGCACGCTGGTCGCCACGCACTACCACGAGCTGACGGAACTGGCCGACCTGCTGGCCGGCGTGAAAAACTGCAACGTGGCCGTGCGCGAGTGGCCCGGCGACGATCGCCGCGAAGACGGCATCATCTTCCTCCACAAAATCGTTCCCGGAGGCACGGACAAGAGCTACGGCGTTCACGTTGCCCGGCTGGCCGGCGTGCCCCGGCCGGTGGTGGAGCGCAGCCGGGAGATCCTCGACGAGCTTCAGAAGGGGTTTTCGCGCGAGTCCCACACCACCGGACTTTCCCGCCGCCGCACCCGCCGACCGCAACAGCTCGAGCTTTTCGAGGACCCGCTCGAAGGTCTGGCCCGACAGCTTCGGGCCGTCGACCTGAATGCACTCACGCCGCTGGAGGCGTTGCAGAAGATTAAGGAGTGGCAGGAGGAGCTTGGCCGGTAGCGTTTGCGAGCGCGGACTTACTGGTTCTCTGGGGATTTCTGAAACCGCTGGATGTGCGCCAGCGGCGGGATGCCGCTGGAAGCCCCCGCATGCTGAATGCCATGGGCGGCCACTGCGTTGCCCAGGCGGAGCGAGTCTTCCAGCGGAAGGTCCTGGGCCAGGCCCGCCAGCAGGCCGGCGCACCAGCAATCACCCGCACCGGTCGTGTCGACCACGTGAGCGATGCGATAGGCGGGAATCGTCCCCTCCCTGCCGCCGGCCGTGCGATAGTAGACGCCCTCCGTATCCAGCTTGATCACTGCGTGTCGGCATCCGCCCGCCAGAATGGCCTGGGCCGCGCGCAACGGCTCGTCGTGGCCGGTGAAGGCCGCTGCTTCCATCCGCGAAGGGACGAAGAAATCCAGGTGCGGCAGGCACGGCTCAAGGGCTGTTCGCCAGGCCGCGGCTGACGCGGCGTCGGTCAGGCTGGTGTCCAACAGGGTGATCGCACCGGCATTTCGTGCGTCGGCCAGCAGCCGGGCCGTGGGCGGGCCGTCGAATTGCGGCATGAGCATGGTGCCGGTGACCAGGCAGAGGTCTGCCCGGCACACGTGGGTCCGATCAATCTCCTCCCGCCGCAGTGTGCCGTTGGTGCCCACCGTGTGCAGGAAGCTCCGCTGCCCGTCCGAATGGACGCAGACGAAGCTGAATGGCGTATGTGTATCAGCCGAGCGGACGACGCCGGAGGTGTCCACACCGTGCCGGTCCAGCTCGTCCAGCACGAATTGGCCGTGCTGGTCCTCGCCGATCTTCGTGACGACGGAAACGGCGAACCCCATCTTGGCCAGGGCGATGGAGCCGTTCACGGCGTTGCCGCCGGTGGTGAGCTTGAGGGAATCGAAGATGCGCAGTCCGCCGGGCGGGGGGTATTCGTCGATACAGCGGGCCACGGCATCCACCGTGCAGATACCGACGACGCAGATGCTCTTCTTCTGAACGTCCGGTCCGAGACGCGCCGCCATGGCACGGGTCCTCGTCTTGATTCAGGCGGAAGGGGTCCGTACCATCGCACGACACCCGGGCCCCTGCACGAGGACAAAGTACATGAAACGATCCGAGGTGAACAGGCAGATCCAAAGCGCCCTGGACTTTGCCGAGTCGCTTCAGTTCAGGCTGCCCCCGTTCGCCCGCTGGACCCCGCAGGAGTGGGCCTGCCGGGGCCACGAAGCCGATGAGATCCGGCACAATCGACTCGGCTGGGACATCACGGATTTCGGCGGCGGCGATTTCCGCCGGCAGGGCCTGACGCTGTTCACCATCCGCAACGGCAACCCCAAGGTTCCCACGGCTCCCGGCCGGCCCGCCAAGACGTACTGTGAGAAGCTGCTCATCGCCGACGAGGATCAGGTCACGCCAATGCACTTCCACTGGTCGAAGATGGAAGACATCATCAACCGGGGCGGGGGCATTCTGGTGATCGAGGTGCATCAGGCCACCCGGGACGAAACGCTCTCGCCTGAGCCCGTGCCGGTGTCCGTCGACGGCGTCGTTCGCACGGTCCCGGCCGGCACGAAGATCGAGTTGCATCCCGGCGAGTCCATCACACTCCCGCCGTATCTGTACCACGCCTTCTGGGCCAAGAAGGGCCGCGGGCGCGTCCTTTCCGGCGAGGTCAGCGCCGTGAACGACGACGAGCGCGACAACCGCTTCCTGGAGCCGCTGGGGCGTTTTCCCGCCATCGAAGAGGACGAGCCGCCGCGTTTCCTGCTCTGCAACGAGTATCCGGCCGCCCGGTGAGTGCTCCCCGGGCGAAGCGGCTGCCGTGAAAATACCCCAGGTTCTCACCGTTTCAGCCCTGGCACGCGGGCTGAGAGGCGGGGCGGCGTGGTGCGGTCCAGGTTCGGCTAACCTCCCTTGGCCATTCGTTGTCAACAGGGTGACGGTACGGAGCAGCCGGGAAAGCCGGACCGGGTGGGGCGACTCGACCCGTCCGGGATGCATGCCCCCGTGCGTGACGTGCCGGGTCGCTGGTGAACTCGGTGTGCCAGACGTGTCTTGCAGCGCATGAGGCACTTTTGCGCGGGAATTTCCGGTTTTTTCGACAAGGAATTGACCCTGCGCTGCGTCTGTGGCATACTTCTCCCCACGCGGTCATGAAAGTTCCGGGTGAGGTGCGGCCTGGCGTTCTGCAGCCACACACCGGCCTGAGCATTGCTTTACAAACAAAAGGAGGAATGACCCAATGCAACGACTGTTCTGTGTACTGGCATTGATGGCCCTGGGTGTGTTTGTCGTGGCCGGCAGCGGCTGCGCCGCCCGCCCCGCCGGCGGTGGAGGCGGTGGGGGCACGAACACCAACGACAACAACACCAACGTCAATGACAACAACGTGAACGACAACAATGTCAACGACAACAACGTCAATGACAACAATGTCAACGACAACAACGTCAATGACAACAATGTCAATGACAACAACGTCAATGACAACGAGGCGCCCGCGCTGGTCAAGACGCAGATCAGCCTGGGGTACCTTTCCGGTACCTTGCACCGCATTGAGGCGGGCGACGACCTCGTGGTGTACGCTGTCCCGGACAACGTCCGGTACTTCGTGCCGTCGACCTACGACGACACGATCACCGAGGGCACGGAAATTCCCGGTGCCGGCACGCTGTACGAAACCTCGAGCTGGAAAGTCGCGGGCAAGAAGGTTGCCCTGACCACGGGCTCCGGACGCGTGGCCATTTATGACACGGTGGCCGGTGGCAACCCGGTGGAGGTTCCCGGCGGCGAGGTCACCCTGGCTTCCCTGCCCGTGGAACCGTATGAGCCGGGCCACATGGCTTCCGCCGGCACCTACTTCGCCGTCATTTGCGACCCGAACGAGGTGGACGATGGCAACGCGGTAAAGGTGATCGACGTCGGCGGATCGACCGCGCAGGTCATCAGCTTCCCGACGCCGGCGGATGCACTGGATACGCCGGAGCAGGTTGCCATCGATGCCGACCCCGCCCGGGTGGCGGCGCTGTGGGGCAACTTCATCTATGTCTGGGACATCATGGATCCCACGGCCGACCCGCTTGCCTTCGAGTTCAACCTCGGCAGCCCGCTGGGGGACATCTTCGACAACGTGCAGATCGCCTTCGACGACGACTACATCATCTACCGCGCGGACATCGGCGACGGCGTCACGGCCCTGCTGAACGTGACGGACAGCTCCATCACCAATCTGGGCAACGAAGGCCCGTTCTCGATCAATACCCCGGTGGCCCTGGCCGCCGGAAGCTTTGGATACTTTGCCGTCGAGGAAGACGTGGACCAGATTTCTACCGGCGGCGCCGTGTATCGCAGCTCCATCGGGACCGTCGCGAATCCCAGTGCCCTCTCCGCGCCGGACCGCCTGGCCGACCCGATCGATGTCGAGCGTGACGATTGCATCGCCACCCCCGGCAAGTACGGGTACGGGTCGAGCATCGCGATTACGCCGGACGGCGAACGCTGGTTCATCGCCGGCACCATCGCCGTCGATCGCGACGTCGAGTTTCTCCAGATGAGCACCGGCGGGGACTTCATGCTCTTCGAGGAGACGGAGACGCCAGCGGAAGGCCGCAGCCAGACTGGCTACGTCATGGGCAGCGATGTCAGCACGTCGGCCAACACCGTAGCGTTCTGGACCCTTCGCCAGTACCAGGAAGGCAGCGGCTGCATCACCGACGATGATTGGGCCGTCGGCTTCATCGTTCTGGATCGATTGGAGGATTGACGCCTCCCGGCCGCGGCCGCTCCATGACCCAGCGGCGCGGCGGTGAAGGCAACACAGACGGGCGGGCGTCTCTCAGCCTGGGAGGCGCCCGCCCGTTCGCTGCGCCGGGCTCGCGGCGGGAACGACGCCGCCGGATACACGGACTTCGCCG
>Ga0334889_1003991_pt1 | contig 13788 bp, 12 predicted proteins | sample GraSluR1_MG_2_FD_207222 | JGI IMG/M metagenome (GOLD analysis project Ga0334889, IMG submission 207222) | Sludge microbial communities from methane-producing bioreactor in Wageningen University, Netherlands - Granular Sludge_8_08-R1 | ecosystem: Engineered > Bioreactor > Anaerobic > Unclassified... | reverse complement strand
TCGGTCGGTGTGGGTGTATCCGTGGGCGTGGCGGTTGGCTCCGGCGTGTCAGTCGGAGTTTCGGTCGGTGTGGGTGTATTCGTGGGCGTGGCGGTTGGCTCCGGCGTGTCCGTAGGCGTCTCGGTCGGTTCCGGCGTGTCCGTAGGCGTCTCCGTTGGTTCCGGCGTGTCAGTCGGAGTTTCGGTCGGTGTGGGTGTATCCGTGGGCGTGGCGGTTGGCTCCGGCGTGTCCGTCGGTGTTTCGGTCGGCATAGCTGTTTCTGTAGGCGTGGACGTCGGGTTAGTTTGGGCTGGCACGACGGTCGCCGTAGGCGTTTGCGTCGGCGTGCTGGTAGCCGTTGCCGTGCTGGTCGGCCAAGGCGTCCATGTCGGCGTCGACGGCAGCAGGGTGATGACGGGCAAGGGCGTCCATGTCGGTGTGGCAGGCGGGCGAGTCAGGGTAGGCCAGGGCGTCCAAGTCGGCGTTGGCGGAGCTTGGGTTGCAGTGGGAACGCCGGCAGGCTGTGTGACGGTCGGGGGCAAGGTCGCCGTGGGCGATGGGCGCACTGGTTCCGGCGTGGGATTGACGGCCGGCGTATCAGTCGCCAACGGCGCCGGTGTCGGCGTGAGCGCGGCGAGCGCGTCCTGAATACGCGCACTGACGTCGGCGTAGGCGGGATCGATTTCGAAAACGGCGCGGAACTCCGCAAGGGCGGTGAACCAATCACCGATTTCAGCGGCGGCAACCCCGCGCATATAGCGCACAGCTAAGGCCTCGTGGGTCGCTGTCGGCGCGAAGATAGCGGTCGCCTGAGCGTCGAGTGCAGCCTGTGTGGCGAGCGCATCGCGCGTAGCAGCGGCCTGTACATTCTGCACAGCGATTTCCGTGCTGGTTGCGCGCGCTGCACCGGCTACTACGGTCGCCTCTGCGGCGGCGTTGCGCTGTTGGCGTTGATTTGACACGAGAAGCCAACTGGCGGCTACGAAGATGATGGCTAGGACAAGGACGATAAGAAGCCCCATTCCGGGACGTAACGGGGAGCCTGAACTGCCAGCGCTAGAGTTGTCCGACTCGTCGTCAGAGGGAGCGCCCCGTAATTCAGCAGGAACCCCGGACTGCGCGGACACGGGCAGAGGGCGTCCGCATCGGACGCAAACGGCGTCGCCTTCTGAATTTTCTGCATTGCAGTGCGGACATCTCATGGCTGTTATCCTGTGTCTCTTCTCGCCAATTGCTTGAGCAGGCCCATTACCAATCCTACGCTTCCAAGGGCGAGGGCAGTTCACAGCATAGGACGCAGCAGCCGATGAATGTGTTCCGATCAGGCAGAATCTGCGCGGTTATGCCGCCAACGTAGCGCGCTAGACATCTGCAACGCATTTGGTCAAGGTGCGTAGACCGTGGACAGGCGCAAGAAAACGACCCTTGCGCCTGTCTCATGCAGCGAGATAAGCATTCGGCTCAAAATATGCGTACCGGCGTGGACTCAAGTAGCGATCATTCAGAAGGCGGAACACGTTTGTCTGCCGATACGCGGGCTACGCTCTGCGAAGCGCGGCGATGCAATCGACTGCGATTAGGGCTTGGCCGATCTGGGAGTGTACGGTCGTGCGAGCGGGATATGGCTCGGACACATATTGCGCATAGACTGCGTTCATGACGTCGAAGTTTGCGAAGTCGGCAAGAAAGACCTGGACCTTTACCACGTCCTGCCAGGTCGCGTCCGCGGCTTGGAGCAGGGCGGTGACGTTCTCGAAGACCTGTACCGCCTGTTCTTCGAACGTAGGTGCGACAATCTCGCCGGTCCGCGGATCGAAGGGGCCCTGCGCAGAGACGAAGACAAGCGTTCCTTCGGTGATGACGGCCGGCGAATAGGGCCCTCTCGGTTTTGGGCCGGAGGCGCTAAATACAGCTTGATGCATGGGCTGGCTCCTGTATGGCGGGATAGGTTAGGTTACTCCGGCGAGACGACATGAAAGTCTGCAATCTTCTCGAACACCTTGACGACTGCCGAATCGTCGAGCCGTCCGTAGCCGGCGGCTGCAGCCATCATGAAGAGCTGGTGCGCAGTTGCGGAGAGCGGCAAGGGGAAACGGTTCTCTTTTCCGGCATCGAGAATGATGCCGAGATCCTTGATCCAGATCTCGACGGCGCTGCGCGGTGAGTAGTCGTCAGCCAGGATGTGCGGTACGCGGTTTTCGAATATCCACGAAGCGCCGGCGCTGTTGCAGATTACCTCATACGCTTGGGCGGGATCGATGCCGAGTTTTGCGCCGAAGGCTACGGCCTCGGCGGCTGCGGCAATATGAATGCCGGCTAGGACTTGGTTGACCAGCTTCATGGCAGACCCCTGTCCGGGCGCCTCGCCAAGTCTGTATACATTTTCGGCAAGTGCGTCGAGGACAGGCGCGGCCTGGTCAAATGCCTGCGGACTGCCTGAGGCCATGATGCTGAGAGCGCCTTCGGCGGCGCGGGTGGCGCCGCCGCTGACCGGCGCGTCTAGGTAGGCGATGCCCATTGCAGCAAGGCGTTGGGCTGTACGCTGGGCATATGCGGGGCTTACCGTGCTGCACAGTATGACGAGCGGGCTGGGACCGGCGGCCTGGAGCGCAGCGGCGGCGTTGCCGCTGCCGAAAAGCACATCATCGGCCTGTTCGGCGTTGAGCACCATGAGTACGAGCACGGCGGCCCCGCGCACAGCATCTGCCGCTGAGGCAGCGGGCAGGCCGCCGTCGGCGATAAAGGTCTCGACTGCGGCCGGGTTGACATCGAAGCCGCGCACTTCGAAACCGGCGCGCAGGAGCGAGCGCGCCATGCCCATTCCCATGGCGCCGAGTCCGATGAAACCAAGGATGGAGGTGGTGGTGTCAGTTGTCATGGGTCTTCCTTACCGGTTATAGGGCAATCACCCGGACGAGTTCGTCAGGATCCGCGGTTTTGACCATCGGGTTGCGCAGAGGCCGTCCGAATTCGGGTGCGGAAATCTCGAAGACGTCGCCGGACTGAACGCGGATGCCTGCTGCAAAACTGAGCGTGGCCGTGCCGAAGTAGTGGCAATGAATGTCGCCGGGGCGTCTGAAGCCGGCGTATTTGAAGTGGTGATGCTCGATGTTGGCGAAGGTGTGGGTCATGTTGGTTTCGCCGGTAAGGAATGCACCCGACCAAACCTCGCCGCCATCGCGCATGATGCGAATGGTACCCTGGATATTCTGAGGCGGTTCGCCGAGAAGGACTTCTGGCCCGAAGGAAGATGTGCGCAGTTTAGAGTGGGCGAGGTAGAGGTAATTCTGCCGTTCCAGAATATGGTCGGAGTACTCGTTGCCGAGGGCAAAGCCGACGCGCAGCGGTTCGCCGCCGTCTCCGATCACGTAGAGGCCTGCCAACTCCGGCTCTTCGCCGCCGTCGAGGGCGAAGGGTGGGCAGTGAAGCGGCTGCTCCGGTGCGGCAAGCCAACTTCCGTCTCCCTTGTAGAACCATTCGGGCTGGACACCAATGGCTCCCGGCGTAGGCCGCCCGCCCTCAAGACCGAGACGGAACATGCGCATCGAGTCCGTGAGTTCGTCTTCCGGCGCGTTAATCTTGGCGTGCATTGCGTCGCGGGCCTGTGCGCTGCCCAGATGGTCGAGACCGGTGCCGGAGAGGATGACGTGCGCGGGGTCCGGGTGGTCGAGCGGCGGCAGAATGCGTTTTTCGGCGATGACTTCGTCGTAGGCTACAGTCTCGCCGGTCAGGCGCTCTTGGACATAATCGGCTAATGCTGCGCCCTGGCGATGCGCCTCCAGAGCGAGCGTGCGCAGATAGCCGTCACCGGCAACGATGCGCAGGGCCTGCCCGCCATCCGATACGACGGCGACGCGCCGTTCGTGGCTAGGCGTTTTAAATTGTACAAGACGCATAAGCGTGTCTCCCTGTAAGAAGTTGTGACAGCGGCAGAATCTGTCGTTATGCAGTAGGTGGGGTTGGCGAACAGGGCCAAGCGGAAAGAGCGCCTTTAGTCTGCGCCCGTCTCCACGTCGAGTTGCAATTCGAAGCGCTGCGACTGGCCTGGCTCAAGCGTGACGAGACTGCCGTCGGCGCGAGAGGCAGCGCGGCCGCGCACATTGCAATTGGCCGGCTCGATGCCTAGCACGTGTTCACCGGCTCCGGGCATGCGCCACTGCACGAAGCGAGGCAATGTGGCGGTCGACCAAGAGAGTGTGACGGTGAGCGGTTGGGCGCCCAAGCCCGCCGCAAGCGGGAAATGCGGGTTGTGCACGCTGGCGCTGGTCCACCCGCGTTCATCTACTTGGAGTTCTGAGTGCAGATAGACACGCTCCTGATGGCCCGGGTCGGGCAGTTGCCAGTGCGTGAAGCCCTCAAGCGGCGTCGATTCCTCGCGCGGCTCGACTTTGCGGGAGGGGAAGCGGAACGTTGAACCCTCCATCAGCAGCGGGAAGCCGAAGTTGATATGGTAGAGCAGCATGAGCGGCGCAGGGGCAAAGCCGGCATTTTCGAGCGTGTCGGTAATGGTTAGCCGGTTGACTCCGAGCGCGCTTTCGATTACGCGCGTCATGCGGATGTGATCGCCAAAGATGGCGCATTCTTCGACCACGCCGCTAACACGAATGCGATACTCGTCGCCGTCCCACGCGCCTTGCGCAGCGACCTGCGCTGCGGGGGTGTGGTGGGCGCGGCCATGCAATCCAAGTTCCTGGCCCATGTCGGTGTGGGCTGCGCCGGCCTGGGTAAAGCCGCAGGTCATGAGCAGCCCGCCCGCGGCGGTGCGCAGCCATTCCAGCCCGCGCGGGTCGTAGTAGGTCGGGTGGGCATCGCCGTTAGCCGACTGCCAACTGATGGGCGTGTCGCCGAACGCGGCGAGTGAGATGTCGAGGCCGCGCGCGGGGGAGACATAGTAAGACAAGCCGGCGCCGGTGCGCACTTGGATCAATTCTACGCCCGCCTCCGGCCCTTCGGTCAGTTGAAGACGGCGGACGCCGCCAACCTGTTCGATGCGGCCAACGCGGGCTTCGATCTCGCGCCGGGCCCATTCTCTGTCATAGAGACGCATTGCATACTCTCCTTCAGATCAGAAAAGGCGGTGAATGACAAACGTCAGCCTAAGCCCATACGTTCAAACTGCTCTGGCGGCGAGTCATTCCCCTTCATCAGCCGGGTCATCAATTCGATCATGCGTTGTTCGGTCTCAGGATCGTCGAGCGGCGATTGCTGTGCAGGGTCCGACTCAACGTCGAAGAGCATCGTGCCGAAGCGGTGGGGGTCCATCCACGGGCGGGCGGCGATCTTCATCGTGCGGCAACCCTTGGTGAAACTGAACGGTTCGGCCAAAGCGATGTCTTGCAATTCGGCTACGCTGAAGCGTTCACGCATGTGCGTGGGCATCAACGTGTAGTCGAAGAGCGGGGTGTTGCCGGGGTTGGTCGGCGCGCGCATGTAGACGTACTGGCCGTCGGTGACGTTGACATGGCCTCCGTGCACGCCGAAGAGAGCGCCTTGGCGCACGGGATCGTTTTCTTCGATGGCTTTGCGCAGGGGCACGCCCTGCATGTCAGGCGGAATGTCGACGCCGAAGAACTCGAGCAGGGTGGGCGGCAGATCGATCATCTGTACGAGGCCGCTGCGCCGTTCGCCCACGTGGCGCGAACGGGGATCCCAGATGAAGAGGGGGATATGCGCCACCTCGTTGTAGAAGGGCTGGGCAATCTTGGCCCACCAATCGTGTTCGCCCAAGAGGAAGCCGTGATCCGTGTTGACGATGAGCATGGTATCGTCCCACATGTCCAACTCATCCATCAGATCAAGAACCTTGCCGAGATGCTCGTCGCACATGCTGACCAACGCAGCGTATTCATAGCGAACGTGCTGGATTTCCTCGTCGCTCTCGTCTACAGGCCGGTAAGGGGGCCAATCGAAGTGATCGCCGTGGTACTCGTGCGGATAGAGGTCTTTGTACTTCTGTTGGGTGAAGAACGGCTCGTGCGGGTCGAAGGTCTCGATCTGGAGGAACCAGTTGTCCGCGTCGCGGTTCGTGCGCATGAACTCGAGGCCGTTGGCGAAGGTCTGGTGCTGAGGCTGCTGCTCCTCGGTCTGCATATATTTACGATTTATCCAGTCCTGGCGCCAACTGCGCTGGGCTGCGGATCTGGGGGGGCCAGTGCGCGCGGCGACGACGGGCGGGATCTCCGGATCCTCGACTTCGCCCTTCCAGAAGTCGCCTTCTTGGCCGCGCGAGAAGTGCCAGGTGTTGTAACGCTGATGGTACGTGGCGCCGCCATCTTCGAGGTAATGCTGGTGGTCGGTGGCGAGGTGGGTATAGACGCCGTGTTCCTTAAGGATCTCGGGCATCGAATCGTCGAATGGTTCGAGCGGGCCCCAACTTCTGTGCAGGAAGTTGTATCGGCCGGTGTGCAACTCGCGGCGCGCGGGCATGCACGGCATGCTGGCGACGTAGCATTTGTCGAAAGCGACAGTGCGTCGAGCGAGACGCTCAAAGTTCGGCGCGTGAACCCAGTCGCAGCCGTAGGGCGGCAGCATGTGACGGTTCAGCGTATCGAACATCACCATAATGGCTTTCATGAGATTATCCTTAGGGCGTGCTAGCGAATGACGGATTTGGGCGTGGGCGCGATGCGCGTAACAACCGTACGGCTGCGGTCGAGCATTGTGCCGACTTGCGGTGCGATCTCGTTCTTCCAGTAGTCGGACTCGTAGACCGCTGCGTAGAGTTCGGTGCGCTGTTCTTCGCTGTCGAAGCGGCGGATCCAGATATAGAGGTCGTCCTCTTCTTCGCCGACGAAGCTGCCGGCGACGACCATGCCTTTGGATATCTGGAACGGGATGATTGTCTTTTCCATGAAGCACACCCACCTCTCGCGCTGTCCGGGCAGGGTGCGGTATTGGCGAAGTTCAAAGAACATTGGACGTCCTCTTTATGTGGCTGATGCGATGGATGTTGTTGGCGGTTTGTTATTGCGAGCTTGTTCAGCGTTGGCGCGTTCCAGAAGCGCCTTCATGTAGCCGAGAGTGAAGGCAGTGCCGAGGCGCGAGTCATTGCTCATCTGCGGGATGTGATCGGCGATGACAACCCCGTCGAAACCAACATCGACCAGCGCAGACATCACCGTGTACATGTCCATGTAGCCGTCGTCGATGAACGTCTCGACGAAATGAGGAAGCGGCGCGCTGACGTTGCGCAGATGAACCTTGAAAAGCTTGTTCTGTCTGCCGAAGGCGCGGATTGAGTCGAGCACGCCCTTGCCCATCAGGGACCCGCCTTCCAGCCAACAGCCGACGCAGAAGCAGACGCCGATATTCGGACTGCCGGCGATTTCGAGCGCGCGGTTGTAGCCTTCATGGCTGCTGAAAATGGGGCGCGGAACGCCGGCAAGCATGGGTTGGGGCGGGTCGTCCGGGTGGATGCCGATGCGAACGCCTGCCTCTTCAGCCACAGGTGCGACTTCGCCAATGAAGGATGTGAAGTTGTCCCATAGTTCCTCAGCGGTGTAGATGCGCCCGTGAGAAAGTGGGGCGAAGTAGTCCACTCCATGCCAATGACCGTTGACGGCCTTTGAGAGTTCGAAGGCGCGGGCGGAGGCGCCGCCCCGCGTCGGCTCGCGCTCGGTGCTCCAGATACCGTTCGCCATATGAGCGTAAGTCGTGTAGGGAATGCCGGCGCGTCCTAGATCGCGTAGATGCTGCTTATATTGGGCGACTTTGGCGGCGCGTCCCGGCAGATTGAGCACAATCGTGTCTTGGTTGTGAACGTCCCAGTTGCCGAAGCCGTAGATCTTCAGGCCGGCATTCTCGAATAGCTGGCGGCGGCTGGCGTAGTAGTCATAGCCGGCTTTGGTTGTGTCGGTCCAGAGCACGACGTACTCAATGCCCATCTGGCGCACAAAACGAAGCTCTTCTTCGCTGGGTTCGGGAGACATCTGAGCGGCGATCTTGACGCCGGTTTCGATGGCTGGCATGAACTTGTCCTTTCATTGGGGCGTCATGCTACGGCGTCGAGTTCCTCCATCCAGGTGCGTAACGTTTGGGCGTGTTGGGGCATGGCGACCTCCGGCTCCTCAATTTCGGGGTGCCACTTCTTTTCCCACTCGGCGCAGATGTAGCCGTTATAGCCTTCTCGGGCGAGCAATGCAAGTACGTCTCGGCAGGGCACTTCGCCCTCGCCGAGGAGGACAAGCTGCCACGATCCATCGGGCCGGAGGCGCGCATCCTTGATGTGGACATGGCGCACCCGCCGCCCGATCAGCCGCCAAGTGTCTTCGATGGATTCGCCCATGCGGAAGGGGTGGTGGACATCCCAGACCGCGGCAATGTAGGGGCTGTCGACGGGCTGGAGCGCGCGTGCAACTTCGGCGCCGCGACAGAAAGCGTCGTGCGTTTCGAGGAGGACGGTCACTTTATGTTTTTCGGTGAAAGGCGCAACGGCGGCGAGGTTTTGCGCAACCCAGTCAATGGCCTGGTCTACTGAAGAGCCCTCCTCGACGTTGCCGCCGAAGGTGCGCACCATGGGCACGCCCATGTCCGCGGCAAGTTCGATATAGCGCTTAAGGTCGGCGAGGTTGGCGGCACGTTCGTTCGGGTCTGGCGATGAGAAACGTGTGGAGAGGCCGAGGGCAATGATCTCGACACCGGTACGCTCTAGGGTAGCCTTTATCTCTTTGCGTCGTTGCGGCGGCAGGTCCGCAGGTACGATCTGTCCGTCGAGGATGCGCACTTCCAACGCGGCATAACCGTTGGCGGCGGCTTGTTCTGCTGCGCGCTCGAAGGACCAATCCGGACAGCCGAGCGTGCTGAATGCCATGGGATAGGTCACAGCCATGAAGGGAATCTCCTTTGGGGTTGATGAGGCCGGACGTTTGTCGAGGGCGGGCGGTTGGCGATGCAAAGACTTTATCTCATTATACCGCCAAACCAGATGGGCACAAGGTTTCCGCCACCGGACGCGCAATGCCAACTCGACCATGCAATTGACAAAACCGGGCGCGGCGGGTAGAGTGCCAACCAAGATACCTCGTCCAAGCAGCGCCTGCGTGCGGAAATTGGATATGTCCTCTATCCCTCCTATCACGGACTGCCGGCGGAACGCTTGCGCAGTCGTCTATCTTCCGAGAGGATTATCATGCAGCCAGAATTGATTGCAGATTACGAATGCGTTGTGGGCGAAGGCCCATTGTGGCATCCTAGCGAGCAGCGGGTTTACTGGACCGATATTCCCACCGGGCGCATGTTTCGTTATGACCCGGCGAACGGCGCTCATGAGCAGTTCTATCAGGGGGAGGTCGTCGGCGGCTTCACGATCCAGGATGACGGCGCACTGCTGCTTTTTATGGCGCGCGGCGCTGTCAAGATCTGGCGCGATGGCGAATTGACGACGATTCTCGACGAGATACCCGACGAGCGAGAGTCTCGCTTTAATGATGTTTTCGCGGATCCCGAAGGCCGTGTTTTCTGCGGGACGATGCCGACGCCGACACGGGCGGGACGTCTCTACCGGCTGGACCCGGATCGTACGCTCACGCTGGTGTTAGAGGGGATCGGCGTGTCGAATGGCATGGGCCTGACGCCAGACCGCAAGCAACTCTATTACACCGATACGCGTGCCGGCAAGATATACCTGTTCGACTATGATCGGGCGACAGGCGAACTTAGCAACCAACACGTATTCGTGGATGCACCAGGGGAAGCGGGCGGGCCTGACGGTATGACTGTGGACGCCGAAGGCTTCGTATGGTCGGCTCGGTGGGGCGGTTCATGCCTAGTGCGCTATCGACCGGACGGGACCGAGGAGCGGCGCATCGAATTTCCGGCCAAGAAGGTCTCCAGCGTAACATTCGGCGGGCCGGATTACGCCGATATGTACGTGACGACTGCAGGCGGCGACAATAAGGCCGAGGACGGGCCAGGTGCAGGAGCGTTATTCCGGCTGCGGCTGGACATCCGAGGTGTGCGGGAGTATCCGTCGCACATCCGATGAGAAGGGTTGAGGCAGCACAGACGCAACGGGTTTCGAGTTGTGGCTGGACGCCGCTTAGGGGCTGAAGCAGCGCAGGATACGTCGACAGAAGAAGGGGATGGCGGCATGAAGGTGCGGCTCGCATATGGGAAGACGGGGCTGGAAATTGACCTGCCGGAAGATGTGACAGTGATACGCTCGCGGCACATGCCGGGGCTGGCGGATGAGACGGAGGCATTACGCCGGGCGCTGCGTCAGCCCATCGGCTCGCCGCCTTTGGCGCAATGCGTGAAGCCTGGCGACCGCGTGGTAATCGTTCACAGTGACATCACACGGGCGACGCCGAACGATCGGATTTTGCCGGTGATCATCGCCGAACTGGAGAATGCAGGCGTGCGCGGCGAGGATGTCGTGTTGATTAATGCCTTGGGCACGCATCGGCCACAAACCGAGGTCGAACTGCGCCAGATGCTAGGCGGCGCCATCGTGGATAAGTATCGCTGTCTCCAGCACGACGGACGGAATGACGACGAGTTGGTCTCGCTGGGAACGACGAAACTCGGTCATCCCGTGCGCATCAACCGCACCTACCTGGAGGCGGACGTCAAGATATTGACCGGGTTCATTGAGCCGCACTTATTCGCCGGCTTCAGCGGCGGTCCTAAGGCGGTGCTCCCGGCGTTGGCGGGCGCCGAGAGCGTGTTGTCCAACCACGGCTATCACATGGTCGGTCACCCGAAGGCCACCTGGGGCGTGACCGAAGGCAACCCAATCTGGGATGAGATGCTGGAGGTTGCGCTGCGAACCGAGCCGACTTTCCTGTTGAATGTGGCGCTCAATGCGGATCAACAGATAACGGGCATCTTTGCTGGCGAACTGAAAGCAGCGCACCGCGCCGGGATTGAATTCGTGGGGCGACAGAGTATGGTCGCCGCGGCAGAACCGTTCGACATCGCCATCACGACGAACAGCGGTTATCCCCTCGACCAGAACTTGTACCAGTGCACAAAGGGGATGCGTGCAGCACAGCAAGTGGTGCGCAAGGGAGGCGCTATCATCTTGGCAGGCGCCTGCCAGGATGGCGTGCCGGATCACGGCATGTATGCTCAGTTGCTTGCCAAGGGGAGATCGCCGCAAGGCATACTCGACATGATCAGCGCACCGGGCTTCGGCGCGCAGGATCAGTGGCAGGTGCAGATTCAGGCGCTGGTACAGCTTCATGCGCGTGTTTTTGTGTATAGCGATGGTCTGACCGACGAGCAGATTCGGACAGCGTTGTTTGAGCCTTGCCGAGATATTGTGCAGACCGTGGAGGAACTGCGCCGGACGTACGGACCAGGCGCGCGCGTCTGCGTCATCCCCGAAGGACCGCAGACGATTGCGTATGTGGAAGCGAATTGAGGCTGCGTGGACGGAACGCGTCTTCCGATCGTAAGCCTAGATTGTTGCTAGGCCTGGATACCAGCGTTCTGCGTTCGTTCGGTAGATTTTTTGCAGTACTGGCTCCGGCAGACTGAGACCTTGCGTTTCGATACCGCGCACCGAGAGCGTCTCGCCCGTTTCCAGGTAGGCGAAGTGAATCCTGTATGTCCCTGCCAGGTCGGCAATTGCGGCCTGGCATTTCTCATCAGGCATGGTCGAGGGACGCTCGCGCATGACCACGTCTGTGCCGAAGAGGATGCGGTCTTGGTAGGAGAGGAAGAAGTCGCGGACCTTGCCGGAGTCCTGGACTGCGAGGTCGCCTAGGCGGGCTGAGATGTCGACTGCGAGATTCGGATAACGATCGAGGCGCGCGGCAACTTCGTCCACGTCGTGTTCCAGACTTGCAAGGTGCGCGGCAACGACACGCAGATTAGGGTGGGCCGCGACCAAGCGGTCGCGGGCGGCGATTAACTCTACGTGCGATGGGAAGTCAGGCCGTTTGAACATGTGCCATTCGGGATGGGTGCTGTAGTAGCGGTAGTGCGGGCTCTTTTCGTCGAGCGGCAGCCAGCAGGCCAGCGGCTCAGCCATGTGCAGAAGGAGGGTGCTATCACGCTCAGCGATGCGGTCGAAGATGGGCGTAAAGATAGGGTCGTCGATCATGAGAAAAGACCCATCGGGTTTACGTACCTCCATGCCAACGTTCTTCCACACCTTACAGGCGACTGCGCCATTTGCGAAGTCGCGTTCTAGGCCTGCAATGACGCGGTCGGCGTATTTCGGGTCGTCAAAGTCGGGCAGGTCAAACGTCGTGCACCAGGCGAAGTGTTGCGGATACCGGAAGTGCAGGCCGGCGTAGAATTCGGCTTGGGCTCGCCAGTTCACCGCCGGATCCGCAACGAGGCTGATATTGAGTAGCATTACGTCGAGTTCGTCGAGCAGGGTGAGTAGTTGCGGCGCGTCGTCGCCATAGTGAATGTGGGCATCGATGATCTTTGCCATATGCGGCGCTCCTTATGCTGTTCGTTCGTAGAGCAGCCTGCTGAGTATGAATCGCAGCCTGCGTAATGGGGGCGAGATAGCCAGGAATTTTATCATGACGGCGAAAATGTACGAAGGTTGCCGTGGCGGGCGCGCTACGCCGCGCCAGGGAACGTTCAACGCTGGGAGACGTTAGGTACAGTGGGCGGATCACCTTGGCGGCAGATAAAGGAAGGCGAATTGACGGGAGTCCATTTGCTGCGCAATTGGACATGGGATACCATAGGCGCATGTTCGACAGCGGCGGATTTTCGAACGATGGGTGACTCGGTTGTTGGTCCTCTGCCAACCCGGCGGTTGCCAGTCTGGCCTGGCGTCTTGCGGACGTCGTACCGGTTGGCAATTACGGCTTGTTGTAGATGGCTTGCGCTTGGCTCCGTGGCAGTTCTTTTGACCGGTTGTAGCGTGTTTGGGCGTGGGGAGCCGACGCGAACTCCTGTTCCGACCTTCACGCCTACGCCGATTCTGGTCGTCGTACCGGCGGGAGCCGAGACGGATGCAGTCGAGACCGCTGTTGCTGCCAGCCCGACTCAGCCAGAGGCACAGCCACCCACGGACACGCCTCAACCGACGCCCACACCTCAACCGACACACACACCGGAGCCGCCTACCAGCACGCCGACGATCGCGCCTACACAGACACCAGAGCCGACCGTGACGCCAACTGTTGAGCCGACGCCAACGCCGCCGCCCAACTATCGTTTTGTCCTGGAGGCCGCTGAGAAGTTCCCGACAGAATCGCTAGCGCCGAACGTCGTACGTATCTATGCATATGTCTATTCGCCAGATGAATTCGGGCTTGGCGAGTATAGCCTAATCGTGCGGCACAATGGGGCAGCGTTGCCGGTCGATCAGATCTCTTCGTCCGGGTTGCCTCGCCTGACACGCGATGCACCCGGTCCCTACAGTCGCTTCACAAATCTCACGGCGATCTTCGTTGAGACGCAGGCCGGCGATTGGGTGATTCAGTTGGTGGATGATGCCGGCACCCCCGCCGGACCGCCGGCGACGTTCCAGCTATCCAGTGACGAGAACACGCGAGAGTTGTACGTGCGCTATCGTTTTGAAGACGATTAGCCGGCACTCTGTCATACGATAGGACGCAGCACCGAAGCATCAAGAGGATACTACAGAGAGGGGCAGGCCGCCACGCCTGCCCCCGTTTACAGTATTATCGTTCTGGCGGGGATGTCGTCTCCGAGTGATCGCGGTTTGGTCGGTTATTGCCAGGCGAGATTCCACCGTCCGGAATCGCCTTGGTCTGGCTCGAAGCGCAGCCAAAGCGTGATGGATTGATCGCTTTCCACGCTGAGATCCGAATTGCCTGACAGTCCGTTCCACGGGCTGCTGGCAGTAAAGGCAATCAGACCCGGATAGACAAGAAT